>Ga0335070_10009701_pt1 | contig 11264 bp, 6 predicted proteins | sample Lox_Sample_13_FD_206722 | JGI IMG/M metagenome (GOLD analysis project Ga0335070, IMG submission 206722) | Soil microbial communities from Loxahatchee National Wildlife Refuge, Florida, United States - Lox_Sample_1.3 | ecosystem: Environmental > Terrestrial > Soil > Wetlands | place: USA: Florida... | reverse complement strand
ACCGGCAGTTTGCGCTGGTGATTGCGGCGACGGCGCTGATCTCGGCGGTGAACGCGCTGACGCTGAAGCCGACGCAGTGCGCGCTGTGGCTGCGGCCGCGGGATCCGGGCCGGAAGAAGAACTGGTTTTTCCGGGGGTTCAACGCGGCGTACGAGCCGCTCGAGCGTCGGTACGTGACGGTGATCCGGTTCATGGTCGAGCGCAGCCACGCGATGGCCGCCGTCGCCCTCGTCCTGATTCTTTTCGCGATCTGGGGTCTGACGCGCGTCCCGACCGGCTTCATCCCGACGGAGGACCAGGGCTACGCGATGGTGACCGTGCAGCTTCCCGACGGCGCGTCGCTCCAGCGCACGGAAAGGGTCATGGCCGCGCTCGCCGCGCTGTGCCGCCAGAACCCGGCCGTCGACCGGACGATCGCCATCGGCGGCGTCTCGCCGCTCGACAACAACGCCTCGCTCGCCAACGCCGGGATCATCTACCTGATGTTCAAGGACTGGAGCGTGCGGAAGAAGGGCGAGGACCTCCGGTCGATCTACGCCGATCTGTCGTCGCGCCTGCGCGCCTTTCCCGACGCGCGGACGATGGTGCTCGTGCCGCCGCCGATCCAGGGACTCGGCCTGTCCGGCGGTTTCCAGATGCAGGTCGAGCTGACCGACGGCAGCTTCGACTTCGCGCGGCTCCAGGCGGCGGCGGACGCCATCGTGGCGGAAGCCGTGCGCGACCCGGCGATCAAGCTGGCGTTGACGCCGCTGCGCGCGTCGGTGCCGCAGGTGACCATCGAGGTCGAGAAGACCCAGGCGAGCACGTTCGGCCTGAACGTCGGCGACGTCTACGGCACGGTGCAGACGTTCCTCGGCTCGAGCTTCGTCAACCAGTTCACCCGCTTCGGCCACCAGTACATGGTCTACGCGCAGGCCGACGCGCCTTACCGTCGGCAGACCGACAGCATCGACGGCTACTTCATCCGGACGAGCTCGGGTCAGATGGTGCCGCTCGGCACGGTCGCGCGGATCGAGCGGGCGCAGGGGCCGTCGCTCATCACGCTGTACAACCTGTTCCCGTCGGCGACGATCAACGGCGCGGCCAACGACGGCTTCAGCTCGGGTCAGGCGATCCAGACGATGGAGGCGATCGCGGCGCGCCGCCTGCCGCCGGGCATGACCTACGAGTGGACGGCGATGTCGTACCAGGAGAAGCTCGTCGGCCGCTCCACGTACTTCATCTTCGCGCTGGCGATTCTGCTCGTCTTCTTCGTCCTCGCCGGCCAGTACGAGAGCTGGGTCACGCCCGCGGCGGTCATCCTCGGGGTGCCGCTCGCGCTCTTCGGGACGGTGTCGGCGCTGCTCGGGCTCGGCGTCGCCAACAACATCTACGTCCAGATCGGACTCGTGCTCCTGATCGCGCTGTCGGCCAAGAACGCCATCCTGATCGTCGAGATGGCGATCGAAGGGCGCGCGGCCGGCATGAGCCTCGTCGACGCCACGGTCCACGCTTCCGAAGTCCGCTTCCGGCCGATCGTCATGACGTCCTTCACCTTCATCCTGGGCGTGCTGCCACTGCTGCTCGCCAGCGGCGCCGGCGCCTCGGCCCGCAAGTCGCTGGGGCTGGCGGTCGCGAGCGGCATGATCGCCTCGACCTGTCTCGCGGTTCTCTTCGTCCCGGCGTTCTTCGTGGTGATCCGAGGCTGGGCGGAGAAGAAGAAAAAGGTGGCGTCCGAGGGCGTCCCCGCACCCGGCTAGGGCGCCGCCCGGTCGTTCTTCTCCGCGGCGAGCTGACGCTCGAGGACCGCTTCGTAGATCGGGCGGCCGCCGAGGACCCGGGCCGTGACGTCGGCCGTCACGGCCGCCAGAAGCGCCATGAGGCCCGCCGGGAAGCAGCCGGTCATCTCGATCACGAGCGCGAGCCCCGTGAGAGGCGCGCGGACGGTCGCGGCGAGCAGCGCCGCCATGCCGGCGATCGACCAGAGCACGATCGAGAACGGCTGGGTCGGCGCGAGCTTCGCCCCGGCGACCACGGCGAGGAGCCCCGCGCAGGCCCCGAGGGCGATCTGGGGCGCGAAGATGCCGCCGGGGACGCCGGTCGCGTAGCTCGCGTCGAAGAGCAGGAAGCGGCCCACGAGGAGCAGCAGGAGAAATCCCGCGGCGGGCGGCGCGGCGACGAGCCGCTGGGCCAGGTCCTCGCCGCCGCCGGTCCAGGGCGGCGCGATCCAGACGAGGGCGCCGACGCCGCCGCCGACGAGGAGCGCCAGGGGCAGCCAGCCGGCGCGGCGCGCGATCGCGCGCGCGGTTTCGAGCGTCGCCAGGAGCGCCGCGTTGAACGCGAGGCCGAGGACGGCCACGACCATCGCGAACGGGACGACGAGTCCGAGCTCGAGGGCGGTCGGGCTTCGCACGGCGGCGACCGGGAGCATCGGCGTCGAGCCCGCCAGGGCGATTCCGACGACCACCGCCGTCAGCGTCGCGAGCGCGACGGCGCGGATCGATTCCCGTGTCGGCGGGAACTCGCGCCGCAGCTCCTCGAGCGCGAAGAGGATGCCGGCGAACGGCGCGCGGAACGCGACGGCCAGCCCGGCCGCGGCTCCGGCGCCGACCAGCAGGTGCCGCTTCTCGCGCGACGCGCGCACGCTTTCGCCGACCGCGGCCGCGACGCCGGCGCCCATGTGGATCGTGGGGCCCTCCCGGCCGAGGAGAAGCCCCGACGTGAGCGCCAGAAGGCCGCCGACGAACTTGACGGGCAGCACGCGGCGCCAGCGCAGCTCCGGAATCTCTCCGGCGAGGACCCCTTCGACCTCCTGGATGCCGCTGCCCGAGGCCTCGCGCGCGAAGCGGCGGGTCAGAGAGACGCTGGCCGCGACGAGCAGGGCGCCCCCGAGGACGCCGGGGATCCAGCCGGGAATTCCGCGCGCGTCGGCCGCGCCGAGCAGCTCGCCGAAGATCTCGTAGCCGCGCCGCGCGCCTTCCCGGAAGACCGTGCCGACGAGGCCGACTCCCGCGCCGACGAGGACGGCCGCGAGATCGGGGCCGATCCGCTCCGGCTTCTCCATGTCAGAAGGAGTATCCGATGGAGAGCACCGGCCCCCAGTCGTTCTTGGCCTGTCCGGTGGAGGGATCCCGGTTGTCGAAGTCGTCGAAGATCGAGAGGGTCAGGTAGAAGTCTCGGGCGATCTCCCGCTTGACGCTGCCGTTGAAGTTGACCCGCACGCGGCCGCCCTGCGTCAGATAAGGAATGACGGACAGGGAAGCGCCGATCGTGACTTTCGGGAAATCGTAAGTGAAGTGCGAGAACTGAGCCGCGACGATGGCGGCCAGGTCGTTGGTGCTGTCGCCCGAGACCGGTTCTTCGTGCATGCCGACCAGGCCCGCGCCGGTGACCAGGCGCGTCTGGTTCGTGCTGACGAGCTCCCGGCCGTAAGCGGCGCCGAGCGAGTAACGCCAGTCGAGGCCCAGCTGCACGTTGCGGTCGACGCCGCCAAAGCCGATCACCAGCCACCGGTCGGGCAGGTACTTTTCGTATTGCGTCAGGAAGCTGGCGCGCTGATTGGACGGAACGTCCGACTGGCTCGTGAAAAAGACCGACAGGCTGACGGCCAGCTCGAAGGTCGGCCGCCGGAAGTCCGTGCTGCCGCTGAACGTGAATTGCACGAAATCGTTCGCTTGCGTGTAGTTGAAGCCGAGGTCGAGGGATCCCTGCCAGCGTCTCCAGAAGGACTCGTACATCGGCGAGATGCGCACCACGTCCATGAACGAGAGGACGTCCGTTCCCGCGTCCGACACGACGGCGAGCTTTCCGGGCGGCGACGACGGCGTGAGGTGCCCGTAGTGGGTGAAGCCGTCGGTCGTTTCGATCTCGAAGTCCTTGTCGGACGTGATGCTGACGATCTTGTTCCACTTGACGTTGATGTCGCTGGCGATGTCCGTCTTGACCGACAGCCGGCCCGAGCTGTACGAGCGGATCTCGCACGTGACGCGGTCGCCGTTGAAGAGGACGATGACGTCGGTCTTCTGTGCGCGGGCCGGAGCGGCGAGGAAGAGCGACAGGAGGCCGGCAACCGGGAACGCGGTGCGAAGCCTCATCTGGCGGGATTTTACGACCGATTCGCGCGCGCCGCGGGCGGTAGTATTTGCTCCAGACGGTCATGCCGCTGACGCCGGGCACGCGCCTCGGTCCCTATGAGATCCAGGTCCCGCTGGGGGCGGGCGGCATGGGCGAGGTGTATCGCGCGCTCGACACGCGCCTCGATCGAACGGTCGCGGTGAAAGTGCTGCCGGCGCAGACGGCGGGGTCGGCGGAGGCGCGGCAGCGTTTCGAGCGCGAGGCGAAGGCGATCTCGCGGCTCTCCCACCCCCACATCTGCACGCTCCACGACGTCGGCAGCCAGGACGGCGTCGAGTACCTCGTGATGGAGCTCCTCGAAGGGGAGACCCTGTCCGACCGCCTGGCCAGGGGGCCGCTGCCTCTCGAGCAGACGCTCCGTTTCGGCCAGGAGATCGCCGATGCGCTCGACAAGGCGCACCGGCAGGGGATCGTCCATCGGGACCTGAAGCCGGCCAACGTGATGTTGACGAAGACGGGCGTGAAGCTGCTCGACTTCGGCCTGGCGAAGGCGATCGAAGCGCCAGCCTCGAGGGGGAGCCTCACGTCGCTGCCGACGCAGCAGGGGCTGACCCAGGAAGGCACGATCCTCGGCACCTTCCAGTACATGGCGCCCGAGCAGCTCGAGGGCAAGGAGGCGGATGCGCGGACCGACATCTTCGCCTTCGGAGCGGTGCTCTACGAGATGGCGACCGGGAAGAAGGCGTTCTCCGCTTCGAGCCAGGCGTCCCTGATCACCGCGATCATGTCGGCCGACCCGCCGTCGATCGCGGCCGCCCAGCCGATGTCGCCGGCCGCGCTCGACCGCGTCGTGCGGACGTGCCTCGCCAAGGACCCGGAGGAGCGCTGGCAGAGCGCCGCCGACGTCCGGCGGGAGCTGAAGTGGATCGGTGAGAGCTCGGCCGCTGGCGAGGCCGTGATCGGTGTCGCCGTGCCGCGAGCGAGCCGAAGGCGCGAGCGCGTGGCCTGGGCGGCGGCGGGCCTCGCTCTCGCGGTCGCCGCGCTCGCCATCATTTCGTCCCGCCGCCCGGCCGCTGCACCGCCGGAGCTCGTTCGGTTCACGATCCCGCCACCCGCGGGACAGAGCTTCGCCGGCGTGAGCCTCTCGCCCGAAGGCCGCCGGCTTCTGCTCGTCCTGGCCGGCAGAACCGCCTCCTCCGTCTGGGTCCGCTCGCTCGACGGCCTGCCGATGCGCCGGCTCGCCGGGACAGAAGGGGTCCGCTTCGCGTTCTGGTCGCCGGACGGGCGCGAGGTCGGGTTCTTCGCGGACGGCAAGCTCAAGCGCACGAGCTCAGAGGGCGGGCCGGTACGGACGGTCTGTGACAGCGGCAGCGGCTTCGGGGGCGCATGGGCTCCGGACGGCACGATTCTCTTCACCGCCCAGTTCGGCGGCCCCATCCTCGCGGTGTCCTCCGTCGGCGGCTCATCGAGGCCCGTCACGGCGCTCGACGCCGCACACGGCGAGGTGGCCCACTTCTTCCCGGCGTTCCTGCCGGATGGACGCCACTTCGTCTTCGTCGCCCGGCACCTCGATCCGGAAAAGACCGAGATTCGCCTCGGCTCGCTCGACGACAAGACGACCGTTTCGCTCTTCCGATCCGACACGGCGGCGATCTACGCCGATCCCGGCTATCTGCTGTTTGCGAAGGACAACGCGGTCTTCGCGTGGCGCTTCGATCCCTCGAGGCTCCGCCTCTCCGGGGATGCGACGCCGGCCTTCGAGGGCGTGCAGTACGGCACGGAGGAGAACCGGCTCTTCGCCTCGGCCGCGGCGGGCCGCTTCGCGTACATCCCGTGGCCGCAACGAAGGCGTCTGGTCTGGGTCGATCGCCACGGCCGCGAGCTCGGGATGCTCGGGGATGTGGCCTGCTACGAGGACATCCGGATCTCTCTCGACGGCCGGCGCGTCGCCGTTTCCCGGCGCGATCCCGACCACGGCCAGAATCTCGACGTCTGGGTCCTCGACGCCGCGCGCGGCACTCCGACCCGCGTCACGGCCGAGCGCAGCGACGAGTTCTCGCCCGCGTGGTTCCCCGACGGAGAGCGCCTCGTCTTCGTGTCGGACCGGGGTGGCTCGGGCTTCTACGACCTCTATGAGGTCTCGGCGGGCGGTGGATCCCCCAGACTTCTCCTGAGCACCCGGCAAGACAAGACGCTTCCGAGCATTTCGGCGGACGGCCACAGCCTGCTGACCAACGTCGCGGAGCAAGCGCGCTACACGCGGCAGATCCTCGCTCTCCCGGGAGGCACATCGCTCAAGCGAGTCTCCGCTCCTTCCCGGTTCGACGAGGGCCACCCCGAGATCTCGCCAGACGGGCGCTGGGTCGCCTTCAACTCGGACGAGTCGGGGAGCGAGGAGGTCTACGTCGAGCCGCTGTCTGGAGGGCCCAAGCGTGCGGTGTCGGTCGGAGGCGGGTCCACGCCGACCTGGCGCCGTGACGGCAAGGAGCTCTACTACCTCACGCCGGATGGTGACCTGATGGCGGTTGCCCTGAAATTTCAGGGGGACGCCGTCTCGGTCACCGAGCCGCAGCGGTTGTTCGCGGCCGAGCTCGGGGGAGATCGGGGCTATGCGTGGTTCCGTCGGTCCTACGATGCCGCGCCCGACGGAGAGAGATTTCTGGTGATCCGCCGGGCCGCCGAGGCAGAGCCCGAAGGCGCCGTGATGGTCCTGAACTGGACCGCCGTGCTGGCCGGGAGAGAGCGTCCTTAAGGCGGTCCCCGAACGATTTCGTCGCCCGCATAGAATCGGGCCTTGAGCCGATGACGATCGCCGCCGGATCCATGCTCGGTCCCTACGAGATCCTGTCGCCTCTCGGAGCGGGCGGCATGGGGGAGGTGTACCGGGCGCGCGACGGGCGGCTCGATCGCGAGGTGGCGGTGAAGGTGCTGCCGCAGTTCTCGGCCGACAGCACCGAGGCCCTGGCCCGCTTCGAGCGGGAGGCGCGAGCGGTCGCGGCGTTGTCGCACCCGAACATCCTCGCCATCCACGACTTCGGACGCGACGGCAACGTGACCTACAGCGTCACCGAGCTCCTCGAGGGCGAGACGCTGCGCGACCGGCTGGTGGCGAGCGCGATTCCGCCGCGCAAGGCCGTCGAGTACGCCGAGCAGATCCTGCGCGGGCTCGCCGCCGCGCACGACCGCGGCATCGTCCACCGCGACCTGAAGCCCGAAAACGTCTTCTTGACGCGCGACGGCCTCGTCAAGATCCTCGATTTCGGCCTGGCGCGGCAGACGGGCGAGGCCGGCCCGAGCGGCTCCGGGCCGCAGTCGCTGACGGCCTCGGGGACGGTCGTGGGAACTCCCGGCTACATGTCGCCCGAGCAGATCCGCGGCAAGGCCGTGGACCAGCGCTCCGACCTGTTCGCGCTCGGCGCGATCCTCTACGAGATGCTGACGGGCCGGCGCGCTTTCCATCACGACAGCCCGGTCGAGACGATGATGGGGGTGCTCCAGGAGGACCCGTCGCTCGTCTCGGGAAGGGGCGTGCCGGGAGCGCTGGCCGGGATCGTGACGCACAGCCTCGAGAAAGCGCCCGAGGACCGCTTCCAGTCGGCGCGCGACTTCGCGTTCGCGCTGCTCGCCGCCGAGCGCGAGACCTCGGGGGCGCCGTCGCCCGGCTCCGGGACGGTCCGCCCCGTCGAGCAGTCGGATGCCTCGATCGCGGTCCTGCCGTTTCGCAACCTGAGCACGGGGCCCGACGCCGAGTACTTCAGCGACGGCATGACCGAGGAAATCATCAACGCGCTCGCGGCGATCGCCTCGCTGCGGGTGGCGGCGCGGACGTCGTCGTTCGCCTTCAAGGGCAGGGACACGGACGTGCGGCAGATCGGGCGGGAGCTCGGCGTCCGCACGGTCCTCGAGGGCAGCGTCCGGCAGGCCGGCCAGAAGCTGCGGATCACGGCCCAGTTGATCGACGTCTCGAGCGGATACCACGTCTGGTCGGATCGGTTCGACCGCGAGATGCAGGACGTCTTCGCCGTGCAGGACGAGATCTCGCGGGCGATCGCCGGGGCGCTGAAGGTGAGGCTCCTGCCGGCGCAGGAGGAGTCCCTCGTCAACGCGGGCACGCGGGACGTCGAGGCGTACAACCGGTTCCTGAAGGGGCGCTACTTCTTCAACCAGCGGGCGTCGAAGAAGGCGATCGCCGAGTTCGACGCCGCGATCGCGCGCGACCCGGCGTTCGCGGCCGCTTACACGGGCCTCGCCGACTCGTACTGCACCTACGGGTTCTACGGCGGGTTCCCGACGCTCGAGGCCTTCGCCCGGGCGCGCGAGGCCACGGCCCGGGCGCGGGAGCTGGCGCCCGACTCGCCGGACGTGCACCTGGCGCTGGGGCTCGTCGACCACTACTACGGCTGGGACCTCGAGCGCGAAGAGAAGCACTTCCGCCGGGTGATCGACCTCGCGCCCCAGGACGCCTCCGGCTACTCGTGGCTCGCGTGCCTGCTGTCGGCCTCGAATCGCCGGGAAGAGTCGCTCGCGCTCGGCCGGCGCGCCGTCGCCCTCGAGCCGCTCTCGGCGAGCACGCACGTCAACGCCTCGATGGCCCATTACTTCGGCCGCGAGCCCGAGCAGGCGATCGAGGGATTCCGCAAGGCCGTGCACGTCGATCCCAACTCGGTCTACGCGCTCTTTGCCCTGGGCATCGCCTGCCTGTCGGGCGCGCAGTACGACGAAGGCGTCGCGAGCCTCGAGAGGCTGTCGGCGCTGACCGAGCGCGAGATGCCGTGGTCCCTGGCGCTCCTCGGCGCGACGTTCGCGGCCGCGGGGAAAACGGCCGAGGCGCGGCGGCTCCTGGCCGAGCTCGAGAGCCTCTCCGCGCGGTGTTACGTGCCGCCGCTCCACGTCGCGTTCATCCACGCGCAGCTCGGCGAGACCGACAGGACCGTGGAGCTGCTGACGCAGGGCCTGGCGGAGCGCAACACGCTCTACTGGGCGTGGGTCCCGTCGTCCCAGCCGTTCGACGTCGTGCGGGGAGACCCGCGCGTGCAGGCGCTCATCCGCGCGATCCGGCCGACCTAGCGAGGGAGAGAGGAGATTCCATGGGCGCCACACTGCCGCGGTGCGATTTCGAGAGCGACGACCTCCTGGTCAAGGCAGACCTGAAGCTGCCCGGCGACGTCAACGCGATCTCGCCGGTCGTCGGCAAGGTGATGGCGATCGTCACCGAGATGGGCTGCGCCGCCGGCCGCGAGTTCGAGATCGAGCTCGCCCTGCGCGAGGCGCTCGCCAACGCCGTCGAGCACGGCAGCGGCCACGATCCGTCCAAGGAGATCCAGTGCTGCGTGGCCTGCGACCACGCGCGCGGCATGCTGATCATCGTCCGCGACCCCGGACCCGGCTTCGACCCGGCGTCGATTCCGAGCCCGATCCTCGGCCAGAACCTCTTCTCGACCGGCGGCCGCGGGATCTACCTCATCAACCAGCTCGTGGACGAGGTGAGCTACCAGAAGGGCGGCACCGAGATCCACATGCGCACGCACCCGCCGGCAGCGCCGAAGTAAGCGCCGCCGGCGCGGCTCGCCGGCCTAGGCCATCATCTTCGACTTGATCGCGTCGAGCGCGGCCGTCAGATCCGTGCCGTGCTCGACCTGTCCCTTCGGCGTCAGGTGATCCACGATCGTCGGCAGCAGCGCGGCCAGTCCCGCCGCGGCGGTCTGCGGGTTGATGCCGAGCTTCTGCGCCATCGCGGCGATGTTGCTCGAGCCGAGCGCGCCGCTCAACTGATCGGGCGTGACGGGTTTGTTGGCGCCGGTGCCCACCCAGGAGTCGGCGTGCTCGCCGAGGCCCGCCGACTTCAGTTGAGCGAGCAGGCCGTTCAAGCCACCCTGACCCTGGATGACGCTCGTCGCCAGGTTCATGAGGGAGTCCCTTTGCTGCGGGTTGCCGAGCTGGCCGACGACGCCGCCGAGAAGCTGGTCGAATAGGCCCATGGCGTCCTCCTCTGACGCCTTTCTATCCCGGCCGGCGTTGGAGCGCCAACGGTGTCCAGGTCCCGGGCCATACAATCACGCCCGATGCCTTCGCCCCCATGACGCTCGCGGCCGGTTCCAGGCTGGGTCCATACGAGATCGTGTCGCCTCTGGGCGCCGGCGGCATGGGGGAAGTGTACCGGGCGCGGGACACGCGCCTGGCGCGCGACGTGGCCGTCAAGGTCCTGCCCTCCGACCGGGTTTCGACGCCCGAGGCCCGGGAGCGTTTCGAGCGGGAAGCGCGGACGATCTCGCAGCTCTCGCATCCGAACGTGTGCGTCCTTCACGACGTCGGCCGGGAGGGAAACGCCGAGTACCTCGTGATGGAGCTCCTGGAAGGGGAGTCTCTCGCGGACCGGCTGGCGCGCGGCCCTCTCGCCCTCGAGCAGGCGCTCCGATTCGCCGCCGAGATCGCCGCCGCGCTCGACGCCGCGCACCGGAAGGGCATCGTCCACCGCGACCTGAAGCCCGGCAACGTGATGGTGACGAAGTCGGGCGTCAAGCTGCTCGACTTCGGCCTCGCCCGTGACTTTGCGCGGCCGTCGGCGTCGAACGGCCTGACCGAGGCCCCGACGGTCGCGCGCGACCTCACGGCCGAAGGCTCGATCGTCGGAACCGTCGCCTACATGGCGCCCGAGCAGCTCGAGGGCAGGCCGGCCGACGCGCGGACCGACCTCTTCGCGCTCGGCGCCGTGCTCTACGAGATGCTCACCGGGCGCAAGGCCTTCGTTGGAGCGAGCCAGGCGGCGCTGATCTCCGCGATCCTGACGAGCGAGCCGCCGCCGCTGTCGGCCGTTCAGCCGGTGACGCCGCCGGAGCTCGACCGCCTCGTGCGCACGTGCCTCGCCAAGGATCCGGCCGACCGCTGGCAGTCCGCGCACGACGTCGAGCTGCAGCTGCGGGCGATCGGAGGCAGCGGCGCGACGGCGGCGGTGGCGCCCGTCAGGCCGCGGGTGCGGCGCGGGAGCCTGGTTCCCTGGGCGATCGCCGCGCTCGGCGTCGTCGTTGCCGCGGTGGCGCTCGTGCGCGGCCGGCGCGCGCCGATTCCTGCACCGCCGCTGATCCGTTTCTCGGTCCCGCCGCCGGCGGACGCCGCCTTCAGCAACCAGACCGTGGAGAACCTCGTCTACGACCTGTCTCCCGACGGGCGCGTTTTGGCCTTCGTCGCCGTCAGCCGCGACGGCGTTCGGCGGG
>Ga0335070_10009699_pt1 | contig 11264 bp, 33 predicted proteins | sample Lox_Sample_13_FD_206722 | JGI IMG/M metagenome (GOLD analysis project Ga0335070, IMG submission 206722) | Soil microbial communities from Loxahatchee National Wildlife Refuge, Florida, United States - Lox_Sample_1.3 | ecosystem: Environmental > Terrestrial > Soil > Wetlands | place: USA... | reverse complement strand
CGAAAAAGGAAGTAAGGGAAACGAAAATTCAGAAGCGGGACGACTATATCCATATCGAACTGCCGCTCGGGATCGTAAACCTCTATCCCGGCCTGCATGACAACCGGGGCAGGCGTGTCGATGCCATCGAGATCCTCCCGGACGATCACTACGCAGGCGAGCGCATCGTCAGGAGATACGGAGACCGTCTCGTGGAGACGAAGCAGATCCTGAGGCCGAAGAGATGACGGAACGCGCCTCATCCAAGAAGTGCAGGAACTATCTGGCATTGCTCGGGAAGATAGGGAACTTCCCAACTGAGCCGTGGTGGGTGAAGACGAAACACGGCCACCGGACGAGGAGGAGTTACCTCGACCTCGATATAGCATATGGGCAGCCGAAACTCGTGATAGTCCTGAAGTCAGGTGGTGAATTGGATATTAGCCCAAGGCTCCCGGCAGGGCAGATGATGACACTGCTCGAATCCATGGGTGCAGCGGGACTCAAGGCACGGTACAAGGAACTAAAGGACTGGAAATAAGGTGAGAAACATGGCACAGAGATATTGGACTCAACCCACAAAGACAGGACAGAAGAAGGTCAGGCTCGGGAAAGAGATTGCACCGGGGCTGTACACGCTCCGGTATCAGGTTCGGGTCATCGAATTCCCGTACATGGGTGAGAAGATCCTGTACGTGGGGCCGGAATCAGGCGCAAAGAAAGAAGCCGAGCGCATCAAGAAGGCCACGAAATGGCCGTATGCGTACAAGATCAAGGTGGTCTACGACTGAGGTGGACTCATGGCAATCGCGCAGATAGATGGTCTGAAGGAACTGGCTCCCTACTATGCCTGGCACATCAAATGTGGCAGGAAAGACTACATCTTCGTCGGGGGCAAGGATGAGCTGAAGGATGCCCTGTCCAGGGTTCGGAAGGAGCCCGCGAATGCAGGGTCAAGGGTCAGGTACAGCAAGATCGTCGGGTGAACTATGAAAAACACTGGGATAATGACAAAATCGGGACCATTACCATTGACTCGGAAGGTCGGTGGCAAAACATTCCAGTTCGCGTGGGTAGTGAAAACGAAAAAGGAAGCCGAGCAAAAGGCCAGGAGAGGAATCAGGTATTACCGACTGTTCAAAGTAACAACCCACGTCTTTGGTCCAGGCCCGGAATGGGCATGTTATCACGGGGCTCTCAAGTCAGGGGCACGGTGAAGTGAAAGATATGGCACAAGTTCCACTCATGAGAAAGGTCGGGAACGCCACCTACCGGCTCGGGTACACCGGGACGAAGAAGGTGGTCGAGGATGCAGTCAAGAAGTATGTAAAGGGCACCTTCTACTACAAGGTCGTGAAGGTCGGGGACCAGTGGGCCTGCTACATCGGGCCTCTCCGCAAGGGGGCGTCGGTGAAGTAAATGCCAAGACCGGGGGAAATCTGGAACAGGCCAGGCGAGGGGCCGACGTTCAAGTTGCCGGTCCTCAGGATCACGTTCCCAAAGCCAATCAGCGGCTACTGGGACGGGCTGAGGAGCGGCGGGGAATTCACCCCGGATATCGGCTACCGCAACCCTGAGCCGCCGAAGGCAGGGTACATCAAGTGGGGGGATTTCAGCCTGAACTTCTGGTTCACGGCAAAGACCGGGAAAACCTGGAAGGTGGCGGCGGCGAATGCGATGAAACACTTGAAAGCCCTGACAAAAATGGAGGGAACAACCTTCGAGACGGCCTGGAGAAACGAGGAGATCAGGAGGTACTGATGGTGCTCGTCGAACTCGGCAAGAGAGACCTCATTGATATTCTCTATTGGGCCAAGTACGCCAGGGCAGCCAAGGGCAATGCTGGTATGAACGGTCACGAAGTTCAGCTTGAGGAACGACTGAGGAAACTTGCTGAAAAGGCATATACAAAGCGAAAGAAGGCGAAGTGATCATGGCATCGATAGCAAAAGAGGAACGCGGAACGCTCCCGGACCGGGGATCCTGGGTCCAGTATTTCATCAGGGGCAAGCCCAGGTCCAAGGTGATGGTAGCGGGAACACCGAAGGAGGGCTTCTACATCCAGTACGTATCCGGGTCAATCACTACGTCTCGGACGGAGCCGCTCACCTTCGGGTGGAACAAATCGCGGGTGAAGGCCGAGAGCGAGGCGAGGAAATGGATCCGGGAGACGAAACCTGGAGACCTCTACAACGACGCTTACGAACAGGCATCGACCTTTGCCCTGCATCATGAGTGAGGTGAAAACATGCCAGTCTTCAGGAGCGTAAGAGACATACGGCAGGCACAGGCAGCAGCCGTGCCGCGCTGGGAACTGTGGGTCGAGACAGCAGCAGGAGCGAAGTCAATCATCTATAAACAGCCCATGCCGCTCCCGAGCGTCGCGGAGATGGACGCGGCCATACTCGGGGTACTGAAGAGTGATGGGGCCTCCCAGGGAGCAATCCTCTATCAGAGGCAGATTGCCTCGGGGCGTCTCTTCATGCATCAGTACAAGGCAAGGGGCAAGGACTCGCTGTACGAGCTGGTCAAGAACAAGTGGGTTCGGAGAGACTGATCCAGGAAGGGATGAAATGGAGACCTTCATCGCCACGCAGGGGTGGGCGGGACTCGACTACATTCCTGTCGAGGTGGTGAAGGAGACCCCGAAGAGTGTTAGGGTCAGGCTGTTGAGGGACTGCCGGTTGCCAGGCCGGTACAGGCACGGGAAAAAGGGAGAAATCATCATGGTGCCGAAGACGGCATTACGGAGGAAAGAATGACGAAAGGGGTTCACGGAGCCAATACGGACCTGGGGAACAGCATAGTCGAGGAGATCACCTTGCTGAAACGCCTGCGGGACAATGCGACGCCAATCCCAGGTATAACAGACAAATACGGTACAAAAGTCTACAAACTGCTGGATGCAGAGATCAAGGCCCTGGAAAAAGACCTGGACTGGCTGGATTCAATGGCAGCGAGGCACAGGAAGTTCGACATGGCATTGGCGAAGGCAAATTCAGAGGTGTGAGGGCGATGGCCCAGGTGCTACCTGAAAACCAGAAGATGTACGAGCTGGTCATGTTCAAGAATCCGGATGTGGTGAGCGTCGCCTTCTTCGTGACGGTGATCCGGCATGCACCGATATCGGATACCGGCAGGGGCTGGGACCACTCGAAGCCGGTCCGGTACATCGCCTATATCGAGCGGAAATCGGGGATGCTCACCGAGAAGGTCAAGACGTTCACAAAGAACGTCAAGTTCGGAGAAGACCATGGGAAGATCCCGCTCATCATGGGGGAGCTCTTCCTGAAGGCACAACAGTATCTCAAGGATCGCGGTTACGAATTGAAAGACAGGAGATGGAAGGTATGATCAGGAGACCAGGTTCGATACGACCAGTCAAGAACAAGGAACTGCCGGGCCACACGAAGAAGACCTTCAATGTCGAGATCGATTCGACGGGTCGGATCCTCTGGCCAAAGAAGATGAAAATCTACCAGGCGGCCAACGGAAGGTTTGCGGTCTGCCCGTTTTGCGACCAGGCAATGGCGGCCAACGTCGATGGGAGCTGGTGGTGCTTCAGTGGCTGTGGCAGCCAGGTCAGGGAGAAGGCCAGCACACCGAAGTATATTCTGGACAAGGGCCTCCGGAAAAGCCAGATGACCATCACGTTCCCACCCGGGTACAAGCCCGGGAAGCAAGGATGACAGAAAGCGACGTGAAATACTACGCCAAGCAGCCATCGACAGTGATTACGAGCACCCTGACGATGGTGGAGAAGCACCTGGGGATTACGAGGGCGAACTGGGGGGTCCGCCTCAAAGCGAAGATCAAAAAGGCCCCAAAGGGCAAGGCCGGGATCTACTACATCGAGTGCCGGATCTACCAGGAGACCATCAAGGAAATCGAGGGAAGGATCGCGGACCTCAAGAAAGCCCTCGAAATCGCCAGGAAGCGGGAGGCGAAGAAGAAATGAGGCACATGAAGCGGGACATTTATGAAAGGGGCAAAGGCAAATTCAGGGGGCTCCTGTTCAAAGTCAGGGAGAAGGCCACGATAGCGATCAATCCCGATGAGCTCTACGTCGGCACTACAATCGTCAAAGGCAAGGAGGTCGTGGTCGAGAATGATCTGACAGAGCGCAGGTGGATAATCAATCCGGAACTATCGAAGATCCTGCAAAGGTCGGAAAAGGTGGCAAAGATCGTGCGTAGGGCAAGGAAGAAGAAATGAAGCACATACGCCGAGATATTTACCGTGTAGTTCATTCCAGTTCATCTCGATCTTACGGAATTGAAATGCAGTACCATGAACTCGTCGTCAAAAACCATATAATCGAAATTGACGGGTATGAATGGTGGGGTTTCACCAAAATAAAAGGAAAGGAATATCTCGTCACAAAGATTCTACATGGCCCACGAAAAGGTGGCCGGAGATGGATCATTGTGAGGGAGTGCAAATCGGGGGAATGGAAATGAAGCACATCAAGCGCAACATCTTCCGGAAGTCCAAGCGGACAATGAGCGGCATTCTCCTCGTGAAGCGGGCCTGCAAGCTCGAAGTGGACAGTCGGACCCCTACCTTCGGGTTCTGCAAAATCGGGAAGATCAACTACGCCGTAGAACTGAAGAACGGCAAATGGGTCATCAACAGCTCACTGACGAAGGCCATCAGCAAGAACATCAGAATGTACGGGAGGGATTGAAATGCGACACAACGAAAATGAAGTCAGGAAAGAAGCAGAGGCGATGAGGTTCACCCTGCACAAGAAGGCAACGGCGAAATACAAGTGGCTTCTGAAGCGCGAGAACTTCAAGGGGGCCATCGGCTTCGTGAATCTCGGCCAGGTAATCATCTACCTGATCGAAGTCAGGGAAAAGAAGCTCGACTGGAACCGGGTCCACAAGGATCTGGACGAGAACAAGACCTACGATTTCTGACGGGGGGCAGTGATGGACTCAGACAGGACAAAGAGATTCGCGCCGAGGGCTGCGATTATCGTCAGGAGCCGCAAGCCGTCGAATATGCGGAAATTCATGGGAGCGACCTACTATCTCTGGGGGGTGGGGCCGAAAGCAGTAGTGGATATCAAGGGCGTCACCGAAACGCTCAGAAGCCTGGGCTACCTCGTGAGGGTCACGCCGTACAAGCCATGCCCGTACCTGAATCCACCCTGTATCGCCACCTGGATCCGGAAGCGGTAGGTGCAGCATGCCCGTCAAGATAGAAGACCTGCTGCTCGCGGCGAGCCAGGCCATCAAATTCGGGATGGCCAGACGGGATTTCGACTACGTGCCGTACTACTTTGTCACAAATTATAGCCTGAAACGGTCTGCCAATGCCGCCGTGAAATATCTCCGCAACAACGGGTTCCGGGCGAAGTTGCTGGAGGCCCAGGCAGGTCACAAAAAGCGGCTCGTGGTCTACTCTTTATTCGTGGCCAGGCCGCCGGAGAAGCGCAAGAGGAAAAAGCACATGATGCCGTCGGAGCGGAATCGGAAATGAAATACAATTTCGTGAAGAAGGGCTGGTATCGTGTCACGATGCATTCAGGAAAGGGGCACAGGACATTCGTGGGGCAGTTCGCAAGCGGCGGGCCAACCAAGTTCCTCAAGGGTGAGCATTCCTATGTCTTTGAGATCGGGAACGATGAAACAGTAAAGGGAATCGGGGAATCACGGGTATACACAAGCGGCCCGGTCATCATGTGGCTTGCCGAGGGCGACATCATCTCGGTGAAGCGGCTCTCTCCCAGGTACATCGAGACGAAGATTACGAAACGGGGCAGCAAAACCATCGAGCGATATGATTCACCGGACATTCTCTACGGGGAATCTGAGGGTGAGAAATGACGGACTGTGAGAAGATCAACTGGGAAGCACACGGCCTCAAACCCACAAAGGCACCAGTGGAGCAGGGCAAGTTTCACTATCGCGTCTGGGTCGGTGAAAAATAGCGATGAAGGTCCAGTTCAGGTGGCATTGGTATGGCCAGAAAGAAATCGGCTACGACATAGGGGATCTCATCAACATAAACGACGAAGGAACCTGGATATTCGACGAAAACGGCCACCCGCTGGAACGAAAACATTACCTGGTCTTCAATATCAAGACGCTGCACAACTGGCGCAATATCCCGGTGAAGGACATCATGAAAGTCTGGCCGTACCAGGGACATTACATGGAGCCATCGACGCACTTGATGAAAAAACCTGAATGGCGGATGGTGCCGAAATCGAAGATCCGGTGGAAGAAAGAAAAGCGGGGGCGAGGAACCTGAAGATGCCTCTGTTCAAAAGGTTCTTAAAACGAGCAAGGGGCCGGTGACATGGCGCGGGGGAACTGGCGGGCAGAGAAATACGCGGTGGGGGCATCGCCCAGGAAGAAGCAGTGGGTCATGTGCCCGAAGTGCGGGCAACAGTTCGCCACTACATCATGGACTCCGAAATGCCGCGAATGCAAGACGAAATTCAAGTTCTGGTACGTCGGACCGTTCAGGAAGGAGTACCAGATCCTGGAGGAAGGGAAACGATGAAATCGAAATTACCGAGGGGCTGGCGCAACCTGTGGTTTTTCCGCGTAGTCAGTAAAAACAGTCTGAAAAACATAGCAGCCAAAGGGCTCATGCCAAATTATATCATTGAGCCAGATCCGGAGATCAGCGGGCATTTCAACAATCTCAAGCAGGGACTCGATTTCGTGAAGAAATATGGGGATAAAGTCTTATTCTTCACTCAAACGCCAGATCAGGCATGGAATTATGCCCGGCCTCAGCAAAATGTTACAATAAGATTTCCATTACCCCCAAATCTCGATCCAAATTCAATATACGAGGACATGACAGGATATTTTGGAGTCCTGAAAATACCGCCAGAAGAAATAGAAGTTCATGTACGCGGTAACTGGAAAACCGGAATCTGGCGACCACTTAAACGGAGGAAGAAATGACGAGGCCACAGATTGAGAAGGACGCCTGGTATCAGGTCACGATGAAATGGGGGCGGGGCCACCGGACCTTCATCGGGCAATGCACGGAGATCGCACCACCGAAGTTCCCGAGGGGGTATACCATCTACGTCTTCGAGATCGGCTTCGAGGAGACCCCGGGCACCTGGGGCCCGGCTCTCGTCCAGGTTCCAGAACAGAGCATCACGTCCCTGAAATGGGTCCATCCGATGCGCCTCAGGGCCAGGGCGACAACGAAGGGGAAGAAGACTGTCGAGCGATACGAGATTTCCGGCAGGGGCTTTTCCAGGAAGAGTTACAAGCTCCTGAAGGAGCGGCTCCTGGGCATCGGTGGCACGGGCGTCTCGCGGCAGACCCCCCAGTTACCCTGCCGGACTCTCTGGCAGCGTGGCAGGTGGTTCAGGAGCTTCAAATGGGAGCACACCCACCAGAAGTGGACCATGCCCAACGAATGCCACGGGAACGCGGCCTCCATCTGGGAGAAGACAGGCCATGACGCAGGCTGGAAGGTCGTAACCGGGTATGGCCTCGGGGTGGACGGCCAGTGGCAGCCCCATACCTGGCTCATCGATCCGGAGCACAGGATCATCAAGGAAACCACCATCTCCAGAAAGGCGTACTTCGGGGTCATCCTCACGGCAGAAGAAGCGGAACGCTGGTTCCAGCTCGTCAAGAGGCACAAGCGACGGTTCAAAGAGCTCCTGAAACGTATCCCGAACAAGGAGCTGAAGAAATGAAGAGGATCCAGGTGAAGATCCTGGACCGCGCCATCAAGAACGTGAGTATGCGGCTGGAGACCACCGCCGGTAACTGCGGGACATTTGCCATAGCCCTAAACAGGGTTCTCGGTGGCAAGGGTATCTACCTGGGCGTCTTCGAGCACTACAAAATGGCCTCGCACATTGCATTGAGGTTCGGCGGCCACCTATGGGACGGGGAAGGTCTCACCAATATGCGCGGGATCCGGGATTATGGCCGGAGCGATGACCATCCGGACTCGGACATCGAGGTGGAGGAAATAGCCGAGAAGGATATTTATCGGATTACCGACTGGTTGGAAGGCCCGGATGTGTTCGTGCCGCTGTTGAAAAAGGAGATCGCGGCTGTCTCGAAAAAGCTGCTGGGGACGAAGAAGAGATGACCAGGGAGAGAAACCAAATCATCGGCTGGTCGGATTCCAGGAACCTGGTCCATGGCTCGGTAGATACCTTCTATTACAGGAGGAAAGGGATACGGAAGAAGGGCCTGGCGATCTACGAATTCTGGTCAGATGTCCCGGGCCAGGGCAATGCCAAACGCGCATTGAAGGAACTGAGGAAAAAATATACCTGGATTGTCGTCCTCAACATCGGCCATCATCCGAATGCCAAATCATGGAAATTCTGGATGAAAATGGCCAGGGATGGCCTCGTGGACGAGCTCGAAGACGATGAAAATAACACCGTCTTCAAGCGAAATGAACCGAAATGATTTATACTGGGAGGGTTACTCTTTTTCATGGAACCTGGGGAGGATCTTGGAAACAAAGTACAGGAAGTAGAGCACAAACTTGATGATCATATCAACGACAACACGCGGCACCTCACGCCGCCAACACCCCCTGAAGCCAAAGTGACAAAGCCCGTTGAGCCCGGGGACGTGGAGAAGGCCAAGAAGAAAGGCTCACTCTTCGGAGATCCGATTCTCGTCATCGAATGAGTATTTATTCGGGATCCAGGGCACTCGACGCCGAGATCGTCCTGGACTTATCCAAGGGAGAAGTCACCATGAACTACTCCCTCAATCCTTTTGGGATTATTTTCGACAGCAACCGCTCCGTCATCGTGGATAGCGAGTTCGCCACGATGCCACTGAAGGAACGTCTGAAGTGGGCTCTCTACATGACGGGCATGGGTTTCCTGGCCCCGATCATGGCCCTCTACATGGTCTATGGCAGCATTCTGATGAACTCGAAGTACGTCAAAGATCCCAATGCCCAGCACGATTACCAGAAGATCCTGAAGTGGTACTACGGGCAGGTCAGGGGCATCGCGGAACAGAAGCGCGAGGGAAAGATAGCTGAATCCTTCCTTAAGTTCGAGCTCCCGAACAACATGTGGCTCTCCTACGAGATGACCGGAGAGTACCAGGAGAAGGCCAGGAAAATCTCATTTCTCAGGAACATGGTGATGCAGTACAAGTTCGGGAAGTTCAAGCGGCTGAAGCAGGATGGCTGGAATTTCATCGTCGAATTCGAGGAGCCGCCAGCCCACGGCTCCTGCACAGTCAAGTACATCGCATGAACACCGAGAGAATCAATGAGCTCCGAAAGGTGCTGGAACTGAATAACTACCGGGGCTCGAAGATATTCCTGGGACGATTGACTGACGAGCACCGCAAGCTCGTGGGCCAGGTGCCCGGGAGCTGCGCGGTCAGAATCCAGGGGACGCCTTTTCTGAAAGGCTTCAACCGGGTAGTCATCGGGGCGCACGGCCCTTACATCGAGTTCGAGAAGCATCATCTCCTCATTGACCTGAGGACGCAGCAAGGCCAGAAATGGCGTGAGACAGAGGGATCGCCGAAGTATCTCTGGCTTTATCCCTGCGGGTTTCCCGATATCAAGGTGTACAAACAGCTCCGCCCGGTAGAGTATGCCAGTTACGTCGTGGGCAAGTTTTACGTTGACCTGCTGGCTGTCGAGATGGGATAACCTCATTGCATATGCATTGAGGTTCGTCGGAGAATAGCGGAATGTTTATATGATTTGTCGGTATATCATTACTTGCCGCACAAGCGGCCAGAGCCACTGCCCAGGCCAGGACGGTGGAATACCTCGAAGGGACGGGGTAACAACTGGCCACAAGCTTGTCGGCATTCAGCACCAACCGTGTCGTGACACACGGAGGATGAAGGAACCAGCCCAACCCGATGCCAGGTCCAATAGGCCGACGGGATCACCGGATGAGGGCAACGGAGATCCCAACTCCGCCAGAAATCACCACCGGCATCACCGGGCACGTTCATCCACCCCCCGGGGCGGGCCGATGCACGCACAGGGCCTCCCCGGGGCATGGCGTCCCTCTCATCGAGAACCTCGCGGATGGAACACTCCTGACGAGTGGCGGAAAAGGGCTGCGGAACCGGCCCTCCCGCCAACCATCCCCTCAAGGACTTTCCTCTGAACCGTTATTATTATATAGACATACCGACATACATGCATATGCAACAGGTATGACACGTAAGAAACCTTGTATGAAAAGAAAGCAGAAGCCGCTGATGACGCGGTACATCGAGAGCTGCCAGCAGAAAGCGAAGGTAGCTGGAGATGTCTACCGCGACTGGCGGCGGGTCAGCAGACGCTGGCTTCGGAAGGAACGGGCCGAGCTCCTCGCCGTCAAAGACATTCCCGAAAAGGAGACGGAGTTCTTCATCAAGCTCGCCTTCTATATGGATGCGGTAATGCGTGCCAAGTACGACCCGACCATCACCGGCCATTATGCCGCCCAGCTTTACCGGGAAATTCTGGCATGGGCCGAGGAAAAGGGCGGCAAGGACATTGCGAAGTTATTCTAAGTGGCCAGGGTGGTGTATCGGAAGCACGGCTGGTTGTGGACCCGTCAGAAGGGGTTCAACTCCCCTCCATGGCCCTGCGAAACCGTTTTAGGCTCCCAAGCCATACGAATGTTTGGTGGAAACGATGGGCATGATCTCTCACGACTTCTACAAAGTCCATGAAAGGATCATGCTGAAAGACGGTTCGTATCTCGCCCCAGGGGAATTTTGTTTTATCCTGTGGGGGAATCCGTCACGGTGGTTCAAGGCGAGGCTGGTCAAGGTCTTCCCGGGAACAAGCGATCTCGGGAACTACGAGATCCTGAAAACTGGCAAAATCGTCGCAAGGGGAAGGTACATGGTGAAGAGGTTAGAATGATCGGAAAGAAACTCACGTCCGAGGAAGAGATCCTCGCGGACCCGGACCTCATGGAGCAGATCGAGGCATCGAGGAAACCTGGCGCGAGGTCGCGCCCCTTCGAGGAACTTGCCGAGGAGCTCGGCATCTGAACGGGACTTTTTTATAATAGGCTCGCGGATTCAACTATTATGTTGGAATCCGCCTATGCGAGCCCGGCCCTGGGGCGATTCGAGCTCTGGAACAAGTGGTGGTTCTGGGGCCCGGTCATTATCCTTGCCTGGGTTTGCCTCCTCTATTACCTCGGGTACGCCACTATCATGCAGGTTGGGTATCCCTGGTACATCGCGGCAGGCTGCGTCTTCTGCGGGATCGTCGGGTACTGGCAGCTCTTCAGGGTTCTCAAGCTCTCAGAGAAAGCGGTGGCCAACATGACGGTCCCCTTCGTC
>Ga0335070_10009698_pt1 | contig 11264 bp, 11 predicted proteins | sample Lox_Sample_13_FD_206722 | JGI IMG/M metagenome (GOLD analysis project Ga0335070, IMG submission 206722) | Soil microbial communities from Loxahatchee National Wildlife Refuge, Florida, United States - Lox_Sample_1.3 | ecosystem: Environmental > Terrestrial > Soil > Wetlands | place: USA... | reverse complement strand
AACGCGGCGATCGCGGCGATGTCCCAGGCGTCCTCGTCGCTGAAGCCCGCGGCGCGCAGCCTGTCGAGGTCCGCGTCGCTCACGGTGTGCGACTCGAGCGCGACCTGCATCGCGAAGTCGAGCATCGCGCGCTGGCGCGGGCTGAGGTCGGCCTTGCGGTAGTTGACCGCCACCTGATCGGCGATCAGCGGATTCTTCGCACGCACGCGCAGGATCGCCCCGTGCGCGACCACGCAGTACTGGCACTGGTTCGCACCCGAGGTGGCGACCACGATCATCTCGCGCTCGGCCTTGGTGAGCGTGATCCCCGGCCCGGGGTCCTTCTCCATCAGCGCGTCGTGATAGGCGACGAACGCGCGCCACTCCGCGGGCCGGTGCGCGAGCGCGAGGAACACGTTCGGCACGAAGCCCGTCTTCTGCTGCACCGCCTCGATGCGCTCGCGGATGTCCGCGGGCAGGTCCTTGAGCTCGGGAACCGGGAAGCGGCTGATGCGCTGCGACGTCATGGATTCAGCGGTCAAGCATACACCGGCCGTTGTTGATCACGACTGCGTTTTCGCGCTCCGGAACGCGGCAGCGGAACGACACGACGCGGCCGTCGAGCCAGAGGTCGGTGGCGATCGACTCGCCCGGATAGACGGGCGCCGAAAAGCGCACGTCGAAGCCGGCGATGCGCGCGTGATCGTAGCCCGCGACCGACCGCAGAATGGCGCGGCAGGCGGTGCCGTAGGTGCACAGGCCGTGCAGGATCGGCGCGCGAAAGCCGACGCGGCGCGCGAGCGCCGGATCGGCGTGCAGCGGATTGCGGTCGCCGCATAGGCGGTAAAGCAGCGCCTGATCCTTGCGCGTCTCGAGCGTGACCGTCCGGTCCGGCGCTCGCGCGGGCAGCGCGTGCGGCGCGGGTCCCGAGCCCGCGGGGCCGCCGAAGCCGCCGTCGCCGCGCGCGAAGGTCACCGAATTCAGCGTGAACATCGGCGCGCCGTCGGCCGCCGAGCGCACCGCCGTCTCGGTGTAGATCACCGCGCCCTTGCCCGCGCCCTTGTCGTAGGCCTCGGTCACGCGCGCATCGGCGACGAGCTCGCCCTCGGGAGGCAGCGGCCGATGCAGCGTCAGGCGCTGCTCGCCGTGCACCACCTTCGCATAGTCGTAGCCGCAGTCCTTCAGCAACGGCACGCGCGCGAGCACGGTGGCCATGCTGGGCACGGTCTTCAGCGCGGCGCCGGGGCGCTCGAGCACGTACGCGAGCTCATTCTCGTCGAGAGGATCGCGCCCCATGCCGATGGCGAGCGCATAGAGCATCGTCTCGCGATCGCCGTAACGGAAGCGGTCGCCCTCGCGCTTGAGGGACATCAGGTGCCGGTAGTTCAGCGCCACGGCGGGCTCAATCGAGCTCGAGGCCGTCCATGCCAGAGTTCTTGCGCACTTTCGGCAGCATCGCGCGGATGCACCGGCCCGCCTCGGCCGGGTCGTCCACCTGCGGCAGCTCTGCGCCGCGCCGCCAGCCTTCGCAGATCGCGATGCGGCCGACGCCCGCCTGGATCACGCGGCCGGTGATGTCCTGCGCCTCCCCGCTCGCGAGATACACGATCACCGGCGACACCCATCGGGTGTCGCGCATCGCGCGCTGCTCGTCGGTGAGCACGCGGAGGTTCTCGGTCATGCGCGTCTGCGCCGAGGGCGAGATCGCGTTGACCGTGACGCCGAACTTCTTCAGCTCGCGCGCCGTGATGACGGTGAACGCCGCGATGCCCGCCTTGGCGGCGCCGTAGTTGCTCTGCCCGACGTTGCCGTAGATGCCGGAGGTCGACGTGGTGTTGATGATGCGGCCGCCGACCGGCGCGCCCGTCGCCTTGAAGCGCTCGCGCCAGTACGCCGCGGCGTGGCGGGCGGGCGCGAAAGTTCCTTTCAGGTGCACGCGAATCACCGCGTCCCATTCGTCCTCGCTCATGTTGACGAGCATGCGGTCGCGCAGGATGCCGGCGTTGTTGACGAGCACGTCCAGGCGCCCCCAGGCGGCGAGCGCCGCGTCGATCATGCGCTTCGCGCCGTCCCAGGTGCTGACGTCGTCGCCGTTGACGATCGCTTCTCCGCCCGCGGCGCCGATCTCGGCCACCGTCTGCGCCGCAAAGGACTCGTCGCGGCCCGTGCCGTCGACGCCCGCGCCGATGTCGTTGACCATCACTTTCGCGCCATGCGCCGCGAGCAGCTTCGCGTGCTCGCGCCCGAGGCCCCGCCCCGCGCCGGTGACGATCGCGACCCTTCCCTCGCACAACCTCCCCATGCAGGCATATTCTCACGCTTTGCCTGGAAGACGGACTCAAGATGCTGCCACTGGCAGGCGTTCGCGTGATCGAGGTGGCGCAGAACCTCGCCGGGCCGTACTGCGCGCAGATCCTCGCGCAGCTCGGCGCCGACGTGGTCAAGGTCGAGCGCCCGCAGGGTGGCGACGATACCCGCGGCTGGGGACCGCCGTTCCTCGACGGCGCGGGCAGCTCGTTCCACGCGGTCAACCTCGGCAAGCGCTCGGTGGCGCTCGATCTCAAGGACGCTTCGGCGCGCGCGCGCCTGCTGGAGCTCGTCGCGGGCGCGGACGTGCTGGTGCAGAACCTGCGGCCCGGCTCGATGGAAGCGCTCGGCCTCGATGCGCAATCGCTGCTCGAGAAATTCCCCCGCCTCGTCTATTGCTCGATGTGGGCGATGGGCAGCGCGGGCCCGCTCAAGGACCACCCGGGCTTCGATCCGATGGTGCAGGCCTTCGCCGGCATGATGATGATGAGCGGCGAGCCCGGCGGCCCGCCGGTGCGCATCGGCACGCAACTGCTCGATCACGGCACCGGCATGTGGGCGGCGATCGGCGTGCTCGCGGCGCTCGTACGCCGCGCGGCGACCGGGCACGGCGGCGTCATCGACACGTCGCTCTTCGAAACCGCGCTCGGCTGGTGGACCGTGCACTACGCCGGCTACGCGATGTCCGGCGAGGTCCCCCAGCGCCACCCTACGGGCAGCGCGAAGCTCATCGTGTTCCAGGGGTTCGAGGCGAAGAACGGGCCGATCATCATCGCCGCGGGCAACGACCGCCTGTTCGCGAAGCTCGCCATCGCGCTCGGGCGCGACGACTGGGCGCGCGACCCGCGCTTCAAGAACAACGCTGGGCGCTTCGAGCACCGCGAGGAAATCCTCGCCGAAGTCGCGCGCGTCGTCGCTACGCGCACCAAGGGCGAATGGATCGACCTCCTGCAGGCCGCGGGCGTGCCCTGCGCGCCGGTGAACACGCTGCCCGAGGCGCTCGCCGAGCCGCAGACCGAGGCGGTCGGCATGCTGCAGCCCGTGCCGGGCCTCGATCTGCGCCTGATGGGGCTGCCGCTGATGCTCGACGGCGCCCGTCCGCCGATCAGCCGGCGCGCGCCGCGCCTGGGCGAGCACACGCGCGAGGTGCTCGGCGAATGAAGCTTTGGCGCGCCCGAGACGATTCGAACGTCCGACCCCTGCCTTCGGAGGGCAGTACTCTATCCAGCTGAGCTACGGGCGCTTGCCTGACTCGCCGTAAATCGCGAGTTTCACGCTAAAATCAGCATTTTACCAGCACACACGCGACGGGGCAGCGCATGGCCGAGCACGACGAGCATTCCTCCTTCATCAAGACGCCGCAGCAGCTCATCGTGGTGGTGCTGCTCTCCTTCATCGTACCGATCTTCGGCATCGTGATGATCGTGCATCTCGTCCTGGGCCGCCCGCACGCCGATCCAGGCGCGATGACGGCCGACGCGGTCGCGGCGCGCATCCAGCCGGTGGGCAAGGTGGAGTTCGGCGCCGCGGGCAGCGCGGGCGGCGCTCCCAAATCGGGCGAGGAGGTCGTCAAGGAAGTCTGCAGCGCCTGCCACGTGCCGGGCGTCGCCAACGCGCCGAAGATCGGCGACAAGGCGGCCTGGGCGCCGCGCCTGAAGGCGGGGCTGGAAGGGCTGCTGAAGTCGGTGGTCAACGGCAAGGGCGCGATGCCGGCGCGCGCCGGCAGCAGCCTTACGGACGAAGAGCTCGCGCGCGCGATCGTGTTCATGGCCAACGGGGCCGGCGGCAACCTGAAAGAGCCCGCCGCGAAGAAGTAAGGCAGGGACGTGGTCCCGCATCTCACGACGGCGCTCAACGGACCGCTGCTCGAGCTGGAGCAGCGCATCCTCGGCGCGAGCACCGCGATCGAGCGCTGGTTCCGGCTGCGCTGGCAGGAGCACACGCCGCCGTTCTACTGCTCGGTGGACCTGCGCAATTCCGGCTTCAAGCTCGCGCCGGTGGATACCAACCTCTTTCCCGGCGGCTTCAACAACCTGTCGGCGGCGTTCATGCCGCTCGCGGTGCAGGCGGCGACCGCGGCGATCGAGAAGATCTGCCCGGACGCGAGGAACCTGCTGCTCGTGCCCGAGAACCACACGCGCAACCGCTGGTACCTGGAGAACGTCGCGACGCTCGCCGCGATCATGCGCCAGACGGGGCTGGAAGTGCGCATCGGCACCTTCAACCCGGAGATCGCCGCGCCGACCGAGCTGGAGACCGCGACCGGGAAGAAGCTGCGCGTAGAGCCGCTCGTGCGCAGCGGCAACCGGCTGGGCGTCGAGGGCTTCGATCCCTGCGCGATCCTCGTCAACAACGACCTCTCGGCGGGCATCCCGGAGATCCTCCAGGGCCTGGAGGGGCAGGTGCTGATGCCGCCGCTGCACGCGGGCTGGGCGCTGCGCCGCAAGTCCGCGCACTTCGCCGCCTACGACGAGATCGCCGCCGAGTTCGCTCAGCAGCTGGCGATCGACCCCTGGCTCGTCAATCCCTACCACGCGCGCTGCGGCCAGATCGACTTCCAGGCGCGCGAGGGCGAGGAATGCCTCGCCTCGAACGTGTCGATGCTGCTGGAGAAGATCCGCACCAAATACCTGGAATACGGCATCAAGGACACGCCCTACGTAGCGGTCAAGGCCGATGCCGGCACCTACGGCATGGGCGTGATGATGGTGCGCGACGCGGCCGAGGTGCGCGACCTCAACCGCAAGCAGCGCAACAAGATGGCGGTGGTGAAGGAGGGCCTGGCGGTCACCGAGGTGATCCTCCAGGAGGGCGTGCACACCGTGGAGCGCATCGAGGACAAGGCCGCCGAGCCGGTGGTCTACATGATCGACCGCTACGTGATCGGCGGCTTCTACCGCGTGCACGGCGCGCGCGCGGCCGACGAGAACCTGAACGCGCCCGGCATGCATTTCGTGCCGCTCGCCTTCGAGCAGTCCTGCTCGATGCCCGATCCGCACGCCAACTGCGACGCGCCGCCGAACCGCTTCTACGCCTACGGCGTGGTCGCGCGCCTCGCGCTCGCCGCGGGCGGGCTCGAGCTCGAGAGCACGGCGCCCGCGCCGTCCGGCGCGACGGAGCAGGAGCGCCTGCAGCGCGCCGGCGAGTGAAGTTTCTCTTCATCCTCGATCCGCTCGACTCGCTCAAGGCCTACAAGGACACGAGCGTCGCGATGATGCGCGCCGCGCAGGCGCGCGGCCACGCGGTCTGGGCCTGCGAGCAGGGCGACCTCGCCTGGCAGGGCCGCGTCTCCGCGGCGGCGGGCCGGCTCGCGCTCGCCGACAACGACGAGGACTGGGTCCGGCACCACGCCGCCGAGCGCCACCCGCTCGACTATTTCGACGCGGTGCTCATGCGCAAGGACCCGCCGTTCGACCTGGAGTACCTGACGAGCGTGTGGCTGCTGTCGCAGGCCGAGCGCGAGGGCGCGCGCGTCTACAACAACCCGGCCGCGGTGCGCGATCACAACGAGAAGCTCGGCATCCTCGAGTTCCCGCAGTTCATCGCGCCGACGCTGGCGACGCGCGACCCCGGGCGCGTGCACGACTTCATCGACCAGCACCGCGACGTGATCCTCAAGCGCCTGGACGGCATGGGCGGCGAGAGCATCTTCCGCGTCAAGGCCGACGACCCGAACCGCAACGTGATCGTCGAAACCATGACGGCGGGGCCTTCCGGCCGAGGAGCGCGCAGCTGCATGGCGCAGCGCTACATCCCCGAGATCCGCGACGGCGACAAGCGCGTGCTGCTCATCGACGGCAAGCCGGTGCCGCACGCGCTCGCCAGGATGGCCAAGCCCGGCGAGTCCCGCGCAAACCTGGCAGCGGGCGGGCGCGGCGAAGCGCGGCCGCTGTCGGCGCGCGACCGCGAGATCGCCGAGGCGCTGGGGCCCGTGCTCGCGGCGCGCGGGCTGCTGGTCGTGGGCCTGGACGTCATCGGCGACTACCTCACCGAGGTGAACGTCACCAGCCCGACCTGCTTCCGCGAGATCCAGGACCAGACCGGCTTCGACGTCTCCGGGATGTTCGTAGAGGCGCTGGAGCGCAAGGTGCGCGCGGCGCTCGCCAGCGCGACGGCATGATCGGCGTCCTCATCGTCGCGCACGGCGCCTTCGGCGAAGCGCTGATTCACTCCGCCAGCCATGCTCTCGGCAAGCGGCCGCTGCGCGTGCGCCAGGTGGGCGTCACGGTGCACGACGACCCGGAGGCGATCCTGCCGCAGGCGCGCGACCTCGTCGCGCAGCTCGACGACGGCGACGGCGTGCTGGTGCTCACCGACATCTACGGCGCCACGCCCGGCAACATCGCGCTGCGGCTGCTCGTGCCGGGCAGGGTCGAGGGCATCTCCGGGGTCAACCTGCCAATGCTGATCCGCGCGCTCACTTACCGCGACCAGGGGCTCGCCGCAGTGGTCGAAAAGGCCCTTTCGGGCGGCCGCGAGGGCGTGATACACATGACGACCGACGCCTGCGGAAAGGATCGCGGAGGCCGTGATGCCCAGCGCTGAAGTCCAGATCGTCAACCGGCTGGGGCTGCACGCGCGCGCGTCGGCGAAGCTCACGCAGCTTGCGAGCGGCTTCGCCTGCGAGATCTGGCTGGCGCGCAACGGCCGGCGCGTCAATGCCAAGAGCATCATGGGCGTGATGATGCTGGCGGCCGGCAAGGGTGCCTCGCTGGTCATCGAGGCGCAGGGCGAGGACGCCGAGGCGGCGCTCGCCGCGCTGCAGAAACTCATCACGGACAAGTTCGACGAGGGGGAATAGGTGAACTTCGTGCTGCATGGCGTCGCCGTGTCAGCCGGGATCACCATCGGCCACGCCCACCTCGTTTCCAGCGCGCGCCTGGAGGCGCCGCACTACGAGATTCCCGAGTCGTCGATCCAGGGGGAGATTTTCCGCTTCGACGCCGCCATCGCACGCGCCAAGCAGGAGCTCGCCGCGCTCGCGAAGCAGATCCCGCAGGACGCGCCTGCCGAGCTCGAGGCCTTCATCAACCTGCACCGCATGATCCTCGAGGACTCGTCGCTGTCGCACGCGCCGCGCGAGCTCATCCGCGGCCGGCGCACCAACGCCGAGTGGGCGCTCGTGCAGCAGATGGAGAAGCTCGTCGCCCAGTTCGAGCAGATGGAGGATCCCTACCTGCGCGAGCGGCGCCAGGACATCGAGCAGGTCGTCGAGCGCGTGCTGAAGGCGCTGGCCGGCGCGCAGGGCGCGCCCGAGCCGCTGCCCTCGGCCGAGCGCGACATGATCGTCGTGGCGCACGACCTGTCGCCCGCCGACATGATCCTGTTCAAGCGCCACAAGTTCGGCGCCTTCGTCACCGACGTGGGAGGCGTCACCTCGCACACCGCGATCGTGGCGAGGAGCCTGTCGATCCCGGCGCTCGTCGGCCTGCACCACGCGCGCCAGATGATCCGCGAGAACGACCTCGTGATCGTCGACGGCCTGCAGGGCGTGCTGGTCGTAGACCCGGACCCGGTGGTGCTGAACGAGTACAAGCTGCGCCAGTCGCAGCACGTGCTCGAGCGCCAGAAGCTCAAGCGCCTGAAGTCGACGCCCTCGGCGACGCTGGACGGCACGCCCGTCGAGCTGTTCGCCAACATCGAGCTGCCGGAGGACCTCGGCGACGTGCAGGACTCGGGCGCGCAGGGCGTCGGCCTGTTCCGCACCGAGTTCCTGTTCATGAACCGCAAGTCGCTGCCGCCCGAGGACGAGCAGTTCGAGGCCTACCGCGAGGTCGCGCGCGCGATGGACGGCCGCCCGGTGGTGATCCGGACCCTCGACATCGGCGCCGACAAGGCGGTCGGCGACGGCACCGCCGGCGGCAACCCGGTCGAGATGCCGAACCCGGCGCTCGGCCTGCGCGCGATCCGCTACTGCCTCGCCGAGCCGCAGCTCTTCCTCGCGCAGCTGCGCGCGATCCTGCGCGCCTCGAAGTACGGCAAGGTCAAGATCCTGCTGCCGATGCTCGCGCACGCGCACGAGATCGAGCAGTCGCTCGCGATGGTGAAGCAGGCCCGCCAGCAGCTCGACGACGGGCGCATCGCCTACGACCAATCGGTCGAAGTCGGCGGCATGATCGAGGTGCCCGCGGCGGCGCTCGCGCTGCCGATGTTCATGCGCAAGCTCGACTTCCTCTCGATCGGCACCAACGACCTCATCCAGTACACGCTGGCGATCGACCGAACCGACGACTCGGTCGCGCACCTTTACGACCCGCTGCACCCCGCGGTGCTGCACCTCATCGCGCACACCATCCAGGCCGCCAACCGCGGCGGCACGCCGGTCGCGGTCTGCGGCGAGATGGCCGGCGAGCCGCAGCTCACGCGCCTGCTGCTCGGCTTCGGCCTGCGCAACTTCTCGATGCACGCGCAGCAGCTGCTCGCGATCAAGGAGCGCGTGCTGCGCACCAACCTGGCCGAGATCCAGCCGCTCGCGCAGCGCGTGCTGCGGCAGTCCGATCCGGCGAAAACCAGAGAATTGCTGGACAAGCTGAATTCCTAGGGAGAAGCCATGAGAAATTTCCTCGTCCTGCTCTCGTTCGCCTTCGCCTCGGCGCTGCACGCGCAGAGCTATCCGTCCAGGCCCGTCAAGCTCGTCGTCCCCTTCCCCGCCGGCAGCGCCACCGACCAGATCGCGCGCGTCGTCGGCAACGAGCTGCAGGGCGCGCTCGGCCAGCCGTTCGTGGTCGACAACAAGCCCGGTGCGCAGGGCACGATCGCCGCCGAGGCCGTCGCGAAGAGCGCGCCCGACGGCTACACGCTGCTCGTCACGACCAACACGCCGCAGGCCGCGGCGCCGGCCCTGTTCAAGGAATTGCGCTACGACCCGGTGAAGGACTTCGCGCCGGTCGCGCGCCTCGGCACGATCTCGTTCATGCTGATGGTGCCGTCCGACTTCCCGGCGAAGAACTTCAAGGAATTCCTCGCCTACGCCAAGGATCACCCCGGCAAGCTTTCGGGCGGCTACGGCTCGGCCGGATCGCAGGTGTCGCAGGCGATGATGCGCTCGATGGGCAAAGTCAATTTCGTCGACGTGCCCTACAAGGGACTGCCGCAGGCGATCACCGACGTGCTGGGCGGCGCGATCAGCTTCACCTTTGCCGACCTCGCCAACGCGCTCGCGCAGCTCAAGGGCGGCAAGCTGCGCGGCCTCGCCGTGACCTCGGAGAAGCGCTCGCCGCTCGCCCCCGACGTGCCCGCCATCGCCGAGGAGCTGAAGGGCTACGAGCTCATCGCCTGGTTCGCGCTCATGGCGCCGGCGGGCACGCCGCAAAACGTTGTGACTTCACTTTCTGAAAACACATTGAAGTCCCTGCAAAAGAAGGATGTGATCGAGAAGTTTGCCAATCTCGGCACCGACGTCGGTCCGATGAATCCGGCGCAGCTCGAGGCCTTCATCAAGTCCGAGATCTCGAAGTGGGCCCGCATGGCCAAGGAAGCCGGCATCCAGCCGCAATGAAAGGGGGCTCCGACAGAACGTCTCTGCCCCCCTTCAGATCCCCCCGCTCGCATGCCTGGTCCCTTAGACGGCGTCAGGATCCTCGACCTCACCACGGTGGTGATGGGCCCCTACGCGACCCAGATCCTCGCGGACCTGGGCGCGGATGTGGTGAAGGTAGAGCCGCCCGAAGGCGACGTGATGCGCTACAACGCGCCGATGCGCTCGCCGGGCATGGGGCACATCTTCATGAACGCCAACCGCAACAAGCGCTCGGTGGTGCTGGATCTCAAGGCCGAGGCGGGCCGCGCGGCGTGCCTGGCGATGGCAAAGTCGATGGACGTCCTCGTCTACAACATCCGGCCGCAGGCGATGGCGCGCCTCAAGCTCGGCTACGAGGATCTGCGCGCCGCCAATCCGCGCCTGCTCTACGTGGGCGCGTTCGGCTACTCGCAGCGCGGCCCCTACGCGGCGAAGGCCGCCTACGACGACCTGATCCAGGGCGCGGTGGGACTGCCGTGGCTGTTCCGCGAAGCGGGCGGCGCCGCGCCGCGCTACCTGCCGGCGATCGTCGCCGACCGCGCAACCGGGATGCAGGTCGCGAACGCGGTCTGCGCGGGCCTGTACTGGCGCGAAAGGAGCGGCCGCGGCCAGAGGATCGACGTGCCGATGTTCGAGAGCCTGCTGCCGCTCGTGCTCGGCGAGCACCTCGCCGGCGAGACCTACATCCCGCCGCAGGGCGGGCTCGGCTACGGCCGCATGCTCGCCAAGGGCCGTGCGCCGTACGCTACGAAGGACGGCTACGTCTGCGTGCTCGTCTACAACGACAAGCAATGGCGCGCGTTCTTCGAGCTCATCGGCCGGCCGGAACTGCAGCAGGACCCGCGCTACGCTACGCAGGAAGCGCGCAGCCGGGATTACGAGGGCGCCTACGCGCTCGTCGCCGGGGAGATGAAGAAGCGCACGACCGAGGAGTGGATCGCGGCGCTGGAAGCCGCCGACATCCCGGTGCAGCGCATGAACAGCCTCGCCGACATCGTCGCCGATCCGCACCTCGCGGCGATCGGCTACTTCCGCGAGCTCGAGCACCCGAGCGAGGGACGCATCCGCGCGATGGCGGTGCCCTCGGAGTGGTCCGAGTCGCCGCCCGAGTACCGCCGCCACGCGCCGCGCCTGGGCGAGCACACGCGCGAGGTGCTGCGCGAGGCGGGCTTCAAGGACGGCGAAATCGAGAGCATGATTAGGGCTGGGGCAGCGATGGAGGGGGGGAAATCATGATTCGCCTTGCCGTAGCGTGTTTTTCTCTGGTCTTTTCTGCTTCGGCGTTTTCTCAGGGAGTCATGTCTTGGCCGACGGTACAGAAGCAACTCACCGAGCACTGGAAGAAGACCTACCCTGCCGAGAAGATCCTCAAGATCGAGAAGAAGGGCGATCTGCAGTACTACGCCACCGAGCGGCAGACGCAGACCACCGACTACTGGGGCTGGTATTGGGAAACGAA
>Ga0335070_10009697_pt1 | contig 11265 bp, 11 predicted proteins | sample Lox_Sample_13_FD_206722 | JGI IMG/M metagenome (GOLD analysis project Ga0335070, IMG submission 206722) | Soil microbial communities from Loxahatchee National Wildlife Refuge, Florida, United States - Lox_Sample_1.3 | ecosystem: Environmental > Terrestrial > Soil > Wetlands | place: USA... | reverse complement strand
CCGAGGGAAAGATCATCTGCAACGAAGCCGCTACCCCTCAAGAATCACGGACGCCATGGCCTGCTCCGCCGTATGCGTCAAGCTTAGAGAAATATTCTTGACCCCCAGCTTGGCTGCGAACTCCCCGGCTTTGCCGTGAAACATCAGGGTCGGGCGTCCGCCTGGCTTGCGCACCACCTCGCAGTCCCGCCAGCGCACGCCATGGTTCCATCCAGTGCCGAGCGCTTTCATCGCTGCTTCCTTAGCGGCAAATCGGGCTGCATAGCGCTCCACACGATTTGCTTTCGAATCGCAATATCGCATTTCCCCAGCGGTGAAAATACGCAACAAGAAACGTTCTCCGAAGCGTTCCATCGCCTGCGAAATGCGAGGAACCTCGGCGATGTCAATTCCTGTCCCGACGATCATTTCCTGAGTGGATGCCCGCGAAAATGGTATCACTGACCAACCCCGCTTCGGACGATAGAAACGTTATCACCGACTGGAAGCTGAAATGAACACAGAGATGGAGTGCAATAAAACAGCCATCCCGGGTCGCGGCCGGGATGGCTTCTTCATGAAAGCAATTTGTTCGTGCGATTAACGCGCTTGTGCTGTTTCCTTTGCGTTAGCTACCGCATTCACAAAATCACGAGCTTGTGCGTTCGGGCTCTGCACCTTTCCTTCCAGGATCTGGCCAAACGGGACGTTCTTACCGTACCAGCGTTCCGTCGCGGAGTTATCCTGCTGCAATTCCGCACCGTTCATAGATGCTCCGATAAACGCGCCCTTGCTGCTCGAATAGGTCAGGATGCCAGCTTTCCATCCCGCGGAAGCCGAGGCCTGGCGACCAACCGGACCGGCCGCCGCTGACACGTCGGCGCCGACCTTGATATGTCCCTTCATCAGGTCATTCATGCCCTGATCGTTCATGATGAACATGACCAGATCTGTGCTTTTACCACCGATTTGCGGGCCCCAGCTGACCCCTGACACGGAGAACGGCGCTGGAGCGCTCCAGTTATTGTTGTTCTTACAGGTAGCTACGCCGGTACCGTGTTCTCCTCCAACAATGAAGGCGCCTTTGACGAGTTTCGGGATCACGGCGACGCACTTCGCGCCTTCGAGAACCGTGTTCGGGACTCCTCTGTCGGGGGCGACGGAACTTATATGCTGGATGGTTTCCGTAGCACGTTCCAGTTCAGAATTTCCGGAATTGCTGTCTTCTTTCGAGGATTGGCCCTGAGCGAGAGCGAATGCTCCCAAGCCAAAGAACAACAGGGCTATTGCAAACTTTCCTGTCCTAGTCGATGCCATGCTTCCCTCCCTTGAACTTGGATTCTTCGGAAGCATGGGCGGTTTTCGGTCGGCCGTTCCCAAAGCCTGTATCCACAACAAAAAAACATCTAGAACCGGCCAGGAAAGATCTCTAGTTCGTTTCCATGATCGGTGGACTAGATTTCAATCTTCGGGAAGTCGAGTAAAGCTTACCGGAAACGGAGAGATTGTTTTAACCCCAGGCGACTGCGTCCAATTCAGGCGGGAAGTGAACCGGTAACGGATCAAGGTCCAGAGTGCGAGCCACCCATCGGAGTGGCGGATCTTCTTGCCTTCGGTCGTCGAACGAGGGTTGTAGGAAATGGGCACTTCTTGAATCTTGTAACCGGAACGGCAGAGCTTGGCCGTCACCTCGGGGCAAAACTCGAAACGGTGACACTCCAGGCGGATTTGGGAGAGGATCGAACGCCGGAATACCTTGTAGCACGTTGCCTCGTCGTGAATGCCTGCGCGATACAGCAGGTTCGTCAGATAGGTCAACAGTTTGGCCCCGAGAAAAAAACGCAAGCCACGCTCAGGGCGGTCAGGCCGCATGCCGTAGACGACGTCCGCTTTTCCATCTCGCAGGGGACATAACAAAGCTGCATAGTCCTGCGGGTCGTATTCCAGATCCGAATCCTGGATCAGAACATATTCGCCGCGGGCATAACTGAGCGCCGTCCGGATCGCGGCCCCTTTCCCGAAGTTCTTTTCATGAAAAATGATCGTCAGATCAGAGAACGGGGGCAATGCCTGCAATTTCCCGCGCGTGCCGTCGGTCGACCCATCGTCGACAATGATGATTTCCTTTTGCACTGGTGAGGCGTGCACAGCTCGCAAGATTTCGTCCAGATGCGCTGCCTCGTTGTATACGGGCACAATCACGGAAACGCATCCTGCCCAGCGATTACTCGCCTCTTGATGTTCCTCCTGCCGGGCTGTGGCAAAGTTGATCAAGTCCAGACACCTGATGAAGTAGCGAAACTCGGGGATTTTCTAGCATAGTATCATTTTGAAAGTCTGCTTCCGAAATTGAGCATGCCTCTTCCCCAAGTCCTGCCAGGACGTGGCGCACGGCCCGAATCAGGCCCTCTTACATGGGCGCAATGGTTTTCAGTTCTCACGATCCTGGGCGCTGGAACTGTTTTCCGTGTTGCGCACCTGACCGCCAAGCCCTTCTGGTTCGATGAGTGTTTCACCGCAGAATTGGCGCGCCTGAAGTGGACGGAGTTCATGCGAGTGCTGTGGTGGCGGGAGGCCAACATGACTGCCTATTACCTCTTGCTCCGCGGATGGATGCATTTCGGACACAGCCAGTTCTTCATCCGTGCCCTGTCAGTTTTTTTTTCCGCTATTACGATTCCGGTCGTTTACTGGCTAGGCACCATGCTTTATGAGCGGAGGATTGCGCTAGTCGCCGCTGCACTGTTCGCCGCGAATGCGTTCAGTGTCCGGTATGCCCAGGAGGCACGTAGTTATGCCCTGTTCGGACTTCTGGCTGCACTTTCATCCGGATGCCTGGTCGCGTGGTTGCGTGCTCCACAGCGACGCTGGCGGGTTGCCTATGTGCTGCTTGCGGTCTTTGCGGTTTACTCGCACCTGTATGCATTGCTTCTCTTGGTAGTCCACTGGATGGCGGTGCGCCTGATTCAAGCACCCCCTGCCTATCATCATGAGTTCAGCGCGATGCGACGCGCGTGGAAAATCATTGCATTGGCAGTCGCACCACTGCTGATTTTTGTGGCAAAGACCGGCGCAGGCCCTATTCGCTGGATTCACCGCCCGACGCTCAGAGATTTGGGGATCTTCTACGAACATATCAGCGGGAGCACAACCTGTTTGGCTGCAGCTCTGCCCTATCGCAAGACCCTATTACACCTGGGCCAGAAGTGGGAGACCTGGCGCGTGCAGTTTCTGCTCCTTTGGTTCTTTTTCCCGATACTGACGACAGCGCTGCTATCGCTCGCCCGGCCTGTGTTCCTGAGCCGTTACATGATTTTTTGCTTGCCGGCTCTTGTGCTCCTTGCCGCGGCGGGATTGGCCAGATTGCGATCAGCCTGTTTGATCGCTCCGGTGGCGGGGTTATTGTTGTTGCTCGAGGTACAAGGCGTTTTCTGGGTGTATGCGCACGATTTCGATGATCAGCGGGATGGCTCAGCGGCTGCGACCAGCTTCATTTTGGATCATTATCACCCGGATGATGGCATTGTCTTCCATATCGCTGAGGCTCGCGTGCCGTATGAGTTCTTCCGATCCGAGCGCGCCCGCGCCGACACGACCAAGGCAGAGTTCGCGGCGCAGCTGGGGCCGGAGATTCTGTTTCCCCATACTGGCGCCGGGCTGGTCTTTAGTGATTTCAAGGCGAGGCTCACCCCGGAGCTCCTGCGCACCCTGATCGCCGGGCCACCGCGAGTATGGGTTTTTTTGATCTACAACGGGAACGGGACGCCCGACTCCACAACGACATTATTGACCCGGACATTGCCGGAGTCATTCGCTCGAGTCGAAACCTGGCGGTTCCCGAAGATCGAAGTGCAGCTGTACAGCAAAGACAATGGCAAATAGAGGTGCGTTTGAAGGACGTCCCGAAAGCTCCCCACATTCGAGGCCACCGCAAATAGCAAAAGCCCTCAGGAAGAGGGCCTTTGCAAAGCGGAAACTGAAGCGGGATTACTTCGACTGATCCATCGTAATACCGCCCGCCTGGCTCTGGGCAGCCTTTTCAGCTTTAGCTTTCTTCACCCGAAGCGTCTCGTCAACCCAGTGGTCCGCAGTTTTCAGATCTTCTGCGCGAACATTGAGATCATCGCACTCGACATCCGCTTTCTCGCGGTACATGAGGTTCATGTACGCCATCGCGTCATCGTAGTCGGGACGAAGCTGAATCGCCTTGTTGAGGCTGTCGATGCCTTCCGTGATGGCCGGCGTGTTCTTTTCCTTTAATCGATCGCAGGCCTGCTTCTGTTCTTTGTTCTTCGGGTTCAAATGCTCTTCCGGCTTCATTCCCAGCTTGGCGCGCTCCTCCATGCGGGGCTGATAGCAGGCCGTCCAGTCGATAACGCCAATCGAGTAATACGGCTCGGGATCATTGGGATCCGAGTCAGACGCCATGCGGTAATACTTTTTCGCATCATCCCATTTCTTCATGTTCAGGTACAGGTAGGCGATACCCTTGGCGCTGTTCACCTTCTGCTCGCGCGACGGATTCGCGTCGATCACCTTCTGGTATTCGTCGATGGCCTGTTGCGCCGTTCGCAGGTTGTCGGGAGAATCGACTCCAGGGATGTATTGCGATACGAATGCAGTTGCCAGGTACATGCGGGCATTGATCAGGCCCGGGTCAAGCTGAACGGCCTGCTGAAAATGATCAATCGCCTGCTCGTAGTGGGAGTTTTTGTACGACTCGACTCCCTTGTTGAGTTGGTCCCGGGCGCGAAGCTTGTCGCAACCGAGAGCAGACAAAAGTGCCAGCGTCACAGCCGCCAGCGCGAACACTTTAAGATTCTTATTCATTGCGGTATGAGTCTCCCTCGCCACAGCATCCTAGGCCCAGAGACAGCGGTTTGACAAGCGCCGCGTCCGGCAGGGTGGAACGAAACGCCCCGGTTCGGGCCGGACACTTCACACAATTAAGTTTTTAACTTTGCCGTTAGTCGTTGGCAGGCCGCTTCGACACAACAGAGCCCAGCCAACGACTAGAGACGAAAATTCGTCTAGCCCCCGGCTTCGATCTTCGCAGTAATCAGGCCGACCTTGTCGACACCAGCAGCGTGCGCGATATCAATGACGTTCGCGACATTGGCAAAGGGGATCGCATCGTCTCCCTTCACGAACATCACCTTCTCGGCGCGTTGCTTGTAGATATCGGTGAGCCGTCCCTGGAGATTGTCCCAGGTCGCGTCTTCATTGTTGATCTTCACGCCCGGTTCCTGGCCGGCGCCGCGATCGATCAACTGCACGACAATGGTCCGATCGGGAGTGTTGTTCTTCGGCGCGTTCGGCGGGGGCGGCTGGGGCACCAGCGCGTCCAAACCTTTAGGCGTAACCGGGGAGATCACCATGAAGATGATCAGCAATACCAGCAGTACGTCGATGAGCGGTGTGACATTGATATTTGCACTCTGGCCTCCGCTCGGGCCGACTGCCATTCCCATGGCGGTTCTCCTCTTATTGCCCGGCCGCAGCAGGCGGCGGGGGTGGCGTGTTGGTTTTCTTCTGGTCGGTGAGCAAGCCCAGGTCATCGACCCCGGCCGCGCGGACCGCGTCCACCACTTTCACGACTTCGCCAAAACGGGCGCGCATGTCAGACTTCACATACACACGCTTATCCGCTTTGTTGGCGAGACGGTCTTTGACTTTGCCCGTAAGGCTGTCGGGGGCAATCTGATCGCTGCCGAAATAGACCATTCCATCTCGCGTGATGGAGACCAGCAGCGCATCTTCCTTGTCCGCGTCCGGCATCTGCTCCGGATTGTTCACCTTGGCCATGTCCACGCTGACGCCTTTCTGCAACATGGGCGTGACCACCATGAAGATGATCAGCAACACCAGCATCACGTCCACCATCGGTGTGACGTTAATGTCAGAGCTGATCTTGGATCCTTCGTCTCGTTTTGAGATTGCCATAACTTCGTTTCTCCTACGCCTTCGAACCCATCCGGCAGAGGCTTAAGTTAGGAGGCCCGGCGCTGGATCCAGTCCAGCGCCGGACAAGCAACTCAGTCAAGCCGGGGACCCTGTTCCACCGAGTCTCGGTGGAAATGAGGACCGTTCGGGATCTATCGACGCACGTCGCCGCGCTTCTTCAGGAAGTAGTCGATCAATTCGCTCGAAGAGTTATCCATTTCGACGTCGAACGCTTCCACGCGACCGGTTAAGTAGTTGAACATCATGACGGCAGGGATAGCGACGAGCAGCCCGATCGCCGTGGTGACCAGCGCTTCCGCGATACCGCCGGCGACCGCCGCCAGACCGGTGGCCTTCGTGTTGGCGATGCCGGTGAACGCGTTCAGAATGCCCATCACCGTTCCGAACAGCCCCACGAACGGAGCCGTCGAGCCGATCGTGGCCAGACCGCCCAGTCCGCGCTTCAGTTCAGCGTGGACGATGGCTTCGGTCCGCTCCAGAGCGCGCTTGGAAGCTTCAATGGTCTCGCCGGGGATGGCTCCGGGGCTGTCCTGGTGGGCCTTGAATTCCATGAGGCCAGCAGTGACGACCTTTGCCAGATGGCTCTTCTTATTGCGCTCGGCGACCTTGATGGCTTCGTCGATGCGGCCATCGCGCAACGCACCAGCGACTGCCGGAGCAAAGGCGCGAGACTGCTTGCGGGCTGCGCTATACGCCATCCAGCGGTCAATCATGACGCCAATCGACCATCCGGACATGATGAAGAGAATGACAACGACGGTTCGTGCCACCCAGCCCATCTGCTTCCACAGGCCAAGAGGATCCGTCGGCATGCCGCCGCCTTCCTGGATAATCCAGGTGGCTGCGGCCGGAATGTGACTGAGAATGACTCCTACGTGAGCGACCATGAGTTGCTTTTTCCTCCTCGGAACTCTCTATGTTGCTTAGACACTCTGATGCCTAATACGGTGCCAGCCGCTGGATGAGAACAAACTTCACGGGCGGCACTTGGCTTTCGCGCCAGCGCCCGGGCTGATTGGCACGTTCTCAATAGGAAGGTCGAGATACGGCGGTCAAGCTCGGGCTTCTGGAAAAGCCCCTCCCGCCACCGCAGGATGGCAAACGGGAGGGCTGATCATCACACTACTCCAAACCACTTCATACGGCGCGCTTGCTGGAGGTTTAGCCTCCGGCCAGCGTGAAGTTCACCTGAATCTGCGTTTCGACTTCGACCGGCTCTCCGTTGAGCAGGTATGGCCGATACTTCCATTGTTTGACGGCTTCAATGGCGGCCGGTGCCAGCATCGGATGCCCGCTGACCAGTTGAAGGTTTTCGATGTTTCCATCCTTGCTGATCTGGGCCTGCAAAATCACCGTGCCCTGGATACGCGCTTGGCGCGCCAGAGGCGGGTATGAGGGATTCACCTTACGGACCAGCAACCCCGACTGAACGCCAGAGGATACACGCACACGCTGCGGAGTTGCAATCTTCGGCACCGCAACCGGCGTGCTGCTGAGGACGCTTCCGATCACGCCGCCCATCGAACCACCCGGAACGCCGCCCGGAACACCACCCACAACCCCGGTCGAGGCCATGACCGGCGGCGGAGCTTCGTCTTCCTTGATCATCTGCACTTTTTTCGGAATCTTGGTTGGCGTGCGCAGCTCGCCATTGACGATATCGGTTTGTATCTGTTTCACCACATGCACCGGGGCAGCGGCCGGCGGCGGCGGTGGCGGCGGTGGCGGCGGCGCCACCAGGAATGTCATCAGCTGTGTACGCGGCAGCGCTTCGGTAAAGATTAGCGGAATCAGAATCATGACTCCGATAATCCCGATCTGTATGGTGAACGAAACGATGGACGTCCACCCGCGCTTGGTCTTCAGCTTACCCCCAGACTCAATCAGGCTGTCTTCAAACATAGATATCTCCCCTGCTCCAGACCCCTACGCCAACTTAGACACCGGGCACTCCATTTTTGCTCCCGGTATTCTAAGGACCCTGCCGGGCTTCTACCGGCAAAACGCCCGGAGCAACTCCTTCTAAGCACGCAAGTAAGAAGGCATAGCGCAACAGCCACTTCTAGAACATCAGGTAAGTCATTTAGCTTTGGCGGGCATGGCCACGGGGCGCTTTCCACGCTGTATCCGCCAGTCCTGATATGCCACCAGAATCGGGGCGGCGATCGCGATCGACGAGTAGGTCCCGATCAGAATCCCAATGACCAGCGCGAGGCTGAAACCGTGCAGCACCTCGCCGCCGAATAAAAAGAGTGCCAGTACGGTAAGGAACGTTAGCCCCGCTGTCAAGATAGTTCTGCTTAGAGTCTGGTTGATGCTCCGGTTGACTATGTCCGCGAGCTTCTCGCGCCGCATCAGCTTAATGTTTTCGCGGATCCGGTCAAATACCACGATCGTGTCGTTATTGGAGTAACCAATCAGCGTGAGGATCGCCGCGATCACGGTCAGCGAAATATCTGTGTTCGTCAGCGAAAAAGCGCCTACGGTGATCAGGGTATCGTGAAACACCGTGACCACGGCGGCAACACCGTATATCCATTCGAAGCGGAATCCCAGGTAAACGAGCATGCCCGCCAGCGAGTAAATGGTTGCCAGGGCGGCCTGTTTCTGCAGCTGGGCTCCGACCTGGGGTCCTACAATCGCGACATCTCTGACCCCAAAATCTGAGACGAAAAATCCATCGCCCAGGGAAGCTGCCGCCGCAGGGTCGACTCCAGGGGCGCTCTTAACCTGGTCGAGCGAACCGAAGACCCCACCCAGGGTGTTGTTCCGGTAGTTCACGATTGCCTGCGCCTGGGCAGCGTATTTCTGTTCGTCGCCCCCTGCGTGCAAGGGATCCTTATCCGCCAGAAAGTTCTTGACCGTCAAAACGCTCGCATTATTCAGATCCTGCTTGCCGGCGGGTACATTGGTTTCCAGCGCCTGAATGATCTTCGTCTTGCCCGCATCAAGAGCGGCTTCATTGGTCTCCCGCAGCCCCAAGTCGATAAGAACCTCGTTGCTGGAAGCCGGCTCCAAGGCCTGGATCTTCGGGTCGTGCAAACCTGCCCGATCCATGTCGGATCGGACCGCGTTCAGATCGGGAGTGTGCGAGAACTTTACCGTCACCAGCGTCCCCCCGCGGAAGTCGATTCCCCACGGGATGTGGTGCCAGAAGAGCATGGAGAGCACGCCCGCAACGCTGAAGATCAGCGAAAACGCGATGAAATACCACTTCTTGCCTAAGAAATCAATATTGACGTCGTGAAAGAACTCCAAGTTCAAGCTCCCAGATTCTGAGGTTTCAAAGGTCTCCAAAGTTTCAACGTCTCAAAGTTCTGGAATAACGCCCGAGGCAACTTTGAAACGTGAAACCTTAAAACCCTGAAACCTGGTTTTCGCTAAATGCTCAGTGCTTCTCCGCGCTGCTTGCGGCTCAATACCCAATCAAAGATCACACGCGAGACGAACACTGCCGTGAACAGGTTTGCCAGCAAACCGAACGTCAGGGTGACGGCAAATCCCTTAACCGGCCCCGTTCCGAACAGGAACAGAATCGCCGCCGACACGATGGTGGTCACGTGCGTGTCGACGATGGTGATCCAGGCATGGCTGAAGCCTTGATCAACGGCAGACGGGGGCGTTTTCCCATTCCGCAATTCCTCGCGGATGCGCTCGAAAATCAGAACGTTCGAATCCACGCCCATACCGACTGTAAGTATCACTCCTGCGATTCCGGGCAGAGTGAGCACGGCTCCGAAGTAGCCCATGAATCCCAGCAGGATGATGAGATTCAGGATCAAAGCCACATCGGCGTTCACGCCAGCCCATCGGTAATAGATCAGCATGAAAATCAGAACGGCCGCCATGCCAACAACAGCCGCGCGTACTCCAGCCCGAATCGAATCGGCGCCCAACGACGGGCCGACAGTCCGCTCTTCCAGGTACTTGATACCTGCCGGCAAAGCCCCCGAACGCAGGATCATCGACAGGTCTTTGGACTGCTGCTCGTTCATGCTGCCGCCCGAGATCTCGCCCCGGTCGCGGATCGGTTCCTTGATGTTCGCGACTTCCTGCACCTTGTTATCGAGGATAACGGCCAGACTGTCCCCTACGTGCGAAGAGGTGAAGTTATAGAACCTCTGCCCGCCTTCGTTGGTGAGCGTGAAGCTGACACTGGGCTGGCCATTCTGGTCGCGGCTGGGTTGGGCATCGCGTAGATCTTTGCCGCTCACTGCCGACACGCGCGAAACCAGGTACCATGCCTGGCCTTCGCCCGCCGCTCCCGGAGCACTGTGGCCGGGCAGCAGTATGGCATCGGGTGGCAACACACCGCCTTTCTCCTGCCGGGCCGCGTCCTCGCTGGGATACGGGCCGCCGAGTTCCTGCTTGATCTCCAGCATGGCGGTGGACTGCATGATGTCCTTGACGCGCTGCGGGTCGTCGATGCCGGGCAGCTGCACAAGGATCTGGTACTGCCCGAGCCCGTGCTCCTGAATCGTAGGCTCGCTCACGCCCAGCTGGTCGATGCGGTTGCGAATCGTCTCGATCGCCTGCTGGACAGCCTTATTCTTGAGATCCGTGAGAGCCGACGGCTTCATCGAGACGTTCCAGCTGTTTTCCGGGCCGCCCGTGATGTCATATTCCGGCAGATGGTCCTGCACAATGCTAAGCAGATCGGAGCGCGAACTGACCTGTACACCCTTAATTACGATGTGGTCGGGATTATTCTGCTGGTCAGGCTGGCTGATGTCGGCGTAATCGATCTTGCGGCTGCGCATTTGCTGCTTCAGGACTTCAATCGCATTCTGGGCGTCGACATTGACCGCGTCATTCACCTTCACCTGCAGGATGAGGTGGGTTCCGCCCTTGAGATCAAGGCCAAGATGGATATGGTCGAGGACGGCCGCCGCTATCCCCTCTCCCGAAAACTTGCCCGGAACTCCGAAGATACCGAACAGGAAGACGAGCAGGACACCGATAATTAATCCGACTTTCCAGAGAAGATTCTTGTTCATAAAAAGTAGAGAGGAGTTTGTAGTCAGCGGCCGCTGAGCGTGACTGACGGCAGACTACGAGCTACTGGCTCCTTCATTTCGTTTTCACTTCCTCTTCCGTTGTGGTGACCGAAACCACGGACGCCTTCGTCACTTCCACCCGCAGGTTATCGGGCGGAACGCGCAGGTGCACTGCGTCGTCTTTCAAAGCGATAATCGTGCCTCGCAAGCCGCCGCTCGTGGTCACCTTGTCTCCAGTCTTCAACTTATCCAGCATTCCCTGCCATTTCTTCTGGCGGCGCTGTTGCGGCAGGATTAACAGGAAGTAGAAGATCGCGAAGATGAA
>Ga0335070_10009695_pt1 | contig 11265 bp, 11 predicted proteins | sample Lox_Sample_13_FD_206722 | JGI IMG/M metagenome (GOLD analysis project Ga0335070, IMG submission 206722) | Soil microbial communities from Loxahatchee National Wildlife Refuge, Florida, United States - Lox_Sample_1.3 | ecosystem: Environmental > Terrestrial > Soil > Wetlands | place: USA... | reverse complement strand
GGCTTTCTGGCAAACGGCATGGTGGCGGGAGTCGCGATGGCGACCGCGAGCCTGGGGCGCTCCCTGTTCGCCCCCGGCGCCGCGGAAGGCGCCGAGACCTCCCCGCGCGGCGGTGGGCCCGGCGCCGCCGGCGTCAACTTCAAATGGTTCGGAACGAACGGCTGGGAAATCACTTTCGGTAACAAGACCATTCTCATCGACCCGTGGTTCAATCGGTTCGAGTCGGGGTTCCTCCAGAACAAGCTGAAGATGGACGCCACGCTGCCCACGGACACCACGCTCATCGACCAGCATGTGAAGACGGCGGACCAGATCCTGATCGGTCACGGGCATTGGGACCACATGGCGGACGTGCCCTACATCGCCAAGAAGACGGGGGCAATGGTCATCGGCTCGGAGAGCCATGCCAATCTCATGCGAGCGGCCGGGGTCGCGGAAGGCAAGATCGTGCAGGTCAAGGGCGGCGAGTACATGCAGTTCGACGGCTACACCATCGAAGTCTTCCCGAGCGTGCACTCGATGGGAGGCACGAAGAAGTACGCGGTTCCCGGCCACGTCGTCTCCGTCCCGCCCGCGCCCCCCACCAAGCTCGGTGACCTGCCCGAAGGGGACACGCTGATCTACCTCCTTACCATTGGAGACAAGTACAGCATCTTCCTCATGAGCTCGGGCAACTACATCGAGCGCGCCATCGCCGGACTCAGGCCGGACGTGGCCCTCATCGCCCCGCTGTTCTCCAACAACACGCACGCCTTCACGCCTCGGCTCGTCAAAGCGCTGAACTATCCCAAGATCGTGCTGCCCACGCACTGGGATGACTTCGAGGCTCCGCTCTCCGAGCCCCCGAAGGATCTCCGCGGCATCTACGGCGACGTGGCCAACCTGGATCTCTGGGTGAAAGAGATGAAGACCGTGTCGCCGAAGACCAGGATCATCACCACGAAGTACTTCGGGTCCTACGCGCCGTAGCGTGGCGAAGCTCCGGGCGATCTCGGAGTCGAGGGACTGCATCGAGACGAGCCTGGTCACGTGTCCGCCCGGAGGTTAGCGCATGAGGGACCTGGGTTTCGCCGGCACCGGTATCGTCTTCGGCTGGCTGATGAGCAAGGCCTGGAGCGACCCGGGCTGCCAGGTGGGCTTGGTCATTTTCCTGGTGGTCACCGCCGCCATGACCCTTGTCTTCGCCCTTGCCGTCGTCGGCCACGGGAGAAATCTCGGCCCCGAAGACCCTGACAAGGACGATGACGAAGATCGCTCCTGACTCTTCAGTCGATCACGGCCACCGCCTCGATCTCGATCAGGGCACCTGGGATGGCGAGCCCGGCCACCTGCACCAGGGTGCTGGCGGGCGGGTTGGAGCCGAAGAACTCCTGGCGCACCTCGCCGTAACCTTCGCGGTAGCGGATGTCTGTGACGAAGACGGTGACCTTCACGACGTCCCGGAGGCTGGCGCCACCGGTCTCGAGGATGCGGCGCATATTCTCGAGGACACGCCGGGTCTGGGCGCCGATGTCGTTCGGCCCGACGAGCTTGCCGTCCTTGTCGAGCGCGAGCTGTCCGGCAACATAGACGGTGTTCCCGACGCGCCAGCCGTGCGTGTAGCGGGGTCGAGGATCGGCCATGTCGACGGGTTGAATCGCCGTGCGTGCCATTGTGCGCCTCCTGAGTGCGGTGGTGGATTCCCCTGCCGGCCTGATCTTCTCACGAGGTTCTCATTGTCGTCTCATGGAGCGGCGTAAGTGGAGCCCATCACCAACGTCAGGCGCCGCTTTCGACGATTTCTGCACCACGGACTCATCAATCCTCTTCCCCCTACACACGATGAGCGCCGAGCTCGGCGCTCTTGAAAAAACCGGGATAGTCCGGTCAGCGGCTACTGTTCCATGCCCGCTGCCTCGTGCCACGCCTGGCGGAGTATCACGATCTTCTGAATCCGGCCACCCCGAAGCTCAGCCTTGATGACGTCACCCGTGTCGAGTGAAGCCAGATCGGTGGTCTTCCTGTCGTCGGTGATGACCACGGCCTCGTTCGTCACCTTGTGCACGTGTACCCGCCCCTGGCTGTTCATGCACACGATGCTCCGGGCATCCTTGTTGATCTCCATGACGGTCAGCCGGCCCGTCTGGATCTTGGCGGTCAGATCCTCGGCGCCGACCGGGTCGATCCGCGCCAGCAGCCCGAGCAAGACGACGAGAGCGATGCCACCACGCCTCAGAAGCTTCATGATCCGCCTCCCCTTGTAGCCCGTGCCGTCGGTGCGGGCTTCGCTGGAGCTGACTCTCCGGATCGATCCATTTCGCCGGCGAGCGGTGCATCCGGAATGCCACACGGCGACCTTGGAGAAACGCCGAGTTGGACCGCAGCCGCCCAGAGGTCTTGGGCGTCACGCCCGGTGCTGGGAAGGATCGACTCGGGCACAACGGAGAAGGAAACCGGGACCGTCGGTCAAGGTGCATACGGCGACTCTCTTCGAGGCCGCAGCCTGGCCTCAAAACACCAGGAGCGCCGAGAGGAACTCGACGCTCAAGGGGAACCTGCGGGCGGGTGAGTCGCCTATGGCGTGAGGTCGAGAGCTTCCACGATGCGTGTGAACGGGATCTTGGCTTCCTCTCCCTTTGGTACGGGGGACATTCACTGCCAAAACTCGCGGGAACTCTGAGCGCGCCCCTTGCGTCTGTCAATGCCGGCGCTTCCATTTTGCGACGAGCGTGCTGCTGGGGCCTCGGGCGACGCTCGAGGCCCCAGCGGGCAGCCTTCGACGGCCTTCTACTGGCCGTGCTGAACGGCAGGGTTCCCTGTGTACTTGACCGTCAGCACCGGACACGGAGCCAGCCGCACCACCTTTTCGGCGACACTGCCCAGGACCATATGCTCCAGTCCGGTGCGGCCATGGGTCGCCATGATGATGAGATCGACATTGTGCTCCCGAGCGAAGCGGACAATCGTATCGGCAGGCCGGCCGATTGCGATCCCGACTTCCCAGGTGCCGCGGCAGGCCTCCGGTACGAGGTCATGGAGTCGAGTCAGCGCCTCGTCACTGAGGTCCTGGCGCACAATCGTCGGCTCTCCCACGGGAGCCTGAGCCACACGACCGCCGGCTACGACATCAAAACCCGCCTCAAATCCCGAAGATGGCGCGCCGGTGACATAGTACACACCGGTCCGGGCATCCATTGGCTGCACGTGCAACAGCGTCACTTTGGCGCCATGCAGGGTCGCTTCCTGGACCGCATAGCTCAAGGCGTGGTTTGCCGGCTCTGAAAAGTCCGTCGGGACGAGCATGTGTCTGAAGGCCATATTGTGTGCCTCCCTCACTGTCGGGCCATGACTGGTGCGTGACCGTCTTCAGTAGGACACAGAGGAGCATCAAGCATGCCCGATCCGAATGAGCAAGAAATCAGGATGTTACGCGGTGCCCGACACGCTCGACGCCTGTGCCCGCATCCCCAGTGAGGCAGAGGCGCCCCGGTTGCCCGATGCGGGGCTACTTCCCTCTCGTCAGTCCTTTGGCAGCCCGAGCACGCGCTCGGCGAGGATGTTCCGCATGATCTCGGAGGTGCCACCCTGGATGGTGTTCCCGCGTGAGCGCAGGGCGCGGTACTGCCAGCGCCCGTCGTCGGGTGTCCACTCGCTGCCCGCCCCGAGCGCGGCGTAGGCGCCCTGCATCTCCAGCGCGAGCTCCGCTACCTTCTGCCAGGTCTCGCTGAAGAACAGCTTGGAGGCCGAGCCCTCCGGTCCCGCCGGCTCCCCCCTCAGCAGCCGCGTGAGGATACGCAGGTTCGCGTATCGCAGGGTCTCCGTGTCGATGTACAGCTGGGCCAGGCGCTGGCGGATGACCGGGTCATCGGCAGCGGACCGCCCGGCGCGCGTACGCGTGCGCGCCTGCGCGAGCAGCTCGGCGAGACCCTGGCGCAGCATGAGCTGACGTGTGAGCGTCCGGGGGCCGCGCTCGAACATGAGCGTCGTGATGGCCACCTTCCAGCCGTCGTGCTCCTGCCCCAGCACGCACTCCGCCGCCACCTCCACGCCGTCCAGGTAGAGCTCGCTGAACTCGGCATCGCCGCTCATCTGGCGCAGCGGTCGCACCGTGAAGCCGGGGCTCTTCATGTCCACGATGAAGTAGGTCAGCCCTCGGTGACGTGATGCGCTGGGATCCGTGCGCGCCAGGATCGTGCACCAGTTGGCGTAGTGCGCGAAGGACGTCCATACCTTCTGCCCGGTGATGACGTAGGCTCCGTCCCTGCGCTCGGCCCGGGTCTGGACCGAGGCGAGATCGCTGCCCGCGCCCGGCTCGGAGAAGCCCTGGCAGAAGACGTGCTCGGCGGCCAGGATGCGGGGCAGGTGGAAGCGCTTCTGCGCCTCCGTGCCATGGGCCATGATGGCGGGGCCGGCCATGTCCAGGCCTATCGCGTTCGCGAGCTCGGGCGCCCGCGCCCGCACCATCTCCTCGTAGAAGATGGCCTGCTCCATGACGGTGGCGCCGCGGCCACCGTAGGCGATCGGCCAGTGCAGCCCCACGTAGCCGGCCGCGTGCAACCGTTGCTGCCAGTCGATGAGGAATTCCGCGCGCGCCTCGGGGCTGCCCAGGACCTGCCGGGTCTTTTCCCAGTCCCGCGGGCAGTGCGCCTCGAGCCAGGCCCTGAGCCCGTCGCGGAATGCCTCCTCCGTGGAGGACAGCTTGAAGTCCATGGCGCCCCCTGGAGGCAGTCTAGTCCCGCGTCCTGATCTCCGCTTCCGCTTTCTCCTTATTGCCGGCTCAGGCTAGTGCGTCATCACGACACGCCCGCGGACCTTGCCACCGGTCTTCAGGTCGGCGAGGGATTCGGTGGCGCGCTCGGCGCTCCGGGTCTCGATCGGGATAGGCGGGATCTTGCCGGCCTTTCCCAGCTCGAGCAGCTCTTTCAAATCCTGAAGCGTGCCGACGTAGGAGCCCTCGATCGACATCATCTTGAACGGGAACAACACGGTGGAGACCGAGGCCGCGCCGCCGTACAGGCCAACCATCACCAGCTTGCCTCCCTTGCGGAGCGCGTTGATCCCGAACTCCATGGTCTTCGGTGAGCCGACGAAGTCGATCGCGCCGGCCACACCGCCGCCGGATTGCTGCAACACCTGCTGGAGGGCATCGGCGGCGCCATTGTCGACGCTGCCGACGGCCCCCATCTCGCGAGCGTGGGCGCGCTTCTGGGCATCGATGTCGGCGACCAGCATCTGGCCTCCGAGGAAAGCTGGAGCGATGTGCACCGCCTGGCCGCCAACGCCACCGGCGCCGATGATCAGGAAATGGTCGCCGACATCCACATGGTCCCGGAGCTTCTTCAGGGCGCTATAGGCCGTGATCCCGGAGCAGGTGTACGTCGCGGCCAGCCCCTGGGGCACCGTTCCATAGTCGACCAGGTAGCGCGCCTGCGGGACCACGACATGGCTGCCATAGCCACCAGAGGTCCGAGTGCCGAGCGTGCGCGGCGTCAGGCAGAGCAGCTCGTCGCCTTTCTTGCACACCGCGCAGGTGCCACAGCCTATCCATGGGTACACGGCGTAGCGCTTGCCGATCTCGACACCCTTCGCATCCGGCCCTCGCGCCACCACCTCGCCCGCGATCTCGTGGCCCATCGTGAAGGGCAGCTTCACGCCGCGCTGCTCCAGGGTCACCTTCCCTCCCCCGCCGAGATCGAAGTAGCCGTCCCAGATGTGCACGTCGCTGTGACAGACGCCGGCGGATTCGACCCGCACGAGCACCTGCTCGCCGGTGGGCTCCGGTGTCGGGTAGTCACGAAACTCCAGCGGCTTGCCCCACTCGATGATCTGCATGGCACGCATGGTTCTTCTCCTCGTAGTGTGTGCTGCGGTTTGCCGGTGCTGACGAGTACGTGGAAGAGAAGAGGGCCGGCGGTGAACCGGCCCTCGGCCTCCTGACCCTGGTGATCGCCCGGTGAGCGACGCGAAGCCTACCGCCGCGCGGTCGCCGGCGGCACGATCCCGTTCATTCGCAGATACACCACGAGCTGGCCGTAGTGGTTGCGGATCTGGTACAGCGGGCCCTGCCAGAAGGTAGCGCGGGTAACCGTCCGGTCGCCGAACGGGAACTTCACGGGCTCGAGGAGCTGAGCGTCGGTCAGCGGCGTCATCATTTCCTGCGCGGTCTGGAATGTCTTCTTCAGCAGCGCGATGACCTCGGGCTTCGTCATCGCTCCGTGATGCGCGGCTTCCGTCTTGGTGCCCTTGGAGGTGTCGATGAAGCGCTGGACGATGCCGGCGCAGTGCACGAGCTGTTCGCCGAAGCTCGAGATCTCGGGCGTCGGCTTGTAGCCGTACTTGTCGGCAGGCATTACTTCCGCGATGTCGAGGATCTCGGTGGCGGCGCGCTGGAAGGTCCCCGCGAGCTCCTTGCTCAGGCTGGGCGCCGGCGTCTGGGCCGAGAGCAAGGAGGGCACGGCGGTCGCGACGAGGGCGAAGAACACCACGAACGAGCAGGACAGGGTTTTCATGGTTGCCTCCCGGCGAGGTTTATCCCACAGCGTTCACTTCTGGTCAAGGAGACCCACCCATGCGCGCGTGCCTGGGCCGTCACCGGCACAACCGCCGGTAGAGCGCTTCGTAGCGCGGCACGATGACCTCAGCGGAAAACCGCTCGCGCGCGCGCGCTTGCGCGGCGCGGCCGAGGGCGTGGCGTCGCGGCACATCGTGGATCAGGGCCTCCAGCGCCTTGGTCAGCTCGGCGACGTCGCCCGCCGGCACGAGCAGGCCGCTCTCGTTGTCCTCCACCACCTCCGGGATACCGCCCACGCGTGTGGATACGCTCGGGCAGCCGAAGCACATGGCCTCGAGGATGCTGAGGCAGAAGCTCTCGGCGTCGGAGGCGTAGAGGCCGACGTCGGCGATTTGAAGATAGTCCTCGATGGCGTGGACCTTCTCGCGAACGATCACGCGGTCGGCCAGGCCCAGCCGCCGCACGTCGCCGGCGAACGGCGCGAAGGCCTCGCCGGCAAGGATGAGCAGCTTGAAGGCCTCGCGCGGGCGCACGCGCGCGGCGGTCTCCAGCACGAGATCGACCCGCTTGCCGTGGCGCAGGTTGGACGAGTGCACCACGAGGACCTCGTCGCCGAGGCCGAGCTCGCGGCGGACGACGTCCGGCGAGCGGCTGGGCGGGCGCGGAGCGAAAAAGTTGTGGATGACCTCGATCGGGCCGTCGAAGTGAAGCACGCGCTGGGTTTCGCGCTTCAGCGACTCGGACACCGCGGTGACCGCATCCGACGAGACCAGCGCGTGCTGGATGGCGGGCGCATAGCCGGCGTCGTGGCCGAGCAGCGTGGTGTCCGTGCCGTGCAGCGTGGTGACCACGCGGGGCTGCTGGCCGGGCGGGAGCATCGCACGCGCAAGGATGGCGGCGGTGGCGTGAGGCACGGCGTAGTGGACGTGGAGCACGTCGAGGCCATGGTCGCGGCTCACCTCGGCCATGCGCACGGAGAGCGGCAGCGTGTAGTCGGGGAAGCGGAACAGCTCGTACTCGTTGATGGCGACGGGATGGAAGTGCAGGCGTGGTGTGTCCGAGGGCAGGCGGAACGGACGCTCGTAGGCGATGAAGTGCACGTCGTGCCCGCGGGCCGCCAGGTCCTCGCCGAGCGCGGTCGCCAGCACTCCGCTGCCGCCGACCGACGGGTAGCACGTGATGCCGATGCGCATCGCGTCCGCAGCCATCTCAGGGCGGCGCGCCCCGGCGGCCACCATGTCAGCCCGAGAGCTCCGTGAACGCTTCATCCGGCCCCTCGATGTCTTCCCGGCGCACGTACGCGATCTCCGGCGCGTCCTCCGGGCGAAGATACGCCTGCTCGCCCGCGCCCGTCACGTAGTGCGTGCAGTGGATCACCGACTGCATCCACCGCAGCCGCGTGTCCCGCGTCGGGCTGATCTTCTCCTTTGCGAAGCCGGAGGCCGCTGCGGGCAGCGGGACGAACGAGTCACCGCCGACATGCAGGTACAGCCCGCCGTCGTGCGCGCGCGCGCGCACAATCTCGCCTTCGTAGGGCACGTCGACGAAGAAGTCGTCCACGTGGCACGCGCGGCGCCGCACCTCCGGATCGCTCGAGCGCACGACATCCACGCCGTCCAGCAGACCCATCCCGCGGTACATCTCGAGACAGAAGTCGGCCACCATCTCCGCGAACGTGGTGCGGAACAGATCGATGGCAGGACGGTTCACGTAGTTCGTGAGCTGCCCCAGCGTTCTCGCGTGCCAGTCGCCGGCGATGCGCTTGGCGTAGAGCGGGGAGAACTTGCGCTGGAGCTTGTTGACCACGGCGAAGTTCAGGGCCGCGGGCCGGCCCGTGCCGCGGTGGCGCAGGATCGTGCGTGTCTCGCGCGGATCGTGATCGCTGTCGTGGCAAAAGTACACGACGCGCCCGCCGATCTCCGCCTGCAGGCGCCGCGCGGTCCGGATCTTGGCCACGAGGAACCGCCGGGGGAAGAAGCCGCAGGGCTGCTGGCCGAACGCGATGACCGGCTCCGCGCTCATCCGGCTCGCCCCTCGCCGGCGCGAGCGCGCGGCGGCAGAATCGCCTGGAGCGTCACGCTGAAGGCGATGCACGCAGCGCAACCGATGAGGTTGTACCAGAGGTAACCGATGTTGAGCGAGAAGTACATCACGATCACGAGGGCCTCCGCGGTCACCGCCGCGAAGAAGACCGCGCTCCCGCCCACTCGCCGCAGAAAGAACGCCACCACGAAGAGACCGAGCAGGACGCCGTAGAAGATCGAGCCGAGGATATTGATGGCTTCGATGAGGTTCTCCGCGAAGCCGGCGAAGAGCGCGAATGCCACCGCCACCACCCCCCACAGCGCCGTGAAACGTCGCGCCACCCGCACATTGCGCGCCTCGTCGGCGGCGGCGAGCGGGCGGAGCTGGCGCCAGAAGTCGATCGTCGTGGTGGTGCCGAGCGCGGAGAGCTCGGACGCCTTCGACGACAGGGCTGCCGCGAACATCACGGCTACCAGCAGGCCCACCGCTCCGTGCGGCAGCTGGGTCAGGATGAAGGTGATGAAGACGTAGTCGGAGTCCTTGGTCTTGGCGCGCGGGTCGGCGGCCACGAGGGCGGCCTTGGCATCGGCGCGGATGGCGCGGGTCCGATCGTCGGCCGTGATCATGGCGGCACGCGTGCTCGCTTCGCGCGCGGCGTCGTCCGAGGCGCGGGCCTGGAGCCACGCGCGAATCGCGGATTGACTCTGCGCCAGGGCGCTGGTGTGCTGAGCCTCGATGGCGCGGAAGCGGCCGTCCTGCGCGAAGCGCCGCCACTCCGCCTGGTTGAAGAACACTGGGTGCGGCGCGAACTGGTAGAAGACGAAGAGAAACGCGCCCAGCAAGAGAATGACGAACTGCATCGGGATCTTCAGCACGGCGTTGAACATCAGGCCCAGGCGGCCCTCTCGCAGAGAGGCGCCGCCGATGTAGCGCTGCACCTGCGATTGGTCGGTTCCAAAGTAAGAGAGCGAGAGGAATAGTCCCCCGAACACGCCGGTCCACACCGTGTAGCGCCGGCTCGGATCGAGGGAGAAGTCCACCGCGTGCAGCTTGCCCAGCGCGCCGGCCACCTGCGCGGCGCCGGAGAAGCCGAGCCCGGTAGGCAGCTTGAGCAGCAGGACCACCATGGCCGTCACCATGCCGGCCCAGATCACCGCGGTCTGCCATTTCTGGGTCAGGGCGACGGCCTCGCTGCCGCCGGTCACCGTGTAGACGATCACAAGCGCGCCCGTGAACACGATGACGAGGTCGAGCCGCCACCCGAGCACCGTGGAGATGATGATCGCCGGCGCGTAGATCGTCACGCCGGCGGCGAGGCCGCGCTGCAGCAGGAAAAGGCCGGCGCCGAGCAGGCGGGTCTTCCCGTCGAACCGCTGACCGAGGAACTCGTAGGCGGTGTAGACGTTGAGGCGCCGGTACATGGGCAGGAACACGGCGCACACGATGATGAGCGCCAGGGGCAGGCCGAAGTAGTTCTGCACGAAGCCGATGCCGCTCTCGAACCCCTGGCCCGGGATCGAGAGGAACGTGATCGCGCTCGCCTGGGTAGCCATCACGCTCACACCGATCGTGCCCCAGCCGCTGGCCGCGCTGCCGCGCAGGTACGTGTTGAGGCTTCGCACATCACGTGTCCGCCAGGAGCCGTAGGCGGCGATGCCCACGATGGTGCCGAGCAGCACCACCCAGTCGACGACGTTCACGAGAAGATCCCCGTGAACACGGTCAACAGGACGACCACGAGCACGAACCACCCGAAGACGAACAGGTAGACGGCACGCCAGGTGCGGAAGCCGGGGACGTCGGGCGGCTCGGCCTCGGAGCGCCCGTCAGGACGGGGCGCCGGCGTCATTTGCCCAGCGAGACGAGATTCGCGAACAGCCGATACGCGCCGGGGACCGCTTCGGGGAGCTGGCGGAACCACGCCAGGCTGGTGTAGACGAAGTATCCTTTGCCATGCCGCGCCGCCAGCAGACCGCCCTTGAGTGGTGTCTCGCCGGCATCGCCGGCCGCGAGGATCGCGGTGAAGTGCTCGTCCCACTGATCGGGGAAGTAGAGACCGCGCTCCTGCACCCAGCCCTCGAAGTCGGCCCCGGTGATGCGATTCGGCGTCGCCAGCACGGGATGCTCGGGCGCGAGGACCGTCACCGGCGCGTGCTCGTCCGTGACGCGGTCGCGCGAGAGGCGCAGGTGGAACGGCGCGACCCAGCCCTCGCGCAGACCGTCCAGCGTGTTGTACTGCGCGACGACCGTACCGCCCGCCTCCACGTAGGCGAACAGCGCGGGCAGGTGCTCGGTGAGGTCCGTCCGGACGTTGAAGGCGCGGATGCCGATCACCACCGCGTCGAGGCGGCGCAGCCGTTCCGGTGTGAGGTCGGCGCCGGTCAGCGACGTGACCTCGTATCCCATCTGCTCCAGGGCCGCGGGCACGTCGTCGCCGGCGCCCGGCAGGTAGCCGACGTGGCGGCCGCGAGTCTCCAGCTCGAGCGAGACCGCCTTGGCGCGCGCCGGGGGCTGCAGGAGCTGGAGCGGCAGGTGATCGTAGCGAACTTCGACGCGCTGCTGGTTGAAGCGCCGCCCGTTGATCTCCACGCTCGCGCCGAGCGGCGCAGTCGCGAGCCGCGGCGGCGCGGTCACGGTGAAGGTGAACCGCGCGCGCTCGCCAGCGGCGGCGAGCCGAAACGGCTGCGAGGCCGGCGTGACGGTCCAGTCGGCCGGCGCGTCGAGCTGCACGGTGCCGAGGGCGCGGGCGC
>Ga0335070_10009694_pt1 | contig 11266 bp, 9 predicted proteins | sample Lox_Sample_13_FD_206722 | JGI IMG/M metagenome (GOLD analysis project Ga0335070, IMG submission 206722) | Soil microbial communities from Loxahatchee National Wildlife Refuge, Florida, United States - Lox_Sample_1.3 | ecosystem: Environmental > Terrestrial > Soil > Wetlands | place: USA: Florida... | reverse complement strand
CCGCGCCGCCGGCTATCAAGTCCAAGACGACTGCCGCTCTTGCTGACATCTGGTAGGTCTCAAATCATTTGGATTCGAGGGCATACTTGTTGAGGACTGCCAGTTCTTTGACTCAGGTCAATGCCAGCGAGGCCCGACGATACTTGAGTCGCCGTGCAGCGAATCTCTCGTGGTGTCCAATGCGCGCCCGAACACCCGATCATCCGCGTTTCCCGGCTTTCACTGCAGCGGCTCTCATTTTTGCGTCCGTTTGCTGCATCAAGCCGGCTCACGTCGGCGCCCAGAACTTCAATCTCCCGCCGGGCACCGATTGTCAGAAGGTGCTCTACACGGAGAGGAACGACTGTATCCGTCTGATGCGCAGGTATGAGATGGAGAAGCTGCTGCACGACTTCGACTATCGCCGCCATCAACCCGGTCTGGTGGTTTCGCCCAGCCCCTTTGCGCCCGCCGCGCCCAGTGCCGGAGCCCCGGGCGGAAGCATCGGCGGTGGCGGGGGCTTGGGCGGCCTCGGCGGAAACTAGATGCGCGGTCTTCGCCGGAATGGGCTGGCCACGAGAATGGAGACAGTAGATGGAGCTCTCGAATATTTATGGACGGTGTTTCGCCGCGGCGGCACTGATTGCTGTCGCATTCGTTTCGGCAAGAGCCGAACCGCTGCGCGGCGGCGACGCGTTCATCAGCGCGATGCAGGGCAACACCTTGAATGGCAAAGCTGCAGATGGAACCCAATTCAAGGTGTATTTCCTTCCGGGCGGCGGAGTCACGCTCCAGCGGGGATCACGCCAGCCGGAGCATGGGAACTGGCGCGTCGATGACGCCGGCGATATCTGCGTCGCCTGGGAGAAGGGCGTCTCCGCGGACGCAGGCTGCTTCCGCGTCGATGTGAGCGGATCCAAGGTCACTTGGTCCAACAAGGATTTGTCCCATAGCGGCGGCCTCCTCGGCGGCGTCTTTCCGTTGGACATGCAAAAGGCGCAATAGCTGAGCGGAGGACCGGGACCATTCCGCATGAGCGGAGCACTCTGCGCGGCGGCGGTGCTCCAATTGCGGATCGACCGGCCGGGTCTCTTCAGAGCGAAGGCGGCCGCGACGACGGCCGCTACAGGGATGTTGAGGTTCGCCTATTCCATTTAGGCACCCTAGGGATCTGGTGAATCCAGGGTCTCCTGGGGCTTTCCCGTTTCATCGCCGGCATTCCTTTCTACAGTGGCGAAAGTGGCGCGATCGGCGACACATGGAGAGCGCGAAGATGCGAAAGAAACACTCGGCAGCAAAGAGCGAAGAAGTTTCCAGCATCCCTGAGAGGATGACCGACAAAACATACCAGTCCGTGCTTGCGCAGCTGCATGTCGAGCTCGTGCACCTCCAGGAATGGGTCAGGGTTTCGGGTGCCAAGATCTGCATTGTGTTCGAAGGCAGGGATGGAGCCGGCAAGGGCGGGACGATCAAAGCCATCACAGAGCGCGTAAGCCCCCGCATCTTTCGCGTCGTCGCCCTGCCGGCGCCTACCGAGCGCGAAAAATCGCAGATGTACCTCCAGCGCTACCTCCCTCACCTTCCGGCGGCCGGTGAGATCGTGATCTTCGATCGCAGTTGGTACAATCGCGCTGGGGTCGAGCGGGTGATGGGCTTCTGCACCGAAGAAGACGCCCGATTCTTCCTCATGGTCACACCCGCGGTCGAGAAGGCGATGGTCGATTCCGGCATCATCCTCCTCAAGTATTGGCTCGAGGTGAGCCAGGAAGAGCAGACGCGGCGCCTGGAGGCACGCATCGACGACGGGCGGAAGATCTGGAAGCTCTCCCCGATGGATCTGAAGTCTTATAGCCGCTGGTACGACTACTCGCGCGCGCGTGACGAGATGTTCCGGACGACGGACACGGCATGGGCGCCGTGGTTCGTCGCTCATTCCGATGAGAAGAAGCGCGCCCGCCTCAATCTGATCGCGCATCTTCTTGGGCAAATTCCCTACGAGAGAGTTCCGAGGCCGAAGATCAAGCTGCCGAAACGAAAAGGTCCGCATGGCTACAGGGAACCCAACTACCCCTACAAAATGGTGCCGGAAAAGTATTGAGCATCGGTGGCGGCCTTGCGCACGAAGGAGACGGCGGATGCTGGGCTTTACTCTGATCCATCGCTACCTCGCTCCCGACGAGAGCCTGGCGGAGGTACTTTTCGGACTCATAATGGCGCTCACCATCACCGCAGGTGCGCGGTTGTTCGGGGAAGGTGGGCAGATCGATCCGCACCGGCTGGTTCTGGCAACCCTTGGGTGCAATATCGCATGGGGCACCATTGACGCGGTCCTCTATATGCTCGGCGGAATCTTCTACCGCAGCAGACGCGCGCGCTTCCATCGCGCGCTCCTGAGCGTTCGCGACCCCGCTGGTGCTTTGGCATCGCTGGAGGAAGAATTTGCTCTCGATGACGAACCGTTCGAGTTTCGCGCGGAAGATCGCGCGCGCCTGTACGAAGCCCTGTTGGCGTTGAGTGCGCACGCCAGATTGGCCAGCCCCCGCCTGCGTCGACGCGACCTAGTCGCTGCGCTCTTGGTCTTCGTCCTGGTATCGGCGAGCGCAATTCCAGGAATGGCCCCACTTCTGCTGCTGAGAGATGCCGGTCTGGCGCTTCATATCTCGAACTGGCTGCTCATCTGCTTGCTGTTCTTCGTCGGGTATAGCTGGGGGCATTACACGGACGTTCGTCCCTTGCGTGCCGGGATCATTGTCATGTTGCTCGGTGTCTGCATGGTCCTCATCGCAATTGCGCTGGGTGGGTAGAAATTGAGGGATCGTGACGCTGCCACGAGATCGACCACATCCCACGAGACCGACCATCCCAAATCGCGGCCCCTCCGTTTACAGACGGGAGGGTAGCCTGCCTAGTTGTGCAGGGGTGCTGGATCGTCGGCCGGCTTCTTTCAAAGCCCTGGTCCGCATAGCAAGGAGCGGGAATCTTAGAGTCCCGAGGCCGCCTAGCCGAGCTCGGCTCGCCGCGAGATCCGCTCGACCTCGCGCCGAACTAGCTTCTCCACGATGCCCTGGAGGTGGATGTCCAGCCATTCGCGCAACAGCGGCTCGACCGCCTGCCGCACCAGGGTCTCGACCAACAATCCGTCGCCGTGCTGCTGGTCGACATGCTGTTGCGCCTTGCGCGCGGCGAGCTGCGCCATGGTCGCGGCGGCCGCGGCGGCGACGTCCGGCGACACCAGCTCGGTCTCCGCTGCCTCCTCCTCCGGCGGCGCTGGTGGCGGAGGCGGCGGTGGAGGTGGAGGCGGCGGTGGCGGTGGAGGTGGCGGCGGTGGCGGAGGTGGAGGCGGCGGAGGTGGTGGTGGTGGCGGCGGAGGCGGAGGTGGTGGAGGTGGCGGTGGCGGCGCGGCGCGCACCGGCTCTGCCGGCGGCTCCGGGACGGCGGCTTTCGGCGGCTCCGGCTGCTCGTCCAGCGCCACGAGATTGCCGTCGCCGACCACCATGTCGGTGAGGACGAGATCCTCCTCCTCGGGATGCGGTGGCGTTGGATGCTTGCCGTTGCCGTTCGGTTTCGGTGCACCGTTATTCTCGGGACCGTCCTCGGAGATGATCCGCCGGATAGAGGCAAGGATCTCCTCCATCGTCGGCTCTTGGGTGGTCTTGCCTTCGGTCATTCCGGATCCCCGCCGAGTCGGGCGACTCAGACGCGCGAAGAGCACGCCGGAAGCCACTGCTACAGCAGTGACATATTAACGATTCGCCAGAGATTACTCAAGGAATGGGAAGCGAAGCCCGCGATTCCACTACATCTTGGGCGTCCGACTCGGCGCGACTCGCGCGGAATCCGAAGCTATTCGATGCTCGGACCGGTGCCGATGAACTGATTGCGGACCTTGTCGTAGTGCTGCGTCGGATCGTAGAGCTGCACGTTGAGGGCGAGGTCCTTCGCCGTCAGCCGGCCGACGGCCGCCAGCAGCTGATAGCGCGCCACCACGAGATTGGTCTGCGCGGTGACGAGATTGACCTTGGCGGTCAGCGCCTCCTGCTCGGCGTCGAGCACGTCGAGCACGGTGCGCGCGCCGACCGATTGCTCCTGGCGCACGCCGTCGAGCGCGATGTCGGTCGAGCGCACCTGCTCCTGGAAGGAGACGATCTGCGCTTGCGCCGTGATCAGCGCTTGCCAAGCCTGGACGGCTTGCTGATCCGCAGTGCGTCGCGCCTCATCGAGCTGCTTGCGGGCCTGCTGATAAAGCTGCTTCGCCTGTCGCACCCGCGAATCCGGCGCGCCCGCCTGGTAGAGCGGCACGGTGAGGACGCCGAGGATGGTTCCCTCGTCGGCATGCTCGCGGTTGTTGTTCTCCTCGTCGGTGTGGTTGAAGGAGCCCTGCAGGCTGATCGAGGGGAGCAACTGCGAGAACTGCGTGTCGATGTCGTCGCGCGTCGCCTGCTCGAGAAATTCCGCAGCGATCACCTGCGGCTGCTGCTGCGCGAGACCGAGCGCCTCTTCCTCCTTCACCGGCAGGTTGGCCGGCACGTTCGGCATCGAGAGCTGCACCGGCTCCTGCCCGATCACCTGACGATAGACCGCCTTCGCCGCGGCAAGGTCGCCTTCCGCGGCGACGCGATCGGCCGTCGCACCCTGCAGACGCGATTGTGCCTGGGCCACGTCGGTCTTGGTGACCTCACCGGCCGAGAAGCGGTCCTCGGTCGCGCGAAGCTGGGCTTCGAGCACCTTCTCGTTGTTCTTGCGCAGCTCCAGGATCGATGCGTCGGTCAGCACCGCCATGTACGCCTGGACCGCCTGGAACAGCACCTGCTGCTCGGTGTCGAGCAGCTGCTCGCGCCCGGCGCGCACGCGGTTCTCGGCGGCCTTGGTGCCGGCGACCGTGCCGAAGCCGCTGAACAGCGGCTGTGTCACCGTGATGCTGTAGGTTCTGGGAAAGAACTGCTGGTTGCGATCGCCGTCGACCGGGAATTTCTTGGTCGCATCGGTGCCGTTATGCAGCCATTGCGGGCCCGCCGTGACTTGGCCGGAGACCGTCGGTCGCCAACCGCTCAGCGCCTGCGGCACGCCTTCATCGGTGGCGCGCAGTTGGGCGCGCGCCGCGTCGAGGGTGGGATTGCCCAGATAGGTCTGACCGAGCGCCGTGTTGAGGTCGTCCGCTTCGGCGGCGCCGGTCCCGAGCAGCGCAGCCAGCGCGGCCGCGGCTGCGAGCAGCCGCGCGCGCCGGGTCAGTTCGGCGCCAGACGGAGCATCAGCGTTGGGCCGAACGAAGCCGAGGCTGAAACGCGCCATAAACCCCTCACCTTCTTCCGTACCGTACGATCTGCCGGTTCCCCCAGCGGAAGAGATTGCTCAAGCTAAAACACGAACCGTTGCGGTCGCGTGAAGCCGGGCAGCACATCGGCTTCCGCGTCAAACAGATTGCGCCGGCTGATCACCCCGTCGGCGGAAAACAACAGCGTCCCACGCCCCACGCCCGACTCCACCATGACGACGCCCAGTCGGCCGCGATCGGCGAGCTGCGCGGTCAAGGCCTCGGGCACGACTTCCGCGGCGCCATCGACCAGAACGAAGTCGTAGGGCGCCTCCGGGGCATGGCCCGCGGTGAGCGCGCCTTCGACCACCGCGACGTTCTGAACCGAGAGCGCCGCCAGCGCGCCACGCGCGTGTTTGGCGAGCTCCGGCGACGATTCGAGCGCCACCACCCGCTTCACCAGGCGCGCGAGCACGGCAGCGCTGTAGCCGGTGCCGGCTCCGACCACCAGCGCGCGCTCGCCCGGCTGCAGGTGTGCCGCCTGCGCCAGGCGCGCCAGGATCATCGGCTCCATCATGCGGCGGCCGGCCCCGATCGGGACCGGGCGATCGATGTAGGCGAGCTTGCGGTGCGTTTCGGCGACGAAGGCTTCGCGCGGCAGGGCCGCCAGCGCGGAGATCACCAACGAATCCGTCACCTTGCTGGTGCGGATCTGGCTGTCGATCATGTGCCGCCGGGCGGCCGCATAGTCCATGGAAGGATACCCTCGAGCCCTTTAATCGCTTGAACTGGTTATAGTCGGTGAGGCCAGCCGAGACAACGGCGGGCTGGCCCCGGCTGTTCCGCGCACCGACCCCGCTTGATTCCGCCGGTTCGGGGCCTTATACGTGCCGCCGCTCCATGGCCGGCGCTCGTCGGTCCGGAGCCCACCGGCCCGGTGGCAGAGTGGTTATGCAGAGGACTGCAAATCCTTTGATGTCGGTTCGATTCCGGCCCGGGCCTCCATCCGCATCTCGACCTGCCGCCAGGCAGCGCAACCTCTCCCAAGCAAAAGGCCGCCACCCTGCGGCAGCGGCCTTGATGCCGGAAGCAAAGTCGAGCTCGGTTATGGCTTCTTGCTGGTGTCCTCGTCGCTGATCGGACCGACGGTGCCTTCGACCGGGTAGGTCAGCCCCGCGGTTTCGATCAGCTGGCCCTGCGCCGCCAGGATGCGGTACTCTGAGAACCGCTCCTCGTAGCGCGCCTGAATGAGCTGATCATTGGAGATGAAAAGCTCGTTGGCGGCATCGAGCACGTCGAGCAGGCCGCGCTGGCCGATGTCGAACTGCTGCACGTAGCCCTCATAGGTCTGCTGGTTCGCCTGCACCTGCCGCTGAAGAATCTCAATGCGCTCCTGCTGGGTCTGCCGGGCCGCCCAGGAACTGCGAACCTCCTGCTCCACTTCACGCTCGCGCGTGCGGAGCGTCTCAAGCGCTTCCGAGCGACGCTGCTTGAACTCCCTGACCCGAGCGAGATCGGCGCCGCCGCGATAGATGTTGTAGCGCATCACGAGCAGGAACTGCGCGTTGTGGTCGACCTCCTCAAGGCCGCTGTTGTAGCGGTTGACCGAGCCGACCGCTTCCAGGTTGATCGCCGGATAGAAGACCGCGGTCTGCTCGCGTACCTCGGCGTCGGCACGCTCCACGTCGTGCTTCGCCAGACGGACCTTGGGATTGTTCTCGAGGCCCTTCTGCACCGAGAGATCGACGTTCTCGGGAATACGCGACATGTCGATGCCGCTGACGTCCTCGAGATCCTGCGCCGGCACGCCGACCACCTGCAGGAACTTGGTCTGGGTCTCGCGCAGCTGTCCTTGGATATCGGTGTGGGTCGAATGCGCCGTCTCCAGTCGCGCTTGCGCCTGGCTGACGTCGGCGGCGTTGCCGCCGCCGAGCTCGGCGCGCTTCTGCACCAGCGCCAGGGTCTCGTTGTGCTTGCTGATGTTCTCGTCCGAGTTCTTCAGGCGCTCCTGATCGCGCAGCACGTTGAGATACTGCTGGGTTGCATCGAGTGCCGACACCTCGGACTGGTCCTGCACGCGTTCCGCCGCCGAGTTGACGCGCGCCTTCTGGCGCTGCACCTCGGACGCCGCTTCGAAACCGTCGAACAGGCGCTGCTGCAGGGTGATCTGCGCATCGGAACGCACCAGCCAACGGCCCCCATCCTCCGGCCCCTGCTTGAGGTACGTCGGCGGGTGATCGACGCTGCCGCTCTCGGTGAACTCAGGACCCGCATCGAGCTTCACGTCGATCTGCGGGAAATAAAGGCCCCAGGCTTGCCGCAATTCCTGATCGACCGCGCGCCGATCCTTCGCCACCACCCCGATATCCGGATTGGTGGTCAGCACGAGCTGGATCGCGTCCTTGAGCGACATCGCCTGCGCGGAGCCGACCATCATGACGCTGGAGCACAACCCGACAGCAGCGCTCAGCAGGAGCAACCGACGCCGTTGACGCCCCGAACCACTCATCTTCATTTCCAGACTCCCCACACCTTTGCAGCCCGCATCGAGCGATCATCCCAGACGCTGTTGCAGACCCAAGAAACTCAATCGGTTACCAGAAGTATTCGAGACTCCACCCGACAGGTTATTTACCAGTTTCCACAGAACCGCGCACCACGTTTTTTCTAGCCAGTTACACTCGTTAACGTTCCGTGAGGGCGGTTTCGCGGGCCTTCAGGATCGGCTTCAGGAGGTATTCCAGCACGGTCTTGTGCCCGGTCAGGATATCGACCGTGGCGGTCATGCCGGGGATGATCGGGAGCTGTTCCCCCTGCTTGCCGATCAGGAAATTCTTGTCCGTTCTCAAGCGCACGCGGAAGAAGCTCTCCTTCTTGTCGTTCTCGATCACGTCCGCGCTGATCTGCTCCAGGACCGCGTCCAGGCCGCCGTAAATGCTGTAATCGTAGGCCGTAATCTTGACCTTCGCCTTCTGATTGGGGGCGATGAAGCCGCGGTCCTGCGGCCGGATCTGCGCCTCGATCAGCAGCGTGTCCTCGATAGGAACGATTTCCATAATGTCCTGAGCCGGCTGGATCACGCCGCCGATGGTGCGGATCTTGATCTCCTTGACCGTGCCCTTGACCGGCGATTTGATCTCGGTCCGGCCCACCTTGGCCGAGGCTTCCTTCATGGACTCCGTCACCGTGGCAAGATCGGCCTGCTGCTTGGCGAGCTCTTCTGCCGCCTGCGCCTTGGCCGTGGCGACCGTCTCGTTGATCTTGCTCTGGGCTTCGCGCAGCGCCGCCTGGGCCCCCGGCAGCGAGGCCCGGGCATTGGCGATGTCGGAGCGGTAGTTCTGCGCCTCCTGCTGGGCTTTCAGCAAATCCACCCTGGAGGCGGCGCCGGCGGCGACCGCCGGGCCGAGGATGGCGAGCTGCTGCTCGGCGACGCTCAAGGCGGCGCCGGAGGACGAGATCTTGGTGTTGATGGCGTTGATGTCCTGCTTCTTGCCCTCGGCCTGGTCCTGCAGGGTCGCGAGCTGGGAATGCAGCTGGGTTTGCCAGATGATGAACTGGTTCTTCTCCGCCGCGATCTTCTCCGGCGCCGCGGCGACCACATCCGGCGGGAACTTGACGTCATCGACGCTGTCGATGCCGCCGGTCTCGGCTTCAAGCCGCGCGATCGCCGCCGACGCGATGTAATACCGCTGCTGCAGCTCGGAGAGGCCGAACGTCGCCGTGGTGTTGTCGATGACGACCAGCGCCTGGTCCTTCTCGACCACGTCGCCTTCGCGGACCTTGAGCTCCGAAAGCGTGCCGCCGTCGAGGCTCTGGATGACCTGGGTCTGGCTCGAGGGGATCACCTTGCCCTCCCCGCGCGTCACCTGGTCGAGGTCGGCGAAATAGGACCAGACCAGGAAGCTGAGGACCACCGCCAGGATGATGCCGAGCAGGAAGTGGCCGGCGCGCTGGATGCCTTCGCGCTCGGTCTCGGCGGGGTCGATCCAAAGATCACGATTGGTCAGCGACACAGCGCGGCCCTCACCCTTCGTTGGCCCGGATCCGGCCCTTCATCAACGCATCGAGTACGCCGGCCTTCGGCCCGTCGGCCACGACCTTGCCGCGGTCGAGCACGATCAGCCGGTCGACCAGGCTCAGCATCGAGTTGCGATGCGTCACGAGGAGCACGGTCTTGCCCGGCACGATCTCGCCCAAGCGCGTCTTGAACGTGTTCTCGGTCGAGTTGTCCATCGAGCTGGTCGGCTCGTCGAGCACCAGGATCGGCGGATTGAGGAGCAGCGCGCGCGCGACCGCCACCGACTGGCGCTGGCCGCCCGAGAGGTAGCGCCCGTTCTCGCCGGTCGGCATGTCGTAGCCCAAGGGATGCTGGCGCACGAACTGATCGACGCCGGCCAGGATCGCCGCGCGGAGGAAGGAATCCTCATCGACGTAAGGCGCGCCCAAGGTGATGTTGTCCTTGACCGAGCCGAAGAAGAGATGCGGATCCTGCAGCACGCAGCCGATCGACTGGCGGAGATCGGTGGGATCGAGCTGGCGGATGTCGGTGCCATCGACCAGCACCGCGCCCTCGGTCGGCTCGAACAGCCCCATCACCAGGCGCTCGATCGTGGTCTTTCCGGAGCCGATGCGGCCGACGATGCCGACCCGCTCGCCCGGGTTGATGCGGAACGACACGCCGTCCAGCGCCGCGGTCTGCGCGTTGGGATACTTGAACACGACGTTGCGGAACTCGATCGCCCCATCGATGTGCGGGCGGCGCAGGAACACCTTGCCGCGCGGCCGTTCGACCGGCAGGTCCATCAGCCGGTTGAGGCCCTTCAACGAGGTCCAGGACTGGTGGAAGCGCACGATCAGGCCGGCGATCTGGCCCAAGGGCGCCATGGCGCGGCTGGTCAGCATCGAACCCGCCACCATGGCGCCGGTGGTCAGCGCCGGAACCGGGCTGGTGGGGTCATGGGTGAAGATCTCGTAGCAGCCGACGATGATCACGCTGACGAAGGCGAGGTTCGAGCAGGTGACCACGAAGTTGATCGCGATCGTCGACCAGAGGCGGGATTCCGCCGCCGAGGCGGAGGACGCGGCGACATAGCCGTCCCAATCGCGCTGCATCTGTCCTTCGGCGGAGGCAGCCTTGATGGTGTCGAGGCCGTTGATGGTCTCGACCAGCATCGCGTGCTTCTGCGCGCTCTCGCGATAGGAGCGCTCGACCGCCTTCTTCATCGGCACCTGCACCAGCACGCTGGCCAGGATCACGGCCGGCACCAGGACGGTCGGGACGATCGCGACGGCGCCCGCCATCACGTAGATGATGATGATGAAGATGATGACGAAGGGCAGATCCACGATCGCCGAGAGCGTCGCCGAGGTGAAGAAGTCGCGCAGCGTCTCGTAGGATTGGATGTTGGAGGCGAACGCGCCGGCCGATTGCGGGCCGGCGGCCATGCGGATCGAGAGGATGTGCTCGAACAGCGCGGAGGAGACCTTGCGGTCGAGCGACTTGCCGGCCTTGTCGAGGAAATAGGCCCGCAAGGTGCGCAGAATGAAATCGAAGGCGAAGATGGTGATGGCGCCGATCGCCAGCACCCAGAGCGTGCCTTCCGCCTTGTTCGGCACGACGCGGTCGTAGACCTGCATCGAGAAGATCGAGGTGGCGATGGTGAAAAGGTTGATCAGCAGCGCCGCGACGATGACCTCGGCATAGACCGGCAGGAACTTCGCGACATTGGACCAGAACCAGTTGCGCGGCTTCGCTTCGGTCAGATCCGCAGAGCGCGTGTCCAAGCGGATCTTCGGCCGCACCATGATCTGAAAGCCGGTATACTCGGCTTCGAGCTCCGCCAGCGGATAAGAGTGACTCCCGTCGAGGTTGTCGGCCGTGGCGATCTCGGCCATGCCGGCGCGCGGCGGCGACAGCAGCACGCAGGCCTTGCGGTTCTTCAGCAGCAGCACCGCCGGCAGCGACATCTTGTCGACCGCCTCGAGCTTGCGCTTCACCTGATTGGCGCTGAGGCCCGTGCGATCGGCAGCGCGCAG
>Ga0335070_10009693_pt1 | contig 11266 bp, 9 predicted proteins | sample Lox_Sample_13_FD_206722 | JGI IMG/M metagenome (GOLD analysis project Ga0335070, IMG submission 206722) | Soil microbial communities from Loxahatchee National Wildlife Refuge, Florida, United States - Lox_Sample_1.3 | ecosystem: Environmental > Terrestrial > Soil > Wetlands | place: USA: Florida... | reverse complement strand
GACTTTCTTGGGCCGATGCTGGCAGCACGCAGCGGACTGTGGACGGCGGAACAGTATCACGAGTTTCTGGCCAGCATCGCGGCGGCGCTTGGACCGGGAAGACCGGGGCGCACCTGGAGATCGCTGCAAGATACCGGGGATGGAGAGCCGGGGCTCGGATTTGCGCGGGGCTGGCTGAACTGGCGCCGTGGAACGGACTATTACGACGAGGGCGACCTGCTGTGGCTTGAAGTCGCGACCATCATTCACCGCGAGTCGCATGGACAGAAATCGATCGACGACTTCTGCCTGGCGTTTCACGGCGGGCCAAACAACGGACCAGAGGTAAAGACCTACACCTTTGAAGAGCTGGTTGCCGCGCTCAATGCTGTGGCCCAGTATGACTGGACGAAGTTTCTGCGCGAGCGGCTTGACTCGACCTCGGCCGAAGCGCCGGTGGGCGGAATCGAGAATGGCGGCTGGAAGGTGGTCTTCAACAGCGAGCCATCCAAGCTCGAAGGCTCTCGTACGGGAAGTGCGGGCGATGTGTACTCGATCGGCCTCCAGCTTGGCCCGGACGGCGCGGTCAATGACTCGATTGTCGGAAGTCCAGCATTTGACGCAGGTGTTTCGTCGGGCATGAAGATCGCGGGCGTGAACGGGCGTCTTTTCACTCCAGAGCGCATGGCAGACGCGATCAAGGCCGCTAAGGATACGAGAGAACCAATCACGCTGCTGGTTATGGTGGATGACTTCTACAAGACAGCAACCGTGAACTACCACGGAGGGGCGCGGATTCCGCACCTCGTGCGCGTGGATGGCAAGCCGGACTATCTGGATGAGCTGATCAAGGCGAGGGCGGGAAAGTAGAGCAGCGAAGTTAGCCGCTGGTCTCCCACCCGAGTCGCGATGAAGACGCGACCTGGATGGGGCACCCGGCGCAGTTCACGGCAATGTTTTGGCTAGGCCACCCGCCCACTTACCTGCTTAAGATCTGGAGCAAAAAGAGCGCCGCCACACATGTAAGCGCCGCCACAATGATCGTCACCCAGAACAACCGCCGACGTCCCTCGCCCAGCGACTTCATAGTAAAGAAACAGGCACTGCCCGACAATCCCGCTGAAAGCATCAACAATAGAGGAACGCTGAACGTATGGTTGCGAAACCATCGATAAGGCTGAGAATCGTATGGTTCGTTAAAGCAATACCACAACACTCCCTGACAAGCGAGGATCACTCCGCATCCCAATCCGAATAGCACTCGGGCGTAGATCAAGCGCCTTCCGGCCCTTGTAACGCTCCCTTGTGACGACTCAGGCGTTAGATTCCATCCCGCAATCAAGCCTGCCACGCATACAAGTGATAGGAGTGAGCTCACGATGAAGCACATGAACCAGTTGCTCACAACATTAAACATGTATCGACTCCTTATCGGCTGGCAGAATGGCCTAAGCTCAAGCTTCACGTTCATTGCTCGTTGTTTGGGTGCCCCGTCTTAGCTTCGCCAGGGCGGGAGTATTGAACCGTCGGTCGAATTTGAATCTTGGGTCGAAGCCCCATGCGTTCACGTTTGCGGGCGGTCCACTCCGACTCGATCTCGATCACCGCTTCGACTCCGGTTGCGTAGTGCCTGAAGCTCGACCATAGCCAGTCTTCCGGCTTCGCTACCAATCCACGCACGACAGGATTGCGGTGGATGTACCGCAGCTTCTCGATGCGCTTCTGTTCGCTCCAGACGTTGAAGTCATAGTACCGCGCCTGCCAGAAGGCTTCGGCATGGCGCAGGGCAAGCGTTCGCGAGACTGATTGCTTCAATGCCTGCAATGCAGTTGCAAGCGATGCCGTCTCCGATTCGCTGATCAACAGGTGGACATGCTCGGGCATTACAACATAGCCGGTTACGCGGAGTCCGTACGCGCGGCGCGTCTGTTCCAGTGCGTGTTCGAACAGGGTGCGTGCCGAGGGTGTCCTAAGCTTTGGCTTACGGCGATAGCAACTGAAGGTGATGAAGTGTAGGTCACCGGCTTGTTGATATCGGTGAAGCTTGGAGGGCATGGAGAGAGTTTCTTGTGGATCGGTTGTGGTGTCTGTGATTTGGGTGACATCAACCAGACCCCACCCTAGCGGAGCTAGGATGGGGCACCCACACCCACGAAGACCCACACCCGAGGAGACCCACGCCCACGGAGCTTCGACCCCGCCCTAGCGGAGCTAGGACGGGGCACCCGCCCCGTTTGACAAGTAGTCATGCAAAGTTGAGAACGCTTGTCTGAGTGACTTGGATCACATTACAACGCGATGTGTATGGAACGCGGGTGATTTACAACACCTGTGACGAGGCTCACAGCCGATCGTTATTGCGCGTAAGTACCGTGCCTTCATTCATCGGAAACTCCAGGAAGAGCTTGCTGATCAAGACAGCTCCAGGGGGGATTTCCGGTGCCTGCATGAGCGAGCGAGGTAGGCATGGCGCAGTCGATTTGGCAGTCCATGGAGAAGAAGGGATACAGCCGCAGGGAGTTTCTGACGTTTTGTGCGGCGGCGGCAACGGCAGCCGGATTGGGAAAGACCGGCGTGGCCCAGGTGGTTTCGGCGTTTGAGAAGAAGGAAAAGCCTGCAGTGGTCTGGATGCACTTTCAGGAGTGCACCTGCTGCAGCGAGTCGTTTATCCGGGCATCGCACCCGATTGTGGCGGATGCCCTGCTGGATGTTCTGTCGCTGAACTACACGGAGACGCTGATGGCGGCTTCTGGGTTCCAGGCGGAGAAGAGCCTGAGCGACACGATCAAGAACAACAAGGGCAAGTACATCGTTCTGGTGGAAGGCGCGGTGCCGACGAAGGATGGCGGCGTCTACTGCATGATCGGCGGCAAGACGGCGGAGTCGATCCTGCAGGAAGTGGCGAAGGATGCGGCAGCGATCGTGGCGTGGGGCAGTTGCGCGTCGAATGGCTGCGTGCAGGCTGCGAAGCCGAATCCGACTGGGGCGACTCCGATCTACAAGCTGGTGGACAAGCCGGTGATCAACGTGCCGGGATGCCCGCCGATCGCTGACGTGATGATGTCGGTGGTGACGCACCTGCTGGTGCTCGGGCAGATTCCGGAGCTCGACAACCAGGGCAGGCCGAAGGAGTTCTACGGACGGCGCGTGCACGACACGTGCTATCGCCGGCCGAACTACGATGCGGGCTTGTTCGTGGAGTCGTGGGACGACGAGAACGCGAGGAAGGGCTACTGCCTTTACAAGATGGGCTGCCGCGGGCCGGTGACATACAACGCCTGCTCGGTGGTGCGCTGGAACGAGGGAACGAGCTATCCGATCCAGTCGGGGCACGGATGCATTGGCTGCAGCGAGGCGGGCTTCTGGGACAACGGGCCGTTCTACCAGCACCTGGCGAGCTTTCCGGGGTTCGGCATCGAGAGCACCGCGGATACGGTCGGCACAGTTCTGGGCGTGGCGACGCTGGCCGGAGTGGCCGCGCATGCAGTGGCAACGAACGTGCGGAAGCACAAGGTCATCGCAGAAGTGCACGCAGAGGAAGAGAAGGAGCGGTAGAGAGAGATGGCACGCGTAGTTGTTGATCCCGTAACTCGCATTGAAGGCCACCTGCGTGTTGAGGCGGTGGTGGAAAACGGCGTCATCACCGACGCTTTCAGCTCAGGCACGATGGTGAGAGGTCTCGAGAAGATTCTCATCGGGCGCGACCCGCGCGATGCCTGGGCCATCACGGAGCGCGTGTGCGGCGTTTGCACGACGGTGCATGCGATGGCCAGCGTGCGCGCAGTCGAGGACGCGCTGGGCATCTCGATCCCGCCGACGGCAGAGCTGATCCGCAACATCATGACAGCGACGCAGCACGTGCAGGATCACGTGATCCACTTCTATCATCTGCACGCGCTGGACTGGGTGGATATCGTCAACGCGCTCAAGGCCGATCCGAAGAAGGCGGCAGAGCTGGCGCAGTCGTTTTCGCAGTACGACAGGAACACGACAGCCCATTTCATCGATGTGCAGAACAAGATCAAGGCCTTTGCGGCCAGCGGGCTGGGCATTTTTGCGAACGGCTACTGGGGACACCCGGCGTATAAGCTGCCGCCAGAGGTGAACCTGATTGGCGTGGCGCACTACCTCGACGCGCTGGAGTGGCAGAAGGAAGTGGTCAAGATCCACGCCGTGTTTGGCGGCAAGAATCCGCACCCGAACTACCTGGTCGGCGGAGTTCCCTGCTCGATCAACGTGGATGAGGTGGCCGCGATCAACATGGAGCGGCTGAATCTCGTGGGCCGGCTGATTTCACAAGCCGACGAGTTTGTGAACAAGGTGTACGTGCCCGATCTGCTTGCGGTGGCCTCGTTCTACAAGGACTGGGCGAAGTGGGGCGGCGGCTTGAAGAACTATCTCTGCTACGGCGAGTATCCGACGCAGGGATACAACAAGCCGGAAGCGTTCAAGTATCCGCGTGGCGCAATTCTCAACCGCGATCTGAGCACTGTTCACCCGGTCAATCCCAAAGACACGCAGGAGATCAAGGAATACATCGCATCGTCGTGGTACACGTATGACGGCGGCGACGCGACAAGCCTGCATCCATGGGAAGGCGAGACGAAGATCAACTACACCGGACCGAAGCCGCCATTCGAGACGCTGGAAGGACACGCGAAGTACTCGTTCCTGAAGACGCCGCGGTGGAAGGACAACCCGATGGAGGTGGGTCCGCTGGCGAGACTGCTGGTTGCGTACGCATCGGGCAACACCACGGTGAAAGAGCTGGTGGGACAAACACTTGGCAAGCTCGGCGTGCCGGTGGATGCGCTGTTCTCGACACTGGGACGCACCGCGGCACGCGGGCTCTCGGCGGCGATCGAAGTGGTGTGGCTCAAGGAGTTCTACAACGAGCTGATGGGACGGGTGAAAACGCGCGAGACTTCCACCTTCAACGGCGAGCGCTGGGAACCGAAGACCTGGCCGAAAGATGCCGAAGGCGTGGGGTTGGTTGAGGCTCCGCGCGGGTCGCTTGCCCACTGGATCAAGATCAAGGACGGCAAGATCGACAACTACCAGCTCGTTGTGCCGACGACGTGGAACGGGTCGCCGCGCGATGCCAAACAGCAACACTCCTCGTTTGAGGCGGCGCTGATTGGAACGCCGGTGGCGAAGCTGGACGAGCCGGTGGAAATCATCCGGACGATTCACTCCTTTGATCCGTGCCTGGCCTGCGCCGTACACCTGTACGATCCGCAGGGCCGGCACCTTCACCAGATTTCCTTCGAGTGACGCCATGAGTACGACTGGAATCGGAGCAAACAAAGGAATGCCGGCATCGAATCACATCGCGAACTACAAGCGCGTTTATGTGTGGGAGCTGCCGGTGCGCGCCTACCACTGGATCAACGCAGTGGCACTGGTTGTGCTATGCATTACGGGCTACCTGATCGGAGCACCCATTCGCGCGTTCTACGCCTCTGAGGCCTATCAGCAGTATTGGTTCGGGTGGGTTCGGTTCCTCCACTTCTTCTGCGCGTATGTATATGTCTTCAACTTCCTGGCGAGGCTTTACTGGGGATTTGTGGGCAACAAGTACGCGAAGTGGAACAACTTCTTCCCGCTGACCAAGGCGCAACGGCAGGAGATTGTGGACGTGGTGAAGACCGACGTACTGCAGGTAAAGCTGCATGGTGCGATATCAACCGGTCACAACGCACTGGCGGGATTCATCTACTTCTTCACCTTCCTGGCATTTGTCGCACAGTCGATCACCGGGTTTGCGCTGTACTCGAGCATGAGCGACTCGTGGATGCCGCGGATGTTCCTCTGGGTCGTGCCGCTAATGGGCGGTGAGATGCGTGTGCGCTACTGGCACCACACGTTCCTGTGGTTCTTTGTGGTGTTTATCATCATTCACGTGTATCTCGCCTTTTACCACGACTACATCGAGGGACGCGGAACGATCTCTTCGATCGTGGGTGGGTGGAAGTTTGACCGGATGAAGACGGAAGGCAGGGAGTAATAAGCAACGCCTGCGTGTTACTGTTTGAGTTCGTGGGCTAATTGGGTGACGCGAGGTGTTGGTGAACGCAAGCAAAAAGACACTGATACTGGGGCTTGGCAATGTGATCATGGGCGACGAAGGCGTCGGCGTGCATGTTGTGCGGGCCCTGGAACAGCACCCGCTTCCCCCCGGCGTGGAGTGCCTCGATGGCGGCACCGGCGGATTCATTTTGCTGGAGCCGCTCGAGAGCGCCGATCACATTGTGCTGATCGATGCAACGTCGGACGGGAATCCGCCCGGGACCGTGACACGCACAACACCACGGTTCTCGAGCGATTATCCGCCGACACTGACCGCGCACGACATCGGCGTGAAAGACCTGCTCGACGCGTTCTATATGCAGGGCGGGCGGAGGGAAGTGGTGCTCTACGCAATCACGATTGATCCGAAGCAGCCGATCTCGATGGATCTCTCGGATAGTGCCGCCTGCGGGAGGCAAGACGCCGTGCGAATGATTCTGGAAGAGCTTCGCGCTGCCGGTTCCTAGCTTCTAGCTTCTGTTAGCCGGCAGTTTCCCGGGCCTCAGGATCGAGACCTCCACCACGTGAACAAAGTCCTGCTCGCAGGGACCCCGTACCTGGGGCGACCGGCGGTCTTGCGGAGGGATGGGTTCGCAGCTTAGATTGATCCTTCGGAACTGGATGCGTGAGTTTGAGTGAGCGCCGTTCCCAAGGAAAGAAGATCCAATGGACCGCCGTACATTTCTGGGTGCCGCAAGTGCAGTTGTAGCCGCGCATAGTCTCGATCCGTTTCCTTCCCTTGCACAAGCCCGTCCGCCGCTGAAGCCCATGGCGATTGGCCTGCTGATCAGCCCCTACAGCGCTCCTGAGGCAACGATCAAACGTGTGCACGACATGGGTTTCACAAATTGCTTTCTCTCGCTCGATGGGTACATCAACAAGTTCACGCCGGACGCCGCAAAGCAGATCGGCGATCTGCTTGCACAATATGAAGTAACGCCCACGACAGTGGAGGTGGTCGGTCCGCAGCCGCTGGTTTGGAATTTTTTGCAAGGCCCGTCGACGATCGGGCTTGTTCCGCCGAAGACGCGCGCCGCGCGCATCGATGCATTGAGGCAGGTATCGGATTTTGCGAAGCTGATCGGCGTCCAGCAGGTGCAGACGCATTGCGGCTTCATTCCGGAGGATCCCGCGGATGCGCTCTATCCCGGCGCGGTAGAAGCGATCCGCACGGTGACGGAGCACTGCCAGGGAAACGGACAGTACTTCCTGATGGAGACCGGACAGGAAACACCGACCACCATGTCTCGCATGATTCGCGATGTGAACATGCCGAATCTTGCGGTTGGACTGGATACGGCGAACCTGATTCTCTATGGCAAGGCGAACCCGGTGGATGCGGTCGACATCCTGGGAACACATGTGCGCAGCGTGCATGCGAAGGACGGGATGTGGCCGACCGATCCGAGCGAACTGGGCAAGGAAGTGCTGATCGGTAAAGGGTTGGTGGACTTCAAGACGGTTTTTGCAAAGTTGCACAGGCTCGGCTACCAGGGAGCGATCACGATCGAACGAGAAACGTCGGGTCCGCAGCAGATCGAGGATGTGAGGAACGAGAAGATCTATCTCGAACGGATCATCCAGGAAGTGCAGGGTCTGCTTCCGGCCTGACCCGCATCGGATAACGCACCCGTTTCAGATTCAGAAGAAAGCGTGAGGACACATGGACCGAAGGCGGTTTGTTCAGGCTGGTTCGGCTGCGGTTTCTGGGATGGTTCTGCTCAAGCCGGGCACGGCATTTGGATATCAGGCGAATTCCGCCGTGCGCCTGGGACTGCTTGGCTGCGGAAATCGCGGCAAGTCGGTGGCCACATCGTTTGCACAGAACACGCAGGCACAGGTTGCGGCGCTGGGAGATCTCTTCGCAGACAATCTCGCCGGTGGCCGCGATTACTTTGACAAGCTGAACGCGGGCCTCGGGCATCCGGCGATCGACGCAAAGCTGTTGTTCCGCGGGCCGCACGCATACGAACAACTGGCGCAGGCCAAGGAAGTGGACCTCGTCCAGATTTCGACGCCGCCGTTCTTTCATGTTCAACACCTCGAAGCGGCCGTGGCGGCCGGGAAGCACGTATATTGCGAAAAGCCGGTGGGTATTGATGTGGCACAGGCAAAGCAGGCTCTGGAGATTGCGAAGCGCGCGAAGCCCACACAGAGTGTCGACGTGGGATTTCAATGCCGCTCTGCACCGCCCATCGCCGCCATCGCGGAGAAGATCAAGGGCGGAGCGCTGGGCAAGGTCGGAGCAGTAACGGGCAACTACAACGCGCCTGCCTCAACGGAGAAGAAGCGCGAGGGTGAGTCGGCTGACGAGTATCGCCTTCGCAACTGGCTGTGGGACCGGGCGCTCTCGGGAGACATCCTCGTCGAGCAGAACATTCACATCATTGACCTCTGCAACTGGATGATCGGGACGCGGCCGTTGAAGGCGACTGCAACCGGTGGACGAAACATCCTGACGCACTTTGGCGACTGCTGGGACAACTACCAGGTCGACTTCACGTATCCGGGAGAGATTCATTTTTCGTTCGCGTCGACGCAGTTCGGAACCGATGGCGTATTCGATGCGGGGTTGAAGCTCTTCGGGGCAAGCGGGTCAGCGACAGTTCCCTACTCCGGCCCGATTCAAATCACGGGGGCCAATGCGTGGGCATGGCAGGACTCGACATCGACGGCTCCCGGGACGGGGAAGTTCGCTGCAAACGGCGCCTTCTCTGACAATCTCGCATTTGCCGACCGCGAGAAGGAGCGGTCATTCCTGGCAAGCATCACAGAAGGACCCGCGCACAATCAGATTGCCGACGGAGTGGAGACCGCGCTCAGTTGCATGCTCGCCCGCATGGCCGGCCTTCAGCGCCGCGAGGTGACCTGGGACGACCTGATTGCGCACGGAGAGACATATCAGATTGGACTTAGCCTGGATCAGTTCGCGTGATAGCGGAACGTTTCGCACGACGGTAAACCTCGTTGAAGATGCGAAGACTGCAGCGATGACGGTGCAGAGCTTCGCACCGTCGCATTGAACGCCGGCGGAGCAAATCTCTTCGCTTGCCTCGGTTGCCAACCCGGCGCAAAGGAATCGCATCATAGCCAGCGGGGTGGTACGCGAGAACGAGCACCCTTCCGAAGCGGAATTCAGCAGAATCCTTCCCTTCCCAGGGGCCCGCATGCACGACCTCTCGCGACTTCTTCACTGACCTACTCCGCACATCCAAGCTCGACGCTGTGAATTCCCCCACGGGAGCCCATGATGCAATCTCCTTCGATTTACCAGACTGTGTTTTCACCCGTTCAACGCTGGGTTTTCTGCCTTGGTTCCTGCGGCGGCAGCCGCGGGCTGACCGCGCGAGCTGTCCGGATGCTCATCGCCGCCCCGCTGGGGATGGCAGTGTTTCACGGAACGAGTTGCCTTGCCGCAGTAACGGTGTCGCCCACAAGCGAGACGTGGGCCACGGTGGCCATCGGGCAGACGAGCGGGCAAAGGGTGGTGACGCTCTCCAACACCAACACCACCGCCATCACAATCAGCAGCATCAGCTTCACGGGGGCAAATCCTGGGGATTTCAAGGTCTTCAGCAAAACATGCGGCACGTCGCTTGCTGCGTCATCGAGTTGCACGGTGAATGTGGTCTTTGCGCCGACGGCAACCGGGACTCGCAGCGCGACGATGAACTTCAACGGTTCGGGCGCGGGGACGGTTGCACTGACCGGCACGGGGACTGGCGGTTCAGGCACAGTCAGCTTTAATCCAACAAGTCTTTCATTTGGCAGCGTGAACGTGGGATCGACGAGCGGAGCGAAAACGACAACACTCACGAATGGCACGGCCTCCACGATTACCATCAAAAGCGTTGCCTTGACAGGGGCAAATGTCGGGGACTTTACGTTCACAGGCTGCCCCGCCAGTCTCGCAGCGTCGGCGAGCTGCACGATCAGCGTGAGCTTCAAGCCGACGGCGACAGGTACTCGCACAGCGACGCTCTCTGTCTCTGACACTGCGAGCAACAGTCCGCAGACCGTTGCGCTGACGGGAACGGGCGGCAGCACCTCCGGCGGAAGCGTGACCGTTTCGCCAACGATTCTGAGCTTCCAGGCCTCGGTCGGCTCCACGAGCGCAGCGCAGACGACGACACTGACCAACGGCACTAAATCAACCATCACGATCAACAGCATCACACTTGGCGGTGCAAATCCAGGCGACTTCACGAAGAGCCAGACTTGCGGCAGCACTCTGGGAGCGTCTGCGAGTTGCTCGGTCAGCGTCGCGTTCAAGCCCACAGTGTCCGGCGGGCGCTCGGCGGTGCTTTCATTCTCTGACACGGCGAGCAACAGCCCGCAGACGGTGTCGCTTTCCGGATCGAACCCGGGCGCGTTCCGGATCGTTCCGACGAACCCCGTCGTGTATGAGAACAACAGCGTGGATTTCGCGGCGACAACGGATGTGACGTGGTCAGCGTCGTGCGGATCGATCGGGAGCACGTCAGGCACCTATGTTGCACCGGGATCGGCGGGGAGTTGCACTGTAACGGCGACGCAGACCGGCGGAAGCGGTGCGAAGGTGTCAACAACGGTGAAGGTGCTGGCCGGAGCGGGCTCAGGAACGTTGGCTTTGTATCCCAGTTCGGCGGCGGTTTACGCCGGGAACACGCAGATCTTCCAGGCGCAGCTTTCGGGGATTCCGGATGGTCACTCCCTGACATACAGTGCGACCGGCGGCACGATAACGAACCAGGGTGTCTACACTGCTTCGGGCGCCGCGGGCAACTATAGCGTGACTGTAAAGGACAACTCGCTGGGCACGTCGGCAACCGCATCGGTCGTGGTGTTCTCGAAGGTCACGGTGGACTTTGCTTCGCGGTCCACGAGCCTGCACGCGGTTCCGTCGCACCTGTTTGGCGCCGAGCGCATGGACTCGATGCACACTACGGCCGATCTGGATCTAGTGAAGGCGGGAGGGATCAATTACGCGCGGTTCTACGCGCTCATTCCGCAGGTCTTTAAGACCAAGACACCGAACTGGGGACCTCTCGATTCGAATGTCTCGAAGATCAGCGCCGGCGGTACCAAGATCATTTTGCAGATGCATCAGACGCCGCCGTGGCTGCTGCCAAGCGGCACGCCGTGCGGCAGCGATCCGTCGGTGGCCAACAATGCAATGCCGACCGATGTGAATGCCTGGGGCCAGATGGCAGCCCAGTACGTGAACCATCTGGAGGAT
>Ga0335070_10009692_pt1 | contig 11266 bp, 7 predicted proteins | sample Lox_Sample_13_FD_206722 | JGI IMG/M metagenome (GOLD analysis project Ga0335070, IMG submission 206722) | Soil microbial communities from Loxahatchee National Wildlife Refuge, Florida, United States - Lox_Sample_1.3 | ecosystem: Environmental > Terrestrial > Soil > Wetlands | place: USA: Florida... | reverse complement strand
GCGATCGAGCCCGATGAGCTCATCTCGGCGGAGACGCTGCGCATCGTGCTGGAGACCCCCGGAGTTCGAGGCGTCTTCGACCAGGTCCTGCAGAAGGTCGTCTACCGCGGAGAGCAGGTCCTGCTCTTCGCAGGAAGCACCGACGTGCTGGCCCGCTACGGCCGGCTCGCCGCCGTGCGCGGCGACCCGCAGGCGATCGCAGCCGCCGTGGCGCGCGGAGAGGTCGCCGTCTCCGACCGATTCAGCCGCCGCTTCGGAATCGCCGAGGGCGACTCGGTGACGCTCGACACGCCGAAGGGTCCGCGGAGCTTCCGCGTCGCCGGGCTGATCCGCGACTACTCGGGTCCCGCCGGCTCGATCAACCTCGACACGAGCGTCTTCGACGCGCTCTGGCCGCGGCTCGGCTCGCGCGACCTCGTGCTCTGGACCGATGGCGATCCCGCGCCCGTGATCTCCGAGATCCGCCGACGCGTCGGGGACGCGCAGACGCTCTTCTTCGCCTACGGCGACGACCTCGCCCACTTCGCGAGCCACCTGCTCAGGCGTTTCCAGGCCATCCTGCTGAGCGTCGCCATCCTGACCGCGGTGCTCGGCGGCATCGCGATCTGGAATCTGATGCTCGGCGCGGTGAGCGCGCGTGCAAGAGAGCTCGCGCTCCTGCGCACCATCGGCGCCACCCAGCGCCAGGTGCGAACGATCACGCTGCTCGACGCGCTGTTGCTCGCCGTGTTCGGCGGCGTGGGAGGCATCGCGCTCGGCGTCTGCAGCAGCTACCCCGTCGTCTCGGAGGTGATGGCGGACGCGGTGGGCTGGTCGCTCGACTTCTCGATCGCGCCGCTGCAGATCGCCCTCCTGGTGGTGGGTCTGCTCGCCGCGGCCATGCTCGCGAGCCTCTACCCGGCGCGACTCGCGGCCCGCGTACCGATGCGGGAGGCCTCGGGCTCCGAGTGAAGGAGCACCTCGTGCCGACCGGCCTCTGGCTCGTCCCGTGGCTCGGGGCCGTGGCCCTCTGCTGGACGTCGCTCCGCGCGCGGCGCGCTGCGTCGATCCCGGAGCCCGGGCCCGGACGAGGCTGTGCTTCGACCACGGTCGTCGTGCCGGTGCGCAACGAGGCGCCGCGCATCCGCGGCCTCCTCGAATCGCTGCTCGCCCAGGACCACCCGGGCTTCGAGGTGCTCGTCGTGGACGACGGATCGACGGACGGCACGCTCGACGCCGCTCGAGCCGCCACGGCCGGTGATCCCCGCGTCCGCTTCCTCCGGCTCGAGCGCCGACCTCCCGGCTGGCAGGGGAAGCTCTACGCGCTCTCGGCCGGGGCACGGGACGCGCGCGGCGAATGGCTGATCTTCGTGGACGCCGACAAACGCCTCACCCGCAGCACGTTCTTGCGCGCGCTGATCGCAGAGTGCGAGCAGCGCGGTGTCGCTGCGGCCTCCGCGCTCGGCCCCTATCTCGGAGACCGCTGGTGGCACCGATGGTGGTACCGGCCGATCGTCGACAACCCGGCGCTGGTCGGAGGTGCGTTCCTCGTTCAACGCCTGCGACCTCGCGCGACCTGGCTGATCGGGACGCTCGCGATGCGCCGCGAGACCTACGAGGCGATCGGCGGCGCGCACGCCGCCGCGCTCTACGGCGGTGGCGCCTTCGACGACTGGGGCTGGACCCGCCTCTTCGAGATGCGGCGCGCGCGCACCGCGTTGCTCTTCGACGACGGCCTTCACGACGTGTCGAACTGGGAAGCGTTCCCCGAGGCGTGGAACGGCATGAGTCGATGGGTGGCAGCGTTCCTCGTGTGCCGGCGCGGCGCCTTGCCCGCTCTCGCACTCGGGACGGCGGCCGTGCTCGCGACCGGTCTCGCGACGGGTCGCGTGATCGCCGATCTCGCCTCGCTGCGTCTCCCGCCGTTGCCGTACGCCGCGCTGGCGGCCGTACCGCCCACCTTCGGAATCGCCTACTGCCGCACGCACGGCTACCGGCTGGCATGGGCGGTGCTCGCCGCGCCGATCGCGGTCGGGATGACCGCCGCGGTCGCCGGAGGGATCACGGCCCGCCTCCGAAACCGCGTCCGCTGGCGCGATCTCGAGATCGCCGTGGTGGCGGAGCCGCCCTCCCAGGCGCTCAATGCCCCACGCCCTTGAGCAGCGCCATCGTGGAGAAGTACGACTCGGGGATCGGCGCGTCGTAGTCGACCGCCGGGACCTCCATGGTGACCGTCTCGTGCGCTGCCACCTTCTCGAAGACGATGCGCGTGGGCGTCGCGACGCCCTGGATCGTCCTCACCTCCTCGGTGTGCGCGCGCAGGGCCTCGGCGTCGCCCTGGTACTGGATGGTCCGGAGCGCGATGAAGGTCTCGGGGTCGAGCCAGATCGTGCGCCGGTCGAAGCGCTGGTTGGCCTCGACCGCGCGTTCGCTGAGGCGCAGCACCGCGCGATCCGAGAGCGAGTCCTGCGCGACCGACTCGGCCCGGGTCGGCTCGCCGATGGCGAGCCCGAAGCCGAGGTACTCGAGGTCGATCCCGTAGACGTCCTCGCGCGCCAGCGACTCTCCGATCCGGCGCACGCGGCGGGTCGCCGGCTGATACAGGAAGTACTCGTTCGTCCCGCTCGGATTCTCTATGTAGAGCAGGCCGAGCCCGCGCAGATCAGCCGGCTCCTCGAAGCGAGCCAGCACGCGCTCGCGGTGGGAGCCGGCGTCGTCGCGCCAGACCGTGAGGCGCCGCTGCTCCGACTGACCCTGCCGGTCGATCGTGAGCACGATGGTCGCGGTGAAGTGCCTGCCCTCGAGTCGACCGTGCCAGCGCTCCCTCGCCTGCTCCGCGCTGAGCGGAGTCGCGTCCTCACGCGCCGCGGCCGGCGCAGCGAGGGCGAGGAGCACGGACAGCATGCAGACCCCGGCTCGCTTCGATCCGCGGCGGGCCGTCATCCCATCATCATAGTCGGCGGCCCTTCGCGACGGTGTGCGAAAGCGAGACCGAAGACGCGGAGCCCCGCGGGGCTCCTATCTGTATGGCGGCCCTCTCGTTACCCTCTCGCCCGCTTCCACCATCCGCGGGGCGGGGAGGGACCCGATGAGGATCGCGCGCGCTGCGGCGGTGCTGGCCGTGCTCGCATGGCCCGCAGCGAACGCGCGCGCCGTGGAGCTCGTCGACGGCATCGCCGCCCAGGTGGGCACCGAGGTGGTGCTGATCTCGGACGTCTCGCGCGTCGCGGACCCGATCGAGAAGAAGATGCGCGGCGCCGGCGCGACCGATCACGACATCGCGCAGATGCGCGCCGAGGTGCTCGAGCAGATGATCGAGCGCAAGCTGATCGCGCTCCTCGCCAAGCGGGCGGAGATCGAGGCGACCGACGCCGAGATCGACGACGCCATCGCGGGCGTGGCGAAGGAGAACGGCATGAGCGTCGACACGCTCAAGAAGAGCGTCGAGACGCAGGGTCTGCCGTGGGAGGCATACCGCCGGAAGATCGGCGAGGAGATCGTCCAGCAGAAGGTGCTCGGCGGGATGGTGCGCTCCAAGATCGAGGTCAAGGAGGAGGAGGTGCGCGCCCTCTACAACCAGCGCTACGGCGACCAGCCGACCGGCGGCCGCGAGATCCACGTCCTCCAGATGGCGCAGGCGGCCGAAGGCGACAAGCCGGCGCAGCACGCCGCGGCGTGTGACCGCGTCCGCGTGGCGCTCGGCCGCGTGCGCGCCGGCGAGTCGTTCCAGAAGGTCGCGAGCGAGGTGTCGCAGGCGGCGCCCGACCTCGGCTGGATCCACGAGGCGACCCTCGCGCCGTGGATGGTTTCGGCCCTCGGCAAGATGAACCCGGGGCAGATCTCCGACGTGATCGAGCTGCCGGTGGGCTGCGCGGCGCTCCAGCTTCTCGGGACGCGCGAGGCGCAGCCGGTCACCTACGAGCAGGTCGAGAAGGAGCTGCGCGCGCTCCTCTACGACGAGCGCTTCCAGGAGCAGTATCGGCGCTTCATGGAGAAGCTGCGCAAGCAGACCTACGTCGACCGCAAGGGCGTCTTCGCCGACGCGGCGCGGATCGACGCCAAGGTGCCCGAGGCGGGCGCCGCCGCGGAACCCCCGCGACTGCAGTGAACGGCGCGGTCGACGCGGCGCCTCGCGAGATCGCGATTCGCGGGGCGCGCGAGCACAACCTACGCGGCATCGACGTGCGGCTGCCGCGCGACAAGCTGGTGGTGATCACCGGCCTGTCGGGCTCGGGCAAGTCGTCGCTCGCGTTCGACACGCTCTACGCCGAGGGGCAGCGCCGCTACGTCGAGTCGCTCTCGGCCTACGCGCGCCAGTTCCTCGACCAGCTCGCCAAGCCCGACGTCGAGTCGATCGAAGGGCTCTCGCCCGCCATCTCGATCGAGCAGCGCACCGCGTCGCGCAATCCGCGCTCGACGGTCGGCACCGTGACCGAGATCCACGACCACCTGCGGCTGCTCTTCGCGCGCGTCGGACAGCCGCACTGCTGGATCTGCGGGTCTCCGATCGCGAGCCAGACGGCGCAGCAGATCGTCGACCGCGTGCTCGCGCTGCCCGAGGGCTCGCGCGTCCAGGTGCTGGCGCCCGTGGTGCGCGGCCGCAAGGGCGAGTACCGCAAGGAGCTCGAGGCATTCCGCAAGCAGGGGTTCGCGCGCGTGCGCATCGACGGCTCGACGCTCGAGCTCGGCGACGAGATCCGGCTGGCGCGGCAGGCGAAGCACGACATCGACCTCGTGATCGACCGCATCGCGGTCCGGCCGACCGCGCGCGCGCGGCTCGCGGAGTCGGTCGAGAGCGCGCTCCGCCTGGCGGAAGGGCTGGTGACGATCGACGTGGGCCCGGGACGCGAGGAGTGGCCGCTCTCGGAGGCGAACGCCTGCGCGCGCTGTGACGTCTCGTTCCCCGAGATCACCCCTCGACTCTTCTCGTTCAACGGCCCGCAGGGCGCCTGCCCGCGCTGCAACGGGCTCGGCACGCGCGACGAGTTCGACCCGGAGCGCATCGTGCCCGACCCGGAGCGACCGCTCGCGCGGGCGATCGAGCCGTGGGGCGCAAGCGCCCAGAGGGCGCGCGCAGCGAGCCGAAGGCGAGCGAAGTCCATGAGGACGAGCCGCGGCTACTACACAGAGCTCTTGACGGCGCTCGCGAGTCACTTTGGCGTGTCGCTGGAGACGCCGTGGCGCGAGCTGCCCGAGGCGGTGCGGCGCGGGATCCTGCACGGCACCGCGGACGAGGTTTCCTTCACCCTGCAGCGCGGCGGCCGGTCGCAGCGCCTCTCGCGCGCGTGGGACGGGGTGATCGGCGAGCTCGAGCGGCGCCGCGAGGCCTCCGGCGAGGAGCTGCTGCGCTTCACCCGCCCGCTCCCCTGCCCCGAGTGCGGGGGCTCGCGGCTGCGCCGCGAGGCGCGCGCGGTCGCGGTCGGCGGCATGGGGCTCGACGCGCTCGGGCGCCTCTCGATCGCGGCGCTGGCGGACTTCCTCGATCGCCTCGAGCTGCCCGAGGCGCAGCGCCGGATCGCCGAGCGGATCGTGCGCGAGATCCGCGAGCGGCTCGGCTTCCTGCTCGACGTCGGCCTCGACTACCTGACGCTCGAGCGCGGCACCACCACGCTGTCCGGCGGCGAAGGCCAGCGCATCCGGCTCGCGACCCAGGTGGGGACGTCGCTCCTCGGCGTCCTCTACGTCCTCGACGAGCCCTCGATTGGCCTGCACCCGCGCGACAACCGGCGCCTGCTCGCGAGCCTCGAGCGCCTGCGCGACCAGGGCAACAGCGTGATCGTGGTCGAGCACGACGAGGAGACGATCCGCAGCGCGGACTGGGTGGTGGACATGGGACCTGGGGCCGGCGTGCACGGCGGCGCGTTGGTGGCCGAGGGGCCGCCGGAGGCGATCGCCGCGAGCGCCGACTCGCTGACCGGCGCCTACCTCGCCGGGCGCCGCCGCATCGAGCCGCCCGCCGCCCGCCGCGCGCCGGGCGATCGATGGCTCGTGCTGCGGGGCTGCTCCGAGCACAACCTGCAGCACGTCGACCTGCGCGTTCCGCTCGGCCTCTTCACGGTGGTGACAGGGGTCTCGGGCTCGGGCAAGTCGACGCTCGTGAACGACACCCTCCACCGCGTGCTCGCGCAGCGGCTGCACGGCGCCGAGCAGCCGCCCGGCCGCTTCGAGTCGATCGAGGGCCTCGAGCAGATCGACAAGGTGATCGATGTCGACCAGTCGCCGATCGGCCGCACGCCGCGCAGCAATCCAGCGACCTACACCGGGGCGTTCGACGGCATCCGGCGGATCTTCTCGCAGGTGCCGGAGGCGCGCGTGCGCGGCTACGGGCCGGGGCGCTTCTCCTTCAACGTGAAGGGCGGGCGCTGCGAGGCGTGCCGCGGCGACGGGATCCTGCGCGTGGAGATGCACTTCCTGCCCGACGTGTTCGTCGGCTGCGAGGTGTGCCGCGGGCGGCGCTACAACCGCGAGACGCTCGAGATCGCCTATCGGGGCAAGACGATCGCCGACGTGCTCGACCTCTCGGTGGAGGAGGCGGTGGGGTTCTTCGAACGCTTCGAGTCCGTGCAGCGGCCGCTGCGCACGCTGCACGAGGTCGGCCTCGACTATCTCCGCCTCGGCCAGGCGGCGACCACGCTCTCGGGCGGCGAGGCGCAACGCATCAAGCTGTCGCGGGAGCTGGCGCGCCAGGGAACCGGCCGCACCGTCTACATCCTGGACGAGCCGACCACCGGCCTCCACTTCGCGGACGTCGAGCGCCTGCTCGGCGTCTTGCAGCGCCTGGCTGCGCTCGGCAACACGGTGATCGTGATCGAGCATCACATGGACGTGGTGAAGAGCGCCGACTGGGTGATCGACCTCGGGCCCGAGGGAGGCGAGGCGGGGGGGACGATCGTGGCCGAGGGGCCGCCCGAGCGCGTCGCGCTCGAGGTCACGAGCCACACCGGCCGCGTCCTGCGCGCGGCGCTGGCGCGATGAAGGCGCCGCCCCCGTATCCGGGTCCGCTGCAGGCGGTGCTGCTGACGCTGCTCGGCGCCTTCCTGGCCTCGGCGGCCGACGCTGTGGCGCAGCCGGCCGTGGGTCCCACCGCGGCGCTCGGGCTCGCCACGGTGGTGGGGCTCGGCGCAGCGGGCGCCGTCGGCGCGACGCGGATCCCGCGGCCGCACGGCGCGCGCGTCGGCCTGCGCGGGCTGCGCGCTCGCCAGCTCCTCCCGCTGCTGCTCCTGCTCCCGGTGGCACTCGTCGCGAGCGAGGTCGACAACGCCGTGCTCGCGACCTTCCCCGCGCCCGACGCCCCGCAGCTCGCACAGCAGGTGCTCGAGAAGCTTCCCACCGACGCGGGGCTCGCCTTCCTCGAGTCGCTGCTGGTGGCCGTGGGCCTGGTGCCGCTGGTCGAGGAGTGGTTCTTCCGCGGCGTGATCCAGCAGGGGCTGGTCGCGAGGCTGGGCGCGCGCGGCGGGGTGCTGCTCACGGCGCTGCTCTTCGCGCTCGGTCACGCCGGCCCGGGCCTCTCGCCCGCGAGCTGGGGTGCGCTGGTGGCGCAGACCTTCGTGCTCGGCCTGGTGTTCGGCGTCGCCCGACACCAGACGGGGTCGCTCCTGGCCGGGGTCTTCCTCCACGTCGGGGTCAACCTCGCCGGCGTGCTGGCGCTCGCCTACGCGAGCCGCGTTCCGATCCCCGGCTACAACGCTCCCGGGCCGCACACGCCGGCTGCGCTGATCGTCCCCGCCGCGCTCTCGGTCGGCCTCGGCCTGGTGCTGCTCGCGCGCGAGCGCGCTCCCCGCATCCCCGAGGTCCCGGTGCCGGGAGAGCCCGAGGACGAGCCCGGCGCGTAGCCGCCGTGGCTCGCGGCACCGGCGCTTGACCTTCTGCCGCCGGGTCGTTATATCGCAATGCGATATGAAGGCCCGAGCGCGCACGGCGGCCGCGGTCGACCGGCCAGGTCGCGAGCCCGACTACCGCGCGCTCGCGGAGCTCCGCCACCAGATCCGCCGCTTCCTGACCTTCAGCGAGGGCGCGGCGCGCGCCGCGGGGATCGAGCCGCAGCAGCACCAGCTCCTGCTCGCGATCAAGGGCCTGCCGTCGGACCGGCGCCCGACGGTCGGGGTGCTCGCCGAACGCCTGCAGGTCCGACACCACACGGCGGTCGGCCTCGCCGACCGGCTCGCGGCGTCGGGGCTCGCGGCGCGGCGCGCCAGCGCATCGGACGGGCGCGAGATCCTGCTCCACATCACCGCGCGCGGCGAGCGGCTGCTCCGGCGCCTCTCGCTCACCCATCGCGCCGAGCTCGAGACGGCGGGGCCCGCTCTCGCCGACGCACTCGGCGCGCTCGTGGGCCCGCGACGAGCGCCCCGTCCCGCCCGGAGCTCGCGGTGAGCGCGGCGTCGAATCCGCCGATCCACGAGAGCCTCGGCGACTTCACGGCCACGCGGCGACTGGTCGCGGTGGCGCTGCTGGCGATCGCCATCGGCTCGATCGCCGCGCTGGTCGCGTTCCTGCTGCTGCGGCTGATCGGCCTCTTCACCAACCTCTTCTTCTTCCAGCGCTGGGACACCTCCTTCGTGTCGCCGGCCACGAATCAGCTCGGTGTCCTGGCCGGGCTGGTCCCCGTCGCGGGCGGCCTCTGCATCGGTCTCATGGCGCGCTACGGCTCCGAGCGCATCCGCGGTCATGGCATCCCGGAGGCGCTCGAGGCGATCCTCACGCGCGGCAGCAGGGTGGAGCCGCGGGTCGCACTGCTGAAGCCGATCTCCGCCGCGATCTCGATCGGCTCGGGCGGACCGTTCGGCGCCGAGGGACCGATCATCATGACCGGCGGTGCCTTCGGGTCGCTGATCGCGCAGCTCTTCCGGCTCACCGCCGCGGAGCGCAAGACGCTGCTCGTCGCCGGCGCGGCGGCCGGCATGGCGGCCACGTTCTCGGCCCCGATTGCGTCCGTGCTGCTGGCCGTCGAGCTGCTGCTGTTCGAGCTGAAGCCGCGCAGCTTCGTCCCCGTCGCGCTCGCGAGCGCGACGGCGATGCTCTTCCGCGTCTCGCTGCTCGGTCCGGGGCCGATCTTCCCGGTGCCGCCGCACGAAGCCTTCGTCGGCGCTCCGGGGCTCGCCGCGAGCGCGCTCGTCGGGCTCCTGACGGGTGTCCTGGCCTGGCTGATGACGCTCTCGGTCTACGCCTCGGAGGATCTCTTCAAGCGGCTGCCGATCCACTGGATGTGGTGGCCGGCGCTCGGCGGAATCGCCATCGGCGTGGGCGGGCTCGTGAACCCGCGCGCGCTCGGAGTCGGCTACGACACGATCGAGGCGTTGCTGCGCGGAGGCCTCCCGCTCCGCGAGACCCTGCGACTCGCCGCGGTGAAGTGGACGATCTGGGCGCTGGCCCTCGGCTCCGGGACCTCGGGCGGCGTCCTCGCGCCGCTGCTCATGATGGGCGCGTCGGTCGGCCAGATCGCGAGCGCCTGGCTGCCGAACGAAGGCGTCGGATTCTGGCCGCTCGTCGCGATGGGCGCGGTGCTCGGCGGCACGATGCGGTCGCCGCTCACCGGCGTCGTCTTCGCGGTCGAGCTGACGGGCGACCGCAACGCGCTGCTGCCCCTCCTGGTCGCCTCGACCGTCGCGTACGCGTTCACGGTTCTCGCCATGCGGCGGTCGATCCTCACCGAGAAGCTGGCGCGGCGCGGATACCACGTGACCCGCGAGTACGCGATCGACCCGCTCGACGTGCTCTTCGCGCGCGACGTCATGCGTTCGGCCGTCGTCGGGCTCCCGGCGGACGCGTCGCGGCGCGACGCGGAGCGCCTCCTCGCGACCCGGCTCGGCGAGCTCGAGCCGCTGTACCCGGTCCTCGAGCAGGACGAGCTCGTCGGCGTGGTGACCCGCAGGGAGCTGGCGGGCTTCGCGTCCGCGGAATCGGGCGGGGCGACCCGGGTCGGCGAGATCGCCACGTCCCCGGTGGTCGCGCATCCGGACGAGCTCTTGAGCGAGGTGGTCCAGCGCATGGCGCAGACCGGACGCACGCGCCTTCCGGTCGTGACGCGCGGCACGGCGGCGCGCCTGCTCGGGATGATCACGCTTCCCCATCTACTCCAAGCGCGCAGACGTCATCTGGAAGAGGAACGCCGGCGTGAGCGCGTCCTGCGGCCCGAGCTCCTGATCCCCGCCGCGCTGCGCGGGCGCCGGTGGCAGGCGGATGACGGCGAGCGGGCGGCGGAGCCGGAACGCGGCTGACGAAGCCGGTGCCAAGTCCATGCGACGGGATGCCCCGGAAGGTACGTGGCGCCGCCCGAGACAGCCGGGAGCGCTTTGGTAACCTGCGGCGGCCTGCGGGGCGTGGCGCCCGACCGGAGGCGCCGCGGAAGGGGGGAGCCGCATGAAGATCCTCGATCTGGTGGCCGACCGGCTTCCCGAGAAGTACGCACTGCACGAGCGCTACCTGAACGCTCAGCAGGTGCGCGTGCTCAAGACGATCGGGTTCGACGTCTCCTACACCGAGGCGCGCGGCCAGTACCTCTTCGATGCAGCCGGGAACCGCTACCTCGACCTGTTGTCGGGCTGGGGCGTGTTCAACGTGGGACGAAATCACCCGACCGTGGTCGAGGCGCTGCGCGACGTCCTGTGCGCCGATCTCCCACACCTGGTGCAGATGGACGTGACGGTGCTCGCGGGCGTGCTCGCCGAGCGCCTGGTCGCGAAGATGCCCGAGGGGCTCGAGCGCGTGTTCTTCTGCAACTCGGGCACCGAGGCGGTGGAGTCGGCGATCAAGCTCAGCCGCTTCGCCACCCGCCGCTCGAAGATCGTCTACTGCGAGCACGGCTTTCATGGGCTCACCTACGGATCGCTCTCGATCAACGGCGACGAGAGCTACAAGGACGGCTTCGGCACGCTGTTACCCGACACGGTGCGCATCCCGTTCGACGATCTCGAGGCGCTCGAGAACGCCCTGCGCGGGCGCGACGTCGCGGCCTTCGTCGTCGAGCCGATCATCGGACACGGCGTCCTCATCCCGAGCGACGGCTATCTCCAGGGCGCCGCGGCGCTCTGCCGCAAGTACGGCACGCTGTTCGTCGCGGACGAGATCCAGACGGGGCTCGGGCGCACCGGCCGATTCCTCGCCATCGACCACTGGGGCGTCGAGCCCGACCTCGTGCTGCTGGCCAAGTCGCTCTCGGGTGGCTTCGTCCCCGTCGGAGCCGTCGCCTGCCGCAAGTGGGTCTTCGACGCGGTCTTCGACCGCATGGACCGCATGGCCGTGCACGGCTCGACCTTCTCGAAGAACAACCTCGCGATGGCGGCCGGAC
>Ga0335070_10009691_pt1 | contig 11267 bp, 9 predicted proteins | sample Lox_Sample_13_FD_206722 | JGI IMG/M metagenome (GOLD analysis project Ga0335070, IMG submission 206722) | Soil microbial communities from Loxahatchee National Wildlife Refuge, Florida, United States - Lox_Sample_1.3 | ecosystem: Environmental > Terrestrial > Soil > Wetlands | place: USA: Florida... | reverse complement strand
GGAGGTGACACAATGGCCAACAACACCGATGGCTGTGCAGTTGAGAAGGCAGGCAAGTATCTGACCTTCAGGCTGGCAGCCGAGGACTACGGGCTGGAGATCCTCAAGGTCAGAGAGATCATAGGTATGATGGACATCACGGCAGTGCCGCGAACGCCCACCTTCGTCAAGGGCGTGATCAACCTGCGCGGCAAAGTGATTCCGGTGGTGGACCTTCGGGAGAAGTTCGGCATGGAGGCTGTTGAGCACACCGAGGAAACCTGCATCATCGTCGTCGATGTGGGCAAAATCGAGATGGGCATCATAGTGGATAAGGTCTCGGAGGTGCTGGATATTCCAGGAGAGGATATTCAAGACACACCGACCCTGGGAACTGACGTGAATACCGACTTTATTCTCGGTATCGGGAAGACCGGTGGCAGGGTAAAGATCCTGCTTGATATAGACAAGGTCCTGTCAGTCCATGACGTCTGTGACCTCAGTGCGGTCGCCACGGGCGTGATGGAAGAGGAAGCCAAGCAGCCGGGCCCAGAAAACTGAGTTCGAAAGGCAGTCTCGAGGAGAAGGAGGACCACAATGAAGTTCCATCTGAGCTTGTCGGTCAGGCACAAGATAATAGGGGTGGCCCTGCTGGCTGCCCTGCTGCCGACCGCGGTAATATCGGTAGTCACGATTGTGGAGAAGGGGCGGGTGACCCCTAAGGTGGTTGAGGAGCTTGACGCTATCGCCCGGGAGAACATCACCCAGATCGCCCTAGATGTCCAGGCCATGTGCCAGACCGCCTACGACTTGTCCAAGACCGAGGGCGCCGGCGGCAGCCAGGAGCGAGCCAAACAGGACGCGATCGCTTCGCTGCACAAGGCGATAATGGGCGTCAAGGTCGGCAAGACCGGCTATGTCTATATCCTCTCCGGTCACGGCGACCAGAAGGGAACCTACGTAGTCTCCAAGGACGGGGCGCGCGACGGCGAAAACATCTGGAACGCCAAGGATGCTGACGGAAATCTCTTCATCCAGTCGATCGTGAGCTCCGCCGTGGTCTTGAAGCCGGGCAATGTCGCCTACGCGCGGTATCCCTGGCTCAACCAGGGCGATGCCAAGGCACGCATGAAGATCGCTGCTCTGGCATATTTCGAGCCTTACGACTGGGTGATTGGAGCGGGAAGCTACGAGGATGACTACTACCTAGCCAAGACCAAGGTCGAATCGGCTCTGGGTGCCCTGCTGATGTGGTCCATGATCGGTGGGGGGATCGTTCTCTGTGGCGCCGTGATAGCGGCATTTGTGGTCGGCAAGCGAATGGCCCAGCCGATCACCGAAGTTGCCCAGGCCGCCAACCGGCTGGCTTTTGGGGACCTGAATCAGAACATCGCCTACAGCTCGAGCGACGACGTCGGATTCTTGGCCCAGTCGTTCCGCGAAGTTATTGCCGGGCTCAAGGCCAAGGCCAGCGTTGCGACCGAGATTGCCCAAGGTAATCTGGCGGTCAACGCCAGCGCCCTCTGCAATGAAGATACGCTGGGCAATGCGATGGTCACTATGAAGGACAGCGTCGCCGGCATGGTCAAGGAGATCGACATGCTGGTCAAGGCGGCCGTTGAGGGCGACTTGAGCAAGCGTGCTGATCCCACCTACCATCACGGCGAGTTCCGAAAGATCATCGAAGGTGTCAATGAGACGCTGGACGCCGTGGTCAATCCTATCAAGGACACTATCACGGTGCTTGACAGGGTTGCCAACCGGGACATGGTTGCGAGAATGACCGGCGATTACAGAGGCGACCATGCGAAGATCAAAGAAGCGGTCAACAAGACCGTCCAGAACCTGGATGACGCGTTGGTCCAGGTAGCAACCTCTACAGAGCAGATCACGGCTGCTGCTGGCCAAATATCCAATGGCAGCCAGGCGCTGGCGCAGGCATCCTCGGAGCAGGCCAGCTCGCTGCAGGAAGTCTCGAGCAGTCTCCAGGAGATGGCCTCGATGACCACCCAGAACGCGGCCAACGCCAAGGAAGCCAAGAGCCTCTCCGACGCTGCTCGCGTGAGCGCTGACAAGGGCACCGAGAGCATGAGGTCGCTGTCGGACGCCATGACCAAGATAAAGTCATCCTCGGATGAGACTGCGAAGATCGTGAAGACCATCGACGAGATTGCTTTCCAGACCAACCTGCTGGCGCTGAACGCAGCCGTCGAGGCGGCCCGGGCAGGAGATGCCGGCAAGGGCTTCGCTGTGGTGGCCGAGGAAGTGCGCAACTTGGCAATGCGGAGTGCCGAGGCCGCCAAGAACACCGCCAACATGATCGAAGGGTCGGTCAAGAATGCGGACAGCGGTGTAGCAATCAACGAGCACGTGCTGAAGAACCTGACCGAGATCACGGACCAGGTCCGCAAGGTCAGCGAGGTGATGGGTGAGATAGCCGTGGCCTCGGATCAGCAGAGCACCGGCATCGAGCAGATCAACGTTGCGGTGGATCAGCTGAACCAGGTGACCCAGCAGAACGCCGCCAATTCCGAGGAATCGGCGAGCACCTCCGAGGAGATGTCAGGCCAGGTCGAGGAGCTGCGGTCGATGGTCGCCAGTTTCAATCTGAGCAAGACCAGCAGTGCCCGGCCCCACACTGTGGCCGAGACCGCCAGGGAGACGACATACACTCGCGGGCCGAGGCCTGCAAGCCGAAGGACCACGCGGCCGGCCTCAAAGTTCAGCGCGGCTGCGGCCGAAGATACGTCCACCTTGGAGCTGGTGGGAAGCGCGATCAGCTCGGGTGGCGCTATGAGTTCGACTCGGGATCCGAGGAAGCTTATACCGCTCGACAAGAGTGATGAGGAGACCCTGCGGGAGTTCTAGGTTCTATTTCCGACGGGGGCACCGGGACAGCCGGTGTCCCCGGCTGCTATCCCTGAACGGGAGATTGCGGAGATGGCGGAAAATGGGCCAGCAAATGCCGGGGCGGGAGCCCTGCTCGCCGACCTGACCCCGCACCACCTGACGGCTGCCCAGTTCGAGGCAATAGCCACGACGGTCTATCGGGCAACCGGCATAGACCTGCGGGTGGGTAAAGAAGAATTGGTCAAGAGCCGGCTCATAAAGAGGCTCCGGGCATTGGGGCTCACCGACTTCGAGCAGTATCTTGCCCACATCAAGGCCGACGTCTCCGGGCAGGAAATGGCCACTATGGTGGACCTCCTGACCACCAACAAAACGAGCTTTTTTCGGGAGGACAAGCATTTCACCCTGCTCAGGCGATGGCTGCGGGCGAACGCCGGTCTCAAGAAGATCAGAATCTGGAGCGCAGGATGCTCCTCTGGGGAGGAACCCTTCTCTATTGCGATAGTGCTGTGTGAAGAGCTGCCGGACATTAGCGAGCGCAGCGTCGGGATCCTGGCGACCGACATCTCCAGCCGAATGCTGGAGCGCGCGAAGCGGGCTGTCTATGAGCATGATCCCGCTCTGCGTGACGTTCCCGCCGGTCTCCTCGGCAGGTACTTCAATTGTGTCAAGACTGATCCTCCGAGATTATATGAGGTGCGCTCTCCCGTGAGATCGCTGGTTCACTTTGCCCACCTCAATCTCCTTGGATGCTGGCCCATGCGGGGGCCGTTTGATCTGGTGTTCTGCCGCAACGTGATGATCTATTTCGACGCGGCGACGCGCGAGCGAGTGGTCAGAGGTATCTGGCAATTGCTCCGGCCCGGAGGCTATCTCCTGGTCGGACATTCGGAGAGTCTCCTAGGTTCAGCGGGTGGTTTCACATACGTGCAGCCTGCTGTTTACATGAGGGATAGCGCCGAGTGATGGAGTCGACGACAGCGACAGGCAAGACAACCTTCGTGGTGGGTGTAGCCGACATGAAGACGGGGACCGCTGGCCAAGTGCTGGTGACGCACGCCCTGGGCAGTTGCCTCGGGTTGATGATCTATGATCCTGTCTTGAGGGTCGGTGGGCTGCTCCACGCGATGCTGCCCCTTTCGCAAATCAACCCGGAGAAGGCTGTATCCAACCCGTTCATGTTCGTGGACACCGGCGTCCCTGAGCTTTTCCGGGCGGTGTACGCCCTTGGGGGCGAGAAGGGGCGGATAGTAGTCAAAGTCGCCGGCTGCGCCAGGCCGCTCAACGCGGGCGAGATGTTCAGGATCGGCGAACGCAACCATGTGATGCTCAAGAAACTGCTCTGGAAGAACAGCATTCTTATCTCTGCCGAGGATGTGGGTGGTACAGCCGGGCGCACCGTCCACTTCGATCTCGACACTGGGCGCGTGGTCATAAAGAGCGGCGCCGAGGAGCACGAGCTGTGATTACGGTGACTAGACAAAAAGTGATGGCCAAGCTAGATTCTTTCCCGGCGATGCCGGGGACTGCGACCAGGGTGATGAGGCTGCTGAGCGATCCTGATAGCAGCGCCACGGCGATCGAGCAGTCGGTACGCTACGACCCGGGACTGACCGCCAACATCCTGAAGTTCGCGAACTCTGCCTATTTGGGGTTCCCCCAGAAGATCGGCTCGGTGCGCCAGGGAATCGTGCGCCTGGGCTGGAAGCGGGTCTATCAGCTGGTGGTGGCTTCGTGCGTCAACGGTCTCATGAGCAAACCCGTGCCGGGTTATGACCTGCCGCCGGGAGAGCTCTGGCGCCATTGCATCGCCGTCTCGGTGGCGACCGAGCAGCTGATGAGGAGGCTCAAACTGCCGGCATCTGAGGAAACCTTCACAGCGGCCCTGCTGCATGATGTGGGCAAGCTGATTATGGGAAGCTTTGTGGAGGAGGGGTTCAAGCGAATCGAGGTCTTGTCGGCACAGGGGACGTCGTTCGAGGCGGCGGAGCGCGAGGTAATCGGGATTGACCACGCGGAAATAGGAGCCCAGGTGCTCGAGAAATGGCTCCTACCGGAGGGACTTGTGGGGGTAGTGCGCTGGCACCACGAGCCGGACCGTGCCGGAGAGCCGAACCCGAAGCTGGACATGGTTCACATCGCTGATGTTCTTTGCCTGATGCTGGGCATGGGAACCGGCCGGGAGGGCTTGGGATACAAGCCGTCGGAGTCGGCCATCACCAGACTGGGTCTCAAGACTGCCGATCTTGAGGCCGTAGCCAGCAGCACCCTGCAGGGGGTGCAGGAGCTCTCAGAACTCATTGAATCCCCGCTGGATTCGACCAAGCGGGTGACTTAGCGCGGAATATCAGAGTGCGAGCTAGGGCGGGACGCTCCTGGCAGGAGGGCTTGAGTATGGCACTGAATGTTCTAATCGTGGACGACAGCGCCGTGATGCGCTCGATGGTCCTCAAGGTGCTCAAAATGAGCGGGGTGCCGTTGGGCGAGGTCCGGGAGGCATCCAACGGGCAGGAAGGCTTGGAGACCCTGGCGGAGTATTGGATAGACCTCGTCATCCTGGACATCAATATGCCTGTGATGACAGGCGATGAGATGATCAGCCGGGTCCGTGCGATTCCGGAGTACATCGACCTTCCGATGATCGTGGTTTCGACCGAAGGCAGCCAGACGCGGATTGAACAGATCATCGAGCAGGGGGTCAAGTTCATTCACAAACCTTTCTCGCCCGAGTTGATCAGGCAGGCGATCCAAGAACTGACGGGGGTGGGCAATGAACAAGGATCTTGAAACCATACTGGCCAGTGTGGCCGAGAAGACCCTGGCGGAACTTGCCTTCATCTTCTCAGTGTCCGATGATCAGGAGCCGATGCCCGCGTCGGCAGCTCTTGTAGCTTCCTCGGTGGAATTCAGTGGGCCATTCTCGGGGCGACTGACCCTGGCGGTCTCGGCCAATATGCTGTCGGCGATAGCCGCCAACATGCTGGGTATTGATGAAGGCGACCCCAGGCCGCTGCCCGACCAGCAGCGGGATGCGCTCAAGGAAATGACCAATGTGGTGTGCGGGAACCTGTTGCCCCGGCTGGCCGGCACCCAGGTTGTCTTCAAGATCGAGGCTCCCGACCTGGTGGAGCCAGAGGCGATTGACGGGACCGGTGGCCAACGCCCGGTGGCCCGCACCGCTCTCATGCTTGATGCAGGCAGAGCGGAGTTCGCATTGTTCATCAACGGGGAAGTGCCGGCACTGACCGGACGATAGGTGAGACCACTTCGATGATCAAGGTGCTGATAGTTGACGACTCGGCAGTGGTGAGAAAGATCCTGACGGATGAGCTGTCGAAGTACGTCGATATCGATGTAGTCGGCACGGCAGTTGACCCCTATGCCGCTCGAGACAAGATCGTCCGCCTCGAGCCGGATGTGATCACCCTTGATCTTGAAATGCCCCGCATGGATGGCCTTTCTTTCCTGGCCAAGCTGATGCGGCACTATCCTAAGCCGGTGGTAGTGGTAAGCTCGCTCACTCCCAAGAACAGCGAAATGGCGATCAAGGCTCTGGAGCTCGGGGCAGTCGAGGTTATCTGCAAGCCCGGGCCGGCCTACTCCACTCCGGACATCGCGCGGCAGCTGGTTGGCGCGATTAGAGCCGCTGCCTCGGCTCGGGTCAAGGAAAGAGACGAATCAGCTGACTCCGAAACCCAGAGCATGGAGGAGATCGGCATCGAGACCAGCCACAAGATCGTGGCTATAGGAGCCTCAACTGGGGGCACCAGAGCGGTTGAGGATATCCTTCGGGTGATGCCAGCTAACTCACCGGGGATCATGATAGTCCAGCACATGCCGGAGAACTTCACTCGGGCTTTCGCAGACAGGCTCAATCAGATCTGCAAGATGGAAGTCAAGGAAGCTGCCGACAATGACAGGGTCGTGCCGGGTGTGGCACTTGTGGCGCCTGGAGGTAAGCACATGTTGCTGAAGAGGAGTGGCGCCCTGTACATCGCCAGGCTTAAGGACGGGCCTCCGGTTCACCATCAGCGGCCAAGTGTGGATGTGCTGTTCGAGTCGGTGGCTGCGGGAGCCGGCGCAAATGCGGTAGGTGTGCTGCTGACTGGAATGGGTTGCGACGGTGCCCGCGGGCTGCTCGCGATGCGCCAGAAGGGCGCGCATACCATGGCCCAGGATGAAGCTACCAGCGTGGTCTTCGGCATGCCCGGCGAAGCAGTCAAGTTGGGGGCTGCGATTGAAGTGCGGCCTCTTCCTGCCATCCCCAAGGCGATACTCGACGCCGTCGAGCGTCAGCAGGTCCACTCGAAATAGCCCACTGGCCATTACCCCCGAGGTTTTGACTTACTTCCCCACCGGGGTTATCATGTTCCGGAAGTTGATCAGGCGGGCGGCCGGCCGACTGACCAGAAACATACAGGCCTCACGGCCGTCAAGCTGCCCGGGAGGCACCTCGCTGGTTCGTGAATTCGACATTCGCAGCGTTCCCACGCTTTCGGACGACGAAGCTGCGCGCCGGCTTGCAGCCGACGGACCCAACGAGCTTCCATCGGCGCGAAAGCGCAGTTTTCTCTCCATCGCCTATGAAGTGATCCGGGAACCCATGTTCTTGCTGCTGGTAGCCGGCGGCATCCTGTACCTATTCATCGGCAACCTCGAAGAAGCGCTGATGCTGCTCGGTTTCGTCTTCGTGGTGATCGGCATCACGCTCTATCAGGAGCGCAAGACCCAGCGGGCACTTGAGGCGCTGCGCGACCTTACAAGCCCGCGGGCAATGGTAATCCGGGACGGGGTTGAGCGGCGCATCGCAGGCAGAGAGGTTGTGAGGGGCGACGTGCTGGTTGTGCGGGAGGGCGACCGAGTTCCCGCGGATGCAGCTCTGGTGTTTGCCAGCAACCTGCTTGTCGATGAATCGCTGCTTACGGGTGAATCGGTGGCTGTGCGCAAGGTCGCTTGTGAGGGGCCCGCGGAAGCGACCAGGCCGGGCGGCGACGACCAGCCGTGGATCTACTCGAGCACGCTGGTAGTGCAGGGGTACGGCGTTGCCGAAGTCAAGAGCACCGGCATTGATACGGAAGTGGGCCACATCGGCAAGTCCCTGATGGATGTCGAGCAGAACGACACCCTGCTCCAGCAGGAAACTCGGCGCCTGGTGCGTACCCTTGCGGTGATGGGACTGTCCCTGTGCGCAGTGGTGATTGTTGTCTATGGTCTCACCCACGCCGACTGGTTGCGCGGGTCGCTGGCAGGTATCACGCTGGCGATGGCGATGCTCCCTGAGGAGTTCCCCGTAGTATTGACCATCTTCCTTGCGCTGGGGGCTTGGCGCATATCCAAGAGCCATGTCCTCACCAGGCAGGTGCCGGTGATCGAAATGCTCGGATCGGCAACCGTGCTCTGCGTCGATAAGACCGGCACGCTGACCCAGAACCGGATGTCGGTCGAGAAGATCGTCGCGGGAAACGAGGTCTGCGACCTGCGAACGCGGATTGCCTGCCTGCCCGAGAGGTTCCACGAGCTGGTTGAGTTCAGCATCTTGGCCAGTCAGCGCGACCCGTTTGATCCTATGGAAAAGGCCATAAAGGAGCTGGGCGACACCTACCTGGCGGAGACCGAGCACCTGCATCAGGACTGGGTCCTGGAGTTTGAGTATCCGCTGTCCAAGCATCTGCTGGCGATGTCGCAGGTCTGGAGATCGCCGAACGGTCGTGACTACGTTATTGCCGCCAAGGGGGCACCTGAGGCCATAGCCGACCTCTGCCACTTCGGGGACCGGGAGATGCGGGACCTGGTGAAGCAGATTCACGGCCTGGCCGATGAAGGGCTTCGAATCCTGGGCGTGGCACGGGCGAGCTTCCAGGAACGGGCCCTGCCCGGCGGTCAGCACGACTTCGTCTTTGAATTCCTTGGCCTCGTGGGGCTGGCCGATCCCGTGCGGGCGAGCGTGGCGGAGTCAGTCAAGGAATGCTACTCGGCCGGGATTCGCGTGATGATGATTACAGGCGATTACATGGGCACCGCTCAGAATGTCGCCCGCCAGATAGGACTCCACTCAAACGGAGAAGTAATCACCGGCTCGTCGCTCGATGGCATGAGTGATGAGGAGCTCCGGCAACGGATCATGAGCGTCAACATTTTCGCCCGGGTGGTGCCCGAGCAAAAGCTGCGGATAGTCAAGGCTCTCAAGGCCAACGGTGAAATCGTAGCTATGACCGGCGATGGTGTCAACGACGCTCCAGCCCTCAAGGCTGCTCACATCGGCATTGCAATGGGCGGCCGGGGTACCGACGTCGCCCGGGAATCTTCGGCCCTGGTGCTGCTTGATGACGACTTCTCATCGATTGTCCGGGCCGTGCGCATGGGCCGGAGGATCTTCGGCAACATCAGGAAGGCCATGACCTACATCTTGGCGATTCACGTTCCAATTGCGGGGCTCTCCCTGATCCCGGTGCTGCTCAAGTGGCCGCTGATCTTGCTGCCGGTCCACATAGTCTTCCTCGAGCTGATCATCGACCCCGCCTGTTCAGTGGTCTTTGAAGCCGAGCCAGAAGAGGCCGACGTGATGAAGCGTCCGCCCCGTGATACGAAGCAACCGCTGTTCGGCAGACGCAGCATGGGCTTGAGCCTGCTGCAGGGCCTAAGCATCCTGGTGATTGTGATGGCGATCTTCCTCGTGGCAGGACGACTGGGCCATGATGCTGCTGACAGCCGCACGCTGATCTTCGTCACGCTGGTGGTTGCCAACCTCAGCCTGATATTCACCAATCGGTCGTGGTCGCGCACGATTCTATCGACGGTAAGGATGCCGAACAACGCTCTCTGGTGGGTCGCTGGCGGCGCCTTGGCCGTTCTGGCGGCAGTCCTGTATGTGCCGCAGCTCCGGGACATCTTTCAGTTCCAGATGCTGCACTTCAATGATCTGGTGCTCTGTCTCGCCGCTGGAGTTGGCAGCATCCTGTGGTTTGAAGTGTTGAAGGTCTTCAAGCGGGATCTGGTGGGGCTGCCCCGCCGCCGGGACCCGCACCGGGCTGGCTGAGAGGCTGCCGCTACGTTTTGACTAAGCCCGCAAGCGGTGTTATTATCCGAAGGATATCGCGGCCAGCATAGTAGTAACGGCCCACATCGCGGGAATCACAGCTATGCATAGAATTGAGCAACATCCTGTCCTTGAGGTGAGAGGCAAAGCAACCACAGTCTTTCACTTTAACGGCCGGAAGCTGACGGCGAAACCGGGCGAAGTGATCTCGTCCGCGCTTTTCGCCAACGGCATTGAGGTCTTCGGTCATCATCACAAGGACGGCAGCCCTCAGGGGATATTCTGCGGCAATGGCCAATGCGCCCAGTGTCTTGTGATAGCTGACGGGGTGCCCGTCAAGAGCTGCATGACGCCGGTCAAAGCCGGGATGCAGGTTCAGCCTTGCGACGGCGTGCCCGAGCTGCCCGCCGATGATGCCGCACCGCTAGGTTTTGCTCCCACTCGGACCCTAGTGACCGATGTGGTGGTGATCGGAGGGGGGCCTGCCGGCATCGCTGCGGCCCTCGAGCTGGCTTCCCATGATGTCCAGGTTCTTATCGTGGATGACAAGCACCGCCTGGGAGGGAAGCTGGTGCTCCAGACCCACTCCTTCTTCGGCACGGTAGCTGATTGCTATGCCGGGACGCGCGGCATCGATATCGCCGCCAAACTCGCCCGCGAGGTCGAGAAGCAAACCAGGATCCAGGTTCTCGTCAACGCGACCGCTGTCGCTTGCTACCACGATGGGCGGCTCGGCGTCGTGCTTGACGGGGAGTACCTGCTTGTCGAGCCCAAGAAGTTGCTGGTGGCGGCGGGAGCCCGTGAGCGGGCCCTGGCTTTCCCAGGGTGCGACCTTCCCGGAGTTTACGGGGCTGGCGCGTTCCAGACGCTGGTGAACCGCGATCTGGTCCGCCCGGCGGAGAAGCTCTTCATAGTTGGGGGAGGCAACGTCGGTCTAATTGCCGCTTACCATGCTATCCAGGCTGGAATCGGCGTGGTCGGCCTGGTGGAGGCCATGCCTGCAGTCGGAGGTTACAAGGTTCACCAGGATAAGATCAAACGGCTCGGCGTGCCCGTGATGACATCGCATACGGTCAAACGTGCCAACGGCCGGGACCGGGTCGAATCGGTCACCATAGTGAAGGTCGACGCCTCCTTCCGGGAAATCCCCGGAACCGACGAGACCTTCGAGGCGGACACTTTGCTTGTGGCCGTGGGCCTGAACCCAGTGGACGAACTCGCCCGCGAGGCCAGGCGGCTTGGCATGGATGTCTATGCTGCCGGGGATGCTCTGGAGATTGCGGAGGCCTCGGCGGCGATGTTCTCGGGGAAGATTGCCGGGAGGGAGATAGCTAAGAGTCTTGGCAAGCGCACCGATGTGCCGCCCGAGTGGCGCGAGCGCTGGGAGCTCCTCAAGCGCAAG
>Ga0335070_10009690_pt1 | contig 11268 bp, 7 predicted proteins | sample Lox_Sample_13_FD_206722 | JGI IMG/M metagenome (GOLD analysis project Ga0335070, IMG submission 206722) | Soil microbial communities from Loxahatchee National Wildlife Refuge, Florida, United States - Lox_Sample_1.3 | ecosystem: Environmental > Terrestrial > Soil > Wetlands | place: USA: Florida... | reverse complement strand
CGCCAATCGATTCGCCCAGCTCGTCGCCGAACATGGCCCGGATAGCGTCGCCTTCTATCTATCGGGGCAGCTGCTCACCGAGGACTACTACGTCTTCAACAAGCTCGCGCGCGGATTGATCGGCACCAACAACATCGACACCAACTCACGGTTGTGCATGTCATCTGCGGTAAGCGGCTACAAGGTCACACTGGGTGCCGACGCCCCCCCGGCCTGTTACGAAGACATCGAGCTCGCATCGTGCATCTTCGTCGCTGGCGCCAACCCGGCGGTGGCGCACCCGATCCTGTTCGGTCGCATCGAAGCAGCGCGTCGCGCCAATCCCGCGCTCAAGCTGATCGTGGTGGATCCGCGCCGCACGCAGAGCGCACAGGGTGCGGACCTGCACTTGCCGATCTTGCCTGGTACCGATGTCGCCTTGTTCAACGGCATGCTGCATGTGCTGCTGTGGGAAGGGCTGTGCGATCAGGGGCTCATCCGTGACCACACCGAGGGCTTCGACGCGCTCAAATCGCTGGTCGCGGAATACACGCCGCAAGCCGTGGCGAGCGTATGCGGCGTGCCTGCGCAGGACATTGTGCAGACGGCACGCTGGTTCGCCGAATCCCGTGCCACGCTGTCGCTGTATTGCCAGGGGCTCAACCAGTCGATCCAGGGCACCGAGAAGAACGCTGCACTGATCAACCTGCACCTCGCCACCGGCCAGATTGGCAAGCCCGGGGCCGGGCCACTCTCGCTGACCGGACAGCCCAATGCGATGGGTGGACGCGAGGTCGGCGGCATGGCCACGCTGTTGAGCGCTCACCGCGATCCGGGCGATCCCGCTGATCGCGCAGAGGTTGCGCGGCTGTGGGGCGTGGATGCAATCCCCGACAGGCCGGGCAAGACGGCAGTCGAGCTGTTCGACGCGCTGCGCGACGGCACCATCAAGGCGGTATGGATCGCATGCACCAACCCCGCCCACTCGCTCCCCGATCTGGGCAAAGTCGCACAGGCCCTGAAGCAGGCGCAGTTCGTAGTGGTGCAAGACGCCTTCCACACCACGGAGACAACCCCTTATGCCGACCTGCTGCTGCCGGCGACGACTTGGGGCGAGAAGCAGGGCACGGTGACCAACTCGGAGCGGAGAATCTCGCGCGTGCGTGCGGCAGTCCCGGCGCCGGGCGAGGCGCGGGCCGATTGGCGCATCGCTTGCGACTTCGCGCTGAAGCTTGCGCCGCGCTTGGGCAAGGATGGTGCCAGGCTGTTCCCGTACGTGCAGCCCGAGGCGATCTTCGATGAGCATCGGGAAAGCACGCGCGGGCGCGACCTGGACATCACCGGGCTGTCCTATGCGCTGCTCGAAGCGCGCGGGCCGCAGCAATGGCCGATGCCTGCCGGAGCGAGCGCGGGGACTGCCAGATTGTACGAAGGGCACCTGTTTCCCACCGCCAGTGGCCGCGCGCGCTTCGTGGCCGCACCGCATCGCGCTCTGGCCGAGGCGACCGACGCACGCTTCCCGCTGCACCTGATCACTGGCCGCCTGCGCGACCAGTGGCACGGGATGAGCCGCACCGGCACGGTCGCGCGCCTGTTCAATCATGAAGAGGAGCCGCTGCTCGGGATGAGTGTCGCCGACATGCAGCGGCGCGGCCTTGCCACGGGCGATCTGGCGCAGGTGAAGAGCCGTCGTGGCGCTCTGATCGTCCGCGTGCGCGCCGACGAAACTCTGCGTCCCGCGCAAGCGTGGCTGCCGATGCACTGGGGAGCGCGCTTCATGAACGGCGGGGGCAGCAACGCGCTCACGCTGGCGGCGCTCGACCCCATCTCGCGCCAGCCCGAGCTCAAGCACATGGCAGTGCAGGTTGCCAAAGTGCAGCTGCCCTGGCAGCTGGTGCTTCTGCGCAGCGGTGATGCGCTGCGCTACCTCGAGGCGATGCGGCCGTTCCTCTCGCGCTTTGCCTATGCGACCTGCGGGCTGTACGGGCGCGAGCGCACGTTGATGGTATTCCGCGCTGCGGCGGAGCGTGCGGCGCCTGCCGAGCTGATAGAGGCGCTCGACGTCGCTGCGGAACTGGACGATCCGGCGGCAACGCTGCAATACCGCGATCCCCGCCGAGGGATCGCCAAAAGGGTTCTCATTCGCGACGGCAGCGTTGCTGGCGCACGCCTCACCGGCGAGACGGCGGCACGCGACTGGCTGAAGGAGATGATCGCCGCCGGCGCGCCGGCAGATGCGCTGCGAGCGTGGGTGCTGGCGCCGCTCAACCGTGCCCCGCAAGGCAGCCCGCCGCGCGGGCGGATCTTGTGCGCATGTAACGATGTCGCTGAGTCCGAGGTTCGCGCTCGCGCCGGCGTCCCACTCGACCAGGTGCAGCAAGAACTGGGCTGCGGCACCGGCTGCGGTTCCTGCCTGCCGGAGGTCAAGCGCCTGCTCAGCCTGCCGGCCGTAGTGGAGGCACCGGCATGACGCCGGGGAGAGTCTACCTGGTCGGCGCAGGCCCGGGGGATGTGGAGCTGCTCACCCTCAAGGCGGTTCGAGCGATCGGGTGCGCGGACGTAATCCTGATCGACGACCTGGTGAACCGTGCGGTGCTGCAGTTGGCGCGCGCGGACGCCCGCGTTCTCAACGTCGGCAAGCGCGGCGGTTGTCGGTCCACGCCGCAGGCGTTCATCGAACGGCAGATGGTACGTCTGGCACGTAGCGGCAAGACCATTGCGCGGTTGAAGGGCGGCGACCCCTTTGTGTTCGGCCGCGGCGGCGAAGAGTTGCTCACTCTCCAGGCGGCAGGCATCCAGGCGGAGGCGATCAGCGGGATCACCGCCGGCATCGGTGTGCCCGCCGCGCTGGGCATCCCGGTTACGCATCGCGGACTCTCGCGCGGCGTGACGCTGATTACCGGGCACACCCGCGACGGTAGCGAGCCGGACTGGGATGCGCTGGTTCGTTCCCGCACCACGCTCGTCATCTACATGGGCGTGGCCGGGCTGGAGACTATCGTTCGGCGGCTGCTCGCGGCGGGGTTGGCGCATACCACGCCGGCCGCCGCGATCCAGAACGGCACGCTCGCGCACCAGCGCAATGTCGTCACCACCCTCGCCGACCTGCCAGACGCCGTCGAGGCGGCGGCGCTCGGCAGCCCGGCGGTGGTGGTGATCGGCGAGGTGGCGCGCATGGCGCGGCCGCAGGCCGCGGCGCTACGGCAAGTGGCATAGACAGATCTGAAACGCGTGGACGAAGGGCGGCAATGAAGCGAACCAGGCTGGTGATGGTGGGTAACGGGATGGCGGGGGTGCGGACGCTCGAGGAGTTGCTCAAGCTCGCCCCGGACCTGTATGACATCGTGGTGTTCGGCGCGGAGCCGCACGCCAACTACAACCGGATCCTGCTCTCGCCGGTGCTTTCCGGCGAGATGACGCTGCAAGAGATCATGCTCAACGATGAGAGCTGGTATCGCAAGCATGGCATCCGCCTGCATCTGGGCAAACAGGTCGTGCGGATCGACCGCGCCGCGCGCAAGGTGATCGCGGCCGACGGCACGGAGGAGGGCTACGACCGGCTGCTGCTCGCCACCGGCTCGACCCCGGTGATCCTGCCGATCCCCGGCAGCCGGCTGCCTGGGGTGGTGACCTACCGCGACATCGGAGACACGCAGGCGATGATCGACGCGTCCGTCAGGAGCGGGTGCGCACTCGTCATCGGCGGCGGGCTGCTCGGGCTGGAGGCAGCGAACGGCCTGAAGCAGCGCGGGATGGATGTAACCGTGGTGCACCTGATGCCTTGGCTGATGGAGCGCCAGCTCGATCGCACCGCCGCCGAATTGCTGCAACGTTCGCTCGAGGGCCGGGGGCTGCGTTTCCTGCTGGAGCGCGAGACCGAGGAGATCCTGGAGCGCGACGGCCGGGTCGCCGGTGTGCGCTTCGCCGATGGGGAAGTCGTGCCAGCGGAGCTGGTGGTGATGGCGGTCGGGATCCGACCGAACACCGAGCTGGCCCGCTCCTGCGGTCTGCACTGCGATCGCGGAGTGGTGGTGAGCGACACGATGCAGACGCACGATCCCCGCGTCTACGCCGTCGGCGAGTGCGTAGCGCATCGCGGCGTCACCTACGGCTTGGTGGCCCCCCTGTTCGAGATGTCCAAGGTGTGCGCCAACCACCTCGCCCAGTTCGGCATCGGGCGCTACGAGGGATCCGTCACCTCCACCAAGCTCAAGGTCACCGGCATCGACGTGTTCTCCGCCGGGGATTTCATCGGCGGGGACGACAGTGAAGAGATCGTCCTGCACGACGCCGTCGGCGGCGTGTACAAGAAGCTGGTCATCCGCGACGATCGTCTCGTAGGGGGCGTGCTGTACGGGGATACCGTCGACGGCGCCTGGTACCTCCAGCTCCTGCGTGATAAGCAACCGATCGCTGACATCCGCGATCACCTGATGTTCGGCCAGTCGCACCTGGGCAATGCCGGCCACCAGGGGCAGGAAAAGGCAGTGGGGATGCCCGACCACATGGAGGTATGCGGCTGCAACGGCGTCACCAAGGGTGCGATCGTTCAGTGCATCAAGTCGAAGGGGCTGTTCTCCCTGGAGGACGTGCGCAAGCACAGCAAGGCTTCGTCGTCCTGCGGCTCGTGCACGGGACTGGTCGAGCAGATCCTGGCCTCGACGGTGGGCGGTGCGTACACGCCGCAGACCGACGCGGCCAAGCCGATGTGCGGCTGTACCGACCACACCCACGAGGAGGTGCGAAGAGCGATACGCGAGCATCGTCTGCTGTCGATCCCGCAGGCGCTCGCGTTCCTCGAATGGCGCACGCCGAGCGGCTGCGCGAGTTGCCGGCCGGCGTTGAACTATTACCTGTTGTGCGCGTGGCCGCGCGAGGCGCAGGACGATCCGCAGTCGCGCTTCATCAACGAGCGCGCGCACGCCAACATCCAGAAGGACGGCACGTTCTCGGTGGTTCCGCGGATGTTCGGCGGCGTGACCTCGGCGAGCGAGCTGCGGCGGATCGCGGACGTCGTCGACAAGTACGCGATCCCCACAGTCAAAGTCACCGGTGGCCAGCGTATCGACCTGCTCGGGGTACGCAAGGAGGATCTGCCCAGGGTGTGGGCCGATCTCGACATGCCCTCTGGCTATGCGTATGCCAAGGCGCTGCGCACCGTGAAGACCTGCGTCGGCTCGGAGTGGTGCCGGTTCGGCGTGCAGGACTCCACGCGCATGGGCATCGACCTGGAGCAGGCCTTCCAGCGCATGTACGCACCGCACAAGGTGAAGATGGCCGTGTCGGGCTGCCCGCGCAATTGCGCCGAGTCGGGCATCAAGGACGTGGGCGTGATCGGAGTGGAGTCGGGCTGGGAGCTCTACATCGGCGGCAACGGCGGGATCAAGACGGAAGTCGCGCAGTTCCTGGTGAAGGTGAAGACGCCCGACGAGGTCCTGCAGTATGCCGGGGCGTTCATCCAACTCTATCGGGAGGAAGCCCGCTACCTCGATCGCACGGTCCATTACGTCAAGCGGGTCGGCATGGATCACATCCGCAAGCTGGTGGTCGACGATGCGGACAGCCGGCGGGCGCTGTACGAGCGCCTGCTGTTCGCGCTGCAGGACGAGAAGGACCCCTGGGTGCAGCGGGTCAAAGGCGAGTCCAGGCATGAATTCGAGGAGCTCCGGGTATGAAGATGCACGAAGCGGTGGCGCAGTGGCGCAAGGTGTGCCCGCTCGACCAGATTCCGCGGCTGGGCGCGCGCGTGGTGAACACCCCGCAGGGCGACGTCGCGCTGTTCCGCACCGCGGAGGATGAAGTGTTCGCGCTGCACGACCGTTGCCCGCACCGCGGCGGGCCGCTGTCGCAGGGGATCGTCTTCGGCCGCAACGTCGCCTGTCCGCTGCATAACTGGAGCATCGGGCTGGCCGATGGGCAGGCGGCGGCGCCGGATAACGGCTGCACCGCCACCTTCCAGGTGAAGGTGGACGGCTTCGACGTGTATCTCCTGGTGTGAGCGCCGCGCGCCCGGCCTGCGTTTCAACCCATCTTGCCACGCACTGCCCTCCCTCTCTCCTTGCGGGCGAGGGCGGGGTGAGGGGACTGCCAATGAACACTTCCTTCCTCAAGTCCGGCCATCTGCCCACGCTGATCGCCGCCTTCCTGTACTTCGACCTGAGTTTCATGGTGTGGGTGATGCTCGGCCCGCTTGGCGTGCAGATCGCTCGCGATCTGGGGCTGAGCGCAGCGCAGAAGGGGCTGATGGTGGCCACACCGGTGCTCGCCGGTGCGCTGCTTCGGTTGGCGATGGGCGTAGCCGTCGACCACTTGAAACCTAAGCGCGCCGGGTTGATCGGACAGGCGGCCGTGATCGTCGCGCTGTTCGTCGCCTGGCGCTTCGGTATCCACACTCACGGCCAGGTGTTGCTGCTGGGCATTGCGCTCGGCGTGGCGGGAGCTTCGTTCGCGGTCGCGCTCCCGCTCGCCTCGCGCTGGTATCCGCCGCAGCACCAGGGCACCGCGCTGGGCATCGCAGGCGCGGGGAACTCCGGAACTGTCCTCGCGGCGCTGCTCGCACCCGGGCTGGCCGTGGCGTTCGGCTGGAGCGCGGTGTTCGGCTTGGCGTTGATTCCGCTGGTCGTTGTGCTGGGTGCTTACCTCATCCTGGCCAAGGACAGCCCGGAATGTCCGCCGGCCAAGCCGCTGGCGGACTATCTGAAGGTCCTGAGGGATCGCGACGCCTGGTGGTTCATGTTCTTCTACAGCGTGACATTCGGCGGGTTCGTCGGCCTGGCCTCATCCCTCACCATCTATTTCAACGACCAGTACGGACTCTCGCCCGTCATGGCCGGCTACTTCACTGCAGCGTGCGTCTTCGCCGGCTCTCTGGTGCGCCCGGTCGGTGGCTTCGTCGCGGATCGCATTGGCGGGATCCGCTCGCTTTCCGTGGTCTACCTGCTTGCTGCGCTGTTCCTGCTGGTCGTGAGCTTCGGTTTGCCGCAGGCGTGGATGGCGCTGGTCACCTTCGTGGCGGCGATGCTGATGCTGGGGATGGGCAACGGTGCAGTGTTCCAGCTCGTTCCTCAGCGCTTCCGGCGGGAGATCGGCGTGATGACCGGCCTCGTCGGGATGGCCGGTGGGATCGGGGGCTTCTACCTTGCCTCCTCGCTCGGCTACTCCAAGCAGCTCACGCACAGCTACCAGTCGGGGTTCCTCGTCTTCGCGGGGCTGGCGCTGGTCGCGCTGATCGGGCTGACGTCGGTGAAGACGCGCTGGCGCACTACATGGGGCGCCGCGAATATAGCGTTGGCCAAGGTGTGAGCGCGATGCGCATCGTAGCGCATGCAGCCGTGCAGGAGCGGGAGAGTGTCCCCTCCGCGTCGCCGCCGGCGATGACTCCATCGGGTACGGCGCTGTCGGTCGCCGTTGGCTACGCCAGCCACACGGGGAAGCGCCGCGACAACGAGGATTTCTGCGGATTCGTTACGCCGGGGGAAGCCGAGCTCGAGACCAAGGGCATTCTTCTCGCGGTCGCCGATGGTGTGTCGGCGAGCGGCGTGGGGCGCGAAGCGGCGGAGTACGCCGTGCGCAGCGTGCTATCCGACTACTATGCGACGCCCGATACCTGGGAGGTCGCGCGCTCTCTGGACCGGGTGGTGGATGCGGCGAACCGCTGGCTGGTAGCGCAAGGCACGGCCCGCCGCCAGTCGGCCGGGATGGCGACCACCTTGAGTGCCCTGGTGCTCAGGGGCAGCCGATATCACGTCGCGCATGTCGGCGACACGCGGGTGTATCGACTCGCCAAGGACGATTTTGTCCAGCTGACCACCGACCACGTCTGGGACCGCCCGGACATGCGACACGTTCTGCGCCGAGCCGTCGGGCTCGACCCTCACCTGAGCGTCGACTATACCGATGGCCCGCTGCATGCGCGCGATATGTTCTTGCTATGCAGTGACGGTGTCTGGGAGCCGCTTGGCGCGCAGCGCATGCGGCAGCTCCTGACCGAGCATGCCGACCCGCAGCAAGCGGCTAAGGCGCTGGTCGAAAGCGCGCTCGCTGCAGGGGGCGCCGATAACGCCACAGCGATGGTGGCCCGGGTCGAGCGCGTCTCGGTGCGAAGCTGGCGAGATATGCTCGATGCAGGCCGGCATCTGCGGGTACCGCCGCGGCTCAAGCCCGGGCAGCGGATCGACGACTTCGAGGTGATGGAACTGTTGCATGAGTCGCGCGCGACGCTGTTGTACCGCGTGCGCTCGACCAAGACCGGCGAGATGCTCGCACTCAAGACTTTGCAGCCGGTGCTCGAGGGCGACAGCACCAGCTACCAGGGTTTGCTCGCAGAGGAATGGCTGAGCAAGCGCATCGTGTCCGACTTGTTTCCCCAAGTCGTGCCGGTCACCGGCGATGCACGGGCGCATCTGTACTACACGATGAGCTACCACGCGGGCGCCACGCTGCAAGCGCAGCTCGACCGCGGTCGCCACTTCGCCGTTGGCGAGGTGATCCGGCTTGGAGCGCAAGTCGCTAAGGGGCTAGGAGTCTTGCATCGCCTGTCGATCTTGCATCGGGACGTCAAGCCGGCCAACTTGCTGCAGGAGGAAGGCGGGCGCTTGCGAATCCTCGATTTGGGTGTGGCGCTCGCTGCGGGCGTGCCCTATCCAGAGCTGCACGGTAATGCCGGCACGCCGAGCTACATGGCCCCTGAGTTGTTCGCCGGCACTGCGGCTTCGGCGCAGACAGACATCTATGCAGCGGGGGTGACGCTCTTCCATCTGCTCACCCGTCGCTATCCGTACGGCGAAGTCGAGCCGTTTCAGACTCCGCGCTTCGGCGAGCCCACTCCGCCGACCCGCTATCGGCCTGATATCCCACGATGGCTCGAGAACCTGCTGCTGCGTGCGGTGGCGCGTGATCCGCGGCAGCGCTTCGAGACCGCCGAGGAATTACTCGTCGCACTGGAGCGCGGCGACGCGCAGCCCGTCGCGCCCCCGCAGGCGATACCCCTAGTGCACGATCGCGTCACCCGCTGGCAGGCAATCGCGGCCCTCCTATTGGCGCTGGACTTGCTGCTCCTGTACGCCTTCCTTATTCGATGAGGCTCACGTCTCGCTTGCAGCCGCGACGCGGGACGCGTTGTTCGATTGGGCCCGCTCCGGCCCTCGGCTGCGTCGGAGACCCAGCGCGGATGCGCAGTCCTGGGGCCGGGCCGTGCGCGACAGCCGCCGGCCTACCTCCCAAGTGGCGTCAAATCCCGCCAGGCGCGCTGTCCTGTAAACGGCGAGTGACAGCACGCGGCCAATTGCAGACCTACGACTAAATGTATTGACCGCCCGAAACCTGCCACTCAAATCGCGTGAATTCGACACCGCCAGAGGTAAGGGAAACGCCTAACGAACCGTCTGCTGCGCCCGGAATTCTCCTGGCGTCGATCCCACCTGACGACGGAAGCATTTCACAAAGTTGGTTGCCTCGTCGAAACCAAGCTGATCGCCGATCGCAGAAACGGGGAGCGCGGTATGCGCCAGCAGGCGCTTGGCCTCCAGAATAATCCGGCTCATCAGAAACGACTTGGCATTCAGTCCCGTCGCCTCGATCGTCGCCCGGCTCAGGCTTTTCTCGGTGCATCCTAATACCTTTGCATACTGCCCTACTAGGTGCCAACGTCGGAACTCGCGTTCCACCGTGAGCCGGTAGCGGCGAAAGCGTTGCAAGGTAACGGCGGGCGCCTCTTCGTGGCCTGTCGCGCCCGTCCGAATGAGGTACAAGCGAATCAGCAGCGCGTGGAGTTGATTTCGGAGCAAAGCATTAACCGTCGGAATTTGACCTGATCGTTTCGAATCTTGTGCCAGGCGCTCGATGGACTCGATAATCGCCTTGCGGTCAACGCCGGTCGTACGCAAATGCGCTGGCAATGCCTCGACCTCGCGAAACAATTCGAGTTCGCTCACGGGTATGCCGACCTCTCTCGGTTGCAAGAACTCCGGTCGAAAGAGCACCAGATAGCCATTCCAAGCGAACCGCGCATCAAATCGCTGAACTTGCCCTGGCCTCAAGATCAGCAGTGAGCCCGCGGTGCAGTCGAATGATTCGAAGTCGACTGTGTGCCGGCATTTGCCACTAGCCACATAAATCAATAGGTAAAACTCGACCCGTTCTAGACCACGCAGATCGGCCCCTCGCGTGCGATGCCGCAGCGTCGAAAGTGAAACCACTTCCAGATCCAGGCTGTAGCCAGATGGAGGCGCGTAGGGAACTGGCTTGATCGGATTCTCGCGCCTAGCGCCGCTCACTTTCGGCATTGTGGTTGTCCGCTTTTTACCATTATCCAATGGCATTTTACCTCGATACGGCGGGTGATCGAATGCATTATTCAAGTCACGGAATATTCCGTCACACCATTTGTATCATAAGAGGAAAACCCGACCATGTCACATCACATTTCGCGCCGGCTCGCCGTTGCTTCGTTAGTCGCCGCCACACTTGGCGTCGTTTTGAGCGCTACCCATGTAGCAGCCGCTGATAAGGAGAAATCCATGTATAAGCAAGAAGTCGTCGCTCTATTGAAGAGCATTGAAACTGGTGATGCTAAGCCCCTCGCTTACGTCAACTCGATTAAATATACGCAGCACAACCTTGCCGTTGGCGATGGCCTTGCGGGCTTGGGCGCGGTACTGCAAATGCTCCCTAAAGGCTCTGCCAAGGTTAATACCTTGCGTGCGTTTCGCGACGGGGATTTCGTGTTTACGCACACGGACTACAACTTCTTCGGCCCAAAGATCGGCTTCGACATCTTTCGGTTTGAAGGTGGCATGATCGTTGAGCACTGGGACAATCTTCAGGAAAAACCGACCCAACCAAACCCCAGCGGTCGAACGATGATTGATGGCCCGACTCAAGCAAAGGAGTTTGATAAGACCGATGGCAATAAGCAGCTTGTGCGAGCGTTCGTCGACGATATTTTGGTGAATGGCCGCATGGACAAGCTCGCTGGCTATTTTGATGGGGATAACTATATCCAGCACAATCCGCAAATTGGCGACGACTTGTCGGGACTGGGGGCAGCATTGAAAGCCTTAGCCGATCAGGGCATCACCATGAAGTACGACAAGATCCACACCGTGCTCGGTGAAGGCAACTTCGTTCTCGTCGCAAGCGAAGGGCGTTTCGCGGGAAAACATACGTCTTTCTATGACCTTTTCCGCGTGGAAAACGGGAAGGTTGCGGAGCATTGGGACACGATCGAAACGATTCCACCCCGCGATCAGTGGAAAAACGATAACGGGAAGTTCTAAGACCAGATGGGGA
>Ga0335070_10009688_pt1 | contig 11269 bp, 10 predicted proteins | sample Lox_Sample_13_FD_206722 | JGI IMG/M metagenome (GOLD analysis project Ga0335070, IMG submission 206722) | Soil microbial communities from Loxahatchee National Wildlife Refuge, Florida, United States - Lox_Sample_1.3 | ecosystem: Environmental > Terrestrial > Soil > Wetlands | place: USA... | reverse complement strand
GCCGGTCAATATCGAAGACTTCAAACGGGAGTGGGCGCGCCGCTACGAGAAGTAGGGCCGTGAGGGAAGCAGTCAGCGCGCTCGAGCTCGTCTCGCTGCGCAAAACCTTCGGCGGGTTCCCGGCGGTTGATGGCGTGTCGTTTCGGGTTGCCGCCGGCGAATTCTTGTCGCTGGTCGGCGGATCCGGGTGCGGCAAGACGACGTTGCTGCGGTTGATCGCCGGATTCACGCAGCCCGATGCCGGAGAGATCAGGATCGACGGCCGCTCCATCGCGGATCTGGCACCGCACCGCCGCGGCATAGGATTCGTCTTTCAGTCCTACGCGTTGTTTCCGACGATGACGGTCGCTGCCAATATCGGTTTCGCCCTGCGGCTGGCACGGGCGGGCAAAGCTGATATTGCGCGGCGCGTGGGCGAGCTCTGCGCGCTCGCGCGCCTCCAGGGACTGGAGGACCGCTATCCGCATGAACTCTCGGGCGGCCAGCAGCAGCGGGTTGCCTTGGTCCGCGCTCTGGCGCCGAAGCCGCGCCTGCTGCTGCTCGACGAGCCTCTGTCCGCTCTCGATGCCCGCATCCGCGCCGCCTTGCGCGTCGAGATCCGACGCATCGTCAACGAACTTGGTATCACGGCGGTCTATGTCACACATGACCAGGAGGAGGCGCTGTCGATCTCGGATCGCATCGCTGTGATGGACCGCGGCCGCATCCTGCAAATCGGGCGACCGATGGATGTCTATCTCAAGCCCGCCTCGGTCGATGTCGCAACTTTCATCGGCACGAGCAACCATTTCACGGGATGCATCGTCGACGGCGCCCTCGTTGCTGGCTCGGGCTGCCCCATCGGCACGGTCAATGGCGTCGCGAATGCCGGCGTCGTCACGGCCTGCGTCAGGCCGGAGCACATCGTGCTGCGTCCGAGCCCGCAGGGGCGTGATTGGGCAACGGGTCGGATCGCCAATGTGCTTTTCCATGGCCAGACCGTGCGTGTGGTGATCACCGCCGGGCTGGCCGAGCCGGTGCTTGCCGACATACCGACAGCGCAATGGCAGGCCATGGCGCTGATGGCAGGCGACCGGTTGGCATGGCGGGCGAATGACGGTCACATCACCCTGTTCGACGCGCCGGTTCTCGCGCGCGCGGCCGAATGAAGCCCGGCAGCAGTGCCCTTCTGACTGCCGCGGTCGCGACGCTGCTGGCGGTATTCATCCTGGCGCCCATCGCCGCCGTCATCGCCAAGAGCTTCGCAGTGACGGCGCCGATGTCGTACCCGCAGCTTCGCGCCGTAACAATCGAGGCCTTTGCGAAAATCGATCCCGAGACCCGCTCGGCCGTGCTTTCCCGCTGGCTGCAGCAAGCGTCGCGGCAGCAGCGGCTAGAAGCGCTCGCCGTGGCCCTGGAGGCGCAACGACATCGGGTGAACTGGGATCGCGCCGCTGCCTTCGCCGAACAGGAAGCCGCCGCGGCCACGGTTCTCGCCCGCCTTTCCGGCAGCGAGCGCGAGCAGGTCTATGCCGAACTCGCCATCGCCCATGCATCGCTGCATCGGCGCGTCCCGCTGGCGTTCCGGTTACGCGACAGCCTGAGCCCTGCGGAGTTCGAGCAGCTGCGTACCGGCGCTGCGACCGGCCTCGGTCTCAACCACTATTTCTCCGTCCTGAACGACGATCGGCTGGGTCGCGCTTTCGTGAACAGCCTGACGATCGCCGTCGCGACCAGCTTCTTCACCGTCCTTCTCGCCTATATCCTCGCTTATGGCGTGAACCGTCGCGCCATCCCCTTTGCCGGCGCCGCGCGCTACGCAATCCAGCTGCCGATCGTCTCGCCACCGGTCATTGTCGCCTTCGCGCTGACGCTGCTGTTCGGGCGACACGGCGTCGTAACGCGCGACCTGCTGCAGGATGCGCTCGGGCTCATCAGCGCCGAGCAGGTGAATATCTACGGCCTGCACGGGCTGGTGATCGCGCAGATCCTCAGCTTCGTGCCGCCGGCCTTTGTGGTGCTCGACAACGCGCTGTCGCGACATGACGGACGTCTCGAGGAGGCGGCAGCCACCCAAGGCGCGACACCTTGGCAGGTCTTCTGGCGCGTGACGGCGCCAATGACGCAGCCGGGCATCGCACGCGCCTTCGTTCTGGTCTTCATCATGGCTATGACCGATTTCGGCAACCCGGAGGTCATCGGCAACAACTTCCCGGTTCTCGCGGAGCTGATCTACAATGAGATCATCGGCTTCCAGAACTTTCCGCTGGCCGCGGCGTTGTGCATCTGGCTCCTTTTGCCGGCGCTCGCCATCTATCTCGCCTTCGAGCTCGCCGGGCGGCGCAAACGCTTCTTCACCGGGGACAGTGGTGCGCCGCCTGAGCTGGCGGCGCCGATAACGTTGACGAATGCGGCGCGTGTCTTCACGTCGGCCTACGTCCTACTCATCGCCGTGCTCTACGCCTCGGTGATCCTCGGTTCCTTCGTGCGGCTGTGGGGTGTCGATTTCACGCCGACGCTTCAGCACTATGACCCGGCCTCCGACATCTACGCCGCCACGACCTCGATCCGCGGGATCCGCGTCGTCCTCGAATCCGCGAAGATCGTCGCCATCTCGGCCGCTTTCGGCGGCGTGTTCGGACTGATCGTCGCCTATGTCATCGAAAGGCTGCGGCCGCCGGGCGCTCCCATGCTCAGCTTCCTGGTCCTGCTGCCGGCGGTCCTGCCGGGTCTCATCTTCGGGATCGGCTACGTGATCGCGTTCAACGCGCCATTCGGGATCAGGGAATTGTCGCTTACCGGTACCGGGGCGATACTGGCCATTAACATTCTTTTCGGTCATGTGTTCGTCGGTGTGCTGGCGAGCCGCGCCGCATTGCAGCGCTCCGATCCCGCCATCGATGATGCCGCGATGATCCTCGGCGCGGGGCTTATGCGGCGCTTCGCCTGGGTTACAGCGCCCATGCTGAAACGCGCGCTGCTGCTTGGCACGCTCTATCTATTCCTCGATGGGATGACGACGCTGTCATCGATCATTTTCCTCGTCAGCCCCGATCACCAGATGGCCTCGGCGCGGATCTTCAGTCTCGCCGGGAGCGCGCGATATGGACTCGCTTGCGCGCTGAGCTCCGCGATCATCGGGCTCGTCGGCATTGCCATGGCGTGCGCCTGGAAGTTCGAAAATGCATCGGACCATCCGACGCGGCGTCGAGCCGGCGGCGCTATGGCCCTGGCAAAGGCCTGATGATGGACGGCGCCTCGACTGGCCGGAGCCTTCGCGTCGCATGGGACCGTAGCGTCGATCCGCACGGTCGCGCACTACTCGACCGCGACGCGCACGCCTTCCTGCACCAGGAAGGGTCGACACCCTGCCTGAATGCAATCACGCGGGCCGAGGGGATCTGGATCGAGGACATTGCCGGGCGGCGCTATATGGATTTCCACGGCAACAGCGTCCATCATATCGGCTATGGCCACCCACGGTTGATCGACGCGCTGAAGCGGCAGCTTGACGAACTACCCTTCACGCCGCGGCGCTATACCAGCGAGCCTGCCGTGGCGCTCGCGGAAGCGCTGATTGCCCGAGCCCCGGTGCGCAATGGCAAGGTACTGTTCGCTCCCGGTGGCTCGGACGCGATCGAGATCGCGATCAAGCTCGCCCGCGTCGCAACCGGCCGTTTCAAGACGCTGTCGTTCTGGAACAGCTATCACGGCCATGGATTCGGCGCGCTCAGCCTCGGCGGCGCGCGCCGCGAGCGCGGCCCGAAGCTAGGGCCGCTTCTGCCTGGCGCCGAGCACGTGCCGCAGTTCGACTGCCTTGCCTGCCCATACGGATTTCCGGTGAAGGACGGCACGGTCAATCTTTCTGCCTGCCGCATGGCATGTGCCGAGGCCGTCGTCGCGACCTTGCGGCGCGCCGGCGACATCGCAGCGGTCATCGCGGAGCCGATGCGCTCGACCTCCATTCCGGCACCGCCGGGCTTCTGGGCCCGCGTCCGCGAAGCCTGCGACGAGACCGGGACGCTCCTGATCTTCGACGAGATTCCCACCGGCCTCGGCAAGACCGGCAAGCTCTTTGCGAGCGAGCACGAGGATGTTCGGCCCGATATCGTCGTCCTGGGCAAGGCGCTGGGCGGCGGCGTCGTGCCGCTCGCCGCCGTGATAGCGCGCGGCGAGTTCGATCTGGCGCCGGAGCTGTCGATCGGCCACTACACCCATGAGAAAAACCCGATCCTTGCCACCGCCGGGTTGACGACCCTGGGGATCATCGAGGAAGAACAGCTCCCGCGCCGCGCGGCCGCATTAGGCGATCATGCGTTGAACCGGCTGCGCGAAGCTGCCAGAACCCTGCCTATCGAGCATGTGCGCGGCCGCGGCCTCTTGATCGGCGTGACGCTGTCGGAGGGCATCGATGCCCAAGCCGTCATGTACCGCGCCTTCGAGCGTGGCCTGAGCCTGAAGGCATCAGGACGCTCGATCGTCTTGTCGCCGCCGTTGATCATCTGCGAAGGCGATCTCGACCAAGCCCTCGACATCCTGCTCGCCTGCATCGCCGAGCACCCCGTCACCTAACCGTCACCGATGTCCAGTACATCAGGGATGAACCGTACCCGGAGTTACCATGTCGTCCAGCTTCGTGATCTCGCAGGCCCGGATCTTTGGCCCGGGTGGAACGGCCGAGACCGGCGCTCTGGCCGTACGTGACGGCCGGTTCACCAGACCCGACGATGAGGCCGCCGGCCATCACAGGTACGACGCGGCCGGCCTATTGCTGCTGCCTGGCATCGTCGACCTGCATGGCGATGCCTTCGAGCGCCAGATCATGCCGCGGCCCGGCGTGCATTTCGCGCTCGATCTCGCTCTCGCCGACACCGACCGGCAGTTGGTCGCCAACGGCATCACCACCGCCTTCCATGCCGTGACCTGGTCCTGGGAACCGGGCCTGCGCAGCGGCAAGGCGGCCCGTGCCATGGCGGAGGCGCTCGACCAGATGCGGCCGCGCCTGCTCGCCGACAACCGCTTCCACCTGCGCTGGGAGACTTTCGCCCTGGACGCCGAGCCGGAGGTTCTCGATCTCCTCGAGCGCGGCCTGATCCACTTGCTGGCATTCAATGACCACACGCCGGAAATCCTGCGCCGCGTGGGTTCGCCCAAATTCACGCAATACACCGAGCGCACCGGCCTTCAAGCCGATGCCTTGAAGCTGCTGTTGGACAGGGTTTGGTCGCAGCGCGACCAAGTGCCTGCGGCGATCGAGCGGCTTGCGGGCGCCGCCGCTGGCGCCGGCGTGCCGCTCGCGAGCCACGACGACGAGTCGGCCGAGATGCGGCGCTCCTATCGCGGGATAGGCTGCACGCTTGCCGAATTTCCGAAGACCCTCGACGCCACCGACGATGCGGTCGCTGCCGGCGATACCGTCATCATGGGAGCGCCAAACGTCGTGCGCGGCGGCAGTCATTCCAATGGAATCGGGGCCGCGTCGATGGTACGCGAGGGGCGCTGCTCGGTCCTGACCTCCGACTACTACTACCCCGCCCTGCTCCATGCCGCTTTCCGGCTGGCGCGGGACGGAATCTGCACCTTGCCGAAGGCCTGGGACCTCGTGTCCGCCAACCCCGCGCGCGCCGCCGGCCTTGCCGATCGCGGCAGCTTGGAGGCGGGCAAGCGCGCCGACTTCATCCTGGTGGACGACAGCGACGCGGCCAGCCCGCATATTGTCGCGACTTTCGTCGCCGGGCGGCCGGTCTACGTCAATGACCGCTTGCGCCTCGCTGCCTGACCGCTCAGATGAACAGCCTGCGGATGCGCGCCGACGCGAGGTCGACGACCGTGACCGCCAGCACGATCATGATCAGCACCGCCGCTGTTCGGTCGAACTGGAAGGCACGGATCACGTCCCACAGTGCTACGCCGATGCCGCCGGCGCCGACCATGCCGACCACGGTGGCTGAGCGTACGTTCGATTCGAAGCGGTAGAGCGTGTAAGACACCCACAGCGGCAGCACCTGCGGGATCACGCCGTAGGCGATCTCCACCAGCACGTTGGCCCCGGTGGCGCGGATGCCTTCAACCGGCTGCGGATCGATCGCCTCGACCGCTTCCGAGAACAGCTTGGCGAAGATGCCGGTCGTATGGACGAACAGGGCGAGCACGCCCGCAAAGGGCCCGAGGCCGACCGCGACAACGAACAGCATGGCGAAGACCATCTCGTTGATGGCGCGGAACGAGTCCATCAGCCGGCGCACCGGCTGATGGATCCACCACGGCGTAATGTTGGCCGCGGCGAGCAGACCGAACGGGACGCCGGCCAGAACCGCCAGCACGGTACCCCAGATCGCGATCTGCAGCGTGACGACGAGCTCGCTGAAATAGTATCGCCATTCCTGGAAATTCGGCGCGAGGAAATCCTTGGCGAAGGTCGCCATGTTCCCGGAATCGCGGATCAGGTCCAGCGGCCTGATTTCGGCGCCCTGCCATGCCCAAGCCAGGATGACGATCGCGAGCCCGTAGGAGAGAGCGCGGAGCAGCGTGGTCCGCGTATGGTTCGGCGGCCGCTCGAGGGCGGCCATCGAGATGGCGTTCGTGGCTTGGGTCATTCTTGAGCCGTGGGGCGAGGGCCGAGGCCCCCGCCCGCTCCTTGCGCTCAGACGCCGGCTTGCTTCTTCAGATCGGCGAGCTTGCCCTCGATCTCTTTGACCTTTGCGGCCTTGTCCGCCGCGGACAGCGAGTCGTCGTTCTCGATCTTCAGTTTGTCGCGGAACAGTGCCACTTCGCGGACCGGAATGAGCTGCTTGTTGGTCGACGGCTTGAACAGGCCCCATTGCAGGTTCTTGAGCACCTCGACCTGACGCGCCACTTCGGCGTCGCTCTTGCCCGCCGCCGGGCGGCCGTAGTCGACCATGAAGTGCTTGATCTTGTCCTTCGCGGCGGCCGGCAGATCGGCGCGCCAGGCGATCGGATCCGACGGAATCAGCGGCGACTGCCAGATCACGCGGATTTCCTTGAAGCGCTCCGGCTGGTTATGCTCGAAACGCTCCAGATCCTCGGTGTTGCCCGTGGCCACGTCGACCTGCTTGGCCGACACGGCGAGCATGTTCGTCTCGTGATTGCCGCCGATGACGCGTGCGAAGTGCTTCTTGATGTCGATGTTGTTCTTGGCCCAGGCGTAGTAGCTGGGGATCAGGAAGCCCGAGGTGGAGTTCGGATCGCCGTTGCCGAAGGTCAGCTTGCCGTCGGGGGCGTTGACCACGTCCTCCAGCGACTTGAGCGGGCTGTCCTTGTGGACGATGAGGACCGAGTAGTAGCCGTCACCGCCGGTCTTGTAGGTCGACTGCACGAAGATCTCGGCGCTGGCGCGGTCCACGGCCTGGATGGCCGAGGCGTTGCCATACCAGGCGACCTGCACCTTGTTGAAGCGCATGCCCTCGATCACGCCGGCGTAGTCGGGCGCGAAGAAGGCGTTGACCTTCATGCCGGTAAATTTCTCCATGTCGGCCAGGAACGGCGTCCAATGGGGCTTGGCCGTCGCCTGCGATTCGGTGGCGATGATGCCGAAATTGATCTCCTTGACGTCCTGCGCCGCGGCGGGAAGCGCGCCGGCCAGGGCGGCGATGGCGGCCGCACCGAGGAGGACCTTGCGTCGATGGATCATGGTTCTTTTCTCCGTTTTCTGGTGGCTAGGAACTCGTGGCGCCTTCGCGATCGAGCTGCTTGAGCTTGGCGTCGATGTCGCGCAGCTTCGCGGCCTTGTCGGCGGCGGAAATCTTGTCGTCGGCCTCGACCGTCATCCGCTCGCGGAACAACGTGATCTGCCGCAGCGGGATGAGCTGCTTGTTGCTCGAGGCGCGGAAACGGCCCGTCTTCATCGCATCGAGAGCCGCGCGCTCTTCGGCGAGCTTGGCGGCCGGCTTGTCCGCGCGTGACGCGCCGTAGTCGAACAGGAAGGCAGAGATCTTCTGTTTGAGCTCGGGCGAGAGATCGGTGCGCCAGACGAGCGGATTATGGGGGATCAGCGGTGAGGTCCAGATCACCCTTAGCTTCTTGCGCATCTCCGGTTGACCGAGCTCAAGCCGGCGCAGCGCCTCGTCGTTGCACGTCGCCACATCGACCTGGCGGTTGGCGACAGCCAGCGCGTTCGCCTCGTGATTGCTGGCGACGATGCGCGTGAAGTGCCTCTTGATGTCGATGTTGTTGAGCGCCCAGGCGTAGTAGCTCGGCACCAGGAATCCCGAGGTGGAGTTCGGATCGCCATTGGAGAACGAGTACTTACCGGCCGAGCGCCGCAGGGTCTCGAAATCCTTGATCGGGCCGTCCTGGCGGACGACCAGCACCGAGTGGTAGCCGTCAGACCCATCCTGCTGCAGGACCTGGCCGAACACCTCGCCGCCGGCCCGATCGACGGCGACGATGGCCGAGGCATTGCCGTAGATGGCGAGCTGCACCTTGCCGAATCGCATGCCCTCGACGACGCCGGCATAGTCGCTGGCGAAGAAAGCGTTCACCTTGACACCGAGCGCCTTCTCCATGTCAGCGAGAAGCTGCGTGAAACGCGATTTGAGGTTCTGTTGCGATTCCGTCGAAAGAACGCCGAAGTTGATCTCCGAGGGCATTTGCGCCGATGCCGGTGCTGCGGCCGCGACACCGGCGATCAGCGTCAATGCCAGAAGGACGCGACGGTTCATGGGACCTCGCTAACGGGCGCTGGTGGCACGATCAGTTTGCGAAGGCGGGGACGAGGGCGGGCTGCTGCGCGGCCGGCCGCCGGATGGCTTCGAGCGTCGGCTCGGCATCGCCGAAATCGAGGTCGCTGTCGCTGCCGTAGATCGCCCGCAAGCGGTCGGCGTTGAGGCTCTCCGCGGGGCCGTCATAGACGACGCGGCCGCGGTCGAGCGCCACGACGCGCGGGCAGTATTTCAGCGCGAATCCCACCTGATGCAGCGACACCACCACGGTTGTGCCGTCCTCGCGATTGATCTGCGCCAGCAGCGCCATCACGCGGCGCGCCGATTCGGGATCGAGCGAGGCGATCGGCTCGTCGGCGAGGATGACCTGCGCCTCCTGCACCAGCGCCCGCGCGATCGCCGCGCGCTGCTGCTGGCCGCCGGAGAGAGTCGAGGCGCGCTGATGTGCGCGCTCGGCGATGCCGACGCGGGCGAGCGCGCGCAGCGCGAGCCGCCGCTCCTCGCGAGTGAACAGCCGCAGCAAACTGCGAGTCTGAGGCATCTTGGCCAGCCGGCCGGCAAGGACATTGGTCATCACGCTGAGCCGACCGACGAGGTTGAACTGCTGGAAGACGAAGCCGATGCGCCCGCGGATCGTCCGGATATCAGGCGCGACATAGCCGCTGGCTTGCACCAGTGCGCCTTCGACGCGAATTTCGCCGGAGGCGACATCGCCCGATACCAGGCCCGCGACATGACGCAGCAAGGTCGATTTGCCGGAGCCCGATGCGCCGATGAGGGCGACCATCTCGCCCCGCTCGATATGCAGATTGACCCCATCGAGCGCACGTGTCCGCGCGCCAAAGCTCTTCGACAGTCGCTCTATCCGGATCGCCGCCATGGTCATGAACACCCCGCCTGGGAGTCGCCTTTCTCGTTGCGAGCGACCCTACGCGCGATCCATGACAGCCGCGTGACGGCTATGTGATCCCTGATCGGCGGCTCGCCGGCTTATCCTTCGCTGTCCACGACGAGCTGGACGCGATCGGCGACGAAGCGGGCAATGCCGAACTCGATCGCACGGCCGCGCGGATCGACATTGAGGCTCTCCGTGATGAGCAGCGGCCGCCCCGCCGTGATGCCGAGCTGTTGCGCTTCGCCTGCCGTCGCCGGCCGCGCCGTCACGCGGGTTCGCGCGCGGCTATAGTTCTCGACGCCGCACCTGGCCAAGGCGCGCGTGATCGAGCCGCTGGCGGCGACGACCGCCGGGAAGCCCGGCAGATCGGCCACCGGGAAGTAATGCGTTCCGAGGCTGATGGCGCGACCATCCGCCCGTCCCAGCGTCTCGATCCGCCACAGGGGCGCGCCTCGCCGCAGCTTCAGCCACCGCATCGCGTCGTCCTCCGCGGCAATTTCCGCCGCGCCGAGAATCGTCAGGGCCGGGCGGCGGCCCTGCCTCAACAGGTTTTCGCTGAACCGCGTGCGCGGACCGAGCGCATATTCGATCGCGTCGGCGACGAGAAAGGCGCCGCGACCCTGCTCTATTCGCAACAGCCCGCGCTCCGCTAGGCCCGCCAGCGCGCGTCGCACCGTATGCCGATTGACGCCGAACCGCGCGCTCAGCGCCATTTCCGTCGGAAAGCGCCCGTCGCCATAGGAACCGCTGGCGATCTCGAGGATGAGCGCCTCTTCGATCTGCCGCCAGCGCGGCGCGGCTGCGGCCGTCTTCCGGAGTGTCATCATTGCTTCAAAAAACGATCATCGAACGTCGATTTACTGGGCGACGCGCGCGACCGTACCGTCCGCGGCGAAAGATGTCTAGACAAGTTGGCATCGATGCCGCCACGAGATCCAGCCCCCGAAGCAATCGCACAAGCGCCGGCGCAGGCGTCGCGCCAGCACTGGATGGCGGTTCTTGCCGGAGCCGGCGCGCACGAGCTTGAAAGCGCCTGGGCGCGCCTGTCGCGGCACCCCGAATACGAGACCTTGCGCGGTCCCGAAACGGGCCTGGTGATGGTGCGCGGTCGCATCGGCGGCTCGGGCGGTGCGTTCAATCTGGGCGAGATGACGATGACGCGCTGCGCGATCCGGCTGCGCGCCGCCACGGGCGAGGCGGCCGTCGGATTCGGCTTCGTCGCCGGGCGCAATGCGCGTCATGCGGAACTCGCCGCGATCTTCGACGCGCTTCTGCAGAGCGACTCGGAGAGCGAACGCATCCGCCGCGACGTGATCGAGCCGCTCGACGCGGCGCGCCGCGCAAGGAAAAGCGACGCTGCGGCCAAGGCTGCCGCGACCCGCGTCGATTTCTTCACGATGGTGCGGGAATGACCGGCCTCTCGCCCGGATTCGCCGAGCCGGTCGCGCAGTCGCAGGCGGTGTTCCGCGCCCTGCTGGACGCGATGGCGCGTCCGGGCCGGATCGCGACCCTGACCGATTTGGCGCTCGATGCCGCGCCGCTGTCGACGGCGGCGGCGGCGGTCGCTCTCAGCCTGACGGATTTCGAGACGCCGGTCTGGCTGTCGCCCTCGCTGGCCGATGCCTTTCCCTGGCTGCGCTTCCATTGCGGCTGCCCGCGCGCGACCGGCCCGCGCGATGCACGCTTCGCGTTCGCGGCGGCCGACAACGATCTG
>Ga0335070_10009686_pt1 | contig 11269 bp, 9 predicted proteins | sample Lox_Sample_13_FD_206722 | JGI IMG/M metagenome (GOLD analysis project Ga0335070, IMG submission 206722) | Soil microbial communities from Loxahatchee National Wildlife Refuge, Florida, United States - Lox_Sample_1.3 | ecosystem: Environmental > Terrestrial > Soil > Wetlands | place: USA: Florida... | reverse complement strand
ACTCTATGGCGCAGCAGCAAAAGGACGCAGAAGAAAAGAAACAGGCTGAGGCGCTGAAGGGGTTCCAGCAGGCGCTTCAAGAACTCCCGTAGAATCTCAGGCACCGGTTGAGCTGGCCGGAGAAAGACCGGCCAAGAATCGGGACCAACCGGCGCGAACACCGGCTTTTCACCGTCTTGTTGGACGGCAGCGAGTTGGGGTTCGCGCCGGTTGCGCATTTGTCGGTCGATGCGACAGCCGCCGATTGACCGGGCCCGGTCGGCGGCGCCCCGACCAAAAAACCCTTTTTCCGCGGCGACGGTCCTATGTGACGTGGCTCACTTTTTTCCGGTGGCAACAAGGCTACCTTGTGAAGGTCTAGCCCACAATGTGAGGCTGACGTGCAGGGCAAACTCTAACCCAAAGGAGAATGATCATGGGTGTCGATCTTGTAGGCAACAGCGATGCGGGAATTCAGCAAGCGCAGCAGGACGCTCTGGAGCAGCAGCAAAAGAACGCAGAAGAAAAGAAACAGGCCGACGCGCTGAAGGGGTTCCAGCAGCTGCTGCAAGAACTCCCGTAGAATCTGAGGCCCCGGTTGAGCTGGCCGGAGAAAGACCGGCCAAGAACGGGCCAACCGGCGCGAACACCGGCTTGTCACGGTCTTGTTGGACGGCAGCGTCCCTATCATTCGAGGTTGAGCGCGAGGCTCGATCGCACGGTGACGTCACTCAAAGTGGGCCGGGACGGCGCCGTGGCTTTCTGACTCAGACCAGACCAAGCGCCTGCGAACAAGTCTTGACCGCGAGCGCCACGATGTCAGTATCGTGCGGGCGTTCGCGCGGCCAGATCGACGACAGGCACCAGCATGGCTAACGACGAATCGGAAGAAAAAAACCTTCCGGCATCAAAAAAGAAGCTCACTGACGCACGCCGCAAGGGAAAGACCTCCAACAGCAAGGACCTCGTGTCGGGGTTCACAATGCTCGCCGCCGTGCTCTATTTGCTGTACCGGTGGCCTATGATGCGCGATCGTCTGGTGCAGCTCATCGACGTCGTTTCCGCCTCCACCGAGCGGCCGTTCGCCGAAGCTTGGCAACGCGCAGTGTACGGCGCCATCGATGTGCTGCTGATGACCACCGTGCCGCTCCTGGTCCTGGTTTTCACCGTCGCCGTGGTGATGGGAATGGCGGCGACGCGCGGCCCGGTATTCTCGTTTGAGAGCGTGAAATTGCAGTTCGACCACGTCAGCCCGATGCAGGGCGCGAAACGCATCTTCTCCACACGCAACGTGATCGAGTTCGTCAAGAGTCTGGCCAAAGTCGTCGTGCTGACCGCCGCCTTCTGGACCGTCCTGCGAGGCTTCATCCAGCCGCTGTTTCAGACACCTTCCTGCGGCGAAGGCTGTCTCGGGGAGATGGTGGTTTCCACCTTGCAGCCGCTTGCAGTGACCGCGGTGATCGCCTTTGTCGTCATCGGCGTGCTCGACATGCCATTGCAGCGTCATCTCTTCCTGCGCGAAATGCGTATGAGCCTGACCGAGAAGAAGAGGGAGATGAAGGAGCAAGATGGTAATCCGCAAATTAAAGCCCAGCGCCGGCGCCTCCAGTTCATGTTCGCGAAAAAGAAGGTGCGCAAAGGCGTGCGCCATGCCGCTCTTGTCGTCGCACAAGAAGATCGCGTCGTCGGGCTCCTATACCACCGCGAACAAGCGCCGGTGCCGCTGATCGTCAGCAAGGGTCGCGGCCAAGCCGGCGATGAGATGGTCGCTGAAGCGCGACGCCTCGGAATTCCGGTTGTCGAGGATGCGTCGTTGGTCGATCTGCTTATCGGCCAAGCGATCGGCAACAGGATCCCGCCAGATGCCTACACGGATGTTGCCCGCCTCTTGATCCGTTTCGGGATCTGACTCTCTTTCACGCCTGACGGAACGTGCCGTAGGCTCTTCACTTGAAGGTCGTGCGGTCTCCGGCTGGAGTGCGCTTCAAGCCAGGAGGGGGGCGGGGGCGTTCGCGTACTGTACTGACCCGGACACCTGTGCGATTGCCGATCTGCATCAAGGTGCCACGGCCGATCCGCCGTCCCTCGATCACAATATCGACTGTCTGCTCGTGCAGTGGCCAAAACGGCAGCAGGGCGTTCGGGGCGAGCTGCTTTACCTTGCTGGCCGGCAGCTCGAAGCGTCCGATCTCGAACAGGACATGCAATGGCCGGTTGTCGGTTTCGGCCTCCGCCTCCCAGGCGCCGGCCATGGCATCGGTCGGCATGCTCCACGCCCAGGTTGAAGTGGCTCCCGGTATCGGATGCGCGGCAAGGCGGGGGCCCTCCGGGGCGAGCGTCACCGGCGCAACAAGCCGCTCGCCGATGACGGCGATCACCGCATGCCCCGGCTCGCAGGAGGCCTCAACCAGCACGACGTCGTCGGGTGACAGGCGTTCAATCTCGCCCGCCGCGAGGTTGGCGGCAGCAACGCGCAGGCACACTGGGATGGGCAGGTCGAGAACGGAGCGACTGATCCCGGCATGCCGATCAAGGCCTTCCGCAAGCCTGAGCGCGTAATCCGGGGGAATCCGCAATTCGCAGCCGGTGGTCACGAGCCCCTCGATCGCAACGGTAAAAAACAGTGGCAGCTGTCCTTCGCTCTCCAGCCGCTCGACCTGGCGCGAAAATGAGTCGATGGCAAGCTTGCAGCCGAGGTTCATCTCGACCGCCGCTAGGACGCTGTCGAGGGCGAATTCGAGAATGATGGCGGCCCGATCCGGCCCTAGGCGATCGAGCGACAGGGCCGGATCCACGCTGCCGACCAGGACATTGACCAGGGATTGCGGCAGCCACAAATCGCCCGGTTCGCGATCCAGGCGCAGGGCCACCCGATAGCTCTCATCAGCAGGCCGATCGGGAGGTGGCCACGCAGCGGTGATGCTTGTTTGCCGTCCGCCAATTGTCGCCGCCAGGGGAGGGCGCCGACGATACACGGCGTTGAGCGCTTGCACATGCGACGGTGCGATCAGTGGGAAAGAAAGCCTGCGCTCCGTGGGCTGAGCGATTTCGGCTCTGGGAGCGAGCGCGGACGTGCCGGGACTGGCACGCAAAGTCGTGTCAAGGGCGCCACCCAAGCCGACACCCAGCGGGGCATCGAGGATGGACCGAAGAGCGGCCTCGGTCGGCGCGACCGTGGTTTCGCCCGGTGCAACGAGGCCGCCGGTCGGCTCGACCGCGGCCTCGATGGGTGCCGGGACCCTATCAGCTGCTGCGCGGGCGCTGTCGGCTGGCTCCGCGGCGAGGCCGGCTGACGCCGTCGGGGTGTCGGTCGGTGCTCCCACTGTCTCGGCTGGCGCGGACGCGGCCACGGCTGTCTCGCCGGCAGTCTCGGTTGGTGCCCATGCGATGCCGATCGGCTTGACCGCGGTGTCGGCTGGCTCCGTGGCGAGGCTGGCTGACCCCGCCGAGGTGTCGGTCAGAGCTCCCACTCTCTCGGCTGGCGGAGAGGTGGTCTCGCCGGCAGTCTCGGTTGGTGCCAATGCGGGGCCGATCGGCTTGACCGTGGTGTCGCCTCGCACCACGGCAGAGGCGGCTCGGGCCGCAGCGGCGTCGACTGGCGGGCTACCGGGCATGGATGGTGGTTCTGAGAGGCCCTGTCTATGATGCTGGGCGCGCCCGGCGCCGCGGCGCTGCGTCAGATTGTGGAGCAACGTCTCTAGGCTGTTGACTAAGGACTGTGACGCGGATCGAAGCGACGCAAACGCAACTGCGATTTCCTCGACGCTCTGCGCGCCGTCTCGTGTTTCCGATCGAGGAAACAAGAACCAAGCCAGAGCAGCAAGTTGTAATGCGATCGGCACCATGAATGCCATCGCGTAGGCGGTCGCTGACGTTCGACCTGATGCCTCATGCGGCCATTTCGTGACGACGAAACCAATGGCCGACTGGATGAAAAGGGTGGCAACATACTGCAATACGACGACGCTCGCGCACGCTCGAGCCGCATAGGCTTGTGGAAAATGCGTCAACAGGACCAGGAAGGGCAGCATGGCTGCGGCGCCAGCTACCAACGCCCCCCAGACGATAGAGGTCGGCAATGCAATTCCGCCGACCGCGGCGACTTGGATGCAGACGCAGAGCGCGACGGCGGCCACAAAGACGCTTGCAGCCGATAAACCCTTTCGGACAGCCCAGTCGGCCAGCACCCCCCAGACGAGCCAACCGGCGGTCTGGCCAACCGTTATGAGGCTGATGTTGGCGATAATGTCAGTCAGCTCGAGCCCATTCCCAGCGGCAAGCCAATCTGCAAGCCATTGGCCCTGGATCGCCCATACCGTCCCGACCACAACCGCAGCGAGCGGCGCAAATCGTCGAAAGATCGGCTCGCACAGGATGAATGGCAGGCCGCCGTCTTGATTCGGCATATCGCCAGCAACGGTTGCCGGTGTAGGAAGCAGCAGCGCGGTCAGGATAGCGCAGATCGCCGCCAGAGCGCCCAACAAGACAAGCAACGTCCGCCATCCGTACGTGTGCGCGAAGAGCGCCGCCGGATCGGCTGCGGCGAGAGCGCCGAGCCCCGCGACCGCTAGAAGGCCCCCCGTTACTAGGCCGAGACGTTCGCGCGGCAACCCCATGACGACAACCTTTATCGCCGCGAGGAGCGCCGAGGACGTGCCCGCACCGAGCAGCGTGCGGCCAATCGTAAGACCGAGGGGTCCAGTGGACAGGCCAAATATCAATGCGCCGAGGGCCGTCACACCCATCATCACCGACTGGACGGCACGCGGCCCAAATCGATCGATAGCGATGCCGGACGGTAGCAGGCAGGCCGCAAAAGCCAGCTGAAATGCCGCAGTCAGTGTCCCACGCCACGAAACTATTCCCTGAAACAGAACAGCCAAAAAGCATCCGAAAGTGAGTGGAAGAAATCCCACAATGATCCGGAGAAAAGAAATGCGATTGTCTTTAGGTTCAGAACCCATGTTGCCAACTACATTACCTTCCAAGCCGGCTGGAACCTCACCATAGCGCGCGTGCCGGTGAGCCGGTCGATGACGACCACGGCGGCGCATGAGCGAGATGACGCCATTGGATGCGGGTTTTGTTCTCAGTATTCGTGGTTTCGGTCAAGCGTCAGGTGAAGCCCGAGCGCGATGCGGAGTTCCCGCCGCGTGTCAGCGCAACGCGGCGGGCGGCAGTAACGGTGGTCATTTTTTGACAGTGACGCGGCTTGGCAGCGGGGGACGCGGTGGGCCGCTGGCGCCGGCCCGTTCACGCGCGAAGGTCAACCCATAATCGTGCCGAGTGCCTTGGCGCGCGCCTTCGCGTCACTGATGGAGCGGATCGCCGCCGCGCGGGCGAGCAATTTCTTCACTTCGGCTGCCGATAATTCCTTAGGCGCTGCGGCACGCCCCTCGTCGGCCCGCCCAAGCAGGCCGAACACGATCATCAGATTCCGCCGATGGCGTGCCTCCGCCCCCGGCGACGTGACGACGGCGCGCGTGGCGTTTATCGCCTTGGTATCTTGCCCGTCGAGCGCAGCGGCGAGGGCGAGGTTGGTGCGGATATCGAGGTCGTCAGGGGCCAGTGCGCTCGCAGCGTCGAACGATTGGGACGCTTGGGCGAATTGGCCCGCGAGCGTCTGCGCGACGCCCAACCGATTGTAGGCCGTCATCGTATTGACGATCGGGGCGGCTTTCGCCAGCGCCACGACTGCACCGTCGGGGTCGCCAGCCTTGACCAGGGCCGAGCCGAGTCCGAGCAACGCATCGGGGTTGTCAGGGGCAACGGCGAGCGCGGCTCGGTAGGCCTTGATCGCCTCATCGGTCTTTCCGGCGCGCGTATAGGCGTCACCAAGACGCAACTGCGCCGCGGCATCGCTCGACGTGGCAGCCGCTCGCTCGTAGATCGGCAGCGCGGCTGCTGTCTGTCCCTGAGCTTCGATATCGGAGGCAACACGCATCAGGCCGTCCTGGTCCGGCTTCTCGGTGCTGGCCGCTGAGTCCAGCCAGGACTGGCTCGCGCACCCGGCGAGCAAAAAGCTGAGTAAGGTCGGTAAGGCGCAGGATGCGCGACGAAACCCAATACTCATCGCCCTGTCCTCAGTATTGGGCGGTGCAGCATCAATGCTGCACCGCAAAATAGAAGTGACCGGCGGCCCCACCAAGCCGGTGTAGCCACGCTTATCTCGTCGCGGGGGGCTTCTCGGTCTCGCTCTGAGCCCCGGGCGCCGCCGGAACGGTGCCGGGCGGCGGAAGGCCGCCCCCCAAGGTTCCAGGTAAGCTTTCCTTTCTACCATATATGTATTCCTGCGCCGCTCGCGCCGTCGGAGCCGCGGGGGCGGCACCGAGCGGGCGGCCGCGGACCAGGTCAGACTTGCGCTCGGCCATGCGCTGAAGGTTATGTGCGTTGGCGCAGCCCGGGGGCAAATGCGGTCCGAGGAGCGGAGGCTCTGTCGCGTCCGGCACAAGGCAAGCTTTCGGGACGAGCACCCAGCGCGCTTTGCCACTCCAGCCGACCACGCGCATGGAGGTATAGTCCGGTGAATAATCCGGCGGCTGCGCCGGAAAGGTGCCCCAGTTGACCGTCTCCTGATAGAGCGGGGGAGCACAGCCGGCGAGGGCCGACGCCGCTACGGCGAGACCAAGGTAGACGGCGGACATACGCGGCATCGTGCACCCTCGATGGATCATTTGAACACAAGGCCAGAGTTGGGCTCGGCTTTGACGAAGGCCGGCGCGGGCGGCGCGGGCCTGTCGAGTGGGGTAGCGAGGCCGCGGTCGCGCACGGGCTTGACCAGGATTGGCGTGATGAGAATCACGAGCTCGGTCTCGTCGCGGCGGTATCGGGCAGATCGAAACAATGGGCCGAGAATTGGAAGGTTGGCAATATCGGGGGTCTGTTCGTAATCCAACGACATCTGTCGCTGGAACAAACCAGCGATCGCAAACGTCTGGCCGCTCGCCACCTCCACCGTCGTATCGGCCCGCCGCACCATCAGGCTCGGCAGGTCGACGCCGTTGGCCTTGACAGCGCCGACCCGCGACAGCGAACTCACTTCCGGTCGCACCCGCAGAGCGATTCGATTTGTTTTTATTAGTGTCGGCGTGAATTCAAGCGAAACCCCGAACGGCTTGTACGAGACGGTGATCTGCCCTGCCTGGTTTCCCGGGGTTGGAATCGGAATCTCACCTCCCGCCAGGAAACTCGCGGGGCGTCCGGTTGCCGCCGTCAAGTTCGGCTCGGCCAGGATGGTCATCATCCCGTTGCGCTGCAGTGCTCCTACAAGGGCATCCACCTCACTGCCACTGCCGCCAAACGCAATGCCATCTGACGACCCGATGCCTAGGCGCTGGACGTCGTTGCGCGACACCTCGGCAAAACGTACTCGGATGTTGATCTGTTGCGACCCGGCAATTGTGGTGTCGTTGATCGGCGGCTGATTCGGCGGAGAGAAGGTGTCCGCAGTGTTCTGCACGTCGACCGCTTCCTCCACGCCGCGCGTGGCGCCGACCGCGGCCACCCGATTGCCGAACAGCTTGAGGTTGGTGTGAGTCGTCGGCTGAAGTTCGCGGGAGGCGTTATTGGCGGAGCCAGGGTCGGCGACCACGCGAAACGCCACATTGGCGCGCACTTTCTGGTCTGCCGAAATCGCGACCAGATTCGTGCTGCCGACCCTCCTGCCATAAACATAGACGACATCCGGCGCGACGATACGCAGATCAGCGATCGTAGTGTCGCCCATATAAACCGATTCGGCCGCCTCATCGAGGTGCAGGACGCGACCGTGGCCCACCATCAGCTCGATCGATTGTCGAGGCGAAGAAGAGTCTGTCGCCGTCTGGCCGGCAACCGGTGGCGCGAGCAGGATGGCGAGCAGAAATGCGCCCGCCGTCCACTTCCATGCGGCCCTTATCTGCGATTTCACCAAGCGCGCTCCCCAACAGCCCTCGACGGGCCTAATCGAACAAAACACCGGTGGATAGTAACCACGCCGACGAAACGGATTCCCGCCCCCGGACAAGCTAACACATTCTCATTAACACAAACTCAAACGTCTGACCGGCGACGTAAGGGCGGGCCACGGAAGAAACTGCTCGTGATGCTATTTGGCCACAGTCCGCCCCGCGGCCCGCCTCTTATCGGTAAATGAAACATAAGGGTCTGCCGGAAGGAACGAATTGCTTTGCACCGGCCGAGGGGGCAGGCGCAACCTGCAGCGCTTCATCGCGCCCTGGCTCCTAGCTTCAACCGTTCTGCAGATTGGCCGATGCTATCAAGCCCCTTCTTTTCCGCCTGGTTGTCCTTGGTCAGGGCGCCGAGGGGCTGTACGTTGAATTCAGGCGCCAGTTCCTGATAGGACATGACCGGCACGTAGATATTGCTGCGCGTGAGCAGGTGTCGCATCACCCGCCGCACGTCCATCGAGGTGAGCACGACCGGATTCGCGTCCGGAGCCGCTTCCGCCAGGGCCCGGGTAATTTCATTGATAATCGGCTGGGTCGCCTCGTCCGTTAGGTTCATGTAGGTCCCGGCCGCGGTTTGGCGCTGGGCGGAGCGAAGCATGTCCTCGACCGAGCGCTCGAGCATATACGCCGCGATGACCCGGTCGCGGTCGGCAGCCCGGAAGCAGATCTGGCGACCAAGGGCCACGCGCACGTATTCCACCAGCAGCACCACGTTCTGTTCGCGCTGGCCCCATTCGATCACGGCCTCAAGAATGGCGCGCATGTTGCGGACGGGTACGTTTTCATCGACCAGACGTCGCAGGATTTCAGCCAGTTTCTGCAGAGGTGCGATCTTCTCGGCCTCCTTCACCAGGTCGGCATAGTTCGATTGGATTTTGGTGAGGAGCTTACGAGTCTCCTGAATACCGACAAAACTGCCGGCCCGCCGGTATAACATCTGTACCAGGCACTTGGCCAAAATCTGCGCCGGCAGCGCAAAGGCAACACCCGCCTTCGACAAGGTTTCCGCATGCGAGCGCTCGACCCACAACGCGGGGCGATAGTTGACGAGCGGGCGTTCCTGACGGTAGGGGATCTCGAGCAGATCGAGGTGAGCCGGATCGTCATCGACGAGCAGGCCCTGCGGCGGAACCGTTCCTTCAATGACCGGCGTGCCCTCGAGGTCGATCCGGAAGCGATCCGACGCGAGAGTCGGATCGACATCAAGCGCGATCGTCGGGATCTCGACGCCGAGGTCGCTCAACAGTCCTGCGCGCGCCTGGTTCGTCAACTCAGCGAAGCTTTCCGCCGGTACGGCCGATGTAAGCTCGTTGCTGATCCAGACGACGATGCCGGCGTCTGATGACGGCGTGCCTGCCAGCTTTGGCGTATCCTGAGCGGTCACACCTGATTGCGACGGTTGGGCGGCCGCTCCTGCCGCTCGCTTCACCGGAGCCGCCGCCTCGCGAGCCGCCTTCCGGCGACCGGCGAAGTACCCGGTCACGGCCAGGATCGCCGACAGAAGCAGAAAGGCCACCATCGGGAAACCCGGAAGGAACGCCATTCCAGCCAGGATGACTGCACCGAGCATCAGCGCACGCGGCTCGACGAACAACTGTCCGGCCACTTCGGTGCCCAGGTCGCTTTCCGACGACACCCGCGTCACCAGCGTTCCGGCCGCGACCGAAATGAAAAGCGAGGGGATCTGGGCCACGAGCCCGTCGCCGACGGAGAGCAGCGAATACGTCTCGGCAGCAGTTCCGATCGCCATGCCGTGTATCAGGGAGCCGACGATCATGCCACCGATCAGATTGACGAGGATGACGAGGATGCTGGCGATGGCGTCACCCTTGACGAACTTCATCGCGCCATCCATGGCACCGAACAAACTGCTCTCGCGCTCAAGCCCCCGGCGGAGCCGATTGGCCTCGGCCTGATCGATGTCGCCTGAGCGCAAGTCGTTGTCGATCGCCATCTGCTTGCCCGGCATGGCGTCGAGGCTGAATCGGGCGGCGACCTCGGCGACGCGCTCGCCACCCTTGGTGATCACCACGAATTGCGCGATCGTGATGATCAGGAAGACCACCATGCCGACGGCAATATTTCCGCCGGCCACGAAGTTGCCGAACGCGCTGACGATTTCACCGGCATCGGCCTGCAGCAGGATGAGCCGCGCCGTGGTGATGGTGATCGCGAGCCGAAACAGTGTGCCGATGAGGATGACCGACGGGAAGGACGAAAACTCGACCGGCCGCGCGATATAGAAGACGACCAGCAGCACGAGCATGCTGAGCGTGATATTGACGGCAATGAGGCCATCAACTAGCCAGGTCGGCAGCGGAACGATGATCATGACGATCGCGACCAGCATCAGGATCGCCACGACGAGATCAGTGCGACCGGACAGGAAGACGAGCGCGCGTGCCAGTTTGGCGACCATGTCAGGACCGTTCACGATATTCGAGGAATTTGCGAAATGTGCGCTTCGCCTCGCTGTGATTGCCGGCGAGCAAGAGCGCGCGACTGCGTAGCAGATCGAGCATGGGCTGGTTCGCGCCACCAAGGGCTTGCAGCCGGTCGATGACCTCCCCGGCAGCCTGCGGCGAGCCGCTGCGCAGGAACGCTTCGGCAAGCGTGCGCAGCACGCCCTCGTCGTTGGGCGCAAGGCGAGCGGCGATCAGCAGCAGGACGAGCCCGCGTTTCACCTGGCTATGACGCGCATAGAGATGGCCGAGCGCGTGCAGCAATTCCACCGTCTGGTCGCGTTCCGGCATCATGTCGCGGTATCCTCAAGACAGCGCACGCGCAAAACCTTGCGCTGCTCGATCTCTTCACCCAGCACCGTGCTTGCCAGGCGATTGAATTCTTCGCTCTCCTTGAGCTGCGGCAGGACCGCGGTCAGCAACTGCTCGAGGATCGCAATCGCGCGATCAGTGGACAGGATCTGGGGATCGGCGACGACCGGCTTGACGAACTCCGTGACAAGCTCACTAAGAACGGCCTTGCCGACCGTGCCGTGGCGCTCGTGCAGTGCCGCGGCGATCTGCCGCGCGAACTCAGGCGCATCGACGGCCCTGCCCTTGAGGGGGTCGGACAGACCCTGCGGTGCACGCGTCTCAGTCCGGTCGAGCTGCGCGCGATCTATGCGACGGTCGTTCATCCCAGACGATCTGTCCTTTCCGCGCGCACGTCACTGACGATAGACCAGCGCAAGGGTCTCGCCGTCCTTGGCAAGAAGGATGCGGCCGTCAGCAATATCCTTGATCGTCCAGCCGTTGTCGAGGTAGGCACCCTTGTAGTAGCGATTGCCCTCGTCCGTAATGATATAAGGGCGCTCGCCGAACCACACCGCCTGCACATTC
>Ga0335070_10009685_pt1 | contig 11270 bp, 9 predicted proteins | sample Lox_Sample_13_FD_206722 | JGI IMG/M metagenome (GOLD analysis project Ga0335070, IMG submission 206722) | Soil microbial communities from Loxahatchee National Wildlife Refuge, Florida, United States - Lox_Sample_1.3 | ecosystem: Environmental > Terrestrial > Soil > Wetlands | place: USA: Florida... | reverse complement strand
ATCAACATGGGTCGCAGCCGCGAGAATCTGGCCATCGCGGAGGAGACCCCGCAGCTCGGCGAGGAGGAAGACGTTCAGACCATGATCGACGAGATGCGTCGTCATCTCGTACGCGATTTCCCGCAAGGCGGCTTCGAGCGCGCGGGCAACACCAAGACCCACGGACTCGTGCGCGGTGAGTTCATCGTGCACGACAATCTGCCCGAGAACTTCAAGCGCGGCCTGTTCGCGACGCCAAGAACCTACCGCTGCTGGGTGCGCTTCTCCGGACCCGGCCCGCACGTCGAACCGGATATCAACGACGTCGGCTTTGGAAGCCTCAGCGTCAAGGTCATGGGGGTCGAGGGGGAGAAGCTCTGGGACGACGAGAAAATGACCCAGGACTTCACCGCCATCTGCACGCCGACCTTCGTCACGCCGAACGTCAAGGCGAACGCGCGCCTGCAATATTGGAGCCGGCGGCACCTGCCGGTCTTCTACTTTTTCGATCCGCGCGAGACGCACCTGCTCGACTTCGTGATGCAGAGCTTATGGAACGAAACCCAGACCAATCCGCTCGGCCAGACGTACTATTCCTGCGTGCCCTATCTCATGGGCGAAGGCCAGGCGATGCAGCACAGCTGGTGGCCGAAGACCGAAGTGCCGAAGAGCATCCCAGGCCTGCCGTTCCGCCCGGCCGACAACTACCTGCGGGACAATATGGTGCGCACGCTCGACCGCATGGACGTCGAGTTCGAGATGCGCGTGCAGCTCCAGACCGATCCGTTCCTCATGCCGATCGAGAACAACGCGGTCCTTTGGCCGACGCGGCTCTCGCCGCGCATTCCGGTCGCGACGCTGCGCATCCCAAAGCAGAAGTTCGACTATCCGGACCAGTTCGCCTTCGCCCGCAACTTGCGGATCAATCCCTGGCACGGGCTGGTCGACCATCGGCCGCTCGGCAACCAGAGCCGGGCGCGCAAGCGCATGTACGACGAGATGGCCGCGTTCCGGCAGCGCATGAACCACGTCCCCCACATCGAGCCGACCGGCGACGAGGTTTTCGGGCCGGAGGCGGGGGCGCGCGCGTCGACGCGGGTGGCGGCGGAGTAAGCGAAGCGCCGCGACCGCGCCAGTTTCGCCCGGATCCGTCCAAATCCAGCCGATTTTATTTCCGCCCCGCCGTTCTGGCCCACTCCGAGTCGGGCCTAGCCGATGCGATTGAAGATCGTCAGCCGCCGCCTCGAGGCGGGAAACCCTGGTCCAATCGCGCGCCCACGTGCTCCGACAAGGACTGGGTCAAATCAAACGCTTGGCGCCCAACACGCGATGTCAGAATTGGTCGGATAGCCGCGCTTGAAAACCTACAGGCGCCGCTCGATCATCATGTTCTTGATGTGCGAGATCGCTTTGGCGGGGTTGAGGCCCTTGGGGCAGGTCTTGGCGCAGTTCATGATCGTGTGGCAGCGGTAGAGGCGGAACGGGTCCTCGAGATTGTCGAGCCGCTCGCCCTGCGCTTCGTCGCGCGAATCGACGAGCCAGCGATAGGCTTGCAGCAGGACCGCGGGGCCGAGGTAGCGGTCGCCGTTCCACCAATAGGAGGGACACGAGGTCGAGCAGCAGGCGCAAAGAATGCATTCGTAGAGCCCGTCGAGCTTGGCGCGGTCTTGCGGAGTCTGCAGCCATTCCTTCTCGGGCGCCGGGCTCGCGGTCTTCAGCCACGGCTCGATCGAGGCGTGCTGGGCGAAAAACATGGTGAGGTCGGGCACGAGGTCCTTGATCACCTCCTGGTGCGGCAGCGGGAAGATCATGACTGGCGCGGCAACATCGTCAATGTGTTTGGTGCAGGCGAGCGTGTTCATCCCGTCGATGTTCATCGCGCACGAGCCGCAAACGCCCTCGCGGCATGAGCGGCGGAAGGTGAGGGTCGAATCGATCTTCGATTTAATCCAGATGAGCGCTTCGAGGATCATCGGCCCGCAATCGTCGCGGTCGACGAAATAGGTGTCGATGCGCGGGTTGGCGCCGTCGTCCGGATTCCAGCGATAGATGCGGAATTCGGTTACGCGCTTGGCGTTCGCGGGCTTCGGCCAGGTCTTGCCGGCTTTGACACGGGAGTTCTCGGGCAGGGCGAGTTGAACCATCAGACTTTGCTCTTGGGGCGGAGTAAGAAAGCGGCGCTCAATACACCCGCGCCTTCGGCTCGATGTAGGCCACGTCGTTGCTCATCGTGTAGGCGTGCACTGGACGGTAGTCGAGCGAGACTGAATATTTGAAAGGATCGATCCAGGCGAGCGTGTGCTTCATCCAGTTCGCGTCGTCGCGCTTGGGGTAGTCCTCGCGCGCGTGCGCGCCGCGGCTCTCAAGCCGGTTCGCCGCGCCCTCCATCGTCACCACCGCCTGGACGATCAGATTGTCGTATTCGAGCGTCTCGATGAGGTCCGTGTTCCAAATGAGCGAGCGGTCGGTGACGCCGACATCCTCGCCCGCGCGCCAAGCCGCGTTGATCTTCTCCTTGCCCTCGGCGAGCACGTCGCCGGTGCGGAAGACGGCGCAGTTCGTCTGCATGACCTTCTGCATGGCGAGGCGCAGCGCAGCCGTCGGCGTCCTGCCGTTGGCGTAGCGGAACTTGTCGAGCCGGCCAAGCGCGAGATCGGCGCTGTCCTTCGGCAGGTCGGGCTGGCTGTCGCCGGGCTTAAGCTTCTCCGCCGCGCGCTTGCCGGCGGCGCGGCCGAAGACGACAAGGTCGATGAGCGAGTTCGAGCCGAGCCGGTTCGCCCCGTGGACGGAGACGCAGGCCGCCTCGCCGAGCGCCATAAGGCCCGGGACGACGGAATCGGGATCGCCGTTGAGTTTGGTCAAGACCTCGCCGTGATAGTTCGTCGGGATGCCGCCCATGTTGTAATGCACCGTCGGCAGGACGGGGATCGGCTCCTTGGTCACGTCGACGCCGGCGAAGATGCGCGCGCTCTCGGAGATGCCGGGCAGGCGCTCGTGCAGCACCTTCGGATCGAGATGGTCGAGGTGAAGATAGATGTGGTCCTTGTTCTTGCCGACGCCACGGCCCTCGCGGATCTCGATGGTCATCGAGCGGCTGACGACGTCGCGCGACGCGAGATCCTTCGCGGAAGGCGCGTAGCGCTCCATGAAGCGCTCGCCCGCCGAATTGACGAGATAGCCGCCCTCGCCGCGCGCGCCTTCGGTGATGAGGCAGCCGGCGCCGTAGATGCCGGTCGGGTGGAACTGGACGAACTCCATGTCCTGCAACGGCAGCCCCACGCGCAGGGCCATGCCGTTTCCGTCGCCGGTGCAGGTGTGCGCCGATGTGCACGAAAAGTAGGCGCGGCCGTAGCCGCCGGTCGCTAGGATCGTTGCTTGCGCGCGGAAGCGATGGATAGTTCCGTCGTCGAGCTTGAGGCAGACGACGCCTCGGATCGCGCCTTCAGCGTCGCGGATGAGGTCGATCGCAAAATACTCGACGAAGAACTCGCAGCGCGCCTTCAGCGCCTGGCCGTAGAGCGTGTGCAGCATGGCGTGGCCGGTGCGGTCGGCGGCGGCGCAGGTGCGCTGCGCGATGCCCTTGCCGTATTCCGTCGTCATGCCGCCGAACGGCCGCTGATAGATCTTGCCCTCTTCGGTGCGGGAGAAGGGCACCCCCCAATGGTCGAGTTCGTAGACCGCGGCCGGCGCGTTGCGGCAGAGGTATTCGATCGCATCCTGGTCGCCGAGCCAATCGGAGCCCTTGACGGTGTCGTACATGTGCCAGCGCCAGTCGTCGGGGCCCATGTTTCCGAGCGAGGCGGAGATTCCGCCTTGCGCTGCGACCGTGTGCGAGCGCGTCGGGAAGACTTTGGAGATGCTGCCCGTGCGCAAGCCGGCCTGGGCGCAGCCGACGGCCGCCCGCAATCCCGCGCCGCCTGCGCCGACGATGACGACGTCGAACGTGTGGTCGGTGACCGGATAGGCTTTGCCGTTCAGCGCGGGGGCGCCTTGGGCCGAGGAGCCGCTGTTAGCCATGATGTCTTTTCTTGGTTCAGGTGAAGGCGAGGCGCAGCGTCGCGTACATGCAGGCCAGCGCCAGAAGAGCCGAAAAACAGGTGTTCGCCAATAGGGCCCAACCGCGCGCGCGACCGCCGAGGTAATCAACGATGATCGAGCGCATGCCAAGCTCCATGTGCACAATTCCCGCAAGGATGAAGGCGAGGAGCAGGATCGCGGGCAGCGGGTGGGAGAGCTTGGCGCGGACGCTGTTGTAGTCCCTGTGTAAAAGATCGAGCATCAGCCAGACGAAGCCGATCGTCAGCGGAATCAGCGCGAGCGATGTTAAGCGCATGAGCCACGAATCGGTCACGCCCGACCGCGCCGGTCCAAGAAAGCGTACGCGGCCGAGCGGGGTCCGGAGGTCGGCGGGAAATTGAGTCATCGCGAGCGCTCCTTTACCGGACCGCGTAAGCGATCGCCCACACGAGGATCGTGAGGACGATTCCGCCGATGAGGGTGGCCCAGGCCAACTGTTCGCGTATGGGCGCGTCCATGCCGTAGCCCTCGTCCCACACGAAATGGCGGATTCCTCCGAGCAGGTGATGGAACAAGGCCCAGGCGAAGCCGAACAGAATGATCTGGCCGAGGAAGGACCCGATGAAGGCGGAGAAGGCGCTAAAGCCCGCGGCGTCGGATGAGGCCGCGATGAGGAACCACGCCAGCAACAGGACGCCCGCATAAAGGGCCGCGCCCGTGATGCGGTGCGCAATCGACATCGCCATCGTGATCGTCACCCGGTAGATGGACAGGTGTGGCGAGAGCGGTCTTGGTCGGCTCCGGCTCGGGGCAGAAGTTGCCATGAAACGATGTTCCTAAAGCGCTTGGCGCAAGCGTTTTAGACCCGATGGGCGACCCCCGCAACGTTGCGCGGCTCGGTCAAAAGTCCAATCAAGTCCGCCGCTCAGGCTATAAGCGCGGCCTCGACTTCGGCAAGCCGCGGCGGGTCTGAGCCGCGGCGGGCGCAGGTGATGGCGGAGGCCGCCGCGGCAAAACGCAGCCAGCGTTCGAGTTGGCCGAGCGCGGGCGCGACGGTTCCCGCACCGAGGGCGCCGTCCCTGTCCATCGCCGATAAGAGAGACGACATAAAGCTGTCGCCGGCGCCAACCGTATCCACAACCTCGACGCGAGCGGCGGGCGCTGCGACCAGTTCATCGCCAAGAATTGCGAGCGCGCCTTTCTCGCCCCGCGTCACGACGCAGAAGAGCGGGCCCAGTCGGGCAAGACGTCGCAAGCTGTCCTCGATTAACCGGCCTGGGTAAAGCCACTCGAGATCCTCCTCGCTCGCCTTAACAAGATGCGCCAGCGCGGCCTGCCTCTCGACGATTTTCGCCACCGCCTCCCGGTCGGGCGTGACCGCCGGGCGAATATTGGGATCGAAGCTGATCGTCGCGTGCGGACGCGCCGCCTTGAGCGCGTCGATTACCGCTTCGGCGTGCCGAGAATCGACCGCCGAGATGGAGCCGACGTGCAGGTGGCGCGCATCCTCGGGCCACATCTCGGGAAACGGCCACGGCCCGTCGTAAGCGGTGGCGTCGAGGTAGAACGAGTAGCGCGAGCCGGTCTTGGCCGTGCCTCGCATGACGAAAGCCAGCATCGTCGGCCGCTTGTCGCGCGTGACGAAACGCAGATCGACGCCGTTCGCGACGAGCGAATCGCAAAGCGCTTCGCCATTGCCGTCGAGCGAGAAGCGCGAGACGAACGCGGTTTGCGAGCCAAGCCGCGCCAGTCCGACCGCGACATTATAGGGCGAGCCGCCGAGAACGGCGTCGTAACGGTTGTCCTTCAGGGGATCGGGAATGAGGTCGATCAGCGCCTCGCCGGAAATGAGGATCATCGCCTTGCCCCTCCCATGACCCGCCGGACTTCAGGCCAGCGTGTAGGATGTTTTCACCGTCGTGTAGAACTCGACAGCGTAGCCGCCTTGCTCCCGCGGGCCAAGGCTTGAGCCTTTGCGGCCGCCGAATGGCGCGTGATAGTCGACGCCGGCGGTGGGCAGATTGACCATCACCATGCCCGCTTCCGAGTTCCGCTTGAAGTGCGAGGCGCGCTTGAGGCTCGTTGTGCAGATGCCAGAGCAGAGCCCGAACTCGGTGTCGTTGGCGATGGTGAGCGCATGCTCGTAATCGCGCGCGGGAATCATGGCGGCGACCGGGCCGAAAATCTCCTCGCGGGAGATGCGCATCGAATTGTCGGCGTCGAGAAAGAGCGCCGGGGCCATATAGAAGCCGGGCGTCGCGCGGTTAAGCCGCTCGCCGCCGAGCGCGAGCTTCGCCCCCTCGTTTCGGCCGATCTCGATGTAGGAGAGGTCCTGGTCGAGCTGGTTCTGGTCGACGACCGGTCCGACGTTGACGCCCGGCTTCAGCGCGTCGTCGACAACGAGGGCGCGCATCCGCTCCATCATCGCATCGGCGAAGCGACCGTAGATCGGCTCCTCGACGATGATGCGGGAGGAGGCGGTGCACCGCTGGCCGGTCGAGAAGTAGGCGCCGTTGATGGCGCATTCGACCGCGTTAGGAACATCCGCGTCGGCGAGCACGACGAGCGGGTTCTTGCCGCCCATTTCGAGCTGGAACTTGCGCATGGCCTTAGCGCAGGCGGCGGCGATGCGCTTTCCGGTCGAGACCGAGCCCGTGAAACTGACCGCGTCCACTTGGCTGTGCTCGAGGATCGCCTGGCCGACGACCGAGCCGCGCCCCATGACGAGATTAAAGACGCCCTTGGGCGCGCCGGCGCGCACGATGATCTCGGCGAGCGCATGCGCGCAGCCTGGAACGAGGTCGGCGGGCTTGAAAACGACCGTGTTGCCGAAGGCGAGCGCCGGGGCGATCTTCCACGCCGGAATCGCGATCGGAAAGTTCCACGGCGAGATGATCCCCACGACCCCGACCGGCTCGCGCGTCGTCTCGATGTCGACGCCCGGCCGAATCGAGGCGAACTTGTCGCCATGCATTCGCAAGGCTTCGCCGGCGAAGAAGTCGAAGATCTGCCCTGCGCGCGCCACCTCGCCCAGCGCCTCGGGCAGGGTCTTGCCTTCTTCCCGCGCAAGCAGCTTGCCAAGCTCCTCGCGGCGGGCGAAGATCTCCGTCGAGGCGCGCAGCAGGACGTCGTGACGCTCCTGAGGGGTCGCTCGCGACCAAGCCGGGAACGCCGCATGGGCGGCCCTGACGGCGGCGTCGGTCTGCGCCGGGTCGGCTTGGGCGTATTCGCCGACGATGTCGTTCGTGTCGGACGGATTGACGTTCCGCGTGACGCCCGCGCCGTCTATCCACTCTCCTGCAATGTAGTTTCTATGCAGCGTGTTCATGGACGGTCCTTTCGTGGCGGCGAGACTCTTTTCCGGTCGGCTCTAAATCAACCCCCGCCGGGCGAGATTGCGCATGAGCGCTCCCACGCCGAAGGTCCAGCGGTCACATTCGGCGGAGGGCCGCATGCGGTTTACGAGGCGGCCGAGTTTCGCCGAGCCGATGGTGACGACGTCGCCCGTCTTGTGCGTGAATCCCATCCCGGAGGCGTCGCGGTCTTGGACCGGCGCGAACATGGTTCCGAGGAGCAGGACGAAGCCGTCCGGATAGCCATGGTTGGGCCCGATGGTTTGAGCGACGAGTTCAGCGGGGTCGCGGCTGATCTTGGCCATCGAAGAGCGGCCTTCGAGAACGAAGCCATCCTCGCCGTCGACTTCGAGCGAGACGGCCGCCGCGCGCACGTCGTCGAGCGAGAAAGTCGAATCGAAGAAGCGCAGAAACGGGCCGAGCGCGCAGCTCGCGTTCTGGTCCTTCGCCTTGCCGAGCAGCAGCGCCGAGCGCCCCTCGAAATCCCTGAGGTTGACGTCGTTGGCGAGGGTCGCGCCGACCATGCGGCCGTCCGAGGCGACCGCGATGGCGATTTCGGGCTCGGGATTGTTCCACCGGGAATCGCCGTGGAAGCCGGCGTCGTCGCCGCAGCCGACGGCAGACATGGGCTGGCCTTTCGTGAACACTTCCGCATCCGGCCCGATGCCGACCTCGAGATACTGCGACCATGCGCCGGCCTCGACCAAGGCGTCCTTAAGCCGCATCGCGGCGACGGACCCCGGCTTGATCTTGTCGATCTCATCGCCCAGAATCCGCGCGATGGCTTGGCGCGCCTGAGCGGCGCCGTCCCGGCTGCCGCGCGCCCGCTCCTCGATGACGCGCTCGATGAGGGACTGCGCGAACGTGACCCCGGCCGCCTTGATTGCATGCAGATCGACCGGCGCCAACAGTCGCGGGGCGTCATCGGAGCGCGCGTCGCGCGGGGTCGCCGCCAAAATTTCGGCGAACGTTGCGATGCGTTCGCCTTTGGCGCGCCGCAGCGCGTCCGCCGGTCGGGCGTGCTCGCAAAAGTCGCGCATGGTCGGAAACTGGGCGCTGACGTCATAGACGCCATCGCTTCGGACAGCGGCGACGCTCGGCCCCTCGGCGTCGGGCCGCCAGATCCGGGCCGCCAACGCGCCCTCCCACCCGTCCTCCGGCAGGATCCGATCTTCGCTCAGCGCCAACGACGGCATTCACGCTCCTTAAGCGCCAGAAAGGATGATTGACGTTGCCTGTTCGCCCTCCAGCCTCTAACATGTTAGCTGCAAATGGCGAAGCGGTCGCTTCACCATCAAGGCAGGCAAGGGAATTGGCCAAAGGCGCCCATTCGAAGGCAGACGCCGTCTATGCCGAACTAAAAGAGGCGATTTTGTCGGGGGCGCTCGAGCCCGGTTGCCTCATTGACAAGACCGGCTTGTGCGAAAGGTTCGGAGTCTCGCGGTTCCCGGTGTCCGCCGCGGTCAGCAAGCTCGCTTACGACCGGCTGGTCGACGTTGCGCCGCAGCATGGCTCCTTCGTCACCCGCATTTCGGTGACCGACGTTCGTGAGCGCCTCTTCATCCGCGCGGCGCTCGAAGGCGAAATCGCTGCCGAAGCCGCGCGCCGGCTGGACCGCGCTGGCAAAGACGCGCTCGCCGTCAACCTCAAAGAGGCCGCGGCCGCCGTCGCGGCCGACGACAAGGCGCGCTTTTATATGATCGACGTCGGGTTCCATCAGAATTTGGCGAGCGGGCTCGGAATGGCTCGGGCGAGCGAGGTCCTGGACGGCTTGCGGGCGCATCTCGAGCGCGTCCGCCGATTGTTAATGTGGCCCGCCGGCCGATTGAAAGAAACCCTGCGCGAGCACGCTTCGATTGCGGAAGCCATCGAAGGCGCCGACCCGGAGGCCGCACGCGAGGCGATGAAACGTCACATCGGCGCGACGACCGCGCATCTCGAAACGATCGCCCGCGAACGCCCGGAAATGTTCTCTCCATGACGATGCTCGACTCGGAACGAAAAATGGCGACGCCGCGCGCCCTGCGGCTCAATGGCGCCGACAACGTCATCATCGCGGTTGATGAAATCCCCGCCGGCTCGGTCCCGTCGCCGGGGGTGACGGCGCGGGCGCGCGTTCCGAAGGGTCACAAGATGGCGGTCGCGCCGATTGCGGACGACGCCCCGATCCGTAAATTCGGGCAGATCATCGGTTTTGCCTCGCGGCCGATCGAGGCCGGCGAGTGGGTGCACGAGCACAATTGCGTCATGAAGGATTTCGCGCGCGACTACCGCTTCGGCGAGGACGCGCGCCCCGCAACGATTGCTACCCTCGAGGAACAGCCCACGTTCCTCGGCTTCAGACGGAAGAACGGCAAAGTCGGGACGCGCAATTACCTCGCCATTCTCACCTCCGTGAACTGCTCGGCGACGGTCGCAAGGCTCATCGCCCGCGAGGTCGAGCGGTCGGGCGCTCTCGCCGACTATCCGAACGTCGACGGCGTGATCCCGCTTGTCCACGGCACCGGCTGCGGCATGGCGTCGAAAGGGGAGGGGTTCGAGGCGCTGATGCGAACCGAATGGGGCTACGCCGCCAATCCGAACGTCGGCGCGACGCTCATGATCGGCCTCGGCTGCGAGGTGTTCCAGATCGGCCGCATGAAGGAGGAATACGAGATCGTCGAGGGAGACTCGTTCCAAAGCATGACTATCCAGGCGACGGGCGGCACGCGCAAGACAATCGAGGCCGGGATGGAACGGCTGCGGGCGATGCTGCCCGCGCTCAACGAAGCGCAGCGCACATCCGCGCCGGCGAGCGAACTTGTGCTCGCGCTGCAATGCGGCGGCTCCGACGGCTATTCGGGAATCACCGCCAACCCAGCGCTTGGCGCGGCGGCGGACATCCTCGTGCGCTACGGCGGCGCCGCGATTTTATCGGAGACGCCCGAGATTTACGGCGCCGAGCATTTGCTGACCCGAAGGGCGGCCTCGATCGAGGTCGGACGCAAGCTCATCGAGCGAATCAAATGGTGGGAGGACTACACCGCCCGCAACGGCGGCGAGATGAACAACAACCCGTCGCCCGGCAACAAGGCGGGCGGACTCACGACGATCCTGGAGAAGTCGCTCGGCGCCGCGGCCAAAGGCGGAACGACGCCGCTCAACGCGGTCTACAAATACGCCGAGCCGGTCACCGCAAAAGGCTTCGTCTTCATGGACACGCCGGGCTACGATCCCGTCTCCGTGACCGGGCAGGTCGCCGGGGGCGCGAACGTTGTGGCGTTCACCACCGGCCGCGGGTCCGCTTTCGGATGCAAGCCGACGCCCTCGATCAAGCTCGCCACCAACAGCGACGTTTACCGGAAGATGGTCGACGACATGGACATCAATTGCGGCGACGTGCTGGACGGCGTCTCGATCGACGACAAGGGCCGGGAAATCTTCGAGAAGATTCTGACCGTCGCATCGGGAGCGCGGACGAGGTCGGAGCAGCTCGGCTACGGCGAATCCGAGTTCACGCCCTGGCAAATCGGCGCGACCATGTGAGGCGGCGAAGCCCATGCGAAATGAACTTTGAGGGAACTGATGCGGCTTGCGCAATTCATCGACGAAAACGGCAAGCGCGCCCTGGCGGTGACGGCGCGCGGCGAGAGCCGGTTCGTCAAAGGCGCGCGCACTACGCTCGACCTTGCGAAGAAAGCGCTCGTAGAAGGGGTCTCCTTACGCAAGTTCATCGCCGACCGCGGCGTCGGCAAGCCGGTCGACCTCGCCCGTGCGCTGAAAGAGCGGCGCATCCTGCCGCCGATCGACCACAAAGATCCGGCGCACGTTTTCGTAACCGGCACCGGGCTCACCCATCTCGGCTCCGCCGAGGGGCGCGATCGGATGCACAAGGACCTCGCCGACCCGGCGAAGCTCACCGACTCGATGCGCATGTTCAAG
>Ga0335070_10009684_pt1 | contig 11271 bp, 9 predicted proteins | sample Lox_Sample_13_FD_206722 | JGI IMG/M metagenome (GOLD analysis project Ga0335070, IMG submission 206722) | Soil microbial communities from Loxahatchee National Wildlife Refuge, Florida, United States - Lox_Sample_1.3 | ecosystem: Environmental > Terrestrial > Soil > Wetlands | place: USA: Florida... | reverse complement strand
CCCTGCGTCCCGACGTGATGCGAGTCGGACATCGCCTCGAGCACGCGCACGCTGCCGGGGACGCCGGCCTCGTCGAGCCGCTCGAGACAGCGGCGAACCATGCCGGTCGACGCGCCGTAGCCGGCGGCGCGCGCAGCGCGGAAGCGGTAGCCGGGACGCCCGGGGCGCCGCAGCGGGTTGATCGGCGCGAGCATCAGCGCTCCCGGCTCGAGGTGGTCGGTCGAGGTGAGCTCGACCTCGCAGAGCAGGTCGCTCCAGTCCGACGGCAGCGCGGCGAGCGCCGCGTCCCAGGCGTCCGCGAGCGACGACCGCGCCTCCTCGGCGGACGCGACGGCCTCGACCGACGAGACGAGCTCGAGCGTGCCGTCGATCCCCTCGTCGTCGACTCGTCCCAACATCCGTCGAATCGCTTCGGGTCCGACAGCGCCGCCCGCACGCTCCGCGCGGAAGCGGAGCGTCGTGCCGCGGCGGCCCGGGCCGGCCGGGGCAAGCAGCGCAGCCGCGCGGATCGCCCTCGCTTCGTCGGCGACCGTGAGCGCGAGGAGCACTTCCTCCCACCTCGGATCCAGCGACTGCTCGATGCCGGTCCACTGCTCGACGAGGCTCATCGCGCGAACCGTACACTCCCGCCGTGGCCAAGGTGGAGGCAACGAAGACGGCGCTCGCGAAGGGCGATCTCCGCGACATGCTGCGCGAGATGCTGCTCATCCGCCGCTTCGAGGAGAAGGTGGAGGAGCGGTTCCGCGCCGGCGAGCTGCCGGGCTTCCTGCACGTCGCGATCGGCGAGGAAGCCTGCGCCGTCGGCGTCTGCCGCGCGCTCGAGGACGGCGACGTGATCGCGTCCACGCACCGCGCGCACGGGCACACGCTCGCGAAGGGCACGCACCCGAACGAGCTGATGGCCGAGCTGTACGGAAAGCAGGAGGGGTGCTCGCACGGCTACGGCGGCTCGATGCACCTGTACGACGTCGAGCGCGGGAACATGGGCGCGAACGCCGTCATCGGCGGCGGCCTCCCGCAGATCACGGGCGCCGCGCTCGCGTTCCAGATGCGCGGCGAGCCGCGCGTCGCGGTCGCGTTCTTCGGCGACGGCGCGACGAACATCGGCACCTTCCACGAGGCGCTCAACCTCGCGCAGCTCTGGAAGGTCCCCGCCGTCTTCGTGCTCGAGGACAACAGGTGGGCCGAGTCGACGCCGGAGTCGCAGCACTCGCCGATCCGCGACCTGTCGGAGCGCGCGAAGGCGTTCGGGATGAAGTCGATGAAGGCGGACGGCCAGGAGGTCGAGGCGGTGTACCGGACGGCGCGCAAGGCGCTCGAGCACGCGCGCTCCGGCCAGGGGCCCGTCTTCCTCCATCTCGACACGTGCCGCTTCTCGGGGCATTACATCGGCGACCCGCAGGTCTACCGCCCCAAGGAGGAGGCGCGTCACCTGCGCGAGACGCGCGACCCGATCACGCACCTGCGCGAGAAGCTCGGCCTGACGGACGCGGAGTTCGAGGAGCTGGACGCCGAGGTGACGGCGATCGTCGAGGCGTCCGTCGCGTTCGCGAAGAACGCCACCGATCCGGCGCCCGAGGACGCCATGAGGAACGTCTATGCCTGAGACTCCTGGCCGGGCACCGCTCCCGGCCGGCGGAGCCGGCCTCCGCGGTGCGCTCTCGCCGCCGGCCGCGCGATCCGGCGCTCGCTCGGCTCGGCCGTACCGGGCGTACTGTCCTCACCTCCCTCGCTTGTCTCGCTTGCCGGCGACGAGCCAGGAGCCTCAGGGTGCCTGAGCTCTCGTACCGCGAGGCGGTGCGCGACGCGCTCGTCCGGGCGATGCGCCAGGACGAGGACGTCTTCGTCATGGGCGAGGACATCGCCGAGATGGGCGGCTCGATGGGCGTGACGCACGGGATGCTCGAGGAGTTCGGGCCGACGCGCGTCCGCAACACGCCGATCTCCGAGATGGCGCTCGCCGGCGCGGCGATCGGCGCTGCGCTCCAGGGCATGCGTCCCGTCGCGGAGATCATGTACGAGGACTTCATGACGCTCGCCTCCGAGCAGGTCGTGAACCAGGCGGCGAAGCACCGGTACATGTCGGGCGGCCAGCTGACCGTGCCGGTCGTCTTCCGCACGCAGGGCGGCGCCGGCTGGTCGCCGGGCGCACAGCACGCGCAGCAGCTCGAGGCGTGGTTCGTCCACGTGCCGGGACTGAAGGTCGTGTTCGCGTCGACGCCGGAGGACGTCCGCGGGCTGCTCTGGTCGTCGATCTACGACGACAACCCCGTCGTCTTCTTCGAGCACCGCACGCTGTACGGGATCAAGGGCGAGGTGCCGGACGAGATCGAGCCGATCCCGATCGGCAAGGCGCGCGTGCATCGCGCGGGCGAGGACGTCACGGTGATCGCGACCGGACGGCTCGTCCACGAGTCGCTGCAGGCCGCCGCGGAGGCGGAGAAGGAGGGCGTCTCCGTCGAGGTCGTCGACCCGCGCACGCTGCAGCCGCTGGACGAGCAGACGCTCGTCGACTCGGTGAAGAAGACGAACCGCGCGGTCGTCGCGCACGAGGCGGTGACGCGGATGGGATTCGGCGCGGAGGTGGCCGCGGTGCTTCAGTACCAGGCGTTCGACTGGCTCGACGCGCCGATCGAGCGCGTCGGCGCGCGCTTCGCGCCGCTGCCGTTCGCGCCGGTGATGGAGAGCTACGTCGTCCCGCACGCCGACGACGTGCTCGCGGCGGTCTACCGGACCGTGAACAAGAGGGTCTGAGCGTGGCGACCGAGGTGAAGCTGCCGCGGCTCGGCCAGGGCATGGAGTCCGGGACGATCGTCAAGTGGCTGAAGTCCGAGGGCGACGCGGTCGAGAAGGGCGAGCCGCTCTACGAGCTCGACACCGACAAGGTGACGCAGGAGGTCGAGGCGGAGGCGAGCGGCGTCCTGCTGAAGATCGCGGTTCCCGAGGGCGAGGTCGCGGTCGGCCGGACGATCGGCTACATCGGCGCGGAGGGGGAGGTGGTCGAGGTCGCCGCGCCGCCGCCCGTCGCGGCGGCGGCTCCGTCTGCGCCGGCGCCGGTGGAGCCGGTGGCGGCGCCTGCGTCGTCGACGACGAACGGCCGGATCAAGGCGTCGCCGCTCGCGCGCCGGATCGCGCGCGAGCGCGGGGTCGACCTCGCGTCGGTGCGCGGCACCGGACCGGACGGCCGGATCGTCGCGGAGGACATCGAGCGCGCCGAGGTCGGCGCGGCGCCGCCTGCCGTTGCGGCGACCCGTGTGCCGACCGAGGTCGAGCGGCGCCCGCTCTCGAACGTCCGCCGCACGATCGCGCGGCGTCTCACCGAGGCGTGGACGGTGCCCGCGTTCCAGCTCACCGTCGACATCGACATGACGCGTGCCGACGAGCTCGTCCACAAGCAGCGCGAGCTGAATCCCGGCGTCCACGTCACCGTCACGGATCTCCTGACGAAGGTCTGTGCGACCGCGCTCATGCGCCACCGCGACATGAACGTCCGCTTCGGCGAGGACGAGCTGCTCGTCTACCCGACCGCGGACGTCGGCATCGCCGTCGCGGCGCCGCAGGGGCTCGTCGTCCCGGTCGTCCGAAGCGCAGAGCGCTTGACTCTCGCCGAGATCGCCGGCGCGCGCGGCGACCTCGTGGCGCGCGCGCGCGAGGCGAAGCTGCGGACGGAGGATCTCGACGGCGGCACGTTCACGATCTCGAACCTCGGCATGTTCGGCGTCGACGAGTTCGTCGCCGTGCTCAACCCGCCGCAGGCGTCGATCCTCGCCGTCGGGCGGACGCGCGAGCAGGTCGTCCCGCGGGACGGCGAGCTCGTCGTGCTGCCGCTGATGACGGCGACGCTCACGTGCGACCACCGTGCCGTCGACGGCGCAACCGGCGCGGAGTTCCTCGGGACGATCAAGGCGTTCCTCGAGGATCCGGGCCTGGCGCTGTAGGGCCTCTCACCCGCGGCGAGGTATTGCCGTCCGCCGAGCCTCCGGTCATAGTCAGTCCCTGCGGGTTTTGCGGCAGGCACTGTCGTCTGCTGGAGGAGGGAAAGGGATGCGCATCAAGGTTGCTGCCGGCGTGGCGCTCTGCGCGGCGCTGGTGCTTGTCGCCGGGGCGGCGGCTCATCCATTCGACGCGAGCCCCAACCGTGGCTTCTTCGGGCCGCCGCGCGGCGGGCCCGGTCACGGTCGCGGGGCCTGGTTCACGGACGTGTGCGATCAGGCGACGTTCGCCGAGGCCGCGTGCAGCGCGCTCGTCGTCACCGACGCGAACGGGTCGCCGCTCGCGTCCTCGTCGCCGCCGGCGACCGCATACGGCCCGGCGCAGTTCCACACCGCGTACAACCTGCCGACGGCGTCGCCGACGGCGCCCACGATCGCCATCGTCGACGCGTACGACGACCCGAACGCGGAGGCTGACCTCGGCGTGTTCGACGCGCAGTACGGGCTCCCGGCGTGCACCACCGCGAACGGCTGCTTCCAGAAGGTGAGCCAGACCGGCACGACGCGATACCCGCGCAGCAACTCCGGCTGGGCGCTCGAGATCTCGCTCGACGTGCAGACGGCGCACGCGATCTGCCAGAACTGCAAGATCCTGCTCGTCGAGGCGAGCTCCGCGTCGATGGCGAGCCTCGGCGCCTCGGTGAACGAGGCCGTGAAGCTCGGGGCGACGATCGTCTCGAACTCGTACGGCGGCGGCGAGTCGTCGCTGGACACGAGCTACGACAGCGCGTACTTCAACCATCCGGGCGTCGCGATCACCGTCTCGTCGGGCGACTCCGGCTATGGCGTCGAGTACCCGGCCGCCTCGCGGTACGTGACCGCGGTCGGTGGCACGACGCTCAACCTCGGACCGGGCAACGCGTACGGGAGCGAGACCGCGTGGTCGAGCGGCGGCTCCGGCTGCTCGCGCTACGACGCGAAGCCGTCGTGGCAGACGGACACCGGCTGCTCGCGGCGCACCGTCGCGGACGTGTCCGCGGACGCCGACCCGAACACCGGCGCGGCCGTCTACGACTCTGTCCCGTACTCGGGACAGAGCGGCTGGTTCCAGGTCGGCGGCACGAGCCTCTCGTCGCCGCTGATCGCCGGCGTGTACGCGCTCGCCGGCAACGCGGCGAGCGTCACGTACGGGTCGTACCCGTACTCGCACGTCTCGTCGCTTCACGACGTGCTCTCCGGGAGCAACGGCTCGTGTGGCGGGTCCTACCTCTGCACTGCCGGTTCCGGCTACGACGGCCCGACGGGCCTCGGCTCGCCGAACGGCGTCGGCGGGTTCTGACGAAGACGTAACAGGTGGCGACGCCAACGCCGGTTGGCGTCGCCGCGCTCTTGCAGGGGGAAAGAGTTGGCGTCGCCACGCCACGCCACGTGGCGTCGCCACGCCACGCCAGCGGTTCGCCAGGGTTTGGCTACACAACGGGGTCGGCGCCCTACACTGCCGATCGGTGCTCCGCCCGGCCGACAACCAGGACGCGCGCTTCCTCCGCGACCTGCTCCGCCATGCCTACCACTGGCGGTTCAACGAGGATCCCGACCTGCCGGTGTACCGGTACGCGCAGAACTGGGGACGCCCCGGCGACGCCGGAGTCGTCGCGTTCGAAGGCCCGCACGCGTACGGTGCGGCGTGGTACCGGCTGTTCCCGGCGGGCGAGCCCGGCTTCGGGTTCGTCGACGAGCAGACACCGGAGCTGACGATCGCTGTCGTCCCGAGCCGGCGCGGGAAAGGCGCCGGCGCGGAGCTGCTCCAGGCGCTGCTCGACCGCGCCCGCGCCGACGGCTACTCGGCCGTGAGCCTCTCCGCCGAGAAGGGCCAGACCGGCTTCTACGAGCGCTTCGGCTTCGAGCCCGTCCGCGAGACGGGCAACGCCGTGACGATGCTCGCGCGGCTGCGGTAGCGCCCGCTCCTCATTAGCGCGCGATTAGCGCGACGCGAGCCCGCCGTTGGCGGGCGAACGGAGTTTGGCGGCGACATCGACCACTTCCTCAAGGGAGGCAAAGATGCGCCGCACCACTCTCACCAGCCTCGGCCTTCGGGTCTCGCTGATGACGGGCGTGATGCTCCTGCTGGCCGCCGTGATGCCGCTCGTGGCACTCGCGGCCAGCGGCGACCCGAGCGGAGTCTAGACCGAGCCGCACGAAAGATGTAGCCGCCCTCGTCAGGGCGGCTACATCGTGTGTAGACGTCTGTCAGCACAGCACTACCATTGGGCTCGCCACGGCCAAAGGAGAGTGATGGCAGCGCGAATGACGCTCCTCGTCGCGATCCTGCTCGTGCTGGCCGCCGTGATGCCGCTCGGGGCACTGGCCGGCAACGGCGATCCGACCGGCTGCTAGACCGTGGACGTCCGTGAGGAGGGCACTGCATGCGCCCTCCTCACGGCGTCCGCCGCAACGACGTTCTCCTTCTCCTCGTACAGCGCGAGTGCATCTGACCGGCGGGTGTCAGCGTCCCCGCCTCGACCGCACGCGTCGAGGACGTCCGCGAGATCGAGGAGCGCCTGTGCACGACGGTTCGTCGCGTCGGTTGTGTTGGCAAGCGCGACCGCGGATTCCGCGAGGTCGAGCGCATCCTTGTGTCGACCTGTGAGCGCGTACGTCTTCGCCTCCACGCTGCGAAGCGAGATCTGCGCGTCGACGTCGCTCTCCGCAGCGCAACGTCGGGCCGTGTCGGCCCACACCTCCGCGTTGGCGAGATCACCGCGCAGCAGGAGCACGTCCGCGAGTTGCGTCGCCACGGTCGCGAGTGTGCTCTGGTTCTGCATCGTCTCGAGGCTTGCGCAGGCCTCGCGGAGATGGGCTTCTGCGGAATCGAGATCCCCGATGGATCGCTGGAGCGCCGCGGCGATCGGAAGGCAGGTCGACGCGATCGTCGGCAGCCGGCCCAGCTCCTCGTAGATTTCGCGCGCTCGGGCGACGAGCGTAAGAGCCTCGGCTGCGTCGTCGCACATTCCCCGCAGGCCCCCGAGGTAGACGAGGACGTTCGCCTCGCCGGCGCGGTCATCCACCTCCGTGTCGAGCAACGCGATGCACCGCTCGATTCCGGATCCCGCGGGCGACGGACCGTGGAACTTCGCGGCCGCGATGTGGCCGATACACGTTGTAATCGGCCAACCCGCACCCCGGTAGTGCTGGAGAGCGAGCTCGGCGGAGGCTTCCGACAAGGCGTACTGACACCGCATTCCGCCGTGAACCCAGCCGGTGAGCATGAGCGTCCGACCGAGAGACCTGCCGTCGCCGAGGAGCTCGAAGTTCGGGAGAGCCTTAGGGGCGAGCTCGAGCAGGCGTTCCGCCGCAGACTGCGGGTCGTCGTAGAGATGGCGTCCCCACAGCTCGATCTCGGCGCGCCACGCGATCCGGCGATCATCCATGCGCCTCGCAACTCCGAGCGCCTCCTGCAACACCTCATCCGCGTCTTCGTTCTCGCCAGACGCGATGAGCGCGACACCAAGCTCGCAGAGGAGGTCCCGCCGCTCCTCGTCGTCCACCGGCAAGAGGCCGACGGCACGTCCGAGCAGCCGGGAAGCGCCGACCGCCTCACTTCGCTTCCACGCGCGGATCCCCGCGATCCCGAGGCGGCGGCCCGCGTCCTCGGCGAGCCGCCGCGCGTGGCGGTCCGGCGGCGCGAGCTCGCTGCGGAGGAGATACGCCTGCTCGAGGTGATAGCCGACGAGCTCGTCGTCCGCGGCGGCGCGGTCGAGGACGTCGGCGTAGCGTTCGTGCAGGTCCGCGCGCAGCTCCTTCGGGGCGGCGCGGTACGCGGAGTCGTGGATCAGCCAGTGGCGGAAGCGGAAGCGGCCGCGCGCGGGGCGGAGGAAGCCGCGGCGGACGAGCGCGTCGAGGTGCGCGGCGGCCGTCGGCGCGGCAGCGGCGTCGAGGAGCTGCGCGACGTCGGCGGCGTCGAACTCGCGACCCGCGACGGCGGCGCGCTCGAGCACGCCGCGCTCGCCCGGGCCGAGCCGGTCGAGACGCGCGGCGAGCAGCGCGCGCAGCGTCTCCGGCGGCTCGAGCTGCCCCGTCTCCGCGACGTGCGCGACGAGCTGCTCGAGGAAGAGCGGGTTCCCCTCGGCTGCCGCGACGAGGCGGTCGTGCGTCGCCGCGTCGAGCGCCGACTCCGGGAGGAGATGATCCGCGAGCGCCTCCGTCTCCTCGCCCGAGAGCGGCTCCAGCACGAGGCGCTCGCCCGCGCCGGGAAAGTCGGGCCGCTCCTCGGCGAGCTCGTCGCGCGCGATGCAGACGAGGAGGATCGGCGCGGCGCGCGAGGACGCGGCGAGGCTCTCGACGAGGTCGAGCAGCGCCGGCTCGGCCCAGTGCAGGTCGTCGAGCATGACGACGAGCGGCCGCCGTGACGCGAGCCTCTCGCAGTAGCGGCGGAACGCCCACGGCACCTCCTCCGCGGGGACGGCCGTGTCCGTCGTGAACACAGCGCCGAGGCGGGACGCGATCGTCTCCGCCTCCGGCTCGCCCGCCAGCGCCGCAGCCACCGCCTCCTCGCTGCCGAGCGCCTCGCGCAGCGGGCGGAACGTCGTTCCCTCGCCGTACGCGTTGCAGCGGCCGACGAGCACGGTCGCGTCCTCCTCGATTGCGGCCGTGAGCTCGCGCGCGAGCCGCGACTTGCCGATCCCCGGCGCGCCGAGCACCGTGACCGCGCGCAGCTCTCCCGCGCGCGCCGCGCCGGCGAGCGCGTCGCGGAGCACCGCGAGCTCGTACGCGCGGCCGACGAGCGGCGCGTCGAGCCGGCGGACGAGCGCGGGCGCGTCGGCGACGAGCTCCACGAGCCGGAATGCCTGCATCGGCCGCCGCAGCCCGCGCAGCTCGACCTCGCCGAGCTCCTCGAAGCGGCCGGCGCCCGCCGTCAGCCGCCGGGTCAGTCCGTCCACCGCGATCTCGCCCGGCTCGACGTCCTCCTGCAGCCGGCGCGCGACGATCGTCGCCGGCCCGGTGGCGAGCGGGTCGCCGGCGGCGCCGCCGCTCAGCACCTCGCCGGTCGCGAGCCCGAGCCGCACCGCCAGCTGCACGCCGAGCTCGCGCTCGAGCTCCGCGTCGAGCAGCCCGACCGCGTCGCGGATCTCGACCGCCGCCCGCGCGGCGCGCAGCGCGTCGTCCTCGTGCGCGAGCGGCGTCCCGAACACGGCCATCACCGCGTCGCCGGCGAACTTCTCGACCGTTCCGCCGTGGCGCTCGACCGCCGTCGTCGCCGCGTCGAAGTAGCGTCGCAGCACACCGCGCAGCGCCTCGGGGTCGAGCGAGACGGCGAGCCCGCTCGAGTCGGCGAGGTCGGCGAAGAGGATCGTCGCGAGCTTCCGCTGCGGCGCGGCGGCCCGCGCGGGCAGAGCCCTCACCGGCCGCGCCAGCGTCTCGTCCTGGCGCAGGATCGCCGCCTCGAGCTCGCGCAGCTCCGGGCCCGGCTCGAGGCCGAGCTCGTCCATCAGCGTCGTGCGCGCGTCGCGGTACGCCGCGAGCGCGTCAGCCTGGCGCCCCGCGCGGTAGAGCGCGAGCATCAGCTGCGCCCGCAGCCGCTCCCGCAGCGGCTCCGCCGCGACGAGCGCCTCGAGCTCCGGGACGAGACCCTCGCGGCCGAGCGCGAGCTCCGCGTCGATCCGCAGGTGGGTCGCCTCCCAGCGCAGCTCCTCGAGCCGCGCGATCTCCGCCTGCGCGAACGGCTCGTAGGCGAAGTCGGCGAGCGGCGGGCCGCGCCACAGCGCGAGCGCCTCGACCGCCAGCTGCTCCGCCCGCTCGGGCGCCGCCGCGCGTGCCTCCGCCAGCAGCCGCTCGAAGCGGACGACGTCGAGCGCGTCGGACTCGACCTGGAGCGCGTAGCCCGGCGGCTGCGCGAGGAGCGTCGCCGCGTCGCCGACCGCGCCCCGGAGCCGGGAGGCGTGCGCCTCGAGCGCGTGCCGCGCCCCGGCCGGCGGCGACTCCTGCCACAGGTCGTCGACGAGCCGGTCGACCGAGACGACCTTGCCGCGGTGCACCAGCAGGTCGGCGAGCAGGGCCCGCTGCTTCGCCGCCCGGAGCGGCACGGATTCCCCGTCGCGCAGCACCTCGAGCGGTCCGAGGAGCCTGAACTCGATTCCCATCCCAGCTCGAAGCTTCGCACCGCGCCCTGACTGTTGCCAGAGGGCGGCGTGAGCGATGCGTGAGCGGCCCGGCCGAGAGTCCGGGGCAAGGAGGTGGAACATGCTCGAACACCACACGCGCGCAACGCTCGCCCGGCTCGTCGCCGGCGTCGCGCTGCTCGCGCTGCTGGCCTTCGCGGCCGCCGGGGCCGCCCGGGCCGCCGGCACGCCCTACGTCTACACCGACAAGGCCGGCGACAGCGCGTCCGCACCGGACATCCAGAAGGTCGTGCTCACCGACAACGGGAACGGGACGGTCGGCGTCGAGATCGACGTCGCGGCCGTCCTCCCGGACGACGGAGACTCGATGGTCCTGTTCGGCATCGACGCGGACAAGAACCGCCAGACCGGCGACCAGATCGGCCTCGAGTACGGCGTCGGCATCGACGCCACCGGAGCCTGGATGATGAAGTACGACGGCGGCGACTGGACGCCGTACAACCACGCGCCGGCGTCGCCGACGATCATCGGCGGACGGCTCGGCTTCACGCTGACGCTCTCCGACTTCGGCGTGACGAGCTTCAACTTCATCGTCCTCTCGTTCCACGGTGACGACAGCGACGCCGCTCCGGAGTACAACTCGTTCGCCTATCCGGACCAGGCCGCGAAGCCCGCGATCGACGGAATCGTCGTGAGCGCCGCCGCGCTCTTCCCGAAGGCCGGGTCGACGTTCTCGATCGCGACGCCGCAGGTGAAGCTCACGACGGGCGACATCGTCGCGGCGGACTCGGTCACCTGCACGCTGTCGTACAGGGGCCAGGCGATCACGCCCGTCCGCCAGTGCGCGTGGAAGATCCCGAAGGCGGACAAGGCGAAGCATCTCGTGCTGAAGGTGACCGCCGTCTACGGGGCGAGCACGAAGTCGGTCTCGCTCACGGTCACCCCGAAGTAGACAGGAACGTCTTCTCGTTCCCTCCCCGACAGGGGCCGCCCCAGCCGCAGGGCGGCCCCTCGTCGTCGGACCCTCGACTACGCTTGGCCGGACAGCGAGATCGAGGAGCGAGAACGAATGGACGTTGACGTCGCCGTCCTGGGAGGCGGCCCCGGCGGGTACACCGCCGCGATCCGCGCCGCGCAGCTCGGCGCGAAGGTTGCGTGTGTCGAGAAGGAGCCGGAGCTCGGCGGCACCTGCCTGCGCGTCGGCTGCATTCCCACGAAGGCGT
>Ga0335070_10009683_pt1 | contig 11272 bp, 9 predicted proteins | sample Lox_Sample_13_FD_206722 | JGI IMG/M metagenome (GOLD analysis project Ga0335070, IMG submission 206722) | Soil microbial communities from Loxahatchee National Wildlife Refuge, Florida, United States - Lox_Sample_1.3 | ecosystem: Environmental > Terrestrial > Soil > Wetlands | place: USA: Florida... | reverse complement strand
TGCTGCTCAGGTTGGCATGGCTGGAGATGGCGACCGCCACACCCCACCAGGTGAGCGTGGCATTCATCCCGGCGGCCAGCAGCCAGGCTCCGAAGAGGTACCAGACTTCGGTAGGCTCGTTGCGCCCCTGCTCGGGGGTGAACAGGCGGGCGATGCCGGCAAAGTCGATCCCGCAGAAGGCCACCGCCAGGATCGTCGCCCAGCGGATGCCGGCGAAGCTCAGGCCTCCGAGTACGTCGGCCAAGGCGAACTGGGTGGTGCTGTAGTTGAAGACTTCAAATGCCAGCAAGGCGAAGATGATGATCACGCCCCAGGCCAGGCCGCGGCGGACCGACAGGCCTTTAAGTATGGAAGTGATACTCGGGCTTTTCCGGAAATTGGTGTTCATAACATCCTCCTCGTCGGTTCCGAAATAGAACAAATATTCTGTATGCAGCATTATAGAACATATATTCTATTTTGTCAAGCCGCGTCCTCGACAGATTTGATAGTCCAGCCCATATTTACCGCCGCCGGTTTAAAACCGGCGGCTCTCAGACAGAATAAAAGCGGAGGAACATCCTTTCGGACATTCCTCCGCTTATGGATTAGCACCCGGCCGTTCAGGGCTGGGCACTGACGTATCCAAAAGGCGTAATTTTGACCGTGGAACCCGCTCACGGCGGCCGGAGAATGTCCCTCCGGCCGCTTTTTTGCTATAATCGCCCCATGAACACACGGGAGAGATACGAAGAGCTCAAACAGCAGATCAACTTCCACAATTACCGCTATCACGTCCTGGACGATCCGGTGATCAGCGACGCCGAGTACGACCGCCTGATGGTCGAGCTCAAACAGATCGAAGCCGAACACCCGGACTGGGTCACGCCGGATTCGCCCAGCCAGCGCGCCGGGGCGGTCGTTTCCGAAAAGTTCGAAAAGGTGCGCCACCCGCGCCCGATCCTGTCGCTGGCCAATGCCTTCGGCGCCGAGGAGGCGCGTGCCTGGTACGAGCGCGTGCGCAAGCTGGACGACCGCGTCGAGAAGGCCAGGTTCGTGGTCGAGCCCAAGATCGACGGGCTGAGCGTGGTGCTGCACTACCGGGACGGGATCTTCGTCCAGGGCGCCACGCGCGGCGATGGCGAGATCGGGGAGGACATCACGCCCAACCTCCGCACCATCAAAACAATCCCCCTGAAAATTCCATTAGGTCAGGACATAAGACAAAAGGGATTAGGTAATCAGGGATCAGGAGTCCATTCCGAACCAGAGCAAGGCCTAATCCCTAATCCCTTGGTTCCCAATTACCTGGTGGTTCGCGGCGAAGTTTTCATTCCGGTCAAAGATTTCGATGCCCTCAATCAGAAGCTGGAGGAGGCCGGTGAGAAGACCTACCTCAATCCGCGCAACACCGCCGCCGGGTCGCTGCGCCAGCTCGACCCGTCCATCACTGCTGCCCGCCCGCTGACCCTGCTGGTCTACCAGGTGGTCTACGCCGAGGGCGGTACGGTCCCCTCCAGCCAGTGGGAGCTGCTCGCCTGGCTCAAGGCGCTGGGCTTCCCGGTCACGGACGCTGCCCAGCGTTTCGACGACCTCGCCTCCGCCATCGCCTTCACCGAGACCTGGGTCACGCGCCGCGATGAGCTGCCCTACGAGGCCGACGGCATGGTGATCAAGATCGACGACCTGCGCCTGGCTGAAGAGCTGGGTTACGTCGGCAAGGACCCGCGTGGGGCGATCGCCTTCAAATTCCCGGCGCGCGAGGTGACGACCCGTCTGATCGGGATCGAGGTCGAGGTCGGCCGGACCGGCGTGCTGACGCCCCGGGCGGCGCTGGAGCCGGTCGAGATCAACGGGGTGATCGTCAAGAACGCCACCCTGCACAACTTCGACTACATCGCCGAAAAGGACATCCGCTTGGGCGACCGGGTGCTGGTCAAGCGCGCCGGAGAGGTCATCCCCTACGTCATCGGCCCCGTCCCGGACCTGAGGACGGGCGCCGAAAAACCCTACGCGCCTCCGGCAACCTGTCCAGCCTGCGGGCAGCCCGTGGAGCACTTCGAGGGGGAGGTGGCCTGGTACTGCGTCAACGCCGCCTGTCCGGCCCAGCTGGTGCGCAACGTCGAGCACTTCGTCTCCAAGGGCGGCATGGACATCAACGGGCTGGGGATCAAGATCGTCGAGAAGCTGATCGAGACCGGCGCGGTCAAGGACGTGGCCGACATCTACCTTTTGAAGCGGGAAGACATCCTGGAAGCCGTCACCAAGAAGGACCGCAAGACCGATAAGGAGCCGCCCGGCAAGATCGCCGACAACCTCCTGGCCGCCATCCAGGCCTCCAAGACGCAGCCTCTGAGCCGCCTGATCACCGCCCTGGGCATCCGCGGCGTCGGGGAGGTGGTGGCCGGAGACCTGGCGCGGGCTTTTCCCTCCCTGGACCGGTTGGAGGCAGCCTCCGCCGACCAGCTCCAGATGATCGCGGGCATCGGCCCGAACATCGCCGAGGCCATCGTGGACTGGTTCGGCCGCGCGCGCAACCGCCGGGTGCTGGAGAAGTTGAAAGCCGCCGGGGTCTGGCCTGTCGGGGCGACGCATGCGTCGCCCGTACAAGCTGGTCCCCTCTCCGGCCTGACCTTCGTCGTCACCGGCACGCTGCCGACCTTGAGCCGCGACGGAGCCAAGGAGTTCATCGAGACCCACGGCGGCAAGGTCACCGATTCGGTCAGTAAGAATACCTCTTATCTGGTGTTGGGCGAAGCGCCGGGGTCCAAGTTGCAAAAAGCGCAGACGCTGGGAGTGAAGATCCTCGGCGAAGCGGAGCTGCGTAAACTGTGCGGGGAGTAAGCCCCTCGATCCCATCGAATCGGAAAATGGGAGGCTCGCAGTGACCCTCCCATTTTTCATCTCTCTAACGACGTGGATTAATCCAGAAGTGTCCCGATTTTGTTCAGCACTTCCTGGACGATTTTATCCGGTAGTGCCGACACCCTTTCCGCCTGCCTTGCACGCCAGTCCAGGCTCTTGACCTGATCGGCCAGGATCACGCCGTCGATCGACAATTCTCCAGGAAGAGCGACTTCAAATGGATATCCTTTCACCTGGCTTGTCACCGGGCAAAACAATGCCAGGCCTGCTTTGGTATTGTACGCCTTGGGTGAAAGGACAACCGCCGGTCGGCGGCCTGCCTGCTCATGCCCGGCTTGCGGGGTAAAAGTCAACCAGACCAGGTCGCCACGCTCTGGCACGTACGCCATCACCAAACCTCGTGACCGATGGCCTCGCCGGTCTCCACACCAGCATGCAGATTCTCTTTGGTAATCTTCGCCAGCAACGACTCAAGTGTGGGGGCTGCTTCAGCCCGCTGGATGACCAGTTTCCCTTCCTCGACATTCATATCAACCGTGGCGTTATATTCCAATCCGGCTTCTCGCACAAAGTGCCGCGGGATGCGCACCGCCAAGCTGTTCCCCCATTTTTGCACACGGGTTTTCATAGTCTGCTCCTTGTATCTACATTGATGATACATCATTATGCCAAGCCTGACAAGCCCTTTTCAGAATGTCGGTAATTGGGCCTGCTTTTCAGCATCAGTCCCCAAATTGCCGTCACAAACCCGTTTCCATGAATCCGCCCCATTTTCCTTGACGCTTTTTCCGGCCGGTGATATAGTTGCGCCCAACATGTCCAGACCCCATTTGCAGATCGTCGACAATAATAACGATTGCGCCCCCGCATCCCCGGCGGGGCATGGCCGCTTGTACCTGCAAGGACCAAGCCCGAAACACTGGTAGCAGACCCCAGCGCCCCGCCCAAGCGGGGCGACTTTTTTATATAAGGAGCGTACCATGTCCATCTCGAATGAGGCCCCCGTCTACGCCGTCCCGGAAGAAAACCTGGTCCCGGTCAGCGATCATCTCGCCCGCATGGCAGCCATCCCCCCCTCGCGCATGTTCCTGATCAACAAATCGCTCAAGGTCTACCAGGAGAAGAATCCCGGCGGCAAGGTCTTCGACGCCTCGCAGGGTGACGGAGGCGCCAGCCTGCCCGGCGTGCCGCGCCCGATCCTGGAGCGCGCCGCCCAGCTGCAGATCGAGCACGGCTCTGCTTACGACATGCCCTACGGCACGGACGCCTACCGCAAGGTCGTGGTGGAGAAGTACTGGAAGCTGGACGCCGAATCCGGGCTCGGTCCGGCCAACGTGCTCGGCACCGTCGGCGGGCGCGATGCCCTGGTCAAGGCCTACCAGGCCATGCTGGCACTCGGTCACGGGCGCGAGGGCGACCTCATCGTGGTCTCGCGCGTGCCGTGGATCTCGTACAACTGGGGCCCGTACGGCATCGGTGCCAACGTCCTGTGGGCACCCGGCGATCCGGCCGCCGGCTGGACCTACACCGAGCAGGGCCTGCGCGCCACCATCGAGTTCGCCAAGCGCAGCGGGCGCAAGGTCGCCGGCCTGGTGATCACCAACCCCGACAACCCCACCGGACTGACCACCTCCGTCGAGCGCCAGGTCGCCATGGCCAAGGCGGCCCTGGAAGCGGGCGTCGCCTTCGTGCTCTTCGACTGGATGTACCACTACGTCACGGATGAATCGCCCATGGACCTGAACTCCTTCGTCCGGCAGTTCAGCCCGGAGGAACGCAAGCGCCTGATGTTTCTGGACGGCATCACCAAGAGCCTGGGAGCCTCCAACGTGCGCAACTGTCACCTGATCGCCTCTGAAGAGGTGGTCAAATTCATCACCGCCCGTGCCTCTCATACTGTGATGCCCTCGTTCTACTCCCTGGCGGTGGCCATGGCGGCCTATGAAATGGGCTACGCCGAGGCCAGCCGCACCATCGTCGAGCCGACCAACGCCAGCCGGGTCGTGCTCAAGAAGTACCTGGTGGAAAACGGCTTCACCCACATCATGGGCAAGGGCTACTACGCCTTCGTTGAGGTCGGCAAGTGGCTGGACGCCAAGGGTTGGGCGGACAGCGAGCAGCTCGGGCAGTACCTGGCCGAGCAGCATGGCGTGGCCATCGTCCCCGGGGCGTTCTTCTCGCCCTTCGGTGGGCGCTGGATCCGCTTCTCCTATGCCACCCCGACCGAGCGCACCCTGGGCGCGGCCGAGCGTCTGCTGGAAGGCCTGAACGCCCTGATCGGGTAGCCGCTTGAGGAGCCTCGAAACTCTTTGGGAATAACCGCCAAGACACGAAGACCCGAAGTAATTTGTGTCTTTGTGCCTTGGTGGTGGTTTCAAATTCTTGTCACCAGACAGGTGAGCCATGCAAACGCTTTCCCAATTCGTGGATAAATACCAGCTGGCGTTGGAAACTGCGCTGAAGGAAAAGCCGCAGTCGGGCCTGTGCGGCTTCGAGCTGGAGTGGAACCTGCTCGATGAGCACTTCCACCCGCTCTTCACCGTCGGCACCGGCCCGGACCGGCTCTCGTTCATCGACTACCTGCGCGCCAAATCCATCCCGCCCTGGGCGCGTCCCTTCAGCCAGCTGGAGGTCTTCCACTGGATGATCGAGTGGGCCACGCGGCCCTACTATTCCCCTCGCCTGGCCGTCTACGAGGGGCGGCTGATGGAGGCGCTGCTGTTGAACGCCCTCGACCGGGCCGGCAGGGAGTTCGGTGAGCGCCTCTTCGCCTGGCATGGCAACCTGCTCTACCCGGTCGAGGTGGGCCGCGACTCGATCCCCGGCGGCTGGCACCTGGCCAAGCGCCGCTACCTGGAGCGCTGCGTGGAGCTGTACGGCAGCGCCCTGGCCACGGCCGGGATCCATACCAACCTTTCCCTGCCCGACCCGCTCTTGGCCTGGGACTTTGTCCACCTGCCAGCCTCCGAGCGCGGCGACGCCCACTTGGACACTTACAAATCCGAGTTCTACGTGACTGCCACGCGGCTTTCGCGCGCCTTTGCCGCACTATTCGTCGCCACCTCGGCCTCCACCCCGCTGCGCGCCGAGACCGGCCCGCGCCGGGCGCGCATCCTGATCACCGAGCACGACTCGGTGCGCAACCTGACCTTCCCCAACCCCTCCAAGCTCGACCGGCCCGACCTGTACCGCTCCTACGCCGACTACCTGCGCATCTCGTACGAACTCGTACGCCGCGGGGTGCGCTTCGGCAACAACAACTGGACCCCGGTGCGGGCGCGCTCCTTTGCCGAGCCGGTCGAGCGCCTGATCGCCGTGACCAGCGAACAGCTGCACGACATCTACACCCGCGGCCTTTACTCGGCCGACGAGCCCCAGGCTGCCGAGGAGACGGCGCACCAGATCGAGATGCAAAACCTGCTGGCCCGCATCGACCTGCCCATGGCGCGGGTCGAGATCCGCACCGACGACGGCGGCCAACCCCTGGAGGTCGACATCGCCAACCTGACCCTCAAGCACCTGCTCTTGGTGCGCTTCTACGCCGACCCCAAGTTCGCCCGCGCCTTCCGCTATGACAAGGAAGACATCGCCCGCGCCCGCCAGAACGAGCATCTAGCGGCCGCCCACGGCCTGCGGACGGAGATCGAGAACCCCTTCACGGCCAAGCCGGTCGGGATGCGCGAGTTCCTGGGCTGGACACTCGAACAGGTCCGGCCGCTGGCCGAGCCGCTGGGCATGTGGGCCGACCTGCAGCCCCTGGCCGAAATGGCCGCAGGCGCGCCTAACACCTCCGAACAGCTGCGCATGCGCTTGAAGTCCGAGCTTGGAAAGAAGACTGTCGAGCTTCCGACAGAGATCATGATCGCCCTGGCGGAGGAACGCAAGACACGGGTGCGCCGCGACCTGGAGCAGATCGCCCAGGAGCTGCCCAAGTCGGGTCCGGACGCCGCCCGCCTGAGCGAAGCCCTGGCTCGCGCCCGCGAGGAGGCACGCCAGGACCCGCTCCTGCCGATTCCCTTCCGGCCGGCGGTCGAGGTGAACTTGGCCTACGCCGACAAGACCGCCGAGGTCGTCGACCTGGCCATGCAACTGATCCGCATCCCTTCCGTGACCACCGGGCCGGCCGAGCGCCTGGACGAGGTGCGTCGGGCGGCAGCCTTCGTCTACGACCACTTGCGCCAGAACGGCCTGGCGGCGCGCTACTTCGACGGGAAGTACCCGGCCGTCCTGGCCTCCTTCCCGCAAAAAATATCGGGCGGCGTCCTGCTCTCCGGCCACTTCGACGTGGTCCCGCCCGAGCCGGACGACTCCCAGTTCGAGCCGCGCCTGGAGGGCGACTACCTGTGGGGACGAGGCGCGGCGGACATGAAGACCGTCGTCGCCACCACCATGACCTGGATCAAAGACCGCCTGCGCCTGGGCCCGCCCTTTCCACCGGTGACCCTGCTGCTGGTCGGCAACGAGGAGAACGGTGAAGCGGAGGCCATGGGCACTCCGCACGTGCTCAAAGCCCTGGAGGCCGAGGGCTATTGTCCCGGCCTGCTGGTGGCCGGCGAGCGCACCGGCGAGGCCGGCAGCGAGCTGTGGGGCGAGATCTGTCCCGAGAACCGGGGCATCTACCGCTTCGAAGTGATCGGGCGCGGGGTGCGCACCCATTCGGGCACTGCCGCGACCGGTGCCGACCTGAGCGCCCGTCTGCTGCAGGCCCGGGCGGAGATCGAGGCCTTGTTGAATCAGCGCCTGACCCTGACCAGCGCCGACGGCTGGAAGTCCCAGGTGCGCTTCCCCTACATCCAGGTGGGCACACCAGGCATCTATAATGTCACCGCTGACCTGGGCCTGTTCGGCGTCGAGGTGCGCCCGATCCCGCAGGACGACATCACCGTCCTGCAGCAGGAACTCCAGGCGTACTGCACGGCACAAGACCTCGAACTCAAGCCCTCGGTGAACGAGAACGGCATCCGCTGCGATCCTGAAAACCCATTCCTCGCCAGCCTGCTGGCTGCTGCCAGGGAGGTCTCGGCGCAAGAGCCGCGCCTGGGACGCAAGCTGCCCGCCACCTCCGCCCGCTTCGCGCCGGGCGGGCAGGGCGTCGTCTGGGGGCAGACCGGCATCGGACCGCACGCCCGCGAGGAGCGCCATTTCGTCCCCAGCATCCTGCCGTACTACCAGGTCCTGCATGCCTGGGGCGAAAAGCTGGTTGCCTCCAGGGCATGAGACCACCCCCCAACCCATAAATCGGATAAATTTGGTACAATCTAAAAATGCTTAGCGGTATCCTTTTTCTTATCGCATAACGCCGAGGAGATCAAATGTCCAAGCCCATCCACCAGACAGTCACCTTCCGGGCCTCGCCGCACGACGTCTACGAAGCCCTGATGGATTCGAAGAAGCATGCCGCCTTTTCCGGCAGCGCAGCGAAGATCAGCCGGCAGGTCGGCGGGGAGATCAGCGCCTATGACGGTTACAGCAGCGGAAAGAACCTGGAGCTGGTCCCGGATAAAAAGATCGTCCAGTCCTGGCGCGCCGTGGACTGGCCGGAGGACCATTTTTCCACGGTGACCTTCGTCCTGACCCCCGACACGGGCGGCACGCGCCTGGACTTCACCCACACCGGCGTCCCCGACGGCACCGAGGCGGAGTTCACCCAGGGGTGGATCGACAACTACTGGGAGCCGATGAAGAAGTTGTTGGAAAAGTAGGGCGGGCATCTTGCCCGCCGACCCTGGCGGCAGGTCACAGACCTGCCCTACATTGGAGAAATATGGCGGGCATTTTGCCTGCCAATCCCAACGGCAGGTCGCAGACCTGCCCTACACCAATGAATAACTTCTTCCTGCGCCTGTTCATGGCGATCAACGTTTTCTTCATTCGGGCCAGCCGCGGACGTTTGGGGGCGCGGCTCGGCACGCAGACCATCCTGCTGCTCCACACCGTCGGGCGCAGGTCCGGGAAGCGGCACACCACGCCGATCGCCTACTTCTTCCTGGATAGCTTTTACTTCCTGGTGGCCTCCAACTGGGGCAAGCCGGCCAATGCCGCCTGGTATTACAACTTGAAGCATCACCCGCGAGCGTCCATCGAGGTGGGCGGAAAGACGGTCCCCGTGGAAGCCTCCGAGACCCAGGGGGCGGAATATGATCGCCTGTGGACGTATGCAACCGAGCACCATCCCCCATATTTACATTACCAGGAAATGACCTCCCGTCACATCCCGATCCTGGTGCTCAGGCCGGTTTCCGGGTAAGCCCAAAATAATCAACCACAAACCACAGATGAACACAGAAGGGTCAAGATTCAATCTGCGTTCATCTGTGGTTCCTTTTGCCGCTCCGGCCCGGGTGGGCTAGAACAGGAGGCGTGGGTTCCGTCGTCAGAATTTACAGTTGAGCCGCCGTTCGGCGGGCACTCCCCGTTTCCATTTGACAGAACCCTGCCCCTCGGCTACACTTACGCAGAATATTTTTCAGGAGCCTGTCATGGACTTCCACGCCACCGATGACGCCGTCACACGCCGCATTCGTTATTTTTCCGAGCGGGAGCGCAAAGCCAAGGAAAACGACCTGTATTTCTACAACCAGCCAATCGAAGAGATCAAGGGCGGCTCGAGCGTCGTCGTGCGCGGCCGGGAAATGGGGATGTACGCCTCGTACAGCTACCTGGGCCTGATCGGCCACCCGCGCATCAACGCCGCCGCCAAGGCGGCCGTGGACAGGTTTGGCACCGGCACCAACGGCGTGCGCCTGCTGGCCGGTACGTTGACGATCCACACCGAGCTCGAGGAGACCATCGCCGCCTTCAAGCACGCCGAGGCGGCCGTGACCTACTCCTCGGGCTACGCCACCAACCTGACCGTCATCTCGACCCTGATGGGACGCGGGGATTACGTCATTTCGGACAAGCTCAACCACGCCTCCATCGTGGACGGCTGCCTGATGTCGGGGGCGGAATTCCGCCGCTTCAAGCACAATGACATGGACGAGCTGGAGAAGCGCCTGCAGCAGGTCCCGGACGGGGTCGCCAGGCTGGTCGTCGCCGACGCCGTCTTCAGCATGGACGGCGACGTGCTCGACCTGCCGAAAACGGTCGAGCTGTGCCGGAAGTACAGCGCCTGGCTGATGATCGATGAAGCCCATTCAATCGGTGTGCTCGGCAAGACCGGGCGCGGCATCGAAGAGCACTTCGGCCTGGACGATGGCATCGACATCAAGATGGGCACGCTGAGCAAGACCATCCCGTCCGTCGGCGGCTATGTGGCCGGGCGGCAGGAGCTGATCCAGTACTTGCGCCACGCCAGCCGGGCGTACATCTTTTCCGCCGCCCTGCCCCCGGCGCAGACCGCAGCCGCCAACGAGGCCTTCAAGGTCATCTTGGACGAGCCCTGGCGTGTCGGCAAGGTCAACGCCAACGGGCGGCAGTTCATCGACGGCCTGAAAGCCGCCGGCTTCGACACCCTGCAGACCACCACCGCCATCGTCCCGGTGTTGTGCGGCACGGACGAGCGCGCCTACGAGCTGACCCAGGCCTGCCAGCACAAGGGCCTGTTCGTCCTGCCGGTGGTCTCGCCTGCCGTCCCGGAAGGCATGGCCCGGCTGCGCGCCACGGTCACCGCGGCGCACGAGCCGGAGGAGATCGCCCATGCGGTGGAGGTGATCGCCAACGCCGGCAAAGAAATCGGGATCATTGCGTAATTTGTAGGGGCGGACAGTCGAAGATCCCCGAAGGGGGCTGTCCGCCCCTATTCGATTATCGTTTATGCCCTCCCTCATCCTTAAACCCGGAGGCGAGAAATCGCCTCTGCGCGTCAGGGAAGGATTCGGTCATGGCCACCCCTTTTGAAGACCACAAAGACAACCTGACTCTCAGCGCTGATCCCGGACGCCTGGACCACGATGCGATCTGCGGGTTCCTGTCGCGGGCCTACTGGGCCGACACACGCAGCCGCGCAACCATCGAACGCTCCTTGAAGAATTCTCTCGTCTTTGGCGTGTACGACGGCCAGCAGCAGGTGGCCATGGCGCGCCTGGTCACCGACTACGCCACCTTCGCCTGGCTGTGCGATGTATTCGTCCATGAGGAATATCGCGGCCGAGGCATCGGCAAATGGCTGATGGAAAGCATGCTCGCCCATCCCGACTTGCAGGGGATTCGCCGCTGGATCCTGACCTCACGCGACGCCCGCGACCTGTACAGCCGATATGGCTACACTCCACTGCAAAACCCCGAACGGTGGATGGAAAAATTCAACCCGGATGCAAACTAGCCCTGCCCTGGTCCTGAAGCCCGGACGCGAGAAATCGCTGCTGCGCCGCCACCCGTGGGTCTTCTCGGGGGCGGTGGCGCACGTCGAGGGGACGCCCGAGACGGGCGGGACCGTGGACCTGATCTCCTCCCGGGGCGAGTTCCTGGCCCGGGCCGCCTTCAGCCC
>Ga0335070_10009682_pt1 | contig 11272 bp, 4 predicted proteins | sample Lox_Sample_13_FD_206722 | JGI IMG/M metagenome (GOLD analysis project Ga0335070, IMG submission 206722) | Soil microbial communities from Loxahatchee National Wildlife Refuge, Florida, United States - Lox_Sample_1.3 | ecosystem: Environmental > Terrestrial > Soil > Wetlands | place: USA: Florida... | reverse complement strand
CGAAACCCATGCTCGTCACCCTGCCCGCGCTGCTGCTGCTGATCGACTACTGGCCGTTGCAGCGAATTGAAGGCATTTATGAGTTGTCAGATGAGCGTTTTCAACGGGCCTCCCTGCGCCACCTTGCTTTCGAGAAGCTACCCCTTTTACTCATGTCGATGGCCAGCGCGGCGATCACGATTGCAGCACAACAGACCAGCTTGGCTTCGACACAGCGATTTCCGCTCACGTTGCGTCTGGAAAACGCGGCGGTCTCCTATGTTTTGTACCTCAGGAAATCGGTGTGGCCAACATCGCTCGCCTTGTTCTATCCCCATCCTGAAGGCCTCCCGGTGTGGGAGTGGATCGGCGCGGCGATGCTGGTCGTCCTCATCAGCGCGGTCATCTGGAAACAATCTCGTTCGAAACCATTCCTGTTCGCGGGATGGTGCTGGTTCCTGGTGACGCTTGTGCCGGTTTTGGGGATTGTGCAGGTGGGCGCGCAGGCTATGGCGGACCGGTATGCGTATGTTCCGCTAGTCGGCATTTTCGTCGCGATTGTCTGGTTGGTGAGGATAGAAACCGTCCGGATTCCGGCATGCACGATTGCCGCCACGATCCTCGCAGTGCTGTCGCTGCTCACTTGGCGGCAGCTCGGGTATTGGAGAACTAACGTCGAGCTGTGGTCTCACACGCTGGAAGTCACCAGGAACAATCTGATCGCAGAAGACAAGCTGGGTTCTGCCTTACAGGAGACGGGGCGCCAGGAGGAAGCGATGGTTCATTTCCAAAACGCGCTGCGCCTTGATCCTCAGGATCCTCTCGGCAGTTTCAGCGTAGCAGCGGATCTGCAGTGGCATGGGCACCTGGCTGAGGCGATCCCGTATTACGAAACTGCAATCCGGCAGACGAAGGACGGGCGGCTGCTGGCTGACACTTACCAGAACCTCGCGACCGACTACATGCAAATGGGCGATCAAGAGCAGGCGCGCAAGAATTTTCTGCGCGCACTGGACGCTAACCCCACGCTGATTACGGCTTTTGCCGGTTTGGGAGAACTCGCCGGCGAACCAGCGCGAACGCTATCGCAGGAGGTCGTGCAGAAGCCGACGGCAAAAGGCTATGTCGAACTGGCGCGGGCGTTCCAGCAGGCGGGAAGAATGCAAGAAGCGGAACTGGCCTACGCGAACGCGAAGTAGTTTGCGTCACGAAATTCAAATTCAATGTTTATGCCTGTCGTAAATGTACATCCGACACAGAGAAAGCGCGCCGTGCCGCCGCGTGCGTTTCGGCGAAGCTCAGTGCCGAAGAAGAGTCTCTTCCTTGATGGACGGCTTGCTTACCTGATCCTGGCGGCGATGACGGCACTCGTGTATTGCCGCGTGTTCCAGTATCCATTTACCAACTACGACGACACCGGATACGTTGTCGAGAATCTGCGTGTGCAAGCGGGATTGAAGTGGTCCACGCTGGTGTGGTCGTTTACGTCTTTGGAGCAGGCGAACTGGCATCCGCTTACATGGTTGTCGCACGCGCTGGATTGGCAGATCTATGGCGCTAACGCGGGCGGACATCATGCGACCAGTCTCGTTCTTCACGTGGCGAATGTACTGCTGTTCTTTCTTCTGCTGAAGAAGGCAACATCGGACTCGCCGAAGAGCTTTTTCGCAGCGGCATTGTTCGGATTGCATCCCTTCAACGTGCAATCCGTCGCCTGGGTCGCGGAACGGAAGAACCTTCTGAGTACGTTTTTTCTGCTGCTCGCGTTGGGCGCGTATGGCTGGTACGCGGCCCGCCCCGAGAGGAGACGTTATGCCTTTGTGATCGTGGCATTCGGCTGCGGCCTCGCCTCCAAGCCCATGCTGGTTACGCTTCCCCTGTTGCTGTTGGTTCTTGACAACTGGCCGTTGCGAAGGGTTGGCGGACGGCTCGAAGCTGCAAAGTCGGTTCAGCAGGTCGGGCTGCGCAGAGTTGTTCTGGAAAAACTTCCTTTGGTTTTGTTGTCTCTGGGCAGCGCGATGATCACGGTGGTGGCGCAGAAAGCGCGCGGCGCGGTGCAGACAAACGCGGATTTTCCTTACCTGGCGCGGGCAGAAAATGCGGCCGCGGCGTATGTGCGATATCTGGTCAAAGCTTTTTGGCCGTCGCATTTCGCCGTGTTCTACCCAAATCCTTTTGATCCGACGTTCGTGAACGGTCCGGGGAAGATGACCGTTGTCTTCTCCGTTGCGTGTGCTCTTCTCATTCTCGCAGTCAGTGTCGTGGCTTGGCGACAACGTTTTTCGCGACCGTACTTCACAGCGGGTTGGGCGTGGTTCGTGATCTCGCTGATCCCAGTCATCGGGGTTGTGCAGGTGGGACGACAAGCGATGGCCGACCGTTACGCCTATGTACCTCTGCTGGGAGTTTTCGTAGCGGCGGTTTGGGGCGTTGAAGAGGTTGCCCAGCGAGTGCAGATCACTTTGACAGTGAAGGGCGCGGCGGCTGCTGCGGTCTTGGTGCTGCTGGCCTGGCTGACGTGGAGGGAGGTTGGGTATTGGGCTTCGTCGGTAGAACTTTGGTCTCACGCGATTGATGTGACCAGCAACAACTATCTGGCCGAGGCCGAACTGGGAAACGCGCTGGTGATGGAGCAACGCTACAACGAAGCGCTTCCGCACTTCCAACGGGCCGCGGAGTTGGACAGGCACGATCCCGACTCACGCGTGAATATCGGCACGATTTATGAGACCGCGGGACTTCACCGCGAGGCGGCGGCTGAATATGAAGATGCGCTCCGAATTCTCGGCGAATTGCCGCAGGGAGAGGTGGAGAAAAATACGACTTTCGCTACCACGTGGAGCCTGGGCAACACATCGGTTGGGCTTGGCGACTACAAGAAAGCACGGCTGGCGTACCGGCGCGCGCGCGAAGTCAAGCCTGAGAGCTTTCACGCCTATACCGAGAAGCTGAAGACGGCGATGTCGACACAGCCGACTGCATTGGGCTACCTGATGTTGGGAGTTGCGCTGGCCGAGGAGAACCGTACGGAGGAATCGGCGTCTGCGCTGCGGCAAGCACAAGTTCTCCAACCGAATCTTGCGATCGCCAAAATCGAAGAAGAGATCGGATCGGTTTCGAGATGACGCGCGTGAGCAGGAAAAGATCGAAGCGCGGAAGAGACTCCACAGCGGCCATTCGCGCGGGATCTGCAAGAGCGGTTGCGGAACGGCGAGCCTCTTCGCCGAATGGCTTCCCTTTTTATCGGCGAGCGTGGGTTCTGGCGTTGGCTTTGGCGGCAGCAACGGTGGCAATCTACTCGCCTATCCTGCGCCATCCGTTTGTAAATTTCGATGACCAGGCCTATATCGTCGAAAATGGTCATGTTCAGGCCGGCCTAACGCTCGCGACTCTTCGATGGGCTGCAACCGCTACGGAAGAGTCGAACTGGCATCCGTTGACCTGGATCTCTCATGCGCTCGATTGTGAACTGTTCGGACTGAATGCCGCAGGACATCATGGGACGAGCCTTGCGATCCATGCCGTTAATGCTGGGTTGCTTTTCTTGCTTCTGAAGAGGGCGACCGGCGCGCGTTGGCGCAGCCTGGTCGTCGCTGCTTTGTTCGCGGTACATCCGCTGAATGTGGAGAGTGTTGCGTGGGCGGCGGAGCGCAAGAACGTGCTCAGCATGTTGTTCTTCCTGCTGACGCTGGCGGCTTACAGATGGTACGTCCGAAAGCCGGGGATTGGCCGCTATTGGAGTGTTGCGGTTCTGTTTGCATTGGGACTCGCGGCCAAGCCGATGATCGTGACTCTGCCGTGCTCGCTGCTGCTGCTGGATTACTGGCCGTTGCGGCGTGTGAAGCCTGCCGACACACAGGTCGAGACGCCCGCCGTGGGACAGCACTCGTGGCGGTGGCTGTTTGCAGAGAAGATTCCCCTGTTCCTGCTCTCTGCTGCCAGCAGTGTGGTCACGCTTTATGCACAGCGCCAGTCGATGCCATCGAGTGAAGCGCTCCCATTCGTTCAACGCATCGGCAACGCCATCCACTCGTATGCGATGTATCTGGCGAAGACATTCTGGCCGATGCATCTGGCCGCGTTTTATCCGCACGAAGGGGCACGATTGGATGGGTGGCAAGTCGGGCTGGCACTCCTGTTCCTCGCGCTGGTTTCCGGACTGGCTTGGCTGCAGCGCCGCTCGCGCCCTTATCTGCTAGTCGGATGGCTCTGGTTTCTAGGGAACCTGGTTCCAGTGATTGGAATCGTGCAGGTAGGGGATCAGGGGATGGCGGATCGTTACGTGTACCTTCCGCTCATCGGCATTTTCATCATGGTGATCTGGGGAATTTCCGATCTGGCGCCGGGCACTCTTCAGGAGCAGCGGTTTCGTTGGCTAGCTTCGGCTGCCGTGATTTCTGTGGTCGTCTTGTCGCTCCTCACCGTACGCCAGATGGGTACATGGCGCAGCAGCAACGCTCTGTGGGCACACGCACTGGAGGTGACCTCCGGGAACTATGTCGCCGAGGACTACGTTGGGAGCGCTCTGCTGGTGCAAGTGTACGAGGCGACGGGTCAGAGATATTCCGACGAGGCCACGGAGCATTTTCGCAATGCCGTTCGGATCAACCCACACGATGCCATCGGTCACCTCAATGTGGGTGCTGATTATCACGAGCACGGCAGACTTCAGGAAGCAATCGAGCAGTATGCGGAGGTACTGCGCGACACGAGCGACCCGCATCTGCTAGCCAAGGCGTACATCGGCCTGGGTGCCGCGCATGGACAACTCCACGCGTTTGATCAGGCGGAGGAAGCGTATCGGATGGCGACGAAGTTGGAGCCGGAGAATCGCGGGTTGTTCATGCGGTTGGGGCAACTGGCTATGGAAGAGAGAATTGCGCAACTTGCAGACAATGTCTCGGCTCATCCGAGCGCAGAGAATTATGTCGTGTTGGGGCAGTTGCAGCAATCTGCGGGCCGGCCGGCCGAGGCGCGTAAGTCGTTTGAGCAGGCGCTGAAGTTAAACCCGAAATCCGGCGACGCGCGCACCGGGCTCGCGAGTGTCGCGCAATGAAACCTGCTCTTCGAGAATGATCGAGGGTCAATGATCAACGTGACCACACCATCCACCAAGAGAGCTACGCGCGCAAGGCCTCGGAGCAAGAAGGCACTGCGCCCAGCGAAGGTTCCCGCCTCCGGGTCAACTCCTGCTGGTACTCCGGCACCTGGCATCGGTTTCCTGAACAGTACGTCCCGGCAGCGGTGGTTGCTCATTCTCCTCACCACGGTTTGCCTCGTCCCGTTTGTCAACAAGGCGTTCCACATCGATGACCCATTGTTTCTGTGGGCCGCGAAACACATCGTTCAGCATCCCTTGGACCCGTATGGATTTCCGGTTGTGTGGTATCGATCGACGATGCCGATGGCGGAGGTGATGAAGAATCCGCCAGCGGTACCGTACGTTCTTGCACTGGTCGGAGCGGCTGCAGGCTGGTCCGAACCGGTGTTGCACCTCGTATTCTTGCTGCCTGCGTTGGCGGTGATTGTCGGAGTTCATCAACTGGCGCGAGAGATGACTCCTTCTCCTCTCCTTGCAGCCGCTGCAACTCTCGCCACGCCGGCCTTTCTCGTTTCGGCTACAAGCCTGATGTGCGATGTTCCCATACTGGCGCTGTGGTTGTGGGCGATCATTGTGTGGAGGAAAGGCATTCGTGAGGAGAAGGCGGCTTGGCTTGTGGCTTCGGGCTTTCTGATCGGGCTAAGTGCGCTCACGAAATATTTTGGAGTGAGTCTGATTCCACTTCTGTTCTTGTATTCGATGTGGCAAAGGCGACGGCTGGGGCGTTGGGCGCTGTGTTTCCTGATTCCCATTGCGATGCTCGCCGGATATCAGTTCTGGACAGGGTCAATGTATGAGCGCGGTTTGCTGACGGGCCTAACCGATTACGTTACCGCGGCGCGTAACGTGGGTTCGGCATCGATTGGAGGCAGCTTTCTGGTTGGAATGAGCTTCGCCGGCGGGTGCGCGCTGCCGGCGCTGCTTTTAGCGCCCTGGTTGTGGTCGCGCCGATGGACGATTGCCGCAGGCTGTCTGGCGATTCTGGGAACAGCGGCGGTTGTATTCGCCTGGGTACGCATTGAGATTCCGTTTCCCGCGGAGCACCGAACTCTGTTGACAATTCAACTGGCGCTTTTCCTGATGGGAGCGGCGTCGGTGTTCTCGCTTGCGCTGGCGGACTTCCGGCGAAACCGAGACTCCGATTCTGCTTTGCTTCTGGCGTGGGTGATGGGGACGTTCCTGTTTGCCGCGTTTGTGAACTGGACCGTAAATGGACGCACGGTTCTGCCCATGATTCCACCGGTCGCCTTGTTGCTGGCCCGGAGACTTGAGCTTGCCCACGAGCTAAAGACTTACTCGATCGCAGGAGCGATCACTGTCTCGCTCGCGCTCAGTCTGTGGGTGGGAGCGGGAGATGCTTCGCTCGCCAATTCCGCCCGAACTGCCGCGGCTGAAATTCACAACCGCGCTATTCGCCAGCAGAACCGGATCTTGTTCACCGGGCATTGGGGATTTCAGTACTACATGGAATCGCTCGGCGGCGTGGCGCTCGATCCCGATCAGGTCGAGGCTACTATCCTCGATGTGGTCGTAGTTCCTCGAAACAATTCGAACACGGAAATTCAGCTCCCGGCATCAAGGCCCGACAACACTGTCACGATAAAGATGAAGACAGGTGTGACCACCGTCGGGGGGCAGGTGGGAGCAGGATTCTACAGCTCCCTATGGGGACCGTTACCGTATGCTTTTGCGCCAGTTCCGGATGAGAAGTATGAACTGTATTCGATGAAAGCGATGATGTCGACGTCTGGCGCCAAGCCGTAAAGACGTGAGAGCAGTTTACTGATAGCCTCCCCTGGGCTGAGTGGGGTCGGGAGAGTTCATTTCTGCCGGTGTCTGGGCGCCCTTTAGTTTCTGTGCCTGAAGGCCGGGGTTCATTGTCGGAGCATTCGCCAGGGCGAACTGATCGAAAGCGGGCTCATAGTAAAAACGCCACTGATCGTAGTGGTCCTTCCCGCTAAATTCGCGGATGCTGCGATCTTTGCTGGTGCTCACTACGCCGACAATCATGCCTATAGGAGGCAGCTGATACGGAGTCGAGCCTTCCTCGGACGACGCGGTCGCTGCGCTTGGCGGGGCAGGGACCGGATCGGACAGGGAATTCAGGTTCGGATCTGCAGAAGTGGAAGGCTGGCCTTGATCGTTGGTACCAGTGCGAGGAGCCTTGGGTGCATTAAACCCGGGCGCGCCGTTCAAGTTGAGCGGCACTGGCGCGGGCCCAGCGCCGCCGGGGACCACCTCCGACATGTAGACGAGTTTGAAATCCTGGCCGGTAATCGGATCCTTGTAGTGCTTGCGCAAAAAGCGCCTTCCGTTGGTGTTATCCAGTTCTTCCAGCCGCATCGGGAAACGCCCAGTCTTTTTAGAGTACTCGCGAATGGCGCGCCTGTATTGCGAAGCGCGATGGATCATTTCCTCTTCGCGGTCGCGCCGTATGTTGAAGGCGACGCTGGAAGCCACGATGCCGGCGGCAATCACAAGGATTGCCATCGTGAGCAACAGCGTAAGCAGGACATATCCGCCTTCACAACGGATGCGGTTTCGTAGACCGGTCCTCATCGGCGGCCTCGGCATCAGAACGTGTACTTCAGGCCAAGTTGCATCGTGCGTGGCCGATGAGCATCCACCGGGTGCAGGAACGAACTGCCGGTGGTGCAATCCACCTGTGCGGGGGCTCCTCCGATCCCGGGCAATGTGGTCAAACCTCCTGCAGCGGAGAAGTCGGGACCGCCATAACAGTTGATGGTGTTGTTGGCGGAGTTCCCGAGATTGGGGTTGAAGATGCGAAACTGAGTGTGATTGAAGACGTTGAAGGCTTCAACGCGAAACTCCAGATTGCTGCCCTCGGTTACCTTGAAGTTCTTCAGCAGCGTCATGTCGAAATTCAGCCGGTTCGGATTGTTGAGGACATTGCGTCCAGCGTTTCCGAAGGTCAGGCCTCTGGGAGCTGCAAACGCACCCGGGTTGTAAAGAAGAGGCCCGATGCTTCCCTGATTGAACTGGAGCACGCCCGGAGGAAGGGCGGAATGTGGACTGGCGATTACATCGGGGTAAGATCCAGCTCCCGAACCGTTGGCGACCCCGGCGTTGTCGAGAACGGAAATGCCGTTGACGCTACCGCCATTGATCACGCTGAATGGCGTCCCGGACTGGAAGACTGTGATTCCAGAGATCTGCCATCCGTCGAGCAGCAGATGAAGAAAGCGAGACCTGCTCGCGGCGGGAACGGGAGAGCCCGGCGCATCCTGCGACGAGTTCGCATCCGCGTCGCCCGAAAACATCCGCCGCTCGAAGGCGCCGCTGAGCTTGGGCAGACTGTAGATGTAGTTGACACTGAGAAGGTGGCGTTGATCGTAATTCGAACTGGCCCAACTGCTGTGGATGTTGGCCGAGTTCACGAACGAGGCATCGCTGCGATCCGAGGAGTCGTCAAACGAGTGACTGTAGGTATACGAAACTCCAAGGGTCAGCGGCCCGTTCGTCCGGCGAACGGTAGCCTGCAACGCGTGATATTGCGAGTCGGCGACATTGCTGAGAGCGAGCACGCGCCCGACGCCAGGGGCGTAGGTACGCAGGCTGTTCGGGTTGGGAATGGCTTGCAGTGAGCCGTTGCCGAAGCAGGCGGCCGCGAGATTCGTCCATGCCGGCTGCTTGGGCGTCACGATGAACCCGTTCTCCGCTACGGTAAAGGAATTCGGGGCCCCGGCGCCGAAGCTGCGGCAGGTTTGCAGCGTGAGAGGGGCTCCCATGGGGAAGGGATTGCCGGTGGGGAAGATTCCGGTGTCGAGCTCAGGAGTGAGCGGCGGCAATTGATTCAGTTGCAACTCCGCGGTCAGATGTGTTCCTTTGCTGCCGACGTAAGCTACAGTCGCCAGCGTGTCTTTCGACAACTGTCTTTGAACACTGAAGCTCCACTGCTGGACATAGGGCCAGACAGTCTTTTGGGGAATCGAGGTTACATCGAGCGGGTAGGCGAGAGTCTGGGAAGCGGGCAGGCCCAGAGTTCCGACGCCGATCGTGTCATACGAACTGGGAAACGGCGAGGTCATGGTAAGGACGAGCGGCGCACTGCCTTGCAGCGATCCGGTATTCGATTCCTGTCCGGTACCGTGTTCGAAGAAGATTCCATAGCCGCCGCGGATGGACGTCTTGCCGTTTCCCCACGGATCCCAGGCGAATCCGACGCGCGGCGCCGGATTGAAGAGATGGCTGGTCATGCAACTGTCGGGCACACCGTTCTTGCCGCATTGCACCAGACCGTTGCTCAGCACGGGATTCAGCCCACTGAGCGGATTATTGGCGTCAACTGTGATTGGATTGCCGGCCAAATCCTGCAGGTAACCGCCATTCTGGCCGAACGCATCTCCCGTCGAAATCTGGACGGTGGCGGCAAGATTTCTGTCGAAGGCACTCTCGACCCAGTTGTAGGCGTTCAGATTCTTTTCGTGATAATTCCCAAATAAGCTGAAGCGCACGCCGAGGTTAAGGTTGAAGCGTGAGTTAACTCGCCAGTCGTCCTGGACATAGGGCTCGATCACCCAATAGTCGTTGTAGTACTTCAATTGGGCGCTGTCCTGTTGAAAGCTCCGGATGGCCATGCGGTCGTCGAAGGTGGCGAACAGGAAATCGGCGAAAGCGTTTCCGGTGGATCTCTGACCGCTCTGATTGGTAAAGGTAAGCAGACCCTGCTGGTCGCCGGAGGCGGCGCCGGAAGCGGCGTTGGTTTCGTTCCGTTGCGAGTTCACCACTTGCAGGCCGAACTGGATCGTGTGTCTGCGCCAGACCTTGCTCACGTTGTCCCCAAGACTGTAGGTGGGGTTAGTGTGCTCCCAGGGCATATACGAGGTATCCACCGCAAAACCGTTTCCGCCGTACTCCGCGTTGGTTCCGGCGATGACGAGGCCGGGAAGTTTATTGCCGAAACCGTTGTTGAAGAGATATCCCACATCGCCTGGGACTGAAGGGGTGCAACTCGCACAGGGAAAGTCGTGTCCTCGGTTGATGACACTCGGATCGAGATTGGCGCCGGGCCCCGGAATGTCGCGCAGGGTGATATGCGCATCCACGTAACTGATCACGAAGTCATTCAGCAGACTGGGCGACACCGTGTCGGTCAGTCGCGCCACCATGCTCACCCCCGGACCGTTGAGCCGATTCTGGACCGTAGGGAAACTATTGTTGAGGATGTATCCCCACTGAGGGGTCACCACGGTCGTGTCCCAAGAGTCGTGGATATAACGGAAGGACGCGCGGACATTCTGTGTAATGTTGTGATCGAGGCGGAACAGTTCCTCACGCCAATAGGTCGAGGGCGAAATAACAGCGTTGTAGCAGGGAACCAGGGGCACGCCGCTGTTTGGATCGGTCCTCCCGGCCAGGCTGGAGTTGCATCCGACGCTCGAGTTGGGGGCAGGAATGATTCCGCTTCCCAGGAGTGCGGCGCTTCTGGAATCGATCGGAACTTTGTTTCCGGGAAAGGTAAGGAAGGCAGAACCGGTGCCGGCTGTACCGCCGAGCGGACAGTCGGGGAACTGGGCGCGCTGGAAGGGCACCTGGGCGCTCCCGGGAGCGAACGGACAAACATCGGTGAAATCGCCGCCGCGCTCGGCCATGGTGGGAACCGCCTGGTTAAAGTTGGACGATCCGCCCGGGCCGAGAGGGGATTTCTCCAGTCGGAATTCCTCAGAGAAGAAGTAGAACGTCTTGTCCTTCCTGGTATTGAAAACGCCCGGAACGTAAAGCGGGCCGCCGAAGTTGAATCCGAAATCCTGCCGGCGATAGAGAGGGGCCTTGGTTAAGTTCTGATCGAAGTAGTTGCGGGCGTTCATGAATTCGTTGCGGACGAAATCGTAAGCGCCGCCGTGGAACTGCTGTGTCCCAGACTTGGTTGTGACGAGCACCGTTCCGGAGGCGCTGCGGCCGTACATCGCTCCGTAGTTGGAAGTCAGAACCTTGACGTCCTGAATCGCGTCCAGGCTGGGATAGACCATGAGCGTACTTTCGGCGCCGTTCAGTCCCGCGTTGAGTACGTCACTGCCATCGACGTCGAAATTGTTGTATTCCACACGCCCGCCATTGACGCTGTATTTGACGCTGCCCGCCAAACCTACGCGAGCCTCGTCCGCTCCGGTTTGATTGCTCACTCCCGGAGCCAGGGCAATCAGCTGCGTGAAATTTCGGCCATTCAATCCC
>Ga0335070_10009680_pt1 | contig 11272 bp, 11 predicted proteins | sample Lox_Sample_13_FD_206722 | JGI IMG/M metagenome (GOLD analysis project Ga0335070, IMG submission 206722) | Soil microbial communities from Loxahatchee National Wildlife Refuge, Florida, United States - Lox_Sample_1.3 | ecosystem: Environmental > Terrestrial > Soil > Wetlands | place: USA... | reverse complement strand
CCGTGTGGTCCGGGGCTCGTTCTGGAACTACCTGCAGGGGAGCATCCACAAAGCCCAGGGCTGCGCGGGGATCGTCACCGACGGCGGGGTGCGAGACCTGGACCGGCTGCGGGGGCTGGAGCTGCACGTCTTCGCCGCGCACGTGGTGGTCTCGCAGGCGTATGCCCACCTGGTAGATTTCGGCGTGCCGGTCCGGGTCGGGGGGATCACGGTGCAGCCGGGGGACCTGCTGCACGGGGACAAGCACGGCGTCACGACGATCCCGCACGCGATTGCGGCCGAGGTCGCGTCGGTCGCGGCGCGGGTGGACCGGACCGAGCGCCAGCTCCTGGAACTCACCCAGTCACCCGAATTCACGGTCGAGCAGCTCAAGGAGCGCTGGAAGAGGTTGCGGGGGGCCTACTAGGCTCGCGGCCCACCACCACGCCCCGGCGACAGGAGAGTCACCGCCATGCGCACGGTCATCATCCTCGGGTCCGGACCTGCCGGGCTCACGGCCGCACTGTACGCGGCCCGGGCAAACCTCAGGCCGCTGGTCGTGGACGGCCACGAGGCGGGGGGGCAGCTCACGCTGACCACGATGGTCGAGAACTTCCCCGGCTTCCCCGAGGGGTTGATGGGACCCGACCTGATCGCCAGCATGCGCAGGCAGGCCGAGCGGTTCGGCGCCGAGTTCCGGGGCGGCAGCGCGTCGGCGGCGGAGCTGTCGCGGCGCCCGTTTCGCATCACCATCGACGGGGCGGTGGAGGAGGCCGCCACCCTCATCATCGCCACCGGGGCCTCGGCCAAGCTCCTGGGAATCGAGACCGAGCGAAAGCTGATGGGGCACGGCGTCTCCACCTGCGCCACGTGCGACGGCTTCTTCTTCCAGGATCAGGACATCGTGGTGGTGGGCGGCGGGGATTCGGCCATGGAAGAGGCGACCTTCCTCACCAAGTTCGCCCGGCGGGTCACCGTGGTGCACCGCCGCGACACGCTGCGGGCGTCGAAGATCATGCAGGAGCGGGCCTTCAAGAATCCCAAGGTCGACTTCATCTGGAACGCCACCATCGATGAGATCCGCGACGTCGAGGCGGGCAAGGTGACGGGCATCCGCCTCCGGGATCTGAAGACGTCCGCCGTCACCGAGCGGGCCGTGGACGGGGTCTTCATCGCCATCGGGCACACCCCCAACACCCAGGTGTTCCGGGGGCTCCTGGACATGGACGAGGTCGGCTACATCAGGACCCACGACGGCACCAAGACCAGCGTGCCCGGGGTGTTCGCCGCCGGCGACGTCCAGGACCGGGTGTACCGGCAGGCGATCACGGCGGCGGGATCGGGCTGCATGGCGGCGATCGACGCCGAGCGGTTTCTCGAGCACACGGCGCACGTCTAACCCAGGAGAATTCACAACAGGCTCGTGGACTCTCTGGGCTAGCCCGCATTATTCGCGAATGAAGCCCGCGAACAATGCGGGCTTAACAGAAGCCCTCGGGATTGGTGGCCCGGGACGGATGCCCCGTGGAACTCCCACCAGGCCTCTTCCCGCTCCAGGAGTGGCCGTCGCCATGTAAGCCCGGATTATTCACGATTCTTTCGTGAATAATCCGGGCGAGATGACCAATCCCGCAGGTTGCATGAGCGAGATCATGGGTACTGCGAGCGGTGCCGCCGCAGGCGGGCGCATGGCCGAGGGCAAGGATCACGACAAGAAGCGCATCTTGATCATCGACGACGAGGAAGACCTCTGCGTCCTGATGACCCATGCCCTCACCCTGGAGCGCAGCGACCTGGAGGTCTTCAGCGCCCGGGACGGGGCCGCGGGCCTGGAGCGCGCCAAGGCGGCGCAGCCGCACGTCATCATCCTCGACGTGATGATGCCCAAGATGGACGGCTATGAAGTGTGCCGCCGCCTGAAGGGCGATCCGACCACCCGCGACATCCCGGTGGTGATGCTCACCGCCAGCAACGATCCGCAGCTGAACCGGAAGGCGTTCAAGGCGGGCGCCATCGCCTGCCTCACCAAGCCCTATCGGCGCGCGACGCTCATCAACTGCGTGGACATGGCCCTCGGCAGCAGCCTCCGCCTCCGCGAGCGGCTCATCTGAGGCGCTCGCGCCACGCCGCACCAGAGCCTATGGATGCCCAGGTCGGTCTGGTTCGTGCCCTGGTCCCGGTGACGGTCACGCTCCACGTGCACGTGCCCTCCTCGCATCCCTCGGTGCCCGTCCTGGGCGAGGAGCGGATGGGATCGGGCGCGCTGGTGGAGCCCGACGGGCTCCTGCTGACCGTCAACTACGTGGTCATGGGCGGGCGGGAGATCACCGCCACCCTGCCGGGTGGCCAGCGGCTGCAGGCCGCGGTCGTGGCCCAGGACTACGAGAGCGGCCTGGCCGTGCTGCAGGTGCCGCTCCGGAACCACGCGGCCGCGGTCCTGGGAGACTCGCGTCACCTGAGCCTGGGCCAGGAGGTGTTCGTCCTGGCCAGCACCGGCCCGACCGCCCGCCGGGTGGGCAGCGGCATCGTCACCGACCTCGGCCCCTTCGACGCCTACTGGGAGTACATGCTGGAGTCCGCCATCCAGAGCACGGCCATGAATCCGGGACTCGGGGGCGGGCCGCTGTTCGATGCCAAGGGGCGGATGCTGGGCGTCACCTCGCTCAATCTGGGGCAGGTGGGCCGGTTCAGCCTGGCGATTCCGGTCCATCACTTCATCGAGCACCGCGAGGCGCTGCTGCGGGAGGGGCGCAGGCGCGGCCAGGCGGCCCGGGCCTGGGTCGGCTTCTACCCGCAGCCCGGCGAGGCCGGGGTGGTGGTGGCGGGGGTCGTGCCCGACGCCCCCGCGTCGCGCGGCGGCATCCAGGAAGGAGATGTGATCCTGGCCGTCGATTTCTGCGAGATCGAGAACCGACCCCAGCTGTACCGCGAGCTGTGGAAGCGCCACCCGGGAGATCGGCTGCGCTTCCGGATCCTGCGGGAGGGTCGCAGCGTCACAGTGGAGGTGGAAGCGGCGGACCGGGCCGAGTTCTACCGCTAACCCGAATCATTCACGTAAGAGCCGTGAATGATTCGGGCTGATATGCCAAAGCCGACTCCCCCCGGGGGGTGGCGCAGGGAGGTAGGCGCGCGAGGTCCCCGACCCGCGCCCCGCGGGATGGGTGCGGTGAGGAGTTCTGTTCGCCCGGAGAATTCACGGGCCCTGTCGTGAGTTCTCCGGGCTGCCCGCTTCGGAGGGCGGCATGGCGTTCGAGATCCCGGCCGACAAGCTTCGGAATATCCTCGAGATCGTCCGGATGGCCAACGCCGAGACGGACCTCGAGGGGCTGATCAACCTGATCACCCAGCAGGCCTGCGCCCTGATCGAGGCGGAGCGGGGGTCCCTGTACCTGCTGGAGAAGGAGAGCGGGGAGCTGGTCTCCACCATGGCGCTCGGGCTACCGGGGAAGGCCATCCGGCTGAAGCTGCACCAAGGGGTGGCGGGCCTGGTGGCGGCGACGGGCGAGTCGGCCATGGTGCCGGATGCCTACGCCGATCCGCGCTTCTACCGGGCCATCGACCAGGCGACCGGGTACCGGACCCGGCAGATCCTCTGCGTGCCCATCAAGAGCCGGTGGGGCGAGGTGCTGGGGGCCCTGGAAATCCTCAACAAGCGGGTCGGCAGCTTCAGCACCGAGGACGAAGAGGTGCTGAGCCTGCTGGCCTCGCAGGTGGGCGTCGCGCTGGCGAACGCGCGCCTGTACATGGGGCTGCGCACCAATCTGAACCGCCTCACCCGCCTGATGAAGGTGGGGGTGGCCATCGGCGCCGAGCTGGACCTCGATGCGCTGCTCCGCATCATCTCCGAGACCACCTCGACCCTGCTCCAGGCCGAGCGCAGCACGGTCTTCATCGTGGACCGGGAGCGGAACGAGCTCTGGTCCCGGGTGGCCGAGGGCCTGGACCGCCAGGAGATCCGCGTTCCCCTGGACGTCGGCATCGCCGGGATGGTGGCCACGACCGGGGTCCCGGTCCGGACTCGCGACGCCTACACCGACCCCCACTTCAATCCCGAGGTGGACAGGCGGACCGGGTTCCAGACGCGGAGCATCCTGTGCGCGCCGATGCGAAACGTGCGGGGCCAGGTGATCGGCGTCTTCGAGGTCCTGAACAAGCAGGGCGGGGAGTTCACGGCGCTGGACGAGCACCTGCTCGCCAGCCTGTCCTCGCAGGCGGCGGTGGCCCTCGAGAATGCCCAGCTCCACGACGAGGTCCAGCGGGCGTACATGCAGCTCCAGACCCTGGACCGCATCAAGTCCGAGTTCCTCAGCACCATCTCCCACGAGCTGCGCACGCCCCTCTCGCCCATCATCGGCTACACCGAGATCCTCCTCTCGGGGGCGCTGGGGGAGCTGCCCGCCGCGTGTCGGCGGGGGGTGCAGGCGATCGCCGAGAGCGCCCGGAGGCTCCACACCTTGATCGAGAGCCTGCTGGTCTTCGTCCGCCTGGACAAGGGCGAGATGGCCCTCAACCGCGAGCCGGTGGAGGCGCTCCCGCTGGTCCAGCACGTGATCGGAGCCCACCAGGGCAAGGCCCTGGAGCGCAGGGTGGAGCTGGTGCGCGATGTGGCGGAGGGCCTCCCCCTGATGCTGGCCGACCCGCAGGAGCTCAGCATGGCGCTCACCCACCTGGTGGACAATGCCACCAAGTTCACGCCGGCGGGCGGCCGGGTCGTGGTGCGGGCGCGCGCCGTGGACGGCGCGGATGGCCGCCCGGGCGTGGAGCTGGCGGTCCAGGATACCGGGATCGGCATCGCGAAGGATCTGCAGGCCAAGGTGTTCGAGCGCTTCTACCAGGTGGACAGCTCGCTCAAGCGGCAGTACAGCGGCGCGGGGATCGGCCTGGCGGTGGTCAAGCAGATCATCGAGGCGCACGGCAGCCGCGTCCACGTCGACAGCGAGCCGCGACAGGGCGCGACCTTTCGATTCGTGCTGCCCACCGCCGGCTAGCCGGGGGCGGCAGTCCGCTCCTGGCAAGGTAGGCACCCATGAGCACCGAGCACGTCACGGTTCGTGCGGAGGAGGCGCGGGCCTTCTGCCAGATGGTCTTCGAGCGAAGCGGCGTCCCGGCCGACCACGCCTTTCTGGTGGCGGATGCCCTGATCGACGCCGATCTCCGCGGCGTCTCGACCCACGGCCTGGTGCGGTTCCCGCTCTACGTCACCCGGGTACGGCGCGGCCTGGTGCGGGCACGGCCCGAGATCCGCGAGCTGCACGCCAGGGCCGCGGCGGTGCTGATCGATGCCGACGACGCCTTCGGGCAGGTGGCGGGGGCCGAGGGGATGCGGCGGGCCGTCGCCCGGGCGCGCGACCATGCGGTGGGACTCTGCGCCGTCCGGAACAGCTCGCACCTCGGCGCCCTGGCCTACATCGCGGCCATGGCCGTGCCGCAGCAGATGATCGGCATCGCGCTGACGATCACCAACCCGGTGATCGCCCCCTGGGGCGGGGTCACCCCCAAGCTGGGCAACAATCCCCTGGCGGTCGCGGTTCCGGCCGGGGCGCGCCCCCCGGTGATCTTCGACATGGCCTGCAGCCAGGTTGCGCGCGGCAACCTGATCCTGGCCTCGAAGCAGGGGCGGCGGATCCCGCCCACCTGGGCGCTGGACGGGCAGGGGCGGCCGACCGAGGACCCGGATGCCGGCCTGCAGGGCTCGCTCATGCCAGTGGGGGCGCACAAGGGCTCCGGCCTAGCCCTGGTGGTGGGGATCCTGGGCGGGTTGCTGGCGGGCTCGCCCTTCGGCGCGGGGCTCGGGGACATCTTCGACCTGAGCCGCCCGCAGCGGCTCGGCCACCTGGTGATGGCGATCGAGATCTCGGCCTTCCGCCCACTCACCGAGTTCCAGGGGGCCATGGAGGCCATGATCGACGACCTGAAAGAGACACCCCGCGCCGAGGGCGTGGAGGAGATCTGGATGCCGGGTGAAATGGAAGGGCGCAAGCGGGAGGCGCGGAGGCAGACGGGCTTCCCGGTGAGCCGGGTCGTCCTCGACGAGGTCCGGGCCGCGGGGGCGGAACTGGGCGTCCCCTGGCCGGCCTGAGGATCGGGCGTGCCGCGCCAGCGATCGCCGGCGGCCCCGGTCCGGATCCGCACGATGGAGCCGCGGGACCTGGCACGCGTGACGGCGATCGAGGCGGTCTGCTTCGGCTCGGAGGCCTGGCCCCGCCGCGGCTTCGCGGAGCTGGTCCAGGTGTTCGCGACCTCCCGGCCCCCGCGGGGCGGCCTGTGGGTGGCCGAGGATCCGGCGACGGGGGAAGTCCTGGGCTACGCCGGGATCGAGGTGAGCGCGCTCTGGGGCGAGGTCGACGTGATCAATATCGCGGTGGACCCCGCCCGCAGGCGGCGCGGGGTGGGGCGGGCCCTGCTTGACATGATCGTGCGCCTGTGCCGGCGTCACGGGGTTCCGCTCCTGTGGCTGCGGGTACGGATGTCGAACCGGACCGCCCGGCGATTCTATCGTCGCATGGGCTTCCAGCAGCGGGGCCGGTTCGACCAGTACTACCAGGACCCGGACGAGCCAGCCATCTTGATGGCGATGGACCTGGACTGACCAAGGCAGGGCCCGGGCACCCGGGCACCCGGGAAGATCCGGGGTGCCAGGCTGCCGGAGTGCCTGATTGCCGGCCGCCGGGGATCAATTGCAGGCCACGGACTCCTCGTTGTTGGCGTCCTGGGCGATGGCGCAGCGAACCGGATTGCTGGACGTCGCCGCGTAGAGCTGCTGGCTCTTCTCCCAGTAGGCCTTCCACCACGTCAGCGCCTTTGACTCGAACTGGGCCTGTCCCTCGGGAGACTGGGCGCGGATCTCGTCTCGCGCACGCTCGACCTCCCCCTTCAGCTGCCCGTACAGTCGGTTCGCGTCCTCCCGCGAAAGCTGCCTGCGATCCACCCGGTCCGCCACGGCAACGGCATAGGAGAGCAGTGCCTGGGTGAGCGGGTCGTACCGGAGTCCCCACCGGGCGTACACGCGCTGGTACCGGGTATCGAGATCTCGCATGGCCTGCGCGTTGGTGCGGAACCAGTGCCGGTCGAGGGCGGCCTGCCACTCCTCGTGGGCACTCTCGAGGTCGGAGGTGAGGAGCTGCATCCGCCCCTCGGCCCGCTCCTGGGCGGTGGTGGCGCACCCGGTCAGGAGCGCGATGAGCAGCAGGACCGATACTGTTCCCGGGATCGACGCGGGGACACGCATGGACGGCCGCCTCCTGTTGGCTCGGCCCGCTCGCGACGGGCTGCGACTCCGACGAACATTCCAACGCATGCTAGCGAACCGGACGTTCGGCGTCAATGCGGCCGCCACGCGGGAGAGGATTGGTCGGCGATCCGACCCCCGGCGGCGGGCGGACGGGGCCAAGATGCAAGAGCCCGTCCTGTGCATCTTCTGCTCAAGGGGGGGGTGAGTTGCGCCGAAAGATAGGGTAGGAGGATGGCAGAAGATGGCAAGCCCTGCGGCAATCCCTGCAGCCCCGGTATCGCAGAAATCCGGCATTCGGCTTGGTTTCCGATGGGTTAGCTTGTGGCATGCGTCACGCACCCCTGGGAGTCGCGAGGAGGATTCGCCATGACGCAACACCTGGAGGCCGTGACACTTGCCGTCGCCAGTGGTATCCCGGAGATGATCCATCCCAATGTCCGGTGGGCCTACGAGGACGGCGCGACCCTGACCCAGGTCATGATGGCGATCGACGCGGCGGGATGCATCGCCCTGGTCCCCATGGGGCTCCGACAGCGGGCGTGGGCGGCCGCCCACCAGTGGGCCTGGATCCGGCGACGGACCACCCCCGCCTACGGCACGGCGCTCCTCAACTGACGCCGGATCCTCCGGGGCCCCCGGGCCGCCCGCCCCCGCCCGTGAGCTCCCCTGCCGCTTTCCTAATACCCGCCCGAGCCTGTTCTTCCCCCTACCCGAAACGATCGGCCCGGTATAGACTAGACTCCGGAGTCCCCCCGCTCGGGGCCGGAGCGCGCCACGCGGCTTGCCGAGCTGGGGGTCCGTGCGAAGCGGCCGGGCTCACGAACCGGGGGAGGTGCGTCATGGCGATGGTCAAGCGGCTGCAGGAGTACCTGGATACGCAGGGCGTGGCCTACGAGGTGAAGCCGCACCGCGAGGCGTACACTAGCCAGGAGATCGCGGCCACCAGCCACGTCTCCGGCAAGGCCATGGCCAAGGTCGTCGTGGTGAAAAGGGGCGGGGCGTTCGTGATGGCGGTGCTGCCCGCCGCCTGCAAGGTGGGGATGGATCGGCTGGAGAAGGTTTTCGGGATCCCCGGCGTCACCATCGCCCGCGAGCACGAATTCGCCAGCCTGTTCCCCGACTGCGACACCGGGGCCATGCCCCCCTTCGGCAACCTCTACAACCTCGAGGTCTACGTGGACGAGGAGCTCGCGAAGCACTCTCACCTCATCTTCCAGGCGGGCAATCACCACGAACTCGTCACCATGCGCTACGCCGACTTCGCCCGCCTGGTCCAGCCCAAGGTCGCCGAGTTCTGCTCCCACGGCTGAGGGCCCAGCCCGGATTATTCACGATGAACGCGTGAATAATCCGGGCTTACCTGACGTGTAGCGAATCCTGTCGGCGGCTGCAGTCCTTGCCACCGGACAAATCCCCGCGCCGGGCGCTGGTGACTGGACCGGGCATGGCCTGTGCTGGTATGATCCCGCCCACTCTGCGGGAGCCGTCTGTCCCTAGCCAAGGAGGCACCTCGATGGTTTCCCTTGATGACCTCAAAGCGCTGGCCCGTCCCGCCTCGACGAAGATCGTCCTGCTGGTCCTGGACGGCTTGGGCGGCCTGGGGCGGGAGAGCGACGGCAAGACCGAGCTGGAGGCGGCGCGCACGCCCAACCTGGATGCCCTGGCGGCCAAGGGGAACCTGGGCCTGGCCGATCCCGTGGCGCCCGGAATCACGCCGGGCAGCGGCCCCGGTCACCTGGGGCTCTTCGGCTATGATCCCCTGCAGTACCGGATCGGGCGGGGCGTCCTGGAGGCGGTGGGGATCGACCTCGACATGACAGACCGGGACCTCGCCGCCCGCGGCAACTTCTGCAGCGTGGACGCGGGCGGCCTCATCACGGACCGGCGGGCGGGCCGCATTCCCACGGAGACCTGCACCCGCCTGGCCGCGATGCTGCAGGGGATCCGGTTCCCCGGGGTGGAGCTGATCGTGCGTCCCGTGCGGGAGCACCGGTTCGTGGTGCTCTTCCGGGGGGACGGGCTGGAGGAAGGCTTGAGCGAGACCGACCCCCAGGAGACCGGGAAGCCGCCGCTGCCGGTCCAGGCCGAGCATCCGTCCGCCACGCGGTCCGCCGAGGTGGCCAACCAGTTCGTCGCCGAGGCGAAGCGGGTCCTGGCCCAGGAGCACCCGGCCAACATGGTCCTGCTCCGGGGCTTCGCCAAGTACCCGCGCATCCCCCGGCTGACGGCCATCTACGGTGTGCGGGCGGCGGTCATCGCCGTCTATCCCATGTACCGAGGGCTGGCGAAGCTGGTGGGGATGCAGGCCATCCAGACCGGGGATACGGTGGCCGACCAGGTCACCGCGCTGGGGTCGGTGTTCGGTCAGTTCGACTTCTTCTTCGTCCACGTGAAGAAGACCGACAGCGCCGGCGAGGACGGCAACTTCGACCGCAAGGTCAGCGTGATCGAGGAGGCCGACGCCCAGATTCCCCGGATCCTGGCCCTCAAGCCCGACGTGCTGATGGTGACGGGGGATCACTCCACGCCGGCGGGCTTCAAGGCCCACAGTTGGCATCCGGTCCCGGTGCTGCTCAGCTCCAGGTGGTGCCGGCCGGACGGCGCCCCGGCCTTTTCCGAGCGCGAGTGTCGGTTCGGCAGCCTCGGCCACCTCCCGGCGGCCGCGCTGATGCCCCTGATGATGGGCTACGCCGAGCGGCTGACCAAGTTCGGCGCCTGAAGGGGACAAACGAAACCGCAGATTACACAGATTGCGCAGATTTCACGAAGGAAACGGAGTTCGCCTCTCTTTGAATCTGCGTTCATCTGCGACATCTGCGGTTTCCCGGTGTCTCGTCGCTCGGGGAGGCCAGGGATGCGGGCTGATCTCCGGAACCGGGTCGCGGTGATCACGGGCGCGTCCAGCGGCATCGGGCGCGCGGCGGCCATCGCCCTGGCGGGCGCCGGCATGCGGGTGGTGCTGGGGGCGCGTCGGGCCGATCGGCTGCAGGAGGCCGTGGACATCATCCGCAACGCGGGCGGCGAGGCGCGCTGGCTCCGGGCCGATGTCACCCGGGCGGAGGAGATGACGCAGCTCGCGCGCGATGCTGCGAGCGCCTATGGCCGTCTGGACCTCCTGGTGGCGAACGCCGGGGTGGGCTATTTCGGTCGGCTGGATTCTACCCCCCTGTCGGACGTCCGGCGCCTGATCGAGATCAACCTGCTCGGAACGATCCACGGGATCCAGGCGGCGATTCCCATCATGCGGTCCCAGGGGTCGGGGCACCTCATCCTGGTCTCGTCGATCGTCGGCAAGCGGGCGAGCCCCGGCAACAGCGTCTACGCGGCCACCAAGTTCGCCCAGGTGGCCCTGGCCGAATCGCTGCGGCTCGAGCTGGCCGATGCCGGCATCCGGGTCAGCGTGGTCTGCCCGGTGTCCACCACCACGGAGTTCTTCGAGCAGGCGGGAGCCCGCTCGCCGCTTCGATTCAACCCGACGGGGCCGATCTACTCGGCGGAGCAGGTGGCCGGGGTCATCCTGCGGGTCGCCCGCCGGCCGCGTCCCGAGGTAATGGTCTACCGTCCTGCCCGGCTGATGGTCATCCTGAATGCCATCTCGCCGCGCCTCGTGGACCGGATCATGGCCGTGTACTGGAAACGCGTCAGGCCGGGGCAATAGCAGGATGAGGAGGCACGGATATGGATGCGGAGGCTGCCGGAGGGGCCGAGCCGAGGGGCTGGATCTCACCTCCCCTGGGGCAGATCTGGGGGGACCTCTGCCGTGCGCGCGAGTCACTGATCCAGGAAGTCCGGGGGCTTTCGGAGGACCAGCTCGCCTTCCGGGCGTCGGCGGAGGCCTGGTCCATCGGGGAGATCCTGGATCACCTGTTCCTCGCCGAGCAGAGCATCGGGCGCGTGCTCTCCAAGATTCTCCAGCAGGCGGCCGGGCGGGGGCTGATCGGCAGTCCGGGTAGCATGGCGGTCCCGCCGACCCGGCTCGACCTCGAGGTGTACGGCCAGGCCGCCGTGGCCCCGGAGTCCGTCCGCCCGCTCCCGGGCCGGTCCCTGGAGCCGCTGCTCGCG
>Ga0335070_10009678_pt1 | contig 11274 bp, 10 predicted proteins | sample Lox_Sample_13_FD_206722 | JGI IMG/M metagenome (GOLD analysis project Ga0335070, IMG submission 206722) | Soil microbial communities from Loxahatchee National Wildlife Refuge, Florida, United States - Lox_Sample_1.3 | ecosystem: Environmental > Terrestrial > Soil > Wetlands | place: USA... | reverse complement strand
TCCCGGATAGTCGACGCCAAGAAGTGGTCGCGCTTGCTCATCCATCGCTCCATACTACATGTTGTGGCCGGTGGTGCGAAGTGGATAGCCACTTACTATTAATCCGGCCCTTAATTCTACTTGTCAGATTCATTCCAACGCGGCCATAGACCGCCTGGCGTGGGATTCCTTGGCCTGCTGGCGCAAGATTGATGGCGGCCAAGCCGCATTCGCTCTTGGCCTCGCGCAAGCTGTGCTCAATGAAGTAGCGCTGCGCCTGGACCCGCCCAGTTCCGGCCAGGGCACGTGGGCAGGGGCATCGGACAGGGAGTAGTTGGGAAATCTCACAAGCGCCCACTTCCCGGCGCACCAGCAGATGCCAGCAGCGGGCTTGGGTTTCTCTGCCGTCCCAAACCCGGGCGTGTAGATATTCAGCCACCAACCGGCCTTTCCCGCCCGCAACGTCAGCCTCTGCCATGCTTCGGGCGGTTGGGCAGCCCACTGGTCGACCCGTACCGGGACGGCTTGGGCCTTGGGGTGAAGCGGACGTTTTCCCCTCCCCGACCAAGCCGGGACTTTCGGCTCGGGATCATGGAAATAGACGGTTTGATCACAATGGACATCGGCTACGCAGCGACAGCCCCGTCGCAGATCGGCCGGGTGGATTCCCAGTGGCGGCAGGAAGGACAGCGCCAGTGCAATTCGGCGCCCGTGAAACCGCACTGGATACAGCTGTAGCGGGGCTTGTCGGATAACATCCGGTTGAGCGAGCGACTGAGCTTGGTCAATGCGTTGCGCTGCCTGTCGGGACCATCGTCGAGCAACAGATCGGACAGCGTGCTTAAGACCTTCAGGGAGGGTTTGGCGTCCAAGACCCGCTGCAAGTAATCGGCGGCCTTTTCAGAACCCTTCTCTCCCCTGAGCCGTTCGGCGAGACAAACCGCGGCATCCTCAGAACCATAGGTCTCACATAAGTAAGACAGGTAGGCATTCAATCCGCCGGCAGGCTGATTCGAATACTCATAGCAAATCTGTAACAGCCCCAATATCTCGGGTATGTACGCCGGGTTTTGCGACTCGATATTCTTCAACGCTTGCAGGGCGAGCTCAAAGCGACCATTGCGGATTTCCATGCGCGCATTGAGCAGGGAAGTGCGTATGCATTTCGTATCGTCCTGCAGTGCTTCCGCCAGATATTTGGCGGCGTCGCTGTCGCGGTTTTGCGCCAGCGCTTCCTCGGCCAGCTCACAGAGAAACTGGGCTACCGTTTCGCCACGCGGGATTTTGTTCATCGCTTTCAACTTCCGCGTACATTCTATGGCTTTCCACCAGTCTTTTTCCTGCTGGTAGATTTGCAGCAGTTGCTGAAGCGCCGACTTGCGATAGATGGCGTGGTCGACCAGATTGGTGAGAATGCTCTCCGCCCGGTCGAATAGCCCCGCACGCAGATAGTCCATGCCCAACTCAAAATGGGCGCTGGCGCGCTGATCCTCGCTGAGATCTCCCCGCTCGATGAGCTTTTCGTGAATTTCGATGGCTTTTTCGAGTTCACCCCGGCGCCGAAACAAATTGCCGAGGGCGATGTGCGTTTCGATCGTTTCGACGTCGCTGACTAGAAGGTTGGCGAAGGTATCGATCGCCTTATCGGTCTTTTCGCTGAGCAGATAATTCAAGCCGCGAACATAAGCCTGACGGAGCGAGCGGGTATGATTGATGAGGTATTTTTGGGTGTAATGCTGCTTGGCGGCATACCACCCGGACGCCGCAGCAACGGGCAGCAGTAACAACAGCCAATCTTGCATCAATTGGTTTTTTCCGCCACGAGGGCTCGCAGGCTCTGGATTTCCGATTCGGCCGCCTGCAATCGTGCCTGCAATCTCCCGCATGCGCTCCGCAGCCGCAGCACATAGGCGAACTGCACCGCGAGGCCCAACGCGACTCCGACCAATAGTTCCACAGTCAAGGCCAGCGCCAGCGGCAGCTGGATGGTTCCCAACACGAGATGGACCGTCACCGGTTGCAAATTTTTGTAGGAGAAAAGCAGGGCGATGAGAAAGATGACCACGAATACCAAGGCGTAGACAAGTTTCATGGCGTCACTCGCAAAGCCGGGCAAGACGGCCGGATGTTTATGGGCTTGACTCAAGATGCATCGCGCTCGGAATTGACCCGGTCCCTGAGTTCTTTCCCCGGTTTGAAATGGGGTACGAATTTGGAGGCCAATTCGACCGAATCCCCCGTTTTCGGGTTGCGTCCGATCCTGGGTGGGCGGTAATGCAAGGAGAAACTGCCGAAGCCGCGAATTTCTATGCGTTCGCCGGCGGAAAGCGCCTGACTCATGTGCTCGATCATGAATTTGACCGCGGATTCCACATCGGCGTAAGCCAGATGGCTGTGCTTTCTGGCCAAGATATCGATCAGATCTGACTTAGTCACTTTCGTTTCCAAAAAATGAAGGGGCATGTGAATGCCCCCTCGTTTGAAGCACTATAAGACTTATTTTTCCATCTGTTCCTTGAAAAGGTCTCCCAGCGTGGGCGTGGTGGCCTGCTGCGTGTAATCCTTAATCGCAGCACTCTCTTCATCCTGGTCCTTAGCCTTGATGGACAGCGTGATGGTTTTGGTTTTCTTATCGACGCCGATGAACTTGGCTTCGATCTTATCGCCCACGCTCAGCTGCGTACGGGCGTCCTCCAGGCGATCGCGCTGAATCTCTGAGGCGCGAAGATAACCTTCTACGCTGTCGGCCAGAGTAATGACCGCACCCTTGGCGTCCACTTCCTTGACTACGCCGCTGACGATCGCGCCCTTCTCATGGGCCGCCAGATAATTCTGGAACGGGTCCTGCTCGAGCTGTTTGATGCCCAAGGATATGCGCTCGCGCTCCGGATCGATCGCCAGGATGACGGTTTCGACCTCATCGCCCTTCTTGTAATGGCGGATGGCTTCCTCGCCCGCCATCGTCCAGGAGATGTCGGAAAGATGAACCAGGCCATCGATGTTGCCGTCCAGCCCGATGAAGATACCGAAATCGGTGATCGATTTGATGCTGCCCTTGATCTTGTCGCCCTTCTTGTGGATCGCCGCAAACTCCTCCCAGGGGTTCGGCTTGCACTGTTTCATACCCAGGGAGATACGGCGCCGCTCCTCATCGATGTCCAGCACCATGACTTCGACTTCGTCACCCAACTGGACGACCTTGCTCGGATTCACGTTCTTGTTGGTCCAATCCATCTCGGACACGTGCACCAGACCTTCGACGCCTTCCTCCAGTTCGACGAAGCAGCCGTAATCGGTCAGGTTGCTCACCTTGCCGAACAGCCGGGTGCCGGCCGGATAGCGCCTGGCGATGTTCATCCAAGGATCTTCGCCCAGCTGCTTGAGCCCTAAGGAGACACGGTTTTTCTCCTGATCGTATTTGAGCACCTTGACCTTAATTTCCTGCCCGATCTGAACCGCCTCGGAGGGATGGCGAACGCGTTTCCACGCCATGTCGGTGATGTGCAGCAGGCCGTCGATGCCCCCCAGGTCGATGAACGCGCCATAATCGGTGAGATTCTTGACGACACCGGTGACCACGGCACCTTCCTGCAGGCTTCCCAGCAAGGCCGCTTTTTCGGCGCTGAATTCGGTCTCGACCACTGCGCGGCGGGAGAGAACCACATTGTTGCGCTTCTGATCGATCTTGATCACCTTGAATTCCAGATCGCGTCCTTCCAGGAAGGTGGTGTCGCGCACCGGGCGGACATCCACCAGCGAGCCGGGCAAAAATGCGCGCAATGCCCCGATGGCCACGGTAAAGCCGCCGCGCACCTTGCCGGTGATGCGCCCGACAACGGTCGCGGCGTTCTCGAAGGCCTTTTCCAGATCTGCCCAGGCTTTCTGCCTCTTCGCCTTGTCGCGGTTCAGCAGGGTCGCACCCATGCCGTCTTCCAGCATGTCCAGGGTGACCTCGACCTGATCGCCGACCTGTACTTCGAGTTGCCCCTCCGGGTTCAGGAACTGCCATTTGGGAATGACACCTTCCGACTTGAGCCCCGCATTGACGACGACCACGTCCTGGCCGATGTCCACGACCGTACCGCGCAGGATGCTGCCCGGACGCATTTCGGCCTTTGCAAGGCTCTCTTCAAACAATTCTGCAAAGCTTTCGCTCATAAACTATCTTCTTTACAATCCAGGCCGAACAAGAACCATCCGGCTGGAAATAGGTTGAGTTGAACAAACTGCCGGCAACTGCGCCGACAACCCTCTAAAACAAAACAGCGGACGAAGTCTCAGCGGTCGATCAGAGCCAGGCACTGGACGATGACCTCTTCGATGCTGAGGTGGGACGAATCCACAAGTACCGCATGTTCAGCCCTTCTCAGAGGCGCTACGCTGCGCTCCTGATCGCGCCGGTCCCTTTCCTCGATCTCTTTTGTTAAGGCGGAAAGGCTAACATCGTTCCCCTTCTCTTTCAACTGCTTATAGCGCCTCAAGGCGCGTTCTTCGGCGCTTGCGGTCAGAAAAACCTTGTACGGGGCATCGGGGAAAACCACCGTGCCCATGTCGCGCCCATCCGCGACCAGGCCGGGGGAGCGCCGAAAACCGCGCTGCTTCTCCAGGAGTGCCTGGCGAACGGGGCCCAGGGCCGCGATTTTGGACGCGGTATTTCCGCAGCTCTCCGTCTGGATGCGCTCGGAAATATCGCATCCATCCAGGATCACCCGGGGCGTCTCATTGGCCTGGAAGGCGAGATCCATCGCCTGAGCGATCGCGACGATCCGCTCCACATCGTCGGGAGAAACACCCCGATCCATCACCGCCACGGCCAAAGCACGATAAATCGCGCCGCTATCCAGATAATGCCAGCCCAGGCGTTTGGCGATCGCCCGACTGACGGTACCTTTGCCGGCGCCGCTGGGGCCGTCCAGGGTCAGCACCGGTATGCTGGCGCTCATCAGGACCCTCCCACAGACGAGTCACCTGCCTGAACGGCGATGTTCAGGCCCAACGCTCGGGCCAAGGTCACGAAGCTTGGGAAAGAGGTGTTGACGTTTGCACAATCGCTGATGGCAACCGGCCCGCTGGCACGTAAGGCGGCGATGGAAAACGCCATGGCGATGCGGTGATCGCCGCGGGCATTCACCGATCCTCCGGAAAAGCTGCCGCCGCGGATCACCATGCCGTCCGGCGTGGGCCGAGCATCGATCCCCAGAGCGATCAACCCGTCCGCCATGACCTGGATACGATCGCTTTCCTTGACCCGAAGTTCCTCCGCACCGCTCAGGCGGGTTTCGCCCTCCGCGCAGGCGGCAGCGACGAACAACACCGGGAACTCGTCTATGGCCAGAGGAACCAGGTGTTCCGGAATCTGGATGCCGCGCAGCGTACTGGAGCGCACGCGCATGTCGGCCACCGGCTCGCCGCCGACGACCCGCTGGTTGCCGATTTCCACATTCGCCCCCATCAGGCGCAGGATGTCGATGACACCGGTACGCGTGGGATTCACGCCCACATGGAGGAGGGTGAGGTCGGCGTCCCGGGCGACGGCCGCACCGACCATAAAAAAAGCCGCCGAGGAGATGTCGCCGGGTACGTCGATGTCCGCGGCCTTCAGCACACCCCCCGAACGGATGCAAATCTGCCCGCCTTCGCGCTCTACGGGATAACCGAACCCGGCCAGCATGCGCTCGGTGTGATCGCGCGTGGGAGCCGGTTCGCGCACGCAGGTCTTGCCTTCCGCGTAAAGGCCTGCCAGAAGCAGGCAGGATTTGACCTGGGCGCTGGCCACCGGCATGTCGTAGCGAATGCCGTGCAGACGTCCTTTGCCGCCGATCTTCAAGGGCGCCGTGCCTGTCGCCGAAGTCTCTATGTACGCGCCCATTTGTCTCAATGGTTCGGTCACGCGCTTCATGGGTCGGCGCGAGAGGGATTCGTCCCCGGTCAGAACCGTATCGAAATCCTGCCCGGCCAGAAGCCCGCTCAGCAGCCGCATGGAGGTACCCGAATTACCGAGATAAAGCGGGCCGTCTGGCTGCTTCAGGCCATCGAGGCCGACACCGTTAATGGTCAACCGTCCCCCTTCGGGACCCTCGATTTCGACCCCCATGGCCCGAAAGGCGTTCATCGTCGCCAGGCAATCTTCCGCTTCCAGAAACCCGGTTACGCGCGTCACGCCTTCGGCGATCGAGCCGAGCATGATAGAACGATGGGAAATGGACTTGTCGCCGGGGACGCGCGCCTCGCCGTGCAGGCATCCGCCCGGCTCGACCAGAAAATTCACGGTGGGTTTGTGCATGATGTTATTTTTCCAACTGATCCAAAAACCGTTGCCGCGCGTTGCGGGCGCTGGCGAAGAACTCGAACAGATCGGCGGCGGCGCCGGTTTCCAGCATCGCCTTGACCCGGTTCAACTCATCGCAGAGCTGCCCAATCAGAGGCGCGATGTGCTCCTGATTCGCCAGGCAGATGTCCAGCCACATTGTCGGATCGCTGGAGGCGATCCGGGTGAAATCGCGAAATCCGCCGGCAGCATACTGGAAAATCTCCTGCTGCTCATTCTTTCGCCCCAGCATGTGCACCAGCGCATAAGCCAACACATGGGGCAGATGACTGGTCGCGGCCAGCACCTCGTCATGATGGTCAGGGGCCATCTTTGAGACTTTCGCGCCGATGGCTTCCCAAAACGCCTCCACCCGCTTCAAGGCTGCGGGACTGGTCGCAGGCAAAGGCGTGAGGATCACCCGCTTGCCCTGATACAGGTCGCCGGTCGCGGCCTCGACGCCACTCCGTTCAGCCCCCGCGATGGGATGACCCGGCACGAAATTGGGGGGGACGTATCCGAACACCTTGCGCGCCGCATCGAGGACGCTTTGCTTGGTGCTGCCCGCATCGCTGTAGACCGCATGTTCCGACCAGACCGGGCGCAGCGCCGTGAAAACCGTTTCGAAGGCGCCTACGGGTGTTGCAATCATCACCCAATCCGCGCCGGCTGCGCCCTCGGCCGCATCGGTACAGGCAACATCGATCACGCCGAGATCCAGGGCCCTGCGCAGATTGGCGCTATCCCCGTCGACCCCGACGATCTGACGGCAAAGCCGCAGACGCCGCGCCGAGCAGGCGATGGAGCCACCGATCAGGCCGATGCCGATGATGCAAAGGCGCTCGATCATAGGCCGAGCACGCGATCCAGGGCGTTCAGGAAAACCTCGTTCTCCTCGGCGGTGCCCACGGTCACGCGCAGATGATTCGGCAGGCCGTAATTGGCGATGGGCCGAACGATCACGCCCTGCCGCAACAGACCCGGGTAAACCGGCGCGGCGGGGCGCCCCAGATCCAAGGTGATAAAGTTGCCCACGGACGGGATGAATGTCAGCCCGCGTTTCGAGAAGGCGGCGGCGAGTTGCCTTAGTCCTTCATCGTTCAGGGACACGGAACGCGCCAGATGATCCTCGTCCGCCAGCGCCGCAGTGGCGGCCGCAAGGGCCAGCGAGTTGACGTTGAAGGGCTGTCGAACCCTGTTCAGCAGGTCGGCGATCTCCGGGCTCGATACCGCATAGCCCACGCGCAGCCCTGCCAAACCATAGGCCTTCGAGAAGGTGCGGGTAACGATGAGGTTGGGAAACTCCCCCAGCCATTCCAGGGAATCGGGGAAATCGGCCTCCCGCACATATTCGAAATAGGCTTCGTCGACGACGACGATGACGTGTTCGGGCATCCGCGCGAGAAAACGCCGCAGTTCGGAACGAGTCGACCAGGTGCCGGTGGGATTGTTCGGGTTGGCGATGAAAACCAGTCGGACCTTGCCATCGACAAGGCGGCCCATGGCGTCGAGATCATGGCCGTAACGGGGGCCGCGCGAGCCGTCGTGAGCGGGTGCAATACGGGCCTCGGCGCCGGTGGCTTGCGTCACGATGGGATAAACGGCGAAGGCGTGCTCGGAAAACACCGCCGCGTGTTCGGAAGAAAGAAAAGCCCGGGCCGCCAGCTCGAGCACATCGTTGGAGCCGTTGCCCAGGGTGATCTGCTCGAAGGCGACACCCAGCTTCGCAGCCAAGGCGGTTTTCAGCGCATATCCGCCGCCGTCGGGGTAAAGATGCAATTTCCAGTTCGCTGATCGGCTTGCCTGGCTGATAAGGCGTCAGCCCCCTGACGCCCGGTACGGCGAGTTGTTGTGCTTGCATGACGTTTGTTTTAGTGATTTGTAGCTCAGGCGTGGCCATAAAACCAAGCCTTAGGGCATGGTCGAATAAGTGCCCTGAATCGGTTTCGCTGCGCGAAGGCCATTTGAATCCGGTTTCACTCGACACATCCTGTGCCTCGCCCTGCGGGCGGCACAGCCGTGCAAACCGGCTATCCTGCCGGTTTGTCGCACCGGAGGGCGAGATACTTTCTTTTGCGTGGCCAAAAGACCAGTTTGCCGGGAACAAACTGAGTCGCACGCAGGGCGCCCGAAGGGTTCGCGACAGGATTGGCGCGAAACAGCGTATCCAAAGAAAAGGCCACCCGACAGCCGCGAAAGCTCTTGCGCTTCTCGCTTGCCAAGCGGGGCTGAACGGGGAAAAAGCAAAAAAAATAGAGCGACTAAAAAAGGGAAGTTAATTGTTGCCAAATCCTTAGGTCCCGTTGATCGCCCGCGGATAGGAACCGAGGATCTTCAGCATGACGACATTGTTTTCCAGGACCTTCAGCGCATCGGAAAGCGCCCGGTCTTCCTGATGACCCTCCACGTCGATGAAGAACACGTAGTCCCAGGCGCCACGGCGCGACGGCCTCGACTCGATCTTGCTCATGCTGATCTGGTATCGGGCGAAGGGCTCCAGGGTACGGTACAAAGCGCCGGGATAATTGCGCGTGGAGACCAGCAACGAGGTCTTGTCGTTGCCGGTCGGGCCCACGGGATGACGGCCGATCACCAGGAAACGCGTGGTATTGTCGGGCTCGTCCTCGATGTTGCGCTCCAGGATGCTTAAGCCGTACAAGTCCGCGGCCACCTGGCCGGCGATCGCCGCACTGTTGGGCGTCACCGCCGCGAGGCGGGCGGCTTTTCCGTTACTGCTGACGCTGCTGCGTTCGACATTGGGGAGATAACGGTCCAGCCATTCCCGGCATTGCGCCAGCGACTGCTGGTGCGAAAACACCTGCCGGATCTCCTTCAAATCGGTGAGTCGGCTCATCAGATTGTGATGGATGCGCAGAATCACCTCGCCGGCGATCAACAGGGGCGAACGCAAAAAGCTGTCCAGGGTATGGGTGATCACGCCCTCCGTCGAGTTTTCCACCGGTACGACGCCGAATTGGCAGGCGCCGCTCTCCACCGCCCGAAAAATCTCGTCGATGGCGGGAAAGGGCGCCGCCCTGACGGCATGACCGAAATGCTTGTAGGCGGCCTGTTGGGTGAAGGTCCCTTCAGGCCCCAGGAACGCAACGGCGAGCGGCTTTTCCAGGGCCAGGCATTCCGACATCAGTTCCCGAAAGAAACGCACCACGGCCTCCTCGCCGAGGGGCCCCGGGTTGTTCCCGGCAATGCGGCGCAAGACCTCTACTTCGCGTTCGGGACGATAGAAGCAGTCCACCTCCCCCGCTGCGGATTTCATCTCCGCCACGCGCTGGGCGCAGCGCGCGCGCCGATTCAACAGCTCGAGAATCTCATCGTCTATCGCATCGATTTGTTTGCGGAGTTCCGCGAGGGCTGGGTCGACGGCCATGCGCTCGTTCCTATCCCGGATACTGCCGCTCGCTAGATCAGCCGGGTCGACAGCACGCCCTTGATCGCCCGGATTTTCTCGAAGGTTTCCGGCGGCACATCGGCGCTGAGGTCGATCAGGGTATAGGCATACTCGCCCTTGGATTTGTTCAGCAAATCGACGATGTTCAGATTCGCCTCGGCCAACGCGCTGGAAATCTGGCTCACCATATTGGGAACGTTTTCGTTGGCGACGCCAAGCCGCATGCCCCCGTTGCGCGGCATCACCACCTCCGGGAAATTCACCGAATTGCGGATATTGCCGTTTTCCAGGTAATCGCGGATTTGATCCGCCACCATCACGGCGCAGTTCTCTTCGGCCTCCTCGGTGGAGGCGCCGATATGCGGCAACAGAATCACGCCGCGCCGATTGAGCAGTGCATTGGAAGGAAAATCACAAACATAGGCGCTGACCCTGCCCCCATCCAGGGCTTCGCAAACGCTCGCATCGTCGACGATGCCGGAACGGGAGAAATTCAATAGCACCGAGCCCTTTCTCAGCAGATTGACGCGGGTCGCATTGATCATGTGATGCGTCTGCTCGTTGTAGGGAATGTGCAAGCTCACGAAATCCGACCGGGCCACCAGATCGTCGATGCTGGAAGCCTTGGCCACGGCCGAAGACAACTGCCAGGCGCTCTCCACCGTGAGCAGCGGATCGAAACCGATTACTTTCATGCCGAGGGCAAGCGCCGCGTTGGCGACCCTCACCCCGATCGCGCCCAAACCCAAGACTCCCAGGGTCTTTCCGGCCAGTTCGAAGCCGGCGAAGTTCTTCTTGCCTTTCTCCACCACCTGGTTCACGGCTTCGTCGTCGCCGCTCAGAGAACGCGTGAAATCCCAGGCCTGGCAGATATTGCGGGCGGCCAGCAGCATGCCGGCGATCACCAGTTCCTTGACGGCATTGGCATTGGCGCCCGGTGCGTTGAATACGGGCACGCCCCGCTTGGAGTACTCGGCCACCGGAATGTTGTTCACGCCCGCACCGGCGCGCCCGACGCACTTCACCGAATCCGGGATGGGCACACCGTGCAGCTTGAACGATCGCAGCAGGATGGCGTCCGGATGCTGGATTTCCGAGGCGACTTCGTATTTGTCGCGCGGGAACCGCTCCAGACCCGCCACTGAAATGTTGTTGTAGGTCAATATCTTGTACATGGAAAACCCTTTAACCGTGTCGGCGTTCGAATTCGGCCATGAAAGCGATCAGCGCATCGACGCCCGCCTCCGGCATGGCATTGTAAATGCTCGCTCGCATCCCGCCCACCGAGCGATGACCCTCCAGAGTGACCAGACCGGCGGCCTTGGCCTCGGCGGCGAAAGTCTTCTCCAGTTCCGGCTTGGCCAGACGGAACGGTACGTTCATGCGCGACCGGCAGGCTGCATCCACCGGGTTGGAATAAAACGGCGAGGCATCGATGGCTGCATAGAGCTTCGCAGCCTTGCGGATGTTTCTGGCCTCGATGGCCGCCAGGCCGCCCTGCTCCTGCAGCCACTCCAGCACCAAGCCGAGCAGATACCAGTTATAGGTCGGCGGAGTATTCAGCATGGAGCCGTTGTCGGCC
>Ga0335070_10009677_pt1 | contig 11275 bp, 11 predicted proteins | sample Lox_Sample_13_FD_206722 | JGI IMG/M metagenome (GOLD analysis project Ga0335070, IMG submission 206722) | Soil microbial communities from Loxahatchee National Wildlife Refuge, Florida, United States - Lox_Sample_1.3 | ecosystem: Environmental > Terrestrial > Soil > Wetlands | place: USA... | reverse complement strand
CTTTCATGCTCGGTTTTTCAGCAGATTTCAGTCTTTCTGCCGCTTCGGGAGCAGGCCCCGGCGAACCCCGAGATCCTGGAACAGGGCCACCCAACGGGCCTCCATCTCCCCGGGGTGAAAAAGGACGGATGGTGACTCGATAAACAGACGGGCTCATTTCCGTCATCGACGGTCTCCCGACAAGAGTCAACAAAATGGCTAGAGCAATATGGATCAACAGGGAGAAGGCGCCTGCTTTCAGCAATCCGCCATCATCAGATGAAGCTTGGCCCTCCAGGGAACGACGAAATGTTCTCATTTTTTCAATTCGATTCCCAAACCGGGGTTTTTCACGCCCGATCGCGTTAAGACATCCATCACCTGTACCACGGAATCATACTTGACATTCTTATCTCCGTTAATAATCACAGAGGTGTCAGGCTTACTCCTCACCATTGCAGTCAGCTTGTATTTTAATGACTCTAAGTCAAGTTTCGTGTCCTCCAGAAAAACCTGACCCTGAGCGTTAATATTGATAATGACATCTCGCGATGTCTCCTCCGATTTCGATGCCTGGGGCAGTTGCACTTTCATGCTGGACTGGTAAATGAAAGGGGTGGCGATCATGAAAATGATCAGTAGAACCAGAACGACGTCAGTAAATGGCGTAATATTGATTTCTGCCATTAATTTGGATTTTTTCGCTCTTTTCTTCATGCTATTCTCCCCGAATCAGATCGATTAACTCGGAAGCACACAACTCCATATCATTCGTAAAAAGTTCCACCTTTCTCGCGAAATAATTAAATGCAATCACCGCAGGGATAGCCACAAAGAGGCCAGTGGCTGTACAAACCAGTGCCTCTGCGACCCCGCCGATCACAATGCTCATTCCACCGGCTCCGGCTGCGGCAATGTCATGAAATGCCCGAATAATACCCAGAACCGTCCCAAAAAGTCCTATATAAACGGCTATGTTTCCAATGGTTCCCACAATGCCTGTATAGCGCTCCAACTTTGTAACCTCGATGGTGATCTCACGCTCCATCGCATTGGATATTTCCTTTTCTTGGTGTCCGGAGAGCTCAAGCCCGCTATAGACCACATTTGAAAATGGCGCGAGCGTCTCTTTGCAAAGCACCATTGCCTTTTCGATGCCGCCTCCGCTTAAGGCTCTCGCTATCCTTGCCATAAATTCGGCCCTATTCGTCTTTGATCGCTTCCGATAATAAATAATCCTTTCTAAGAGGATCGCGATGGATAAGAAAGAGCAGAATAGCAAGATATACATCGTGAAACCACCGATCTGAACGACTTCCCACATTGTCTTTCCTGCAAACATTTAACGTTCCTCCTTCAAAATTTGTTTCCTTATCAAAGTATCTGTCTAATTTCCTGAGATGTTCCCCGTTTCCCCACCTTTTCGATTCATGACAACGACCAGGACTCTTGAAACGCGAAGGCAATTCAACCCGTCGATGCTCTCCCGGTCTTGCATGCCGGCGGAAATAGGTTACTAAATCACACAATTGGACGCATTCTAACACCGAAGCGTTGAGAAGTTCAAATCTGGGCAAACATAGGGAGGGAATCATTGGGTCCTACTTCTTCACCAGCGTATAATCCAACTTGATGTTTGAAAGGGAACGGAAGATATTCCCCTTGACCCGGCGATTCTCCTTTTCAAGCTCGCTGATCAATCTCTTCACTTTCTTTCTCTTCGATCTTTCAGAAGCAGGGCATCCACATGGAAAATAAGGAAGACCCATCTCCTTCGCAAACCGCTCGATTTTCCTCTCTTCCAACAAGGCCAAGGGTCGTATGAGGGTAATCTTTCCATTGAATAGGGGTTGAAGGGGCAGCATCGTGCTGATTTCCGCGCTATAGAAGATATTCAGAAGGAGAGTCTCGATGATATCATCTTTGTGATGCCCAAAGGCCACCTTGTTGCATCCGAACTGCTGTGCCAGAGAAAAGATTCTCTTTCTTCTCTCCCACGAGCAGAGAAAGCAGGGATTTTCACGGTTGTCAGGGCCAGTGGCTAATTCTGCGATCCGGGTGGCTTCAATGTGATAAGTTATCTTCTTCGCTTCGAAGAACTCTTTGATCATGTCCACCCCGATCGGGTCGATCCCGAGATCGACATGGACGGCCAGCAGTTCATAACGAACCGGAACCCGTTTGGCACGCTCAGAAAGAAGTGTCAAAAGGGTAAGGCTATCCTTCCCCCCGGAGACTCCGACAAGAATCCGATCGCCATCGTGGATCAGGCCATAGCGATGGATCGCTTTCCCCATCAAACTTCGAATCTCTTTTTCCCAGTAGGCCATCTTCTTACGATAAACAATGAAAGATAAACGATGAAGCAAATGGATCGTAGCGACGGCATTCACTGCCGACGATATCCTTTATCGCCCTCAATAAATGAGGGCGCTACATCGCCTCCTCATCTCCTCATTCCCCTATCTCGTATCTCTCTCTGAGCTATGTTCTATTCCAATGAGCGGGCAGATCTCGCATCTTGGTATCTTTTTGCACAACGTCTTTCCAAGATGAACGAAGAGGGCATGGTACTCATTGAATAATTTTTTGTCGCTGGGAAGATGATCCATAAAGAGCTTCTGAATTTCTTCATACGAGGCTTTCTCCGAAATCAATCCGTGTCGCGAGATAATCCTTTTGGTATAGGCATCGACAACAAAAATAGGCTTTCTCAGACCGTAAAGCAGGATGCTGTCCGCTGTCTCAGGGCCAATCCCCTTGACTCCGAGAAGTTTTCTCCTCAACTCTTTCAAACTTCCTCTTCGCATTCCCCCTAAATTTCCGGCATATTCTTCAAACAGAAAGTCCACAAAAGTTTTTAACCGATCCGCCTTGATTCGGAAGTAACCCGACGACCGGATCAGGGAGGCCAACCGGGATTGCTTGAGACGGCGAATCCCTTCTGGACTTAGCGCTCCTTTCCCTTTCAACTTCTGAATTGCCTTCTCTACATTTCTCCAGGAGGTATTTTGGGTAAGGATCGCTCCGACCATCACCTCAAAATCGGTCTCCCCCGGCCACCAATTCCGGGGACCATAAGCTCTATAAAGTTTTCGATAAATGTTCATCAGCACAGTTTGGATCAATCTAGGAGCCCCCATCGGTCTAAGTTCGGAGCAAAAGACAAACTCTCCGAACTACGAACTAAGTACTCCGAACTGATTCATTTCAGCCTCTTCTGAAATCTCAGCGAACTCAAGAGAATCATAAGCGTTCCCAAAATACCAAGCGCCAGCATCTGGGGCCAAAGGATGTCCAGGCCATTCGCCTTTAAAAAGACCCCCCGAATGATCACCAGAAAGTAGCGCAGGGGGTTGGCATAAGTGAGAAATTGAATCCATTCTGGCATATTCTCTATGGGAAATGCAAAACCCGACAGGGTGAACGCGGGCATGGTGAAGAAGAAGGTTGAAATCTGAGCCTGCTGTTGCGTGGAGCAGATCGTAGAAATAAAAAGCCCAATGGCCACTGAACTCATTAGAAAAAGCACGGCGCCTAATAAAAGGACAAGGGGACTCCCTCGAAGAGGAACCTCGAACCAAAAGACTCCAATCAGGGCAATCATGATCACATCAAAAAGACCAACGAGGGCAAAGGGAAGGGTTTTCCCAAGCATCAGCTCCCAGGATTTGATGGGTGTAACCATGATCTGCTCAAGGGTCCCTATCTCCCTCTCCCTGACAATCGCCTGGGCCGTTAGGATGATCGGGATGAGAAAAGCGATGGAAGCAATCACCCCCGGAACGTAGAAGATCCGGCTTTCGAAATTTGGATTGAACCAGGTTCGCTGTTGCAAATCCACCCCCGCCTGCTCAAAGCCGATCATGCCAGCCCGATTCAACCTCTGGACAAGAATTTGCGTCGAAAACTCAGAGAGGATCTGGTTTGCATAGCCCAGGGCAATTAACGCTGTGTTGGATTCCGTCCCGTCGACAACAATCTGAACGGTGGCGGTGTCTCCTTTCTTTAACTTTCTCGAAAAATCAGTGGGGATCTCAATGCTAACCGTTGTCCTTCCTTGATTAATAAGGTCTTTCACTTCTCTTGGGGTGTCGGGGAAAGAAACGATATCAAAATACTTTGAACTTGAAAATCTTCCAATCAGGTCCCGGGAGCTCACACTCTGGTCTAGATCACGGATCGCAGTGCGGATATGTTTGACATCTAGATTCGCAGCATATCCGAAGACGATCAGTTGAAGGATGGGCGGAACAATCAAGGTGATCCGCATCCGTTTATCTCTCAACGTCTGGATTAATTCCTTAACAAAGAGATATCGAACCTTTCTAAACATAAAGCACCTGCTGGAGAATTGAAGTGCTGGAAGATTGGAATATTGCCGTTAAATGACAAATAAAATTTTCTTTTCCCATTGTTCCACTAATCCATTACTCCATCACCCTTATATTTTTATTTCAATTCCTTTTTAAAACTCCGAGTGGCGACCCAGAGCCCTGCTATGGCCATCGTTATCAGCACCAGGGTTTCGCGCCACAGAAAGGAGAAGCCTACCCCTTTCAAGAAGATATCCTTCAGGATTGCCACGTAATATCGGGGCGCAATCCCGTAGGTGATGATCTGGAGCCAAGTGGGCATATTGGCGATGGAGAAGGTGAACCCCGAGAGGAGAAATGTGGGGAGAAAGCCGGTGATCATAGCTATCTGATTAGCCAGAAGCTGTGTCCTCGCTACGGTTGAAATGGTCAAGCCGAGGGCGAGGGCCACGACGATATAGATGCAAGAGAGCGCAAAAAGCAGGGCGATACTTCCTCTCAATGGAACCTCAAAGACCCATTTGCCCATGAGCACAGCAAGAAGCAGATCCAGAAGGCCCAAGAAAAAATATGGGAATAACTTTCCGATCATGAGCTCCCCTTTCCGGACGGGCGTGGAGATGAGGAGCTCCATCGTTCCCTTCTCCCATTCACGAACAATGACCTGTCCGGTCAGAAGCACTCCGACGATCGACATAATGACGGCAACCAGTCCCGGTACGAAATAATTCTTCGACTCCAAATCTTCATTGAACCAAACTCTCGGCCTGGCTTCGATCGGAAGGTTCACGTTCTCGATTCCCATGTGGGAGACCTTCAGAATGGTTTTCTCCTGAGTGTATTGTCGAGCAATCGCCTGGGCATAGCTGAGAATAAGATTGGCCGTGTTTGCATCGGAGCCATCGATCAATACCTGAATCGGGACCATCTCCTCTGCCTTAATCGTCTTTGAAAAATTCCAAGGAAGGACCAATCCCATCTTCACCTTTCCCTCGTCGATGAGCCGCCTCATTTCCTTTTCATCTCGAACAGAAAAGCGGAGCCGGAAATAGGGAGAGGCGCTGAACCGTTGGATGAAAATTAGACTTTCCTGACTCCGGTCACGGTCCAAGACAGCCATTGAGATATTCTTCACATCGAGGGTGACGGCGTAACCAAAAAGGAGCATCAAGAGAGCAGGCATCATGATGACCAATGCCAGACTCCTTGGATCCCGGTAGATATGAAAAAACTCTTTTTTCGCAATGGCCCAGGTACGGGAAGGTTTCACCGCTTGTCCTCTTTTTCAATCAACGACACAAAGACATCTTCCAAAGAAGGCCTGATCCGCTCCATCCTCTTCAACAGAACGCCGTGTTCTCTAAAGAGCGAAGCGACTTCTTCCTCCGTATCAACCCCCTCTTTTCCGATGACGTGGAGAGAATTTCCAAATACTGCAGCCTCGGCCACCCATGCCTCCTTCTTCAACAGGTCGAGGGCGAGGATGAGCGGGTCGCATTCCACTTCCAAAACACCGAATGCAATCGTCTCCGATTTCAATTCGGAAGGGGTTCCCAACGCAATGATCCTTCCCCGATAGATTAATGCTAGTCGGTCGCAATATTCTGCTTCATCCATGTAGTGAGTGCTGACGAAGGTCGTCACTCCCTTCTCTCCCATCTCCTGAATCAGGCTCCAGAACTTCCTTCGAGAGATGGGATCGACTCCCGAAGTGGGTTCATCCAGAAAAAGAATGGAAGGCTGATGGAGGATGGAACAACCCAAGGCGAGGCGCTGTTTCCATCCCACGGCCAGGGTCCGGGTGATCTGGCCTTGGAGTTCTTTCAAGTCAGCCATTTCCAAAGCCTGCTCCTCTCTCTCCGCTTGAAGGGGACCGGAGAGGCCATAGATTCCGCCGAAGAAGTGAAGATTTTCTTGAACCGTCAGATCGTCATAAAGGGAAAATTTTTGAGACATATAACCGATGACCTGCTTAATCTTCTCCGGCTCTTTGGCAATGTCGAATCCTGATACCTTTCCTTTTCCGGAAGTTGGCATCAATAAGCCGCAGAGCATTCGTATCGTTGTGGATTTTCCAGCTCCGTTCGGCCCAAGAAATCCGAAGATCTCTCCCTTTTTGACTTGAAAATGAATGTGATCCACAGCGATGAAGTCTCCGAAGGACTTCACCAGATTTTCAACTTCAACTGCGAAGGAAGTCTCGCTCATTTCTTTCTTCTCTCGTCCACGATCGAGACGAAGGCATCTTCCAGAGAGGGTCTGACGACATGGAGGCTCAAAATCTTCATCCCCTTTGCCTTTAAGACCTCTCGAATCACCTGCTCGCCGACTTGGGGATCATCGACCAACACATGGATTTTGTCGCCGGATAGCACCAAACCCCGGCACGACCCGGTGTCCTCCACCATTCTGATGCTCTTTTGATTATTCTCAGTCCGAAGTTCCAGAATCTTCCCCGTCATTTGCGCTTTTACGGCAGAAGGGGCATCAACAACCAAAAGGTCTCCTTCGTAAATCAGGCCCACACGGCTGCAACGCTCGGCTTCATCCAGATAAGAAGTTGAGAAAAGGATCGTCACCCCTTCTTTCAACAGGTCGTAAAGGATGATCCAGAAATCCCGGCGTGAGAGAGGATCAACCCCTGTGGTTGGCTCGTCGAGAAAAAGGATTTGAGGCGTATGGATCAATGCACAGATCAAGCCAAGCTTTTGCTTCATCCCGCCCGAAAGGTCCTGAGCCTTTCTCTTCCCGAAGGGTTCCAAACTGGCGAACCGAAGAAGTCTCGCGATCCGGTCCGTTCTCTCCCGTCTCGTGACCTGATAAAGATCTGCATAGAAGTGGATGTTTTCAAGAACTGTAAGATCCCCGTAAAGTCCGAACCGCTGGGGAAGGTAACCCACCTTGTCTCTTAGAGATTCCGCCTCCTTTACGATATCGCATCCGGCAACCGTTGCCCCTCCTCCATCCGGAGGAAGAATGCCGCACAGCATTCTGATGGTGGTCGTCTTCCCTGAGGCATCCGGGCCAACCAGGCCAAAGATCTCCCCGGTCTTCACTTGCAGGGTCAGGTCTTTGACGGCAGTTAATTTTCCGAACCCCTTGGTCAAATGGTCGGTTTGGATGGAGAGCATAGAAGCGAGCACCAAATCAAATACCAATGACCAAAATTCCAAACAAACTCACTCTTGCCCCCCTCATCCCCTCCCTCTTCCCAGTGGGGGGAGGGGAAGGGCGAGTGGCGTCTCGGTCATTTGTTTGGCATCTGGAAATTGTGATTTCCAACCCGGGGAAGCAAGAACTACTTTCATGAAAGAGCTGGCACTATTATTTTTGTGGTGGCAACGACGCCAGCAGAATCTTTCCATCGGCCGGCATCCCTGGTTTCAGTTCGCGGTCCTTATTCAGAATATCTACCTTGATCCGGTAGACAAGGGTCACTCTCTCTTTTTCTGTCTGGATCTGTTTGGGCGTGAACTCGGCTTGCGAGGAGATAAAGGAGATTCTCCCTTTGTACTCTTTCTTCGACCGAAGGTCAGTGGTGACGATCACCTCCTGACCCCACTTCACTTTACTGAGATCGGTTTCTGGAATGTAGGCCTTCAGCCACACCTTCTCGATATCAGCCATGGTGAGAATGGATGTACCGGGATTGACGACCTCGCCGACCTCGCCCGATCTCACCAAAACAACCCCGGATATGGGAGAATAAAGAGTGGTATACCCGAGCTGTGTCTCATTCAGTTTCACAGAGGCCCGGGCCTGCTCCACTTGAGCCCTCGCATCGTCAATATCCTCTTTTCGCGGTCCCTCTTTCACAAGTTGGTAATTTTCCGCAGCTCTCTGATAAGTGGCCTTTGCCATCTTAAAAGCAGCCTCGGCACTATCAAAGGTATCCTGCGGAATGACCTGTTTCCCCAGAAGGGGTTTCATCCGTTCATAATGGCCCTCTTTGTTTTCCAGATCGAACTTAGCCTGGTTGAGCTCGGCCTCTGCCTGCCCTATTTCTTCCGGCCTCGACCCCGCAAGCAATTTGCTCAACCGAGCCTGCGCTGACGCCAGCGTGGCGCGTGCCACTTCGAGTCGGTTGAGGAGATCTTCATCATCCAATTTGGCCAGAACCTTTCCTTTATCTACCCAATCCCCTTCCTCGAAGAAACGGCTGACGATCCTTCCGGAAACTTTGAATCCCACATCTACTTCGATCGCCTCGATATTTCCCGAGACCTTGATAAACGTCCCATCGTCTTCCTTTTCTCCCGCATAAAAGTAATAGAGAACTCCGGCGATGATCGCAGCAAGGATAAGAATTAGCAGAATCCGTTTCATCTTTTACCTGTCCTGAGTCTTAAAGGTAGAATTATAGATTCTATTTTTACCGCTGTCAACTTTAACGAATAAATTCAAAGTGTTGTCTGCCGCGCAGACATTATACTCGGCTATCGGGATTGTTCATTGGGGAACAGGGACGTATGGCCTATCTCGTCGAAATGCTTTGTTATGGACACGCAAAGGCGCAGGAAAACACCCTTGAATTTTCTTAGTGTTACGCGTAAGATGATATTAAAATGTTAAGATTTAATGATATTCTCGATCGGCTGACTTCCTATAATCCTCATGCAGACACAGACCTTCTGAGAAAGGCCTATGTCTTCTCTGCCAAAGTTCATTCCGGGCAGGCCCGCCTTTCAGGGGAACCTTATCTCACTCATCCATTAGAGGTCGCTGGAATTTTGACCCAGTTGAAACTCGATGTTGCCAGCGTGGGGGTAGGACTGCTCCATGATACCGTAGAGGATACTCTAACGACCCCCGACGAGATCCGAGAGAATTTCGGGGATGAAATCGCACAAATGGTAGACGGTTTAACTAAAATCAGCCAGATCTCTTTACGATCTTCGGAGGAGCATCAGGCAGAGAACTTCCGGAAGATGATTCTTGCAATGGTGAAGGATATTCGGGTCATCTTGATTAAATTAGCTGATCGCCTCCATAATATGCGGACCCTTAAATATCACACTCCGGAAAAACAGGCCGAGATCGCTCAGGAAACTCTTGACATCTACGCTCCCCTGGCCAACCGGCTGGGGATCGACTGGATCAAATCGGAGTTGGAAGATTTAGCCTTTCAATACCTCCATCCAGAAGTCTATGAGGAGATTCGGCGGAAAATCGCCAAGAAGGAGAGGGAGAGAGCCCGTTATATTGATGAGGTGAGGCGTACTTTAGTGAAGAAACTTTATGAGAATCACATCGAGGGCGAGGTGACCGGCCGATTAAAACAGATTTACAGCATCTATCTAAAAATGAAGGAGCAGAACATCGACTTCGATCAGGTTTACGACATCACCGCCTTCCGGGTCGTCGTCAATTCCATTAAAGAGTGTTATGACGTGCTGGGCATCATCCACTCCCTTTGGAAACCGATCCCTGGAAAATTCAAAGATTACATTGGCCTTCCGAAGGAGAACATGTATCAATCCCTTCATACCACAGTGATCGGGCCTTATGGGGAGCGGATCGAGATCCAGATTCGAACGGATGAAATGCACCGCATTGCGGAGGAAGGCATTGCCGCCCACTGGAAATACAAAGAGGGGAAAGTGGTCGAAGAGGCGGAGGATAAACGGTTCACCTGGTTGAGGCAACTCTTAGAGTGGCAGCGAGATCTGAAAGATGACCGAGAATTTATCGAAAGCGTGAAGGTGGATCTCTTCCCGAACGAGGTTTACATCTTCACTCCCAAAGGGGAGGTGAAGCAGTTCCCCATCGGCTCGACCCCCATCGATTTTGCTTACAGCATCCACTCTGACGTTGGGAATCATTGCTCGGGGGCAAGGGTAAACGGCAGGATCGTTCCTTTGAGATATGAACTGCGAAGCGGGGATACGGTAGAGATCCTCACGCTTCCCAATCAGAAGCCGAGCAAAGATTGGCTCAAACTTGCCAAGACCCCGCGGGCAAAAACAAAAATTCGACAATGGTTTACCGCAGAGGAAAAGGAAAAATCCAGCACCTTGGGAAAGGAAATCTTAGAAAAGGAACTTCGGAAATATGACCTCCAGCAGGCGAAACTCATTAAGTCAGGCGAGTTGGTCAAGGTCGCCAACGAATTCAGTTTCCAAGCAGTCGAGGATCTCATCGCGGCCGTCGGTTACGGCAAAGTGACGGCGAATCAGATTATTGGTAAACTGCTTCCTCAGGAAAAACTGGAACAACAAAAGGAAGAATTAAAAGAGGGACGATTTAAACACCTCATTCAGAGAATCACCCGCGCACCCAAAGACGCCCTTCTGATTAAGGGAATTGACAATGTGATGGTACGTTTTGCGGGGTGTTGCAATCCCGTCCCGGGAGATAAAGTCGTTGGATTCATTACTCGAGGCAGGGGGGTAACGATTCATACGTCCGACTGCCAGAATGCGCTCGATGAGGATCCTCATCGCAAGGTTGAAGTGGAATGGGATTCGGCGAAGGAATACAGCTATCCCGTACGAATCCGAATTTATTCTGAAGACAAGAAAGGGCTGCTGGGTGACATCAGCAACTCCATATCCTCTAATCAGGCCAATATTAAGAATGCCAGGGTGGATACGACAGAGGATAAAAAGGCCATCAGCACTTTCGAAGTAGAGATTCGAGATTTGAACCACCTCAAGAAAGTGATCAGGGCCCTTGAAAAGATTAAGGGGGTCCATCGGGTCGAAAGAATGAGGGTGGAGATGCAGGCCGAATCTTAACCCAAGCTTTGCTGTCCACAAAGTAAATCCCAAACTCCAAATCGCAAATCCCAAACAATTTCCAAATTCCAATTAAGAATGACCGAAACGACTCCGTTTTGAAATTGAATATTGGAGCTTATCTGGAATTTGGTGCTTGGGATTTAGTGCTTATCCTGTGAAACAGGATTAGGCGGCTTTGGTGATCAACCCTGAGCGAAGGCATCGAGAACAGACCTTCATTCGAATAGTTCTCCCCTGTCG
>Ga0335070_10009676_pt1 | contig 11276 bp, 8 predicted proteins | sample Lox_Sample_13_FD_206722 | JGI IMG/M metagenome (GOLD analysis project Ga0335070, IMG submission 206722) | Soil microbial communities from Loxahatchee National Wildlife Refuge, Florida, United States - Lox_Sample_1.3 | ecosystem: Environmental > Terrestrial > Soil > Wetlands | place: USA: Florida... | reverse complement strand
GAGCATGGGTCATACATTGACGATGCGGGCATAGCGGCGATGAAGCAGCATGGGACGTATCTGGTTCCGACACTGTACCTGGGCGACTGGTTTCTGGAGAACGCGCCCAAGATGAATGTTCCGCCGTCGATGCTGAAGAAGGGACAGGAAGTGATGCCGATCGCGCGCAAGAACATTGCGCATGCGTTTGCCAGCGGGGTGAGAGTGGGGTTCGGGACGGATGCGGCGGTGTATCCGCACGGGCTGAACGCGCGCGAGTTTGCCGTGATGGTGAAGCTGGGGCTGACGCCGCTGCAGGCGATCCAGGCGGCAACGGTGAATGACGCGGATTTGCTGGGGTGGTCTGACAAAGTGGGAGTGATAGAGCCGGGGCACTATGCGGACATGATCGCGGTGGACGGCGATCCGCTGCAGGATGTGACGAAGCTGGAGCAAGTGAAGTTCGTGATGAAGGGCGGAGTGGTGTACAAGAGCGAGTAGCGGGATTGCCCGGGCCCGTGGCATTCTGTTTGAATCCTGAGACATCGAATCCAGCAATACGGGGAGTGCTGTCCTGGCGCAACAAATCTTCGCGTGCAAGTCGATCGACAAGCTGATCTCGGACTCGGAAGAGGCAGAGCATCGGTTGAAGAAAACGCTCGGGCCGTGGTCGCTGACGGCGCTGGGCATCGGAGCGGTGATCGGGTCGGGAATTTTCACGGTCATCGGAACGGCGATCGCGGGGCAGAAGTTCGACACATCGTCGATCCTGAACGCGCCGCTGGCGGACTACATTGTGCATCGCACGGCGACGCTGGGGAGGCCGGGCGCGGGCCCGGCGCTGGCGCTATCGCTGGTGCTGGTAGCGATTGTGTGCGCGTTCACGGCGCTGTGCTACGCCGAGCTGGCGTCGATGATTCCGATAGCGGGCAGCGCGTACACGTACACGTACGCGACGATGGGCGAGCTGATTGCGTGGATCATCGGGTGGGACCTGATTCTGGAGTACGCGGTGAGCAACATGGCGGTGAGCGTGGGGTTTGCGGCGCACCTGGTGGATCTGTTCGACTGGTTCGGGTGGCATCCGGCGCTGAGGTGGATATCGCCGGCATATTTGCCGTCGGGGATGAGCGACCTGAAAGGCAACATGCTGTACGAGCCGGGGTGGCACTTCGGGTTCAACATTCCGGCGTTTCTGGTGGTGATGCTGCTGACGGTGGTGCTGGTGCGGGGGATTCGCGAGTCGGCAGAGACGAACAACGTGATGGTGCTGCTGAAGATCGCGGCGATCCTGGCGTTCGTGTTCGCGGGCATGCACTACATTCATCCGGCGAATTACACGCCGTTCGGGCCGAACGGGTGGTCGGGAATTCTGACGGGCGGGTCGATCATTTTCTTTACCTATATCGGGTTTGATTCGGTATCGACGGCAGCGGAGGAGGCGAAGAATCCGCAGCGCGATTTGCCGATTGGGATTATCGCGACGCTGGTGGTGTGCACCATCCTGTATATCGCGGTGGCGGTGGTGCTGACGGGACTGGTGCCGTGGCAGAGCCTGATCGACGATGCGGCTCCGGTGGTGAACAGCTTAAAGAGGCTGGGGCTGAGCACGGGTTCGGTGACGCTGCACTGGATCAGACTGGCAGTGCTGTTCGGGGCGATGATGGGGATGATCTCGTCGCTGCTGGTGTTTCAGCTGGGGCAGGCGCGGGTGTGGTTTGCGATGTCGCGCGACCGGCTGCTGCCGGACTTGTTCAGTCACGTGCATCCGAAGTTTCGGACGCCTTCGACGGCGACGTGGATTGCGGGATTTCTGGTGGGGATTCCGAGCGGGATTCTGGACATTGGGACGCTGGCGGACTTGTCGAACATCGGGACACTGTTTGCCTTCGTGCTGGTGTCGCTGGGCGTGATCATACTGCGATACAAGCAGCCGGAGCGGCACCGGGGCTTCCGCGCTCCGGGAGGGCTGGCGGCGCCAGTGCTGAGCGTGATCTTTTGTTTTCTGCTGATGGCAGGGCTGCCGATCCTGACGTGGATTCGCTTCTTCGTGTGGCTGGTGATCGGGTTGTCTGTATACCTTCTCTACAGCCGGTATCGCAGCGAATTCTGCCCGGACGGGCGGCGGCGGTAGGTGCCTGAGCAAGTCAGCAGTGTCATTCGTTCGCTGGCGAAGGCAGAGTTGCATTTGCATCTGGAAGGATCAGTCGATCCGGCGACGCTGGCGGAGCTGAGCCGGCGGCATCCGATACCGCTTTCGACGACCAACAACAAGTACACCAACATTGCCGACAGCGGGCGCGTGTTTACCGAAGAGGAGGCGCGGGCGCTGTATCAGTACCAAGACTTCACCGGCTTTCTGCTGGCGTTCAAGGCAGTCACCGAGCGCCTGCGCACCGCCGAGGACTACGAGCTGGTAACGTACCGCATGATGCGGAAGCTGGCCGAGCAGAACGTGAAGCATGCGGAAGTGTACGTGTCTGTGGGAGTAGTTCACTGGCGCGAGCACCTCTTCGCTCCATTGTTCGAAGGGATGGAGCAGGGCCGCAAATGCGGGGAGCGCGATTTCGGGATGTCGCTGTATTGGATATTGGATGGTGTGCGCCAATTCGGCGCTGGTCGAGCCGAACTCGTGCTGGAGGAGGCATTGGCGCAGCGGAAGCGGAGCGATCGCGTGATCGGCATCGGTCTTGGCGGTGACGAGCGCCAGGCGGCGCCGGGATTGTTTCGCGATGTCTATGGGCGCGCGAGGAGCGAGGGGCTGCACACGACGATCCATGCCGGTGAAACGGTGGGGCCGGAGTCGGTGTGGGCGGCGGTGCGAGAGTTGAAGGTCGATCGGATTGGGCATGGGCTGAGAGCGGCAGACGATCCGGCGCTGTTGGCCTATCTCTCGGAGAAGCGGATTCCCGTTGAAGTTTGTATTTCCAGCAATGTAATGACGGGATGTTGCGCGTCGGCAACGGAGCACACGGCCCGGAAACTGTTCGACGCGGGAGTGATGATGACGCTCAACACCGACGACCCGGACATGTTCCACACAACGCTCAACCGCGAGTATCAGATCGCGCAGCAGGCGCTAGGGTTCAGCGATGAGGAGTTGGGAGGGCTGGCGCGGAATTCGTTCCGCGCCTCGTTTCTGGCCGACAACCGAAAGTTGGACATTCTACGGACAGCGTATTGAGAGCCGCTGATCCCCACCTTCGTCGCAGATTCCGGCAGCATTTCAAGGCCGAAGAACAAATCGACGCACGCAGTGTTGGAATTGGGTAAAGTGACTGGCTCGCAATTTCCAAGAGACGGTCATCCGTGGGGCTACCTACCGAGGGAATTGTGAGAGGTCACGGGAGGTAGAGTATGCGACTCGCACTATCGGTCGCGGCTGCTGTGATGGTGTGTCTTGCCTGCGCATCGGCGCAGAACTCCAATCCAGCGAGTCTTACGACGGTCGCGCAGACGGCGACTCTGTCACCGGGAGAAACCACTATCACCGGATGCGTCAAGGGTAGCACTGATGGCTTCTACCTGATGCAACAGGACGGCACGATGCGATTGCTGATGGGCCGGAACCGGATGCTCCGGCCGCTGGTGGATCACTGGGTCGAGCTGGGAGGCAACCGCGATGATCGCCGTGACGCCAGCGCCAGCAGCGACGAAGGAACGCCGCACGGATTGCGGTTCTTCCAGGTCGAAGAAGTCATTGCGAACCAGGGACCCTGCAAACGCTGAGGCAGAACGAAGACCTTCGTCGGGTCACAAGCACCGCAGGTCGCTTGAACAAAAGGGCACGAGTCTGCATCCAGCCAGACGAAGTTTCGTTTAGTCTGGTGGGTTGGGGAATGGTATGCCCAAGCACATCGGAATTGTGGCCTGCAGCGCGGAGGGCGCGGCGCTGTGTTATCGCACGATCTGCGATGAAGGGGCGGCGCTCATGGGCCGCCACCGGCATCCGGAAGTATCGATGCACACGCACAGCCTGGGCGAGTACATGGAGTTCATCTCTCGGGGTGACTGGCAGGGCGTGGCGGAGCTGATGCTGTCGTCAGCGGGGAGGCTGGAGGCTGCGGGCGCTGATTTCCTGATCTGTCCCGACAACACAATTCATCACGCCTTCGACCTGGTCGCACCACGCTCGCCGCTGCCGTGGTTACACATCGTGGACGAAGTTGCTGCGGTCGCAAAAGAGCGGGGCTTCCGCAAATTGGGCGTCACCGGTACAAAATACACGATGGAAGGATCGGTGTATCAGACCAAGCTGCCGACGGCGGGCCTGGAGTACATGGTGCCGAACGCGGTGGAACGGGCGCGCATCGATCAGATCATCTTCGATGAACTGGTGAATGGGATTCTTACTGACGAGTCGCGTAAGTATTTTCAGCAGGTCATCGGCGGGATGAGCCATTTGGGCTGCGACGCGGTCGTGCTAGGTTGTACGGAGATTCCGCTGATCGTTGACGACGTGATGTCGCCGCTGCCGACGCTGGACTCGACGAGAATACTGGCGAGGGCGGCGCTGCGGAAGGCGCTGGAATAACTATCGCGTCGCCTGGAACGCTGCGATGCGCTCCTGCGTGTTCATTACGTGGACTGGAAGCGGCAACTGCGAGCCTTCTTCGAGGATCGGAATCAGCTTGTCGAACTCCGGGCCGGAGTGGGAGCCGGTGAAGACGATGCGCACGGGATGAAAGAGGTCTTTGCCCTTCGTTTCCGTCTTCGTCTTGACCTCGTTCATGATGGCCTTGAAGCGTTCGGGCGTCATGGGAGACGGGTCGGCCTCGGCGAGTGCAATGAACGTGGTGAGGACTTCGTTGGCCTTCGGGGCGCCGAGGACTTCGGCATTGCCGGGCGCAGATAATGCGGTTGCGGCATCGACGTGGAAGATGAGCCGAGCCTTTTCCGGCAGCTCGTCGAGCCTGTTCACCGATGGGGCGAGCAGGGCAACGACCCTGGCGAACCAGGCGCGCGTCGGCTCATCCGGATTCTCCGGCAGCAAGCCGGCTTTGATGAAATACGGCTCGGCCAGCGCGACGATGCGCGTGGGCGCACTCTTTTTGATGTAGTGGCGGTTGAGCCAGTAGAGCTTTTCCATGTCGAACATGGCGGCCGAGGGCGTGACGCGCTCAAGGGTGAACTCTTTGCAGAGTTCTTCGGGAGTGAAGACTTCGCGGGTGCCTCCGGAGGGCGCCCAGCCGAGCAGGGCGAGATAATTCGCCAGCGCTTCCGGCAGCACGCCCATGTCGCGGAAGTTGGCGATCGAGGTAGCGCCGTGGCGCTTGGAGAGGCGCGTGCCGTCGCTGCCGACGATGGTGGAGAGGTGCGCGAACTCTGGGACGGGCCAGCCCAGCGCTTCATACAGCGCGACCTGTTTGGGCGTGTTCGAGAGATGGTCGTCGCCGCGGATGACGTGGGTGATTTGCATGAGCGCGTCATCCACCACGACCACGTAGTTGTATACGGGAATGCCGGTGGAGCGAAGGATGATGGGATCGCTGACGGCTTCGTTGGAGAACTCGACCATGCCGCGCACGATGTCGTGAAAGCGGATGGGATGCTCGGGAATGGCCAGACGGATGGCGGCGGCTTCGCCGTTGGCGCGGCGCTTTTGGGCTTCCGCAGGAGCAAGATTGCGGCACTTGCCGGAATAGACAGGCGAGCGGTGCTCGGCCATGGCAGCATCGCGCTCGCGTTCCAGTTCCTCCTGCGAGCAAAAACAGAGGTAGGCCTTGCCTTGCTGCACGAGGCGCTCAGCGTGCTCGCGATAGATGTCGAGGCGATCGCTCTGGCGATAGGGCGCGAAGGGGCCGCCGACGTCGGGGCCCTCTTCCCACGAGATACCGAACCACTTGAGGTCTTCGAGGAGCTGGTCTTCGTAGCGGGCTTCGCTGCGTTCGAGGTCGGTGTCTTCGATGCGCAGGATCATCGAGCCCTTCATTTTGCGGGCGAAAAGCCAGTTGTACAGTGCGGTGCGGGCGTTGCCGACGTGCAACTGTCCGGTGGGAGATGGCGCGAAACGGACGCGTACCTTGGAATGCATGCTCACAGTTCGATGTTAGCAAGAGCGGAAGGGCGGTCGCACGCCGGGCGGTTATTCGCGGCTGGCGAGAAAGGTGGTGCTGAGGCGGTCGTGCCAGCAGAGGCCGTCCACGTCAACCAACGACCACATGAGTCCCATGCCGAGCGCCATCGACGACATGCAGAGAGCGAGAGCGCGATGGCGGCGCAAACGCAGGGACGGAGCTTTGCCATTGAAGGTGCGCAGGCGAATGCGAGCGGCCATCATGCCGAGCGTTTTGCCGGCATGGACAAGGAAGAGGTACTGGTAGGCGAACCAGAGGGTAACGGCTGCGGCCAGCAGGCCGAGAATGAGGAATTTGGACGGCGCAGGAGAGTCGAGGATCTTGTACGCCACGGCGCCAAACAGGGCGGTGCTGAGGCTGATGACGACGAGATCCAGGGCGGCGGCGAGCAGGCGCTTGGACACGGCGACAGGCTGGAAAGGAAGTTCAATGTGATCGCGGCGAGCGGCTTCGGCGGCGGGGTCGGGGGCATCGAGCTGCAAGCCGTCGAGGTAGGGCGTAGAGGGGATGGCTTCGAGCTCTTCGGGCACGTCGAGAATGCGCGGGACCTCGGGCGAGACGGGGTCGGCGAGACGTTGCGTGGGCTCGGGCGCGACGGAGAGATGCCGGGGAAAAGCAATGACCTTGCGCTTGGGACGCGGGCGCACGATGGGATCGACGAAGGGAGTGGTGTCGTCTTCGATGGCGGGCGGCGGTTGCAGGACGAGATTGAGGGGCGGAGCGGGGAAATCGATTTCCGTGGGGGAAAATTCAGCGGCGGCGAGTTCGTCGGAGACGGCTTCAGCGGCGATCGCGGGTTCGAGTATGAGGGCGAGTTCTGCCGGCGGGTGCGGCGTCTCCGCGGCAAGAGCAGGAAGGGGTTCGATTTCGGGTGCGAGTTGGGCAACGAGCGGCTCGGCGGCGAAGGGGGCAGGCGTACGTTCCGGAGACTCGACGGCGGAACCTGGCTCGGGTTCATAGGCGGGAAAGGGAAAGCGCATGGAGTAGGCGCCTTCGATGCGGCGGCCGCCGCGGCGGCGCTTGTAGTGAGTGAGGCGGTCGTGAACTTCGTGGCGCCAACGGTCGGCGGGTTCGACGGATGAGTCCACGGCTGGGTACGGAGAGAGCTGCTGTTCGATCATGTCGGGCGCGGCTAGTCCTCGCTCCGGCGGCGCGCAGCCGCGCAGAGGGCAATCAGGTGAATGAGAAGAGGGAAAGCGAGGCCGTCCCGCTGCGCGCGCGACTTAAGACGAGGCGAGAGCGCCGGTCGTTCGTCGAATGGAGCGCAACCAGTCGTCATGCAGCGGGTTAGGAGAAACACCAGAGCAGCGTGAAGTCGCCGTCGGCGATTCGCGTTTGGCCGGAGTCCCTGCCACATGCTAAGTTGCAAGGTTCTACTAATTGCAGTCTTACTCGGCGAAGGAACGCGCGGCTTTCGATGACTCCCCGCATTCGATTGATTATCACGGCATGGCTGGGAAGTCATCTATTTCTCGCGCCCGGGCTGTTAACCAGCCAGTTGCGCAATGCATCCACCCAGACGGAAGCCGCACAAACAGCGGCTGCTGCCGCGGTGCAGAAGTCGCAAGACACGACCTCCAAGGACACTGGACAGCATCCGGCGAGCGCGCAAACGCCTGCGACGCCACAGGAAAACGAGGGGATGCGGGTGATGGAAGAGGTCGTCCAGCAGCAGATGCAGACGGTGGCGCAGGAGGAGGCGCAGCCGCCGCGGCCGCCGGCCAATGTAGTGCTGAGCCGCGATGAAGTGCTGATCCTGGCGGACGGACCGCAGGAAAAAGTGCAGGATGTTTACAAAGTTCGTGACAATGTGGTCATCCGGTTTCGCAATAACACCCTGCGCTGCGACCAGGCTACGTATGACTCGACGACCGGCGTGATCACCGCGACAGGGCACGTGGTTTATGACGGCGGAACCCACAGCGAGCACATCACGGGCACCCACGCGACGTACGACGTCAGCCGAGATTCGGGCACGTTCTACGACGCAGTTGGTTCGACCGGCATTCAGGTGAAGAACCAGGTGATGTACCTGCGCTCGTCAACGCCGTTCTTCTTCACCGGCCAGGTCGTGGAAAAGGTGGGGCCTGACTTCTACCGGGTGCACCAGGGGGTGATTACGTCGTGCCAGTTGCCGAAGCCGAAGTGGGAGTACCATCCCGCGACGGCGACGGTGGAAGTGGGCGGCGACGCCAAGATGTATCACTCGACGCTGCGCATCAAGGGCGTGCCGTTGTTTTACTTTCCGTATGTGCAGCACCCGGCGGACGCGCTGGGCAGACATAGCGGATTCCTGATCCCGGCGATCGGGCAATCGAACACCAAGGGGTTCATTTTCGGAGACTCGTTCTACTGGGCGATCAATCGGAACATGGATGCCGAGATCGGCGGGTATTACTTTTCGAGCAGGGGATGGGCACAGATCGGGAACTATCGCGCGGTGGGATGGACGTGGCAATTTCACGCCGAATATTACGGGGTGATCGACGAGGAGGGGGATCCGAAGTATCACCAGAACCAGGGCGGGCAGGAGCTGAAGGCGAACGGCTTCATGGCGCTGCCGTGGGGTTTCCGCGGCGTGGCTTCGGTGGATTATCTGAGTTCGTACCTGTTTCGCCTGGCATTCGGGCAGAGCTTCACGGAGGCGATCAACTCGGAGGTGCGGTCGTCGGGATTTGCCAGCAAGAGCTGGGACAGCAACTTCGCGGGACTGTGGATTTCACGCTACCAGAATTACCAGAGCACGGTACACGGCGACGTGATCGACATCGCGCACATCCCCAGCCTGCAGGTGGCAGGAGTGGAGACGCCGATCGGCGGTTCGCGGTTCATGTACACGTACGATGTCGCGGGCGAAGGAGTGTCGCGGCATGAGCCGGGATTCCAAACACAGAACGTCGTGGGCCGGTTTGATATCTTCCCGACGGTATCCATGCCGACGTTGTTCAAGGGATGGACGTTGCGGCCGGAGGTCGGGGTGCGGGAGACGGTGTACAGCGAGCGCCTGATTCCGACGGAGAACAACACGGGCGTAATCGGAGTTGCGGTGGCGGAGGCACTGAATCGCAACGTAGTGCAGGCATCGATGGAATTGCGGCCGCCGTCGCTGGCGCGCATCTTCGAGCGCAGCGTGTTCGGGCACGTCATCAAGCACGTGATTGAGCCGTACGCGGTGTACCGGTACGAAACCGGGGTGGAGAACTTCGCGAACATCATCCGTTTTGACGAGCGCGACATCATCGCGGATTCCAACAGCGTGGAATACGGCGCCGTCAACCGGATCTATGCGAAGAAGACGAGGGAAAGCGGCAACTGCTTTGCGAACCGGGAATATCTGCTCTCGACTGCGAAGAAAGAGGGTGAGGAGAGGACAGGCGACAAAAAGGCCTGCGACGACAAGGGAGGGACGGCGAGGGAAGTGTTCGCGCTCACCCTGGCGCAGAAATACTTCTTCAACTCAACCTTCGGCGGAGCGCTGGTGCCGAACCAGCGCAACGTGTTCGATAGCTCGGTGGACTTCTCGGGTATCGCGTTTTTGACGGAACCGCGCCATGCCTCTCCGATTATCAGCCGAATGCTGTACAACTACGGACCGACGAACTTTCAGTGGGACCTGGACTACGATCCTGTGTTCCATCAGGTCAATGCCAGCACAATTTTCGTGACGGAACGCTTGACACCGGATTGGTCGGTTTCGGGCGGCGAGACCTATCTGCACGTGCCGGGTGAAAATATTCCCTCGAATGCCGGCCAGATTCTGGCGCCCGATATTTCGAACCAGTTCCGAGTGCAACTCACCTATCGGAGCCTGAGCGCAAGAGGCTTCAGCGCTGCGGCCAACATGGGATACGACGTGAGGAACAACTACCTGCAGGGCACGACCGTGCAGACCACCTACAACTGGGACTGTTGCGGGCTGACGTTTGAGTATGCGCGCTGGGCACTGGGCACGGTGCGCAACGAGAATGCGTACCGTTTCGCGTTCAGCCTCACCAATGTGGGCACCTTCGGCAACCTGAAGCGGCTGCAGAGAATCTACTAGCCCGCATCTTTCGAATGGCCAACGCCATCTACAATGAGGCAATGGATTCAGTGGAACGACGGCTAGGCAACGAGCTGGCCGACAAGGCGGGCCGGCTGGACGAGATTCTCCGCGCACTCGGCCGGACGATGGTGGCGTACTCCGGCGGCGTGGATTCGGCGTTTCTGGCGTGGGCCGCGCATCGCGCTGTGGGAGAAGGCATGATGGCGGTGTTGGCCGACTCGCCCAGCCTGGCGCGCTCGCAGATGCAGGATGCGGTAGCATTCGCCGATGAGCAGGAAATCCCGCTCATAATTGTCCAGACGGCCGAGATGGAGCGGCCCGAGTACCGCCGGAACGACGGCGCGCGCTGCTTTCACTGCAAGGATGAGCTGTTCGCGATAATGGAGCAAGTCCGCACGGCACGTGGCTTTGAGTCAATCGCTTACGGCGTAAATGCAGACGACCAAAGCGATTATCGTCCGGGACAGAAGGCCGCGAAGCAACGCGGGGTGGCTGCGCCGCTGCTCGAAGCGGGACTTACGAAGCAGGACATCCGTGAGCTGGCGCGCCTTGAGGGCTTGCGCATCTGGGACAAACCTGCATCGGCGTGTTTGTCGTCACGCATCGAGTACGGGCGGGAAGTGACGCCGGAAGTGCTGCTGGTCGTCGAGCAAGGCGAAGACGCGATTCGCAGTCTGGGTTTCCGCCAGTGTCGGGTGCGCCATCACGGCGACATTGTGCGCATCGAGATTGCGCGCGACGAGCTACCGCGCGCGCTCACTCCGGAGATGGCGGCAGAGTTCACGCGAATCTTCAAGGCACTTGGCTTTCCCTACGTCACGCTCGACCTGGAAGGCTTCCGCTCCGGGTCGATGAATGCAGTGCTTCCGGTGGAACTCCTGAACAAGCGCTAAGCGCTACACGGCGGGCGAGATTTTTGGCTACTCGGTTCGCAGCGCTTCCATGGGCTCAATGCTGGCAGCACGCCGTGCCGGAATAAACCCTGCGATAGCCGCCGCAATCGCGAGCACGGCTACGGCGATGCCGAGAGTGACGGGGTCCCATGCACGCACGCCGTAGAGTTGGTCGGCCATGAGCTTCGCACCCAGCAAACCGATTGGGATTCCAATCGCCAGCCCAATCGCCACCTGCACGAATGCTCCCCGCATCACCATCCTGACAACATTCGGCCGGTC
>Ga0335070_10009675_pt1 | contig 11277 bp, 7 predicted proteins | sample Lox_Sample_13_FD_206722 | JGI IMG/M metagenome (GOLD analysis project Ga0335070, IMG submission 206722) | Soil microbial communities from Loxahatchee National Wildlife Refuge, Florida, United States - Lox_Sample_1.3 | ecosystem: Environmental > Terrestrial > Soil > Wetlands | place: USA: Florida... | reverse complement strand
GTGCCATTTGAGCGACTTCCGCTGCTACGCGACCCTCACCGTCGACGTCGACGCCAACTGGAAGACGATCGCCGACGGCTTCAGCGAGACGTACCACATTCAGACGCTGCATCCCGAGTTGCTGCGCTGCGTCGACGATATTCATGCGCCACAACAGATTTGGGGTCACACCGGCAAGTCGGACCAGCCCTACGGGGTGCAGAGCCCACGCTTTGACGGCGCGCTGAGCGACGAAGAGGTGTGGGAGGCCTACGTCTACACGCAGGGCGCGCTGATGGGTGCGGCCGAAGGCACGCCGTTCCCCGCCGATGAACGCCGGCACGGAGAGACGGTCGCCGACTTGATCGCGGCGCGCACGCGCGCCTTCGCGGCCGGCCGCGGCGTGGACCTCGACTGGGCCGACACCGATCGGATCACCCGGCTGCACCAGTACAACGTGTTCCCCAACATGACCCTGCTGGCCAACGCCGACCACCTGACCGTCATGTGTTCGCGCCCCGGCCCGGACCCGGATCACGGTGAGCTGGTTATGTTCCTGATGACGCAGATGGCCCCGGGCGCGCCGCGCGCCAAGCCGGCGGACATGCGCACGACAGCCGGCGAGGCCGAGCCCGGCGTCGTGCTCACCCAGGACATCCGGCTGCTCGCGGGCCTGCAGCGGGGCCTGCACCAGCCCGGCTTCACCCACTTGGTGCTCTCCAGCGAAGAACGGCGCGTGATCAACACGCACCGCAACCTCGAGCGCTACCTCAACCTTCCTGAGTCCGAGCGGATGACCACTCAGGCGTGACGCGCCGCCTCTTGGGCAAGTTGGACGCGCGACGCCAGGCCCAGCTTGTTGTAAACGTGGGTGAGGTGGGTCTCGACGGTGCGTGGCGATATGAAGAGCCGCGTGGCGATGTCCTTGTTGCCCAAGCCCTCACTGACGAGCCCGACGACGTCCAGTTCGGCCGGGGTGAGCGAAGCCCAGCCGGTGGACGGGCGTTTGCGTTCGCCGCGCCCGCGCCGCGCGTAGGCGATCGCTTCTTGCGTGGACAGCGCCGCGCCCTCGGCGTAACCAGTGTCAAACTCGTTCTGGCCCATGGCATCCCGGAGCGCAGCCACCAATGCTTCGTAGTCGGCTTGGTAGATCCGATACCGGACTTCGCCGGTGCGTTGCCGGATGGCCTCGGCCGCGCCGTAGAGGCGGGCCGCCTCGGGGTAGCTCTCCGCCTGAGCGACCAACCGAGCAATGAGGTCGAGAATATCGGGCAGGTTCAGCTGCACCTCGATATCGGCGGCACACACGAGTGCGTCGTGTGCGTCACGCTCGGCGGCCTCTGCATCGCCTTCGGCGAGCGCCACGCGGGCACGAGTGGTCAGGGCCCACATCCGGTGAAATCCGGCATTTAGCGATACGGCCTGGTCGGCCCACGATCGGGCCGCCGCCAGATCGCCTGTGGCAAGCTCGGTTTCGGCCCTATATCGCATGTTCGACGCCGTAAACGCGACGTCCGGTATGAGGCTATGGCCCTGTGCCAGAGCGAGGTTCGCGGCGACAACGTCGCCGGCGGCAAAGTGTGCAGCACCCAAACCCATAAGTCCGAGGCCCTCGATGACCGAGCCGAGTTCGGCGGCGGATTCGCTGCCTCTTTCGGCAGCGGCGAGAGCCTCGGACGTCTTGCCCTGACACCCCAGGAAAATAGCCTGCACGAGGAGGCCGTTGAACTTGCACAAGGGGTCGCCGGCCGCATCGGCATCGGCAATCACGTCCTGCAATATCGCTTCGCCGCCCCGCAGGTCGCCAAGCAAGCCCCGCGCCCCGGCGACACCCCACACACGACACACGCCGGAGGTGAACCGGTCACCGATCGCGTCGGCAAGTTCGCGCCCTTCTTCGCCGACCGCACGCGCCGCTATCGCGTCGCCAGCCGACACGATGGCCCCGTACACCTGGAAGCCCAGCAGCTGGCTCAGCCTCCATTTGTCGCCCACGTCGCGCGCCAACCCGATGGCCTCGCCAAAGTATGTTGCCGCATCTTCGGGGCTGAACGCGCCGGTACCACAGCAAGCGGTGAGGGCGCGGACCAGCAGGGCGGAATCATCGAGTCGGCGAGCGATCACCAAGGCTTCGGCGGCCTGCTCCCTGCGCTCCGGAACCCCGATCCAGCCGTCAATCAGCGCCGCGTCGGCCAGCGTCCGCGCCAGCACCGCCGGTGACACCTCGCGGTCGAGGGTGTCACGGTCGGCCAGTGCCTCGTCGAGCCAGCTCAGCCCTTCGCGCAGGCGCCCGCGGGTGAGCCACAACGGCTGAAGCGACGACGCGAGCTGCAATGCACGCTCGACATCCATGGTTTCGCGGCTCCAGGCGAACGCCGCGCGTAGGTTGTCGATCTCGGTTTCCATTTGCTCGACCCGCTGCTGGTGACCTGTGGCCGCGGGAGCATCGAGCTGGGCGGCCAGCGCGGTGTAGTAGTCGCGGTGACGAGCGCGCACGGTATCGGCGTCACCAGATTCACCAAGCTTTTCCAGGGCGTACTGGCGCACCGTCTCCAGCAGCCGATACCGCATCCGGCCGCCGGAATCATCCGCGACCACAAGCGATTTGTCCACGAGCAACGTGAGCTGATCCAGCACCTGGTAGCTCTCCACCTCGGTGTCACCGGCGACGGCTCGGGCGGCGGACAAGTCGAACCCGCCCATGAACGCCGCAAGCCGGCGAAACAACACCCGCTCGGACTCGGTCAACAGCGCGTGCGACCAATCCACCGACGCCCGCAACGTCTGCTGGCGGCGCACCGCCCTGCGGCCGCCGCCGGTCAACAGTCGGAACCGGTCATTCAGACTGCCGACGATCTCGTCCAGCGACAACGCCCGCACCCGGGCCGCGGCCAGTTCGATGGCCAGCGGCATGCCGTCGATGCGACGACAGATCTCGCGCACCGTATGGGTGTCGGCCTCGGTGAGATTGAAATCGGATCGCGCCCGGCGAGCGCGGTCGAGGAACAGCTCGATGGCCTCGTCGTCCAACGACAGGGACGGCACCCGTCGAATCACCTCGCCGGACGACCCGATCGGCTCCCGACTCGTTGCCAACAACATCAATCCGGGACAGGCGCTCAGCACCGTGGTAACCAATTCGGCGACAGCATCCAAGAGGTGCTCGCAGTTGTCCAGTACTACCAGCATGCGACGGTCTCCGACGAACCGAGTGAGCGTGTCGATTGTGGAGCGCCCCGGTTGATCCGCCAAGCCGAGGGCATCCGTCATCGCGACCGGGACAAGGCCGGGGTCGGCGATCGGGGTCAGATCGACGTACCAGACCCCATCGCCGAATTCGTCGGCTATCCGGTCCGCGACCTGTATGGCAAGCCGGGTTTTGCCCACACCGCCGGCGCCGGTCAAGGTCACCAGCCGATTGGCGGTGAGGAGCTGGCGCACGTTGTCAAGCTCCGCGCCGCGGCCGACGAAACTGGTGAGTTGCACCGGCAAATGTTGAGCGGCAACCGATTTCGACGTTTTCAGCGGCGGGAAGTCGTTGCGAATGTCCGGGTGGCAGAGCTGCGCCACTCGTTCGGGACGGGCGACACCGCGCAGTTCATGCCTGCCGAGATCGGTCAGCCACGCGTCGGGCGGAAGCGCGTCGACGACCAGATCCTCAGTGGTGCCGGACAGCACCGTCTGCCCACCGTGCGCGAGATCACGCAGCCGCGCGGTCCGGTTGATCGTCGGACCGATGTAGTTGCCCTCATCGCGCAGCTGGACCTCGCCGGTGTGCACGCCGATACGCAACCGGATCGGCGCCAACGGCGCACGCTGCAACTCCAGCGCGCATGCGACAGCCCCGGTCGCCCGGGCGAACGCCACCACAAAGCTGTCGCCCTCACCTTGCTCAACCGGCCGCACCCCGCCGTGGGCCGCCAGCAGGTCGACCAGCGCGCGATCCAGGCGCGCGACGGCGGCCGTCATCTCCTCGGGTTGGGTCTCCCACAGCCGCGTAGAGCCCTCGACATCGGCGAGCAACAGCGTCACCGTTCCGGTTGGAAGCACGTCGCTCCAGTTCAACTCCGCGCGTGGATCAATTTCGGTCATGCTAGCCAGCATCCCGGCGCGGCGAGCCGCAAACATCAGGGAAACCCCGTACGTGCCCGCATGGTTGTCGCGCTGAGGTGGGCAAATCGTCAATCATCTGCGCGCACCAAGGCCATTGACACTGCGCTGAGGGCGGGGGGTTCTCGCACTTTTTCGCCATAGCCGCAGAGTCAACGCTTCCGCCGAGCTCGCCCTCAGCAACACGGATACGACTGGCCATCGCTCATTTCAGAGTTCTCCCCGATGGTCTGACGCTCCCGAAATCACATAGTCGAGTCATGACCACCACCGTTTTCGAAGCTGGTCTACCGACCATCAACTACGGACATGCCCAGCACCCCGACGAAGCCCACGCAATCATCAGCCAGGCCCGCGCGAAGGCGCCTATCGCGATCGGGCCATACGGTCCCGAACTGCTCACCTACGATCTGGTGCACACCGCGCTTCGCGATTCGCGATTCCGGGTGCCCCAAGGGATGTTCCTTGCCGCCCAAGGCATCACCTCCGGGCCGCTGTGGGACCGGATCGCCGTCAACATCCTTAGCCTCGACGGCGAAGAACACCAGCGGCTGCGCCGGCTGGTCAGTAAAACGTTCACTCCCAAAGCCACCGCTCGCCTGCGCACGACGATCGTCGACATCATCACCGGACTGGTCGACCGCCACAGCGCCCGCGGGCACTGCGACGTGGTCACCGACATCGCGCGCCAATACCCGATACCGGTCATCTGCGCACTACTCGGCGCCCCACCCGAAGACTGGGAACTGTTCTCCGACTGGACCGATCACATCTTGGAGGCCTTCGGCTGGAACGCGGCTAGCCAAACACCAACGATCCTGGCATCCTGGGCAGCTCTTGATGCCTACATCGACGACATGATCGCGCGCCGGCGCCACACCTTGACTGATGACCTGATCTCCGAGCTGATCCGCGCCGAAGACCCAAATTTTCCAGGCGATCGCCTCAGCACCGACGAACTTCGCATGCTCGTCGCCTCGCTGCTGATGGCGGGCACCGACACCACCCGCCTCCAGTTGGGTGGCGCGGCGCACGTGCTGTGCGATCACCCCGACCAATGGGCGCTCCTGGGCCGGCACCCGGAGCTCGCGGTGAATGCCGTGCACGAGCTCATCCGCCATTCACCGATCACGTTCGTCACGTTGCGCATCGCTATCGAGGATGTCGAACTCGCTGGTGTCATGATCCCTGCCGGCACGATCGTCGTCGTCAATACCGGCGCGGCCAACCGGGATCCCGCGGTCTGCGACGATCCCGACCGTCTGGACATCCGCCGCACGGGCACCCCGCCGATCCAAACATTCGGCGGCGGAATGCACTACTGCCTGGGGGCCAATCTCGCGCGCCTCGAGTTGGCCGAAGCGCTGACCGCCATGACACGGCGCATGCCCAACGCCCGCCGCGCCGGCCCAGCTCCATGGAAACCGGTGAACGCGCTCGGCGGTCCCACCACCACCCTGCAAGTCGAGTTTGATCCCCGAAATTGATCGCAGCCGTATCGCGCCCCCGTCAGGGCACTGAGCGGAGCTCGCAGAGCGGCCTGCACCAGCCCGGCTTCACGCACTTGGCGCTCGCCCAGCGAGGAAGGGCGAGTGATCAACCTGCATCGGAACCTCGAGCTGCCCGGGGACGAGCGGATGATCGGCGATCAAAAGGTGCCGACGTAATGGGGTCATAGGCCTCCCGAAAACGGGTATATGCGCATTAGAATCCCGGCTTGTGACGAGTCCGTCTGACGGCTGGGGCCACGAACGGCGGCAACTCGTGCATCAGGTACAGATGCGATGTCAGGCACTCGGCCGAAGGCGTGCGCGACGGCTGTGTCACCGCTTCGAGCGCGTCGGCGTCCACACCGCTCCCGAGCGGCTGCGACAGATGGTGGCGGGCGCGCCCGTAAAAGACGACGAAGTGACGGATGTCAATTTCGCTCTGATCGCGTTGCAGCTGAACCGTGAGGCGCGCGGCGCGCGGGTCAAGCGCCTCAAGCGCCAGGGCACCCGGTCACTGATGTTCGCCGGCTTGGTCCTGGTCGTGCTGAACTTCCTTTTCTGCGTCGCCTACGTCCTGCTGAACCTGGCCCAGCAGGCCACCCCGATGTAATTGCCGACGATCGCGTTGTCGTAGGCGTACACAACCTGAGCACCAACAACGCCGGGGCGAAATCCGCGTGTATGGGGCATATCAACCTGGCTGATACATGTCAAGCCGGCTGACCCGGCGCAAGGCGTTACGCCGGGCCGCGGCCATCACCGGCGAGCTTGAGCAGGAGACGCGTGCCCCCCAGCGGGCTGGCGTGCAGTGAGGCAGAGCCGCCGTGCAATTCGGCCTGCTGCGCGACGAGCGCCAGCCCCAACCCGGAGCCCGCGCGCGATGCGGTCGATCCCCGGGAGAAGCGTGCGAAGACGGCGGTGCGTTCGTCCTCCGGGATGCCGGTACCGTTGTCGTCGACGGCGATCTCTACGCCCTCAGCGGAACTGCTCACGTTGAGCTGGATTTCGGTGGCGCCACCGTGCTTGACGGCATTGGCGATGGCGTTGTCGATCACCAGCCGCAGCCCGGTGGGCAGTCCCACCATCAGAACCGTGGGCGACGGCACCAGTGACACGTCCACCCCGGGGTAGATGCGAAGCGCGTCGTGCGCGGCGCGGTCCAGCAGTTCGGTGATGTCGAAGGGCACGAAATCGTCGACCGTGGTCAGCTCCCCCTGCGCCAGGCGTTCGAGCGCCGTCAGCGTCGCTTCGATCCGGCTCTGGGTGCGGATGACGTCGCCGAGCACCTCGTGGCGCTGCTCGGGAGGTAATTCCAAGGTGGACAACACTTCTAGGTTGGTGCGCATGGCCGTCAGGGGGGTGCGCAGCTCGTGCGAGGCGACGGCGGCGAAGTCGCGGGCCGACTCGAGCGCGGCCTTGGTGCGCTGTTGCTCGTTGCCGATGCGGGCCAGCATGCCCTCGACCGCTTCGGCGATCTCCACGGCCTCGCGTACCCCCCGGACCTGCAACTCGTCGGGACTGGACTGAGCGTTGATGGCGCGGGCCTGCTGCGCCAGCAACAGGAAAGGATTGACCATGATCAAGGAGATCACCCAGCCGACGAGCACGGTACCGCCGATGACGCTGCCGCAGATCAACAACACCCGCAGGTGCAGCTCGTTGATTCGATGCTGCGCCTCGGCCAACGGCGCGGCGAGCGCGATCGAAGCCGGCCCGGCGGTGAAGGTGCGCACCCGGTACTGCACCCCGTTGATGGTGGTGTTCGCGTATCCGTTCGGCAGTTGGGGTAGCACTATGTTGCCGGGAACGGACACCGTCACGTCACCGATGCGCGCGGTACGGATCAGGTTGCCGTCCGGCATGGGCCGGTCGGAGGTGGCGAGCTGTCCGTTGTTGATCAGCGTGTTGATATCACCCAGGCTGGTCACCGAATCCAGGCGGCGGTCGAGCTGGCTGTATTGGTCGTTGGTGACGCCGACCCAGACCCAGGTCCCCAACAGGACGACAAGGGCGATCACCCCGAGGGCGGCGACGATCACGATGGTGCGCAGCGACAGCACCCGCATCGGCAGCCGTACGTGACCGAGCAACGGGATATCGTCGGCCGTCGCTGGACTGGCACCGCCAACGCCATAGCGGGCGGTACTTTCCATGAAGTTGTCCTCCGTCGATTCGCGAGCGCGGGCTCGAGACGATTGTCCCGGCATGTTCAGCACTCGATCGACCTCGGCCACGTCGTGTCGGTCAGTCACGCTTCGGATGCTAGTTCCTCGCGGGTCATTTGCGTTCATCCATAGTGAGTGAGTACTCTCTCACCATGCAGACGTCGGGTCGTGGCCGGCTGCTGGCCGAAGCACTGAAGCTGTTCGCCGCCAAGGGCTACGCGGCGACCTCGGTGGCCGACATCCAGCGCGCGTCCGGCCTCGCACCCGGTTCCGGCGCGCTGTACAAGCACTTCGGCTCCAAGCGCGAGCTGCTGGAGGCCGCGGTCGCTTACCGGATCGACAGCATCGTGGCGGCGCGGGAGCGGTTCGACGCCGGAGAACCCGGCAGCGTCGAGCAGGCGGTGCGCACCGCGGGCCGGCTGATCTGGGACAACCTCAAACAGAGCGAGGAATTGCTCAAGGTCATGCTGCGCGAGCCCGACGAGCTCGGCGACCTGGACGAGAAGACCTGGCAGGTCATCACCGACAACGCGTATCAGCGTTTCGCCGACGAGCTGGCCGCGTCCAATCGGTCCGGGCGCACGCGCATACCCGATCCCGAGGCGACCGCGGCCGTGGCGATCGGGTCGCTGTCCTACGCCGCGACGCTGCAAGCCCTTACGGGGCGCTTGCCGGGCAACATCGGCGAAGACCGTTACTTCGAGGCGTGGGTCAACCAGACGCTGAGCGTCCTCGCCCAATACCGAAACCGTTAACCACCAATCTATTTCAGGAGTCAAGCTGTGACATTCTCACTGCAACTGAGCGACGACGTGATCGAGGTGCGCGACTGGGTGCACAAGTTCGCGGCCGAAGTGATCCGCCCCGCCGCGTCGGAATGGGACGAGCGGGAAGAAACTCCCTGGCCGGTGATTCAGGAGGCCGCCAAGGTGGGCCTGTACTCGCCCGACTTCTTTGCCCAGCAGGCGGCCGAGCCGACGGGTCTGGGCTTTCTCACCACGTTCGAGGAGATGTTTTGGGGTGACGCCGGCATCGCGCTGTCCATCCTGGGCACCGGGCTGGCCGCAGCGGCGCTGGCGGGCAACGGAACTCCCGAGCAGCTGGGCCGCTGGCTGCCCGAGATGTTCGGCACCGCAGACGAACCCAAACTCGGGGCGTTCTGTTCGTCGGAGCCGGACGCGGGTTCCGACGTCGGCGCCATCCGCACCCGGGCACGCTATGACGAGGCGGCCGGCGAATGGGTCCTCAACGGCACCAAGACGTGGGCGACCAACGGCGGCATCGCCAACGTGCACATCGTGGTGGCCTCGGTCTATCCCGAGTTCGGCACCCGCGGCCAGGCCACCTTCGTCATCCCGCCGGACACCCACGGGATGTCGCAGGGCCAAAAGTTCAAGAAGCACGGGATCCGTGCGTCACACACCGCCGAGGTGGTGCTGGACAACGTGCGGCTCCCCGAGGACACGATTCTCGGCGGCCGGGAGAAGTTCGAGGAGCGCATCGCCCGGGTCAAGTCCGGCGCCTCGTCGCGCGGACAGGCCGCGATGAAGACCTTCGAACGCACCCGGCCCACGGTCGGGGCGATGGCCGTCGGCGTGGCGCGGGCCGCCTACGAATACGCCCTCGACTATGCCTGCCAACGCGAGCAATTCGGCCGCAAGATCGGCGAATTCCAGGCCATCGCTTTCAAGCTGGCCGACATGAAGAGCCGCATCGACGCGGCACGCATGCTGGTGTGGCGCGCCGGCTGGATGGCGCGCAACAACCAGAGCTTCGACTCGGCGGAGGGCTCGATGGCCAAGCTGGTGGCCAGCGAGACGGCGGTCTACGTCACCGACGAGGCAATCCAGATCCTGGGCGGCAACGGGTACACCCGCGACTATCCCGTGGAGCGGATGCACCGCGACGCAAAGATCTTCACCATCTTCGAGGGCACCAGCGAGATTCAGCGCCTGGTCATTTCGCGGGCAGTGACCGGCCTGCAAATCCGTTAGCCACCGCGCCGGAACCGCCGCCGGGGCCACCCGACATGATGGCGGCATGAGCACCGACATCCGCATCCTCGGCAGCGAGGACGAGCTGATCGCCGCGGCCAACGTGTTCCGCGCCGCGATGGTCGGGTTCCCGCCGCTGTCGAACCTGGCGCCCGGCCAGATCAGCAAGCTGCTCGAACCCGGCCGCACGGTCGGCGCCTTCGCCGGCGGTCAGCTGGTCGGCACGGCCGACGCCGTGACGAGCGGGCTCACGCTGCCCGGCGGGGCGGTCGTCGGTCATGCCGCCGTGACACACATCGGGGTGCTGCCGTCGTTCACCCGCAAAGGCATCGCCACCGAGCTGATCCGCCATCAGCTGCGCGACTTCGCCGCGCGGGGGGAGGTGGTCGCGACGCTGCGCGCCTCGGAGGCGACGATCTATGAGCGGTACGGCTACGGGGTCGCGAGTTTGTCGCAGACCGTTGAGGTCCGGACGGCGCGGGCGGCTTTGCGTCCCGACGTGGGAACCGGGGGCCCGGTGCGACTGCTGGACACAGGTGAGGCGTGGGACGTCCTGCCCCGGATCTATGCCGCCCACCGTCCGTCCCGTCCCGGAACCATCGACCGCCCGCAGGTGTGGTGGCGGGCCCTGCGGCTGCGGGCCGAATCCTCCCCGGGCCCTTCGTATGTGGCCGTGCACGGTGAGCCGGGGTCCGAGTCCGGTTTCGCCCGCTACCGTCCCGTCGACACCGAGGCGTGGTTCGTCAGCGACCAGCGCACCATCGCGGTCGAGGATTTCTTCGCGCCCACCCGCGACGCCTACTTCGGACTGCTGCGCTTTTTGCTCGGGCTCGATCTGATCGATCGTGTGGTGTTCTGGATGCTGCCCGTCGACGATCCGCTGCCCTGGTTGCTGGTGGATCGGCGAGCCGTGCGGGTGACCGCGGTGCGCGACGAAACGTGGCTTCGTGTCATCGACGCCGAAGCGGCGCTGGCAACGCGCCGATACGCCGGGGACGGCACGCTCACCATCACGGTGAAAGACCCTCTCCTGCCGAATAATTCGCGCAGCTTCACCGTGTCGGGCGACGACGCGCAACCGACGGAGCGGCCCGCCCGGCTGCACGCCGGTATCGAGGGGCTCGCCGCGGTTCTGCTCGGCGGCACCACTTGGCGCAGTCTCGCCGCGGCCGGACTCGCCGGCACCGACGATCCGGCGGCGCTGGCCGTCGCCGATCGGTTGTTCGCGGTGGCCGAGGCACCGCACGCGGGATTCTTCTTCTGATGGCGCCGGGGGTGGAGTGAACGTGATCGTGATCGTCGGGGCCGGGATATGCGGGCTGGCCGCCGCCTACGAGCTGTCGCGGCGCGGCCAGGACGTCGTCGTGTACGAACGTGGCGAGCCGTTCGGTGAGCAATCCGCCGGTTTGGCACGGATTTTCCGCATCGCGCACCGGCGCCCGACATTGTGCACACTCGCGATGCGGGCCCGCGATGGCTGGCGGCGCTGGGAGTCCGAGCTAGGTGTCGGCCGGCTGCTGGGCCCGGAGGGGTTCATCA
>Ga0335070_10009674_pt1 | contig 11277 bp, 5 predicted proteins | sample Lox_Sample_13_FD_206722 | JGI IMG/M metagenome (GOLD analysis project Ga0335070, IMG submission 206722) | Soil microbial communities from Loxahatchee National Wildlife Refuge, Florida, United States - Lox_Sample_1.3 | ecosystem: Environmental > Terrestrial > Soil > Wetlands | place: USA: Florida... | reverse complement strand
CAGTTCTCCCGCCTCGGTGGCCGGCACGAGCTGGGTGTGTGGATCCGGCACCTCGTGCTGAACTGGCTCAGGCCGCCAGCGTGCGCCGCCGACAGCTTCATCGTTGGTCGTCCCAGCGGAGCGGACCCCAGTGTCATCGTGCGCTTCCATGCAGTGGCCGACCCTGTGCCCATCCTGCAAGACCTGCTCAGTTTGTACTGGCTCGGACAGACCCTGCCGCTGCCGCTGTTTCCGCGCACTTCGCGCGCGTATGTCCAAGCGCTGCAGTCGGGTGGCATGGAAGACGGCGGGCGCGCAGCACTGGCGGCGGCGCGCGCCGTGTTCACGCGCACGGGCGGTCCCGTGCCCAGTGAGGGCGAGGACGTCTACGTGCAACAACTCTTCGCCACCTGTGACCCACTCGATCCGACCTTTCCTCCGCTCGCCGGTGAGCTGCCCACGGCCGCGACGTTTGCTGCTGCGGCGCGCTCCGTGTTTGAGCCGCTGCTGGCGCACCGAGAGATCCTCGCGTGACCCGACTCGATCCCCTCACCGTTCCACTGCGCGGCACGACGCTGATCGAGGCCAGTGCCGGCACGGGCAAGACGCAGACGATCACCACGCTTTACGTACGCCTGTTGATCGAAGGCGCTTTGCTGCCCAGCGACATCCTCGTGGTGACCTACACCAACGCCGCGACCGCGGAGCTGCGCGCACGCGTGCGCCGGCGGATCCGTGATGCGCTCGCGGCGCTCGACGCTGGTGGCAGCGATGACGCCACGCTGCAGTTGCTCGTCGCGCACCGTCAGGCAGCCGGAACACTGGATGCCGATCGCCGCGCGCTCACCGCCGCCCTCTACGCCTTCGACGAAGCGGCGATCTTCACCATCCACGGCTTCTGCCAGCGCATCCTGCAGGAGCATGCGTTCGAAAGCGGTGCGCCGTTCGATGCGCAACTGGTCACCGATCCGGCGCCGTTGCGCGACGAAGTGGTCCGGGATTTCTGGGCGCGCGAGATCTATGCGGCCTCAGAGCCCTTCGTGCGCTATCTGCAAGACCAGAAAGTGACGCCGGCGCGCCTGACACGCCTGGCGCAAACCGTTGTCGCGCATCCCGACATGCCGGTGCTGCCGGAACAGGTTGCCGCCATGGATGGCACGCTCGCCATCTGGCAGCGCGCTGCCGCGCACGCGGCGGCGGTCTGGCGCGCGGCGCGCGATCAGATCGTCGATCTGCTGGAGACCTCAGAGGCGCTGGGGCGCAACCGGTACCCGAGCGGAACCATTCGTACACAGTGGGCGCCGGCGATCGACGCGGAGTTGGCGGCGCCGCGGCCAGGAATTTCCACCCGCTTGCCGAAGATCGAGAAGCTCACGACCACCGCCATCGCGCAAGGCACGAAGAAGCGCTGCACACCCCCGGCGCATCCCTTCTTCGATGCCTGTGAGGCGCTCTGCCACGCCGACGAGACGGCCGTGCGCGCCTTGGGGAACCAGCACCTACGCCTGCAGCTCGACCTGGTGCACTATGCGCGACACGAGGTGCCGTGGCGGCACCTGCAGGCGAACACGCAATCCTTCGACGATCTGCTTCACCGTCTCGACGAGGCGCTCGCCGGTCCGGCTGGAGCGCCGCTGGCGGCGCGCATTCGCAGCCGCTTCCGCGCCGCCTTGATCGATGAGTTCCAAGACACCGACCCGGTGCAATACGACATCTTTCGCCGCATCTACCACAGCACCGACGGCAGCTTGTTTCTCATTGGCGATCCGAAGCAGGCCATCTACGCCTTCCGCGGCGCCGACGTCTTCACCTACATCCAGTCGCGTCGCGATGCTGGGGCACATACCTATACACTCGCGACCAATTGGCGCTCGGCGCAGCGACTCGTCGCGGCGGTCAACACGCTGTTCGCGCAGGCGCACGATCCATTCGTGCTCGGCGCCATCAGCTTCCAGCCCGTGGACGCCGCGCCCGGCGCGCAAGGGGCCCTCGGCGGCGGCACCGGTCAGGCGCCGTTGCAGTTCCTGTTCGCACGACCACGTGACGAAAGGCGGCGGATCAATAAGGGCAGCGGTTTTGACGACGTCACCCGTGCGGTGGCCGCGGAGATCGTGCGCGTGCTGACCAGCGGCACCACCGTGGTCACACGGCAGGCCGCACCGGAGATTGGGCCCGGGGACATTGCCGTCCTCTGCCGCACCAACGCGCAGGCCGCCGGCATGCAAGCGGCCTTGCGCGCGTTGCGCGTACCGAGCGTGCTGCACGGTGATGCGAGTGTGTTCGATGCTCCCGAAGCCGCGGAGCTCGAACGCGTCTTGCGCGGCCTCGCCGATCCGCGCGACCCCGGCGCCGTGCGTGCCGCCCTCGCCACGACGCTGATGGGCGTGAGCGCCAACGAGCTGTTCGCCCTCCAAGCGAACGAACGTGAGTGGGATGTGTGGCTACGCCGCTTTCAGAGCTGGCACGACCTGTGGCGCCGGCGGGGCTTCGTGCCCGCCTTCCGCCAGCTTCTCGACGAGCTGGACGCGCAGCCGCGGCTGCTCACGCTCGTCGACGGCGAACGCCGCATGACCAACCTGCTGCACCTTGGCGAGCTGCTGCACACCGCCCTCAGCGAGGCGCAGCGCGGTCCGCTGGCGCTCGTCGAGTGGCTCCACCTGCTGCGCCGTGACCGGAGCGCGCGCGCCGACCTCGGAGCGGAAGCCGCGCAGATCCGCCTCGAAAGCGACGACCGGGCTGTGCAGCTGGTCACCATCCACAAAAGCAAAGGGCTGGAGTACCCGATCGTGTTCTGCCCGTACCTGTGGGACGGCACGCTGCTGCACGACGAGGACGCGCAGCTCGTCCGCTTTCACGACCCGGACCATGACGATCGGCTCACGCTGGACATCGGCTCCGCCGCACATGCCGCCCACGTCGAGCGGGCAACGCAGGAGACCCTGGCCGAGAATCTGCGGCTGCTCTACGTGGCGCTGACACGAGCCAAGTGCCGCTGCTACGTCGTGTGGGGACCATTCAACACAGTCGAGACGTCGGCGCTCGGCTATCTGTTGCACCAGCCGCCGACGCCGGTGCCCGCAACTGCGCTCGCCCGCGCGACGGCCGAGCGCATCGCTGGGCTGGATGCGGCCGGCCTGCGTGCCGATCTCGACCGGCTGGTCGCCGCGTCGGAGGGCAGCATCGGCGTTACCGACCTCAACTACGCCCCGGTGGCGCCATTCACGCAAGCGGAGCAACCGCCGGAAACGCTGCGCTGCCGCACTGCCACCCGTCCGCTCCATGCGGGATGGCGCATCTCGAGCTTCTCCGGGCTGGCCGCGCGCGGCGCTCTCAGCCGCTCCGCCGAAGAAGGCCTCGATCGCGACGAGCTGACCGAGGCGGACGCGGTCGAGGCGCTACCGATCCGCCAAGAGGAACAAGTCCTGATCGTGCTGCACGACTTTCCAACCGGCGTGCGCGCGGGGCTGTTGATGCACGAAGTCCTCCAGCACCTCGACTTCCAGTGCATCGAACCCCTCGCGCTGCGCGCGCAGCTGGCCGTAACACTACAGCGCAACGGCTTCGAGATGGATTGGGCGGACGCGCTCGGTCGCGCCGTGACCGACGTGGTCGGCACGCCACTCGAGCCGCAGCTGCGCTTGCGGGACATCCCGTTGAACCGCCGGCTCAACGAGTTGGAGTTCATCTTTCCGGTTGCCAACGCCGCGCCGCACACCATGCTCACCGCCGCGCGGGTCGCCGATATCTTCAACCGACATGGCACCCAGCCGCTGCCGCGTGACTACGCCGGCCGCGTGCGATGCCTGGGCTTCGCCCCGCTCGCCGGTTACCTGCGCGGCTTCATTGACCTGGCGTTCGAGCACGCCGGGCGCTGGTACGTCGTCGACTACAAGTCCAATCTGCTCGGCGTACGGCCGGAGGACTATCGGCCGTCGCGCCTGGTCGATGCCATGGTGCAGCATCACTACTTCCTGCAGTATCACCTGTATGCCGTCGCACTGCACCGCCACCTTGCCATGCGGTTGCGGAACTACGACTACGACGAGCACTTCGGGGGCGTCTACTACTTGTTCCTGCGCGGCATGGCGCCGCAGTATGCGCCGGGCTGCGGCGTGTTTCGTGATCGACCGCCACGCTCCCTCATCGAAGCGCTCTCAGCCCTGCTCTCACAGCCGGCGGGAGATGAGGGCGAGCAATGACCCCGACGGTCGCTGCCCTGCGGGAAGCGGAAATCCTGTCGCCACTGGATGAACACTTCGCACGCTCCATCGCACGCATCGGCGGCGAGGCGCGCCCGGAGGTCTTGTTGGCGGCGGCGCTGTTGAGTCGCCACGTCGGCAACGGGCATGTGTGTCTCGACGTGACGCGCTTGGCCGAGGGCACGGCGCTGGTCGGCGACCGCGACGCGTCGCTGCCGCCGCTTGCATGGCCGACGCGCGATGCCTGGTGCGCGCTGTTGCAGTCGAGTCCGCTGGTCGGTGGGCATGCCGACGTGACGCCGCTGGTCCTTGATGAGGCCGGCCGTTTGTACTTGCGGCGTTATTGGGTGCACCAGGCGCAGTTGGCGGCGGCGATCCAAGCGCGTGCGGCGCAGACAGACACCGACGGTGATCGCGCCTGGCTCACGGCGACCGTGAACCGACTCTGGCCTCCGGATCCGGACCGCGCGGGCGATCTGGACCGGCAACGCATGGCAGGGCTGATGGCCCTGCACCGCCGCTTCCTGGTGATTTCGGGCGGACCGGGTACGGGCAAGACGTTCACGGTCGTGAAGATCCTCGCGCTGTTGATCGAGGATGCCGTGCAACGCGGCCAGCGGCCGTTGCGCATCACGCTCGTGGCGCCGACCGGCAAAGCCGCGGCGCGCTTGGCCGAGGCCATCCGGCAGACCAAGCCGACACTGCCGTGCTCGGGGGTAATCACGGCTGCCATTCCCGACGAGGCAGCCACCATCCATCGCTGCCTGGGATCAGTGGCCGGCAGTACCACACGCTTTCGGCACAACGCCGACAACCCGCTGCTCACAGACGTCCTGCTCGTGGATGAAGCCTCGATGGTGGACCTGGCGCTGATGGCACGGCTGCTCGATGCGGCGCCGCCACCGGCGCGCGTGCTCCTGTTGGGTGATGAAGATCAGCTCGCGTCGGTCGAGGCCGGAGCTGTACTCGGTGACATCTGCAACAGCGGCGCGCCGCGCAGTTACTCGCGTCGGCTCGTTGAGTCGATGGCGGCGTTTACAGAGGATCGCCTGCCGGGGCTTTCGGTACACAGCCCCTCGGAGGTTACCGGGATCTGGGACTGTATCGTCCGGCTGACCCGCAGCTATCGCTACGGCTCCGACAGCGGCATCGGGGCATTGGCGCGCGCCATCAACGCCGGCGATAGCGCAGCGGCACTCGCCATCCTCGACTCTACCGCTTATCCGGACGTGGCGCTCGTGGCGCCGCCGACCGACGGCCGCCTCAACGCCGCGTTGCACGACGCTGTGGTCCGTGGGTTCACGCCATACCTGCACGAGAGCGATCCGGCGGCACGCTTACATGCCTTCGAGCGCTTCCGTGTGCTCTGCGCCCACCGGCGCGGCTGGGACGGCGTCGATTGGATCAACAGGCAGATCGAAGCGGCGTTGCGTGCGGCCGGGATGATCGGAGACGATGGCCGTCTGTACGTGGGGCAACCGATCATCATCACTCGCAATGACTACCAGCTCGGCCTCTTCAACGGCGACATCGGTGTCGTGGTCCGCGACCCGGTACGCGCCGATGCATTCGTCGCCTTCTTCATCGCCGCGGACGGCGCCGCGCGTGCACTCTCGCCCGCATTGCTGCCACCGCACGAAACCGTCTTCGCCATGAGCGTCCACAAGAGTCAGGGATCGGAGTTCGACGAGGTCGCGGTGCTACTGCCGCAGCACGTGTCGCCCGTCGTTTCGCGCGAGCTGCTCTACACCGCGGTGACCCGGGCGCGCCGCGCGGTCATCATCCATGCGACGCGGGAGATGGTCACACACGCGATCACCCATCGCATCGAGCGCGCCTCGGGACTGCGCGACCTGCTGTGGGGGTGAGCGAGGTCGGTGTGCGGCCCGAAGTGCGATCAGCGACCCACGCCCTTGTTATCTATGGGCAAAAGGTCGTACACCGACCGATAAACGTGCGCCGTAGCGAGGACGTCGCCGGCGCAGTAGCGCACGACGTCGAGGATGCGACCGCCCTGCACGGCCGGCCACACCGTGGACCCGTCCATGTCATGCTTGGGCGACCGGAACCCGAAGCCGATGGCGTACGCAGCCATCGGCCAGCGTGGCGCCGCGCCGCCAAAGGTGACGATGTCCATGAGATCGATGTGCAGGACCGGATTGTAGCGGTTGTCGCGGGCCGCTTTGACGACGAGATCACGACCTTCGGGGACGCCGTGCTTCAGCATTCGATGCGCCAGCACGGGTAGATCAAACCCGCGCCCGTTGTAGGTGACCAGTTGAGGGTTTGGCTGGGCAGCGCGGCGCACCAGCTGCTCCCCGAACGCGCCCAAGAGTTGCGCTTCGCTGCCGCAGGCCTGCAACGCGCAGCGCCGCGCGGGGCGTGCCGCGCCGCACCCGTCCTCCACCTCGACGGATTGTTGCGGGGTGCCGGCATGTAGCGTCGCATCGAATACCGCGCGCAAGTCTTGCGTCGCGAGGTCGAGCCAGGCGATGCAGACGACGCGTGCCAGAGGTGGGCAGAGACTACCAAAGTGCTCGGCCGTCATGTCACGGTCGCGGGCTAGCGCCGCGACGGCGTCGTGCGTCGCCGGCGTCAGGTCAGCAATCGTCTCGATGTCGAATACCAGCATATCGCGCCTCACAGATTCCGATGCTCCCACAATCGCCTCCGCAGGCTCACTCGTCGTTTCGGGAGCCTAGCGCAGCATGCTTGGGAGAAACAGCAGGCTGGGACGCTCAGAGGTAGCGCAAGAGCACCCTGAGCAACATGCCGAGCCAGGGGATCAACGAACACACTGAGTAGACGGCGGCCAGCGCCGCCAAGGCCGGCAACACCAGTTGCTCTCTCGCAACCCGGTAGACGAAGACCAGCAACCCGTAGGCGCTCGCCTTGACAACGAGCAGCGTCGGCACGATGCCCCAATGATGGAAGGCGCTACGCAGGAGGGGATTGGCTTCGCGCAGGCCTTGCTGCAAGCCAGCGTAGGTGGCCACGCCGTCGAAGATCTGGAGCAACACATTGAGAATCAACAGTCGGCGGAGAAGCGTGTTGCGCTCCTGAGACACCGCGGCCAGCGCATCGCTTCCCGAAACCACTACGCCGGGGGCTGCCTCCAAAACCTCCATGCCTGGGTTGCACCGCTTCGCAACGCTCTCCACGTCGCCGCCTCTCTGCATCATCCCCCGGTAGGCAAGACACAGACCCGACAGACTTCGCCGCCACAAAATACCCAGAAGCTCCAGGGGAACAGAGGCTTAGCGCGGACCATCGGTAGAGCGCAAGCGGCCGCCGACCGTCTCTCGTGGCTGATACCAGCCGACCTGGCTGAGATCAACCAGACACGGAGCTGTCGTGCATCGCCGGACAAGGAACTTACAGTTCTGTGCCGCCCGGCATCGGCGCGATCAACAGCGTCTGTTGCGCTCAACTGCACGCTGCGAAAGCAGGGTGCGCTTCGCTATGGCGTATCGATTGCTGACGGAACGGGGTCCTTGAGCATGCTGCGAGACATCGAACGCAAGTTCATTCTGATTCAGCTCATTCTCCTCGGGTTGTTCGCTTGGGGTGTCGGCTTCGTGTATGTCGTCTCCACCCCCTTACTCAACTCCGTTCAGCGCGATTGGGAGTTCTTCTGCTTTGCATGGGAGGGGCTCGCATTCGCGGTGCCGCTGACGATATGGCGTCCGATGTTCCGCCCGATTCAGCGCTACGTGACGCAACTGCAGGCGGGCGACGCGCTCACGCCGCAGCAGGCGGCCCTCTATCATCGCCAGGTTCTGGCGTATCCGTTCAAGGTCGGCCTGGTCGTCATGTCCGGGAGCATCGTTGCCTACGCCGTCGGTTCGGCCCAGATGCGCTACTTCGCCCGGCTGCCTTGGGAGTCGGTGGTCATCACCTTCATTTGCGGCTTGGCTTCCGGACTGCTGTGGGGGGTGCTCGAGTATTTTCTTCTCGAATATCACCTGCGGCCGCTGACGGCTTTGGCGTCGTCGGCGTCGCACAGTCTGCCGCCGCCGGCGGAGCAGGTTTCGCTGAAGATGAAGATCTTTGCCTGCAGCGTGGTGCTGGTCGTCGCCGCGCTGAGCTTCTTCGGGGTTGCGGCGTACACGCGGGCGGAAGCGGTGCTCGAACAAGAGATCGGCGTGCGTTTGTCCGGCCGCATGCACGAGCTGGCGGATCTGATGGGTTCGCTGCCGCGAGCCGAGGGCGGCGCCATTTCCGATGCGTGGCGGTGGGTGGCAGCAGAGTATCCGGTCAGTCCGCGGGGCTACTTCCATCTGGTCGACAGGTCCGGCCGCGTCGTTGCAACCCACCCCGCGAACGCGGATACCGGCCTGCAGCGGCTGCGTGAGGCGGCCCTGTTGCCGGCAGTAATCACCAGGATTCTCACCCAAGTTGAAGGCAGCGTCACCGACCGTGTCGATCACAGCAAGATCATCAGCTTCGTGGACGTCCCCGGCACGCGCCTGAAGATCGTTGCCGTTGCGCCGCTGCACGACTTCAGCCCGCAGCTCGATCAGCTGCTCTACTCTGGCCTCGTTGGGATGGCGTTTGCCCTGCTTCTTGCCCTCGGAATCGGCTTCCTGTGTGCCCGCAGTATCACCACCTCGCTCGCTGCGGTGACGCGCACCGCGCAGTCGGTTGCCGAGAAGCACGACCTGACCCAGCGGGTCAACTTCCTCACCAATGACGAGGTCGGTGTGCTCGCGCACGCCTTCAACCGGATGGCCGAAGGCCTGCAAACGTACTCCGAGGGGCTCGAGGGGCTGGTCGCGGAACGCACCCGGCAATTGGAGGAACGCAGCGCACAACTCGAGGCGACCAACCGCGAGCTCAGCGACTTCCTGTACATCGCATCGCACGACCTGCGTGCACCGCTGATCAATCTCGCGGGCTTTTCACGCGCCCTGCAGGACAGCATCGGCACGCTCGACGCCGGCAGCAACGGAGACCGCCTCCCGCACTGGGAAGCCCTACGAGAGGAGATCGGGGAATCACTCGACTTCATCCTGCGCAGCGTGTCCAAGATGGATGTGCTCGTGAATGCGCTGCTGGAGCTGTCGCGGATCGAAACCCGCCCGCAGGTCACGCAGCCCATCGATACCGCCAAGCTGGTCGCGGAAATCCTCGACGCCTTCCACTACCAGATCGCCGGCAAGAAGATCAGCGTGGCGACGAGTCATCTGCCGGTGATCAGCGGCGATCCGGTGCGCATCAACCAGGTCTTCAGCAACCTCATCGACAACGCCATCAAGTACATGGCCCCGCACCCGGCCGCACGTATCGTTGTCGGCTGCGAAGAGTCGGGCGACGAACATTGCTTCTTCGTACGCGACAATGGCCCCGGCATTCGCCGGGAAGACTGCGACAAGATCTTTCGTCTTTTCATGCGCCTGGGCGGCAACGGCGTTGCCGGCGACGGCATCGGCCTGGCAGCGGTGAGGAAGATCGTCGAGAAGCACGGCGGCAAGGTCTGGGTGGACTCAGAACTCGGCAAGGGCAGCACGTTCTGGTTCAGTCTTCCACGCAGCAGCAGCGACGGCGCCTCTGTCCCTGCCCAGGTCTCGTTTTCCGCGCAGGCATCTGCCGAGGAGGCACCGGGCACAGCTCCCTTCAACGGTTCCGGCGTGCCGGCGAGTTGAACTGACCCGCACGGCACCCTATGACTGTCCGCCATGACGGTGGATGGTGTAGGGGATCACGACGCGGTCGACACGGCGCGCGCCACGGCGCGCACCGTCGGCACACTCGCAACTCGGCTGAACGCGGCGCTGACGCGTGCGCACCAGGCGTTGGAGCCACACACGGCACACTTGCCTGATGGGGCGCTGGCGGCGCTGGACACGTTGCTAGCGGAGTTCGCGCGGCGGCGCATTCGGATTGCGTTGTACGGAGAGGTAAAGGCCGGCAAGTCGACGCTGCTCAACGCCGTTGCCGGGGCAGCGTTGTCGCCGGTGGCGTTCGAGCCGCTCACCTCGATTCCCTTGCGCGTCACCTACGGCGAGCGCACGACCTGGCGGATCGGTGAGCGACGGCTGGAGAGCCTCGCGGCGTTGGAGCAGCTGATGCGTGAGGCCAGCACAGAGGGCGCGCTCGGCGACGCCCACGAAGTGGTCGCCGAGACCGATCTCGACTTGCTCGAGCTGGGCGGCCAGGTGGATCTGCTGGATACTCCCGGCGTCGGCAGCGCCGCCCAGTTCGACGCCGTGAGCGCCGATGTCTTGCGCTCGCTCGACGCGGTCGTCTTGGTGGTGCGCTACCCCGCGTTGTTCACGCAGTTCACGCGCCGCCTGATGGACGGCTTGCAGGCCGACATCGGCAAGCTGTTCGTCGTCTGGAACCTCGATGCCGACTGTGCCGAGTTGACGCCGGTCGAACGCGCGCGTCATGCGGAGACGTTGCGCACCACGGTCGCCGGCGCACACGAGCTTTTTCTGGTCGATGCACGCGCGGGGCTTCGCGCCATGCAGACTGAGGACGGAACTGCCAGCGTCGCCAGCGGGCTGACGGGGTTCATCGCCGCGTTGCGCCGCTTCGCATCGTCAGGACGGCGGGAGATCACTGCATTGCGCGAGGCCGCCAAGCGTGCGCACCATTCCCTGACGGTGGCGCATCACTGCCTGACGGAGCGGCACGCCGCTTTGGAGCAGACGTTGGCTGACGCGCGGGCGCGCTTGCAGGCCGTACAGGCGGCTGCCGACGCCGAGGCCGCGGCGGCGCGCCGGCGCTTCGCCAGCTTCGATACAGCCGTGGGGCGCATCGTCCATGACGCTGGCCCGACAGCCGAACGGCTGGCTGCAGACTTCCGCACCCAACTCCGCCGTGCCCGCCGCCGCTGGATTCGCAGTGGTGACCACGCTGCGCTCTCTGGCGCTGTTGCTACGGCGACCGCTGGCTACGCGGATGCGGTCGAGACCGCGAATCGCCACACGCGACAGGCGCTGCATGCCGAAACCGAGCGCTTTGGCACCCAGGCAACCCTCGCCGCACGCGCCCGGACCGAACCCAAAGCCGCGCCCCTGGCTCCCACTGACCGCATCGAACGTGCCACCCTCGGCCGCGCCCAGTGGTTGCGGCGCGCACTCTGGCGCCGCTG
>Ga0335070_10009673_pt1 | contig 11280 bp, 6 predicted proteins | sample Lox_Sample_13_FD_206722 | JGI IMG/M metagenome (GOLD analysis project Ga0335070, IMG submission 206722) | Soil microbial communities from Loxahatchee National Wildlife Refuge, Florida, United States - Lox_Sample_1.3 | ecosystem: Environmental > Terrestrial > Soil > Wetlands | place: USA: Florida... | reverse complement strand
CGCCTGCCATTGCCAACGCATACTGCCAGTATGACGGCGTGCGGCGCTATGAGCTGCCACACGCGCCGCTGTCCAGCAAAAAGCAAGCTCCGTAGACTCGAGGGGATCGGGGGGGGGAGGACAAGCTTATGACGTTGTATCTCAAGAACGCTACGTTCGTTGATTGGCAAAGCCTCGAAGTGAAGAATACCTGCATTGCCGTCGAGGAAGGCCCGGGAAAAGGGATGTCCCTTATGCCGGCTGTACCGTCGCAAGATAAACTGGCTCGCGGAGACCACGTGCTCGACTGCACGGACAAGCTTGTCACCAGGTCCTTCGGCTGCGGTCATCACCATATCTACTCTACCCTCGCTCGCGGTATGCCGGCGCCACAGAAATCACCTGTCAAGTTTGTGGAGATCCTCAAGTACATCTGGTGGCACCTGGACAAGTGCCTCGACCTGGAGATGATCGAGGCCAGCGCCCTTGCATCGGGAATCTTTTGCGCCAAGAACGGCGTCACCCTGATCATCGATCACCATGCGTCGCCCTTCGCGATCAAGGATTCGCTGTTCACCATCGCCAAAGCCTTCGACCGTGTGGGAGTTTCTCATCTTCTCTGCTACGAGATCTCAGACCGCGACGGAGAAGGCCCACGGGAGGCAGGGCTCGCCGAGACAGACGCCTTTCTGGCTGCGGGGTATCAGGGTCACGTGGGACTGCACGCCTCCTTCACTGTGGGCGACGATCTACTAAAGAAGGCTATTGCTCTTGCCAAAAAGTACAATACCGGTTTCCACGTACATGTGGCTGAGGACCTCGCTGACCAGGAAGAAACGCTTGCCCGATACGGCAAACGCGTGGTCGAGCGCCTGCAGCAAGCGGGGGCCTTAGATCTTAAGAAATCTATCCTCTCCCATTGCATCCATCTCTCGGAGCACGAAAAGGAACTCATACGGAAGTCGGAGGTCTGGGTAGCTGAGAATATCGAGAGCAACCAGAACAACAACGTGGGCCTGGCTAACTACAAATCGATTACCGATAACGTGCTCCTCGGCACGGACGGCATGCACAGCGACATGCTGCGCAGCGCCAAGGCCGCCTTTCTGACAGGCCAAGCCACCGAAGGCATCGGCTTTGACGAGATTTACCGGCGATTCCGCAATGTACACCGCTACGCCCGTGAATTTGGGATTCGCGGGGATACGGATAACAATCTCGTGGTTCTCAACTACGATTCACCCACCGAAGTAACCTCGGATAATTTCTTGGGCCACTTCGTGTTCGGCATCGATTCCCGTCATGTGTCAACCGTAATTTGCCAGGGCAAGGTGATCGTGGAAGACGGCAAGGTGTTGACCGTTGATGAGGGCGAGGTGCTCGCCTTTGCACGGGAGATGGGTAAGAAGCTCTGGAGCAAGATGCAGCAGCGAGCTGCAGGCTGATGGAATCTTAATGACCTGCTGATGGACCGGTAATGGAGCGGACCCTCATAAAGAACGGAATCATAGTGACTGCAGCCGATACAGTGCGCGCTGATCTGCTGATCGATGGCAGCGTGATCGCGAAGATAGGACCAGGGCTTGGCGAAGCGGACGCGCGCGTCATCGATGCGGCCGGCTGCTATGTAATCCCCGGCGGGGTGGACGTACACACGCATCTTAACCTGGAGGCGCATGGCGTCAAAGTCGGTGACGGGTTCTTCGTCGGTACTGCGTCCGCCGCCTTCGGCGGAACCACGTGCGTGGTGGAGCATCCCGGTTTCGGACCTGACGGCTGTTCCCTCTTGTACCAGGTGGAACGCTATAGGGAAAAGGCTCTTGGAGAAACAGTCGTTGATTACGGCCTGCACGCTGTTTTTCAGCACGTTGACGAAATGGTCCTCGACGAGTTGAAGGATCTGGCTGTAAAGGGGGTGCCGAGCGGCAAGATCTACCTGACGTATGATGGCCGTCTAAACGACCGTGACATCCTTGAAGTGCTGGACCGAGCACGCGCTACAGGAATGCTGGCTGCGTTTCACGCAGAAAACGATGCGATCATTAGTTTCCTGCGCGACAAACTACGGGCAGAAGGCAAGCGTGCCCCTATACACCACGCCCTTTCCCGACCCGATTACTGCGAAGCCGAAGCAATCAGTCGTATCCTGCATCTGGCCGAAGCAGCAGGCGTAGCGCAGGTCTACATTGTCCACCTATCCACTGCATTGGGACTGCTAGCGATTGAAGAGGGCCGACGCAGAGGGCTAACCGTGTACGCTGAAGTCTGCCCCCAGCATCTCCTACTGGACGATTCCTGTTACCTGGAACCGGAGCACGGAGGACTGAAATACATCATGGCACCGCCACTCAGGAAGAAAGAAGACTGCGCTGCTCTGTGGAACGGCCTGGCTACAGGCTCGATCGACGTGGTGGCCACCGATCACTGTTCTTTCAATTTTGCAGACAAGCTCGCGCTGGGCAAGGAAGACTTCAGCAAGTGCCCTGGAGGCATCCCGGGTGTGGAGACGAGACTGCCCCTCATCTTTTCGGAGGGTGTCCTGAAAGGGCGGCTATCCCTCAACCGTTTCGTTGACGTGGTCTCCACTGCTCCAGCCAGGATCATGGGCCTTTATCCACGCAAAGGGACCCTAGAGCCCGGGTCTGACGCTGACGTGGTTGTCCTCGACCCCCAGCATGAAAAGATCATCACGCCGGGCAACCTCTATCACAACGCCGATTATTCTCCGTATGAGGGAATGAAGGTACGCGGCTGGCCAGTACTCACCATGGTGCGCGGCAAGGTGATCATGCAGCATGGTCGGCTTCTCGCGGAGAAGGGATGGGGAGAGTACGTGGAACGCCGGCTAATGCCGGAAGCTTCGTCTAAGAAGGAGATCAGAAAATGAGCTCAGACAAATTCTGGCCCTGCGACATAGAGACTTTGCTGAAGTGGATCCTGGAGGAAGAAAAGCATGGGCAGATTTTTGGGATTCGTAAAGAGCTTTTCTTCGTCCCTCAGGAAACAGATCCTTTCCGGATGCACCGCTATGGACAGCTCCTGGAGACGCCGCTCGGCGTGGCAGCCGGCCCGCACACGCAGCTTTCCCAGAACCTGATCAGCGCCTGGCTGACTGGAGCACGCTACCTCGAGTTGAAGACCGTTCAGGTGCTCGATGAGCTGGAGGTAACCAAGCCCTGCATCGACATGACAGATGAAGGCTATAACTGTGAGTGGTCCCAGGAACTAAAGTTGGAGCAATCCTTTCACGAGTACCTAAACGCCTGGATCATATTGCACATTCTTAAGGATAAGTTTGGCTGGGGATCACCCGGGGAACGCGGTTTTATCTTCAACATGAGCGTTGGGTACAACATGGAGGGCATCCTGAGCCCGACAGTACAGCGCTTCCTGGACAAGATGCAGAAATGCCCGAATGAAAAGGCCGAAAAGATCGAGCGGGTGGCACGGTTCTATCCGCGGGTCAAGGCGCTCGCTATCGCGGATTGTATATCAGACAACGTCACCATTTCCACCATGCATGGTTGTCCGCCCGACGAGGTGGAAAAGATCGGACGTTACTTCGTCGAAGAGCGCAAGCTCAACACCACGATCAAGCTCAACCCCACCTTACTGGGGTCAGAAGGTGTGCGCGATATCCTCAACAACAAGCTGGGCTTCGAAACGGAAGTGCCGAACCTGGCGTTTGAACACGACCTGAAATACCCTGACGGGGTGGCCCTGATTCGATCCCTGATGGAGAGCGCTAAAGCGACCGGCGTGGCATTCAATATCAAGCTGACCAACACGCTCGAGACCAGCAACCAGGAGCAGAATCTACCGAAGAATGAGCAGATGGTCTACATGAGTGGTCGCGCCCTGCACCCGATCAGTATCAATGTTGCTGCCCGTCTCCAGAAGGAATTCAAGGGAGCCTTGGAGATCTCCTTCTCCGCAGGTACTGATTGCTTCAACTTTGCCGATGTGCTTGCGTGCAATCTGAAGCCGGTGACGGTCTGCTCAGATATTTTAAAGCCCGGAGGTTACACACGTCTTTCGCAATATCTCGAGGAGGCTCGCAAGGCCTTGCAGGCTGTGGGCGCAAGAACGCTTGAAGAGTATGCCGTATCCCGCAGCGGCGGAACCAAAAGCCACGAACAGGCCGGCTTCAAGAATCTCGAGGCCTACGCGAAATCGGTGGTCAGTGGCGAAGCCTACCAGAAGCGTCGCTTTCCCTACGATAACATCAAAACCCCGAAGGAACTGAAAACGTTTGACTGCATTCACGCGCCATGCATGGCCACCTGCCCTGCCACCCAGAACATTCCAGCATACATGTACTACACGGCCAGAGGGGATTATAGCCGGGCGTACCAAGTGATCATGGAGACCAATCCCTTTCCGCATGTCCAGGGCATGGTTTGCGATCACCAGTGTGAAACCAAATGCACCAGGATCAATTACGACAGCCCATTACTGATTCGAGAAATCAAACGATTCATTGCTCAACAATTTGATGGCCCGCTCGATAGCCCTCTCCTTCCGAAACCGTTACCTTCCAATGGAATCAAGGTGGCGATCGTCGGTGCAGGGCCGTCCGGCCTCTCCTGCGCACACTTCCTTGCCCTGGACGGGTTCGAAGTTCAGATATTCGAGCGGAAAAACTTCGCGGGAGGCTGGGCTTCGGATGCGATTCCGGCGTTCCGGCTAGATGAATCCAGCATCAGGAAAGATATCGATGCCATCCTGGGTCTTGGGGTCACCATTCGTTACGGAGCAACCGTCAACCGGGAACAGTTCGAAAAAATGCGCAAACAGTTCGATTACATGTATGTTGCCGCGGGTGCGCAGGTGGGTATGCCATTGGGAGTTCCCGGCGAGCAGGCAGCGGGCGTCATGGATCAGTTGCAATTCTTAAGCGTTGTGCGGCGGGGAGAGCGGCCGGACCTGGGGAAGAAAGTGGCCGTGATCGGCGGTGGCAACTCGGCCATGGACGCGGCTCGCGTGGCGAAACGATTAGTTGGTGCGGATGGCGAGGTCACGGTTCTCTATCGGCGCACCAGAAGAGAGATGCCTGCTGCGGCAGAGGAAGTTCAGGCCATGCTGGATGAGGGCATCAAACTGGTGGAGCTTGCTGCACCGGAGCGTGTGCTCGAAGGGAAAAAGCGCGTGAAATCGATCGTATGTTTCAGAATGAAGCTTGGCGAGAAGGATGACAGCGGACGCCCACGCCCGGTCAAGATAGAAGGTTCTTCGTTCGAACTGAATGTTGACAGCATAATCCCTGCTATCGGCCAGCGCGTCGCTCCCGATGTCCTGGAGTTCTTCCCGGAAAAGCAATTGAAGGCGAATCCGGCAACGCAAGAGACTCAGATTGAGAATGTTTTTGCCGGGGGCGATGCTGTGCGCGGTGCATCGACCCTGATCAAAGCGATTGGCGACGGCAAGCAGGCGGCGGCACACATCAAGAAGCGAGCTCTGAAAGAATTCAAGTTGCGGGAGAGCGTTTCTGCAAAAGCATCAGATCCGACAGATTTGATTAAAAGAAAAGCCCTGCGGCAGCATGGCCCGGGCATCCCGGAAATCGGTTTTGATGCGCGCTCCGGGTTTGATCTTGTGGTTCGGACACTCTACGACGACGCAGCCCGGAAAGAAGCGGGACGTTGCCTGCAGTGTGACGAACTCTGCTGGGTCTGTGTGACCGTCTGCCCCAATCGGGCGAATGTTGGATTCACGATAGAACCAAGGGAATTTAAGATCCAACAGGTGAATCGCACGGGCGGAAGAGTCGAGATCTCTGACCTGGAGACCTATCGCGTAGAGCAGAAACCCCAGGTCTTGAACATTGGTGATTACTGCAACGAATGCGGCAATTGCGCTACCTTCTGTCCTACCAGTGGCGCGCCATATATCGACAAGCCCAAATTCCACGTCACTGCTCAAAGCTTCGCGTCTGCGCGCCTCGGTTATTATTTCACGGGTCGCAACCGGCTTGAACACAAGCATGACGGCCGCTTTGCGAGTCTCGATATCACGCCCGAAGGATATGTGTATGAGAATGATGAAGTAAGAGCCGTTCTAAATAAGAACTGTGTTGCGCAGAAGGCTGATCTGAAAGGTGACGGCGCTACTACTGTCAGTCTGCGTCATGCTGTAGAAATGGCGATCCTGTCGGAAGCTGTTCGGCAGATGCTGCCGATGGCCGTGACGCAGGATACGGAGCGTTAATGTGATTTTCTGTAGACAGTCGATACGAAGGAGGAGGCCATGTCGAACCAGAAAGTCGTTCACCAGGTAGATGAGGTATTGCCGGGCGGTAAGCTGTTCCTGCTCGGGCTGCAGCATGTGCTCGTCATGTATGCGGGCGCTGTCGCAGTTCCGCTCATCCTCGGCAGCGTGATGAAGCTGCCCAAGGACCAGATCGCGCTGCTCATCAGCGCCGACCTCTTCTCGTGCGGCGTGGTCACACTGATCCAGTCGGTCGGCGTCTGGAAATTCGGTATCCGGCTGCCGGTGATGATGGGCGTTACCTTTGCATCGGTCAGCCCGATGATGGCGATGGCCGTAAATCCTGAGATAGGGCTGCTCGGTATCTATGGATCAGTCATCACGGCAGGTATCTTCGGGATTCTCATTGCGCCTCTGATCAGCCGGCTGTTGCCTCTCTTCCCACCGGTGGTTACGGGCACGATCATCTCGGTGATCGGGATATCCCTCATGGGCGTGGGCATCAACTGGGCCGCAGGCGGGCTGCCTAGCTCTCCTGACTATGGTGCCCCGCTGCATCTCACGGTCGCATTTATCGTGCTGGTCGTGATCCTGCTGATCATCAAGTACGTCAAGGGTTTCTTCTCCAACATCGCGGTCCTCATGGGCATCATCGTCGGCTTCATCATCGCGATGGCCCTGGGTAAGGTTAATTTTGGCGGCGTGGCAGAGGCCAAATGGATCGCATTAGTCTATCCGTTTCAGTTTGGCATGCCAAGGTTCGATATTGTCGCCATTCTTTCCATGTGCCTGGTGATGATCGTAGTGATGATCGAATCGACCGGCATGTTCCTCGCCCTCGGCGAGATCACCGCCAGGGAGGTGAAACGCGAGGACCTCACCCGTGGGTTGCGGACCGATGGCCTCGGTACGCTGATCGGCGGAATCTTCAACACATTCCCTTACACTTCGTTCTCTCAGAATGTCGGCCTGGTGGGTGTGACCGGGGTGCGCAGCCGCTGGGTGACAGCGGTTGGCGGCCTCATCCTGGTAGCGTTCGGACTATTTCCCAAGATGGGCCACGTGGTAGCCTCGGTGCCCCAGTTCGTGCTCGGCGGCGCCGGCATCGTGATGTTCGGCATGGTTGCTGCAACGGGTATCCGCATTCTGAGTCGTGTCGATTTCGAGAAGCAGCGCCAGGCTTTGTACGTGGTCGCGATCAGCATCGGTATGGGCATGATTCCGCTTATCTCAAGCAAGTTCTTTCAGAACATGCCGAAGACCCTGGGACCCTTGCTCCACAGCGGCATCCTGCTTGCGGCCATCTCCGCCGTCATCCTGAACGCCTATTTCCATGGCATGGGTTCCGACGAGGAGTCGCGTCGGAGCGCTGCTGCAAGCACTCACGGCAGCGAAGCTTAGGCCTTATACCGATTTGCGTTCAAGATGGACGACCCAGCCTGCGGCCGGGTGCCCCGGGCGAGCCGAAGCCTGGGCTACGCAGGCGTACCCGGCGGTACGTCGCGGCACCATCTGGTCGTGCGGGGTACCCCGGGGCGCTCCCAAGACTCTCCTCCCGGGTCGCCGCAACGAAGGTATACGCTTGAAGGCAAATCGGTATTAGTATGGGACGGGTTTGTCCGTGTCCGCCGGCGGGTGGTAAAGAGGCAGTCGGTCGGCCGCGTGCTGCGTGGCTTCCTCCATCGGAATTCCGGCCATTACCAAGCCGATCTCCTCGACCGTTGCCTGACCACGGTCCACGATGCCCATGAGGCGCCCCTCATACATCACAGCAATCCGATCGGAAAGGGCTCGGATTTCATCGAGGTCTTCAGAAATCAGCAGGATGGCCTTGCCTGCCGCACGCTGTTCAAGCAGGCGCTGATGGATGAACTCGGTTGCGCCGATATCGACACCACGCGTCGGCTGAGCCGCAATTAACAACTTCGGTTCGCGCGAAAGCTCGCGCGCCATGATCAGTTTCTGAATGTTGCCTCCCGAAAGATTTTTAACCGGCGTGTCCAGGTTGGGCGTCTTGACGCTGAACTCGTCCACCAGTTCGCGAGCACGAGCCCGTATCTTCGTCATTTTCAGAAAGATCCCGTTGGTGTACTGCGAAGAAGCGTGATCACGCAGGAACAGGTTCTCCTCCACGGAAAAATCTGCGATCACGCCGTCGCGCATGCGCTCTTCCGGAATGTAGGCCACGGCTGCTTCCATCCGCTCGAGCGGCGGGGCGTGCGTCACGTCCTGCTCATCGATAATGATCGTGCCCGCCGTGACCTTGCGCAGGCCGGCCACACACTCCGCAAACTCCCGCTGGCCGTTACCCGAAACCCCGGCAATGCCCAAGATCTCGCCGCCCCGGACCTCTAACTCCACCCCCCGAACCACCTCGATGCCGCGGTCCCCTTGAGCGTGAAGCGCCCGTACCTTCAGGAGCACAGCGCCTCTCTGGAGCGGTTGCGACTCCAGCGGTTTGACTTCACGTCCAACCATCATACTCACCAGTTCGTCACGCGTGACGCTACTGGTTGGTCTCGTGCCGATCATCCGCCCGTCGCGCAAAGCCGACACGCGATCACTGATCGCCATGACTTCGTGCAGCTTGTGAGAGATGAAGACCAGACCGTGCCCCTCGCCCACCATTCGCTTGAGGGTCGCGAAGAGGTCGTTGACCTCCTGAGGCGTGAGTACCGCGGTAGGCTCGTCGAGGATGATGAGGCTCGCGCCGCGATAGAGTGCCTTGAGGATTTCCACGCGCTGCTGCTCACCTACCGACAGATGCGAGATGGTTGCCCACGGGTCAACCTTGAGGCCATAGGCTTGCGATAGCTTAACGAGTCGGTCAGATACTACGTCGAGGTCGAGCCGGGGCTCCCGGGACGACTTCAACCCCAGTGCCACGTTTCCCGCCACAGTCAGCTTCGGCACAAGCATGAAATGCTGATGGATCATGCCGATGCCGGCCCGAATAGCCTCGGCAGGCGAACGAAATATGTGCTGCGTTCCGTCGATGTAAATTTCGCCCTCGTCGGGCCGATACAGACCGTACAGCATCCGCATCAACGTGCTCTTCCCCGCGCCGTTCTCGCCAAGAAGGGCGTGCACTTCCCCCGCCGATACATCAAAGGAGACGTCCGCGTTTGCGACCACGCCGGGGAAACGCTTGGTGATGCCGCGCATTTCTACCCGGCGAATACGCTTTTGCGGGGAAGATGGTGGTGTGCTCGCGATCATACTACAACGCCTCGTCTGACTCAGCTCTAAAGAGAAGGCCACGCGGGCTCCTGCACCAGACAGGAGCGCACGCGGCCGGAACATTTAAGGCTTAATCTTTAAAGCGCCGCTCGTGATGTCTGCAATCACCTTGTCACCAGTTTTCTTGACAGCGTCCGGCAGCTTGAAGCTCGGATTGTAGACGATCTTTAATCCCCCGTTCTTCAGCTCTGCGACGTAGGTCTCTCCGCCAAGCTTTCCCGCCTTGTAGTTTTTGATCATCGCCCTGAGAACACCCATCCAGTCATACTGCTGACTGGCAACGACGAGCTCGGGAGCCAGAGGCGCCTGGTTCTGCTGCGTGCCGAACCAGAGCACCTTCCCTTTTGCTGCCTTGGCAGCACCGATCGACCCCACTACCGATTGGGAGGAACCCGTAAGCACGTCTGCGCCCGCAGCAATTTGGGTCTTAGCCGCTTCCGCCATCAATGCTACATCAGAGAATGAACCTGTCCAGGTCTTGGAAACCCGGATACTCGGATCCACCGAAGCGACACCCTGCGTGAAGCCGGAGATATACGTCTTGGCATCTCCGATCTCGACAGGCCCGGTTACGCCGACCACCTTCGTCTTGGTCAGCCTGGCCGCAAGCACTCCGTTGACATACCCACCCTGTTCAGCCGCCGCAGTGTAGGCAAGTACGTTTGGCAGCCCGAAGGTATCGACGTGCGTCCCCCAGGCAAACGCCGTTTTGGGAAAATCCTTGGCGATCTCCTGCACGGATGAGCCGTACTGGGAGCCATGCGCGAGCACGATGTTAAAACCCTGGCCGGCATAGTCGCGAATAGCGGCCGCGGCGTCGGGCACCTTGAACATGTCTTCCGAATAGGCGATTTGCAGCGCAGATTCCCCTCCCATCTCCTTCTGCAAGGCCTTGAGCGCATCATACATGGACTGACTGAATGCCATGTCCGTTCTGGCGCTCGGCATCACAATTGCGATCCGAAACGCTGGGGCGGCGACTGCAGGTCCGCCGAACGCGACGGCCAGCATGCCAATCACCAATGCAACGATCAACAGGTTACGCGTTTTCATCTCTTCTCCTCCTTGTGTGGGTTATTTATACTAATGCTCGCCCCTTTCGAAGGGCTTGTTCAGCGCGATTGGTTCGCGCTCATGGTTATGGGCCACTGCCAGCACGGCAATCGTCAACACATAGGGCAGCATCACGGCTATATCGGACGGGATCTTGACGGCGAGTACCTGCATCCAAAGCTGCAAAGCGTTCATGAAGCTGAACAGGAGTGCCCCGGCCATGATGGTTACCGGGCGCCAGCCGCCGAAGTAAACCAATGCCACGGCGATAAAGCCCATCCCGGCCGTAAGGTTCTCCTGAAAGAGATTCACCATCGCGAGGGAAAGGGACGCTCCCGCGACCCCGGCCAGTATCGCGCCCAGGCACACGCTGACGTATTGAACGCGAAGGACGCTTACGCCAAGCGAATCTGCGGCGGCCGGAGTGTGCCCCACGGCCTTTATCTTGAGGCCCCACGTGGTCTTGTCGAGAAACCACCACGCCAGAGGAACGACGAGAAACGCGGCGTACACCGGCAGGCTCTGATGAAACAAGATCTCGCCCAGCACGGGAATATCCCCCAGGATTGGGATCTTGATCGGCTGAAATCCAACCACGGTCTTGACCGTGCCAACCGTGACCTTGAACAGCAGGGAAGAAAGACCCAGTCCGAACATGTACAAACCGATGCCGCTGATGCCTTGCTCCGCCTTGAGACTGACGCTGATCACCGACATCAGAAGCCCCATAAGCAATCCTACGACCATGGCCGCAAGCACGCCCAGCCACAGGCTGCCGGTCGAAAGCGTGATGAAAAAGGA
>Ga0335070_10009672_pt1 | contig 11280 bp, 10 predicted proteins | sample Lox_Sample_13_FD_206722 | JGI IMG/M metagenome (GOLD analysis project Ga0335070, IMG submission 206722) | Soil microbial communities from Loxahatchee National Wildlife Refuge, Florida, United States - Lox_Sample_1.3 | ecosystem: Environmental > Terrestrial > Soil > Wetlands | place: USA... | reverse complement strand
CCGCGGCCAAGGGCATGCCGCAGGACATCCGCATCGATCCCGCGGGCAAGGTGTTCTACGTGGCCGACATGGCGGCCGACGGATTGCACGTGATCGACGCGGAGAGCTTCCGCGAGACGGGCTTCGTCGTGACGGGCTTCGCGCCGCACGGCCTGTATCCCAGCCGCGACGGCCGCTCGCTCTACGTGGCCAACCGTGGATCCCACGAGATCCACGGCCCGCCCCATGGGCCCGGCAGCGTGACTGTGATCGACTTCGCGAGCGGCAAGGTGGCCGCGCAGTGGCCGATTCCGGGCGGCGGCAGCCCCGACATGGGCAACGTGAGCGTGGACGGCAAGTACCTGTGGCTTTCGGGCCGCTTCGACGACGTCGTGTACCGCTTCGATACCGGCGACGGCAGCGTGAAGAAGATTCGCGTGGGGCAGGAGCCGCACGGCCTCACCGTGTGGCCCCAGCCGGGCCGCTACTCACTGGGGCACACGGGAAACCTCCGCTAGCGCACCATCAGGGCATCACTTCGCCCAGCCAGCCGCACGCTTCCTGCGCGAGGCGCAGGCGGTTGTTCACCTGACAGTGGCCGTCGGCGCCGGTCGAGGCGTCGAGGGTGACGAACGACTTCACCCGCGAGCCGATCGCTTCGTGCCACTCGTGCGCTTGCGCGACGAAGATCGGCGAGTCGCCGGTGCCCACCACGGAGAGGAAGGGAACGCTCACGAGCGACGGATCGGCGACCATGGCGGCTGATCGCGCGATGAACTCTTCGGCGGTCCTGGCGCCCATCTTCCACATCGAGATCTCGCGAGCGCGGCGCTGTGCCGGCGTCGCCGGCTGGCGCGCGGCCGCCGCGGACTCGACCGCCTTCGCGAAGAGCTCGCCGGGACGCGGGAAGGGCGTGGTTGCGATCACCGCGGCGAGGCGTTTCTCGTGGCCCGCGGCGCGCGTGACGAAGTAGCCGCCGAGCGAAAGGCCCATCAACGCGATGCGCCCCGGCCGCGCGCCGAAGCGATCCACCAGCACGTCGATCACGGCGCCGATGGGCTTCTCGGCTTGCGTTTCCCAGTACATGCCCATCGCCTGCTGCAGCCCCTGGCCCGGCACGTCGGCGATTGCCACCGAGTAGCCGCGATCGAGGAGGTTGCGCCCCACGCCGAGAAAGAGATCCTCGAACGAGGTGTCCGCTCCTCCGATCACCAGCACGACAGGCGCCCCGGGCCTTGCGCTGCGGAAGAAGACCCCGGGCAGCGTGCCGCCCGCGTACGGAGCGTCGAAGAACGTCGCGGGAAGCTCGAGCTCCTCCATCGCCTTGCGGAAGGTGGCGCGCTGCTTCTCCACGAGCGCGGCGAAGGCGGGTCCGGGCGCCGCGAACTGCCACGCCGAGCGTTGCGCGGCGAAGGCTTTCAAGCGGGCTTCTCCCGCGGCGCGCTTCCAGCCGCGCGCCTTCCACGCCTCGGCCTGCGCGTCCTGCAGCTCGCCGTAGCTCGTGAACGAGCGCACCCAGCTCTCGGGATCGCCGTCGACGATCTTCGAGGCCACGTGGTACGCCTGGCCGATGTCGAGGCCGCCGCACGGGCCCCAGGAAAGCGCCGCCATGAAGAAGAGGTCCATGTCGGCGTCGTCGAAGCGGTACTTATGCGCGAGGCGCTGGTCGGGGCGGGCGCTCATCGCTTGCCTCGCACGCGATGGACGACGAAGGCGGCGAGGGCCGAGGCGAGGGTGAGCAGGATGATCATGGGCGGGATCCGGATGGGGTTGCGTCGATGCGATGACCGCCATAATATGAGCATTGCTCATATTATGGTACTCGCATTCCTTGGCCGCCCGGAAGCCCCGGAAATTCGAGGCAAATCAGCCCATTGGACGCCGCGAGCCGCGCCAGGCGCGGGCCCTTCACAAGGTCGGGCTCATATTGGAGGCGGCCACGCGCCTGGTCGAGGAGCGGGGCCTCGAAGCGCTCACGACCAACGCCATCGCCGAGCGCGCCGGCGTGAGCATCGGCACGCTCTATCAATACTTCGACGGCAAGGAAGCGATCCTCGACGCGCTCGCGCGCAAAGAGATCACGGCCATGGGCGCGCGCGTGAGGGCGATGATCGCGGGTCCTCCGCCCGCGATTCGCGGCGGCCGCATCCCCATGCTGCTGCAGGCGGTGCTCGCGAGCTACGGCGGGCGACGCAAGACTCATCGGCGCCTGATGGAGCACGCTATCGCGAGCGGGGGCATCCGCGGGTCCAACCCCGTGTTCGCGCAGATCACCGAGGCGATCGCGCGCGACGGCATCGTGGGCCCGGGCGGCGAGAGGGTGAAGCTCACCCCGGCGCGGGCCTTCGTGCTCACGCACGCGCTGGCGGGCGTCATGCGTGCGATGCTGGTGGCCGATGGCGGACTGCCGCCCAGGCAGGAGATCGAGGCGGCGCTGGTCCGCCTCGTCCTGGGCTACCTGCAGCCGGGCGCTTCCGGCGGCTAGGCCTTCCTCATCTGGTCGGCCATCTCGCGGAACTTCTTCACGTTCTCCTCTCCCGCGTAGGCGGCGATGCGCTTGTAGGCCGGCTCCATGCGCGCGCGGAAGGGCGCGAGGTCGGGCTTGGTGATCTGCATGCCCGAGGCTTCGAGCTTCTTCACCTGGTCGGCCTCGCCGTCGGCGATGAGCTTCCTCATGAGCTCGCCGGACTTCGCGCTCTCCTCGCGGAAGATCTCCTGCTGCTGCGCCGTGAGCTTCTTCCACGAATTGACGCCGATCGTGTGGATCATGTTGTTGTAGATGTGGCGCGTGAGCGCGAGGTGCTTCTGCACCTCGTAGAACTTGCTGAACCAGATCACCGGCACCGGGTTCTCCTCGCCGTCCACCACCTTCTGCGAGAGCGCGAGGTAGAGCTCCGGGAACGCGATCGCCTGCACGATGGCGCCGCACGCTTCCATCGAGGCCTGGATCTGCAGCTCCGGGGGCGTGCGGATCTTCATGCCCTTCATGTCGTCGGGCGCGTTGATCGGCCGGATGCTGTTGGTCACATTACGGAAGCCGTAGTCCCAGTTGTGCAGCAGCACGAAGCCCTGCGCCTCGGCGAGCGGCGAGAGCCACTTCATCACCGGGCCGTCCAGCGTGCGGAAGCAGTGCTCGGGGCTGTCCCAGATGAAGGGCAGCATTACCGCGCCGAACGCGATCACGTACTTGTCGAGCTGGCCCTGGGTGGGAAGCCCCATGTCGATGGTGCCGAGCTTCACCTGCTGCGCCTGCTCGGGCGGGCCGCCCAGCACGTTGTTGGGGAAGATGTTGATCTTCACCGCGCCGTTGGTGCGCGACTCGACGTGGCTCGCGAACTGCTTGGCGGCGATGTTGGCCGGATGGTCTTCCGGTGCGAAGTGCGCCCAGCGCATCACGATCTGCGATTGGGCACGCGCCACGTGCGGCGCCGCGAGTGTCGCGCCCGCGGCGGCGCCCGCTTTCAGGAAATGTCGACGGTCCATTGACTCCTCCTTGCGATTGGTTGCTTGTTGTAATTACCCCCGGAACCCGAAGTAGTGCGGCAGTACCAGCGTGAGCGACGGCACGAACGCGACGATCAGAAGGCCGATGAGGATGGCGACGAGGTAAGGGGCCATCGCGTGCGCCGCCTTCTCGATGTCGGCCCGCATGATGGCACAGCATACATAGAATCCCACGCCGGCGAGCGGCATGAAGCCGCCCACCCCCATGGCGATGATGAGCACGAGCGCGTAGTGGATGCCGCTCAGGCCCAGCTTCCCGGCGATTGGAATGAGCAGCGGCGCGAGCACATTGAGCGACGGCAGGCCCTCGAGCAGCACGCCCACGACGATCAGCAGCGCGATCGATCCCGCCATGAAGATCGTGGTGCTGGCGCCCACCGAGTGCAGCAGGTCCACGAGGCGCTGCGGAAGGTACGCCACCGTGAGCGCCCACGAGAAGCCCGAGGCCGCGGCGAAGATGAAGAGCAGCACGCCCGTGAGCGCGGCCGTGTCGATCACCGTCTTCACGAACGCGGCGAGGCTCATTTCGCGATAGACGACGGTGGCGAGGACGAGCCCATAGACCGCGGCGAACGCGGCCACCTCGGTCGGTGTCGCGATCCCCGCGAGGATCCCGCCCAGCAGGATGCCCGGCATGATGAGCGGGAGCGTGGCGCCCGAGGCGGCGCGCAGCATCACCGTGAGCGGAGCGCGCGCGATCACCGGCGCCTTCGAGCGGCGCGCGCGAACGTAGATGAGCGCCATGAGCGAAAGGGCCATCACCGCCGCGGGAATGAGCCCGCCGATGAACATCGCCGCGACCGACACGTTGGTGATCGATCCCACGATGAGCATCGCGATCGAAGGCGGCACCGTCTCGCCCATGATCGCGGAAGCGGCGAGCACCGCCGCGCCCTCGGCCGCGCCGTGGCGCTCGGTGAGCTCGTCGCGCATGACGGTGCCCACGGCAGCCACGTCGGCGGGCTTCGATCCCGAGAGCCCCGATACGACGTACATGCTCACCACCGCCACCTGCAGCAATCCGCCGCGCAGATGGCCCACCATCGCATGGATGAACCGCACCAGGCGAACGCTCATGCCGCCGCGCTCCATGATGAGGCCTGCGAGGATGAAGAACGGCACCGCGAGCAGGATGAAGTTGCCCGTGCCGTTCACCATGCTCTGCGGCACGATCACGAGCGAGCCGCCGCCCGAGGACCAGAGATAGGCCACGGTCGAGAGCAGCAGCACGAACCCCACCGGAACGCCTGCGAAGATCGCGACGAAGAAGAGGGCGAGCGCCGTGCCGATGGCCACGTCGCCGGTGAACCATCCCATCCACACGCTTCGCGTGGCTGCGGCGATCGCCACTGCGACGGCGAAGGCCGGACCCACCGCCCACGCGTCGCGCCGGTGGTTTCGCCACAGATGGACGATGGCGTAAAGCGCGATCAACGTCATTCCCACGGGTAGCGGCATCGCGATCAGGGCCGCGGGCAGCTGCAGGATGGGCGTCCTCTCGTTCCAGCCGGTGTCGATGAGGTCGATCGACGCCACGGCCGCGAGCACCGCGGTGAATAAGACCAATACGTCCGCGAGCGCGAGGCAGACCTCCTTCGTGCGCTTCGGGAGAAGGTCCAGGGCGAGGCTCACGACGGCGTGTTCCCGGCGCCGATAAGCCACGGCTCCGCCTATGAACGCGAGCACCGATAGCGCGAAGCGGGCGACCTCGTCAGCCCAGAGGAAGGAGTGGTGCAGCCACGTGCGGGCCAGCACGTTGGACAAGACCACCGCGAGCTCGCCGAGGAGCGCCGCCGCGACCAATCCTTGCGCGAGCCCGTCGATCGCGCGCAAGGCCGCGCAACGCTCGTTCCTCCCCCCGGTATCGCTCATTGGCGGACTCCAAGGCTGTTGGTATTCTTGGGCATGGATTATCGCAGGCTATTCGACCTCTCGGGCCGCAAGGCGCTCGTGTTCGGCGCGGCGTCCGGAATCGGCAAGGCCTCGGCCGAAGCGATCGCTTCCCTGGGCGCGGAAGTGCACTGCGCCGACCTCGACGCCGCGAAGGCCGAAGCGACCGCCGCGGGCATCCGCGAAGCGGGCGGCAAGGCGAGCGCGTCGGGCGCGGACGCATCGAAGGGGGCCGAGATCGCGGCTCTCGTCGCGCGCGCCGGGAAGGAGCTCGGGCGCATCGACATCGCCGTCACCACGCCCGGCATCAACATCCGCAAGACCATCCTCGACTACACCGAGGAGGAGTTCGACCGGATCGTGAACCTGAACCTCAAGGGCACGTTCGTCTTCTTCCGCGAGGTGGGCCGGATCATGGTCGAGCAGAAGTCGGGCAGCATCATCGCGTCTTCCTCGATCCGCGCCACCACCATCGAGCCGGGTCTCGCGGTGTACGGCGCCACCAAGGCCGCGATCTCGCTGCTGGTGAAGGGCTTCGCTTCCGAGGTGGGCAGGCACGGCGTGCGCGTGAACGCCATCGCGCCCAGCGTGATCGAGACGCCGCTCACCGCGCCCATCAAGGCGAAGCCCGAGATCTACGAGACCTACGCGAGGCACACGGTCCTCGGGCGTTGGGGCGAGGCTTCCGAGGTGGCCTCGGCGGTGGCCTTCCTCGCCTCCGACGCCGCGAGCTACGTGAGCGGCAGCACCTTCCTCATCGATGCGGGCTGGACCGGCATCGACGGGCCTCCGACGGGCCTTACGCAAACCTAGTGCGGCATGGGGCCGAAAGGCCCTATGATGTGCTCGAAGCCGCCCCGTGAGAGGGCGGCCGAAGGGTCGTTGCAGGAGGGGAAATGGCAATCGCTTGGCGAAAGCGCGCCGCTTCGATAGGCGCGTCGGCGACGCGCGCAATGCTCGTGTCGCTCCAGGATGCGATCACCCGCACGGCCATCGGCGCCGCGCGCACTTCCATGCGCCTCGCGTCCATCACCAACCAGATCACGCGCACCAACCAGGCGCTCGACGAGATGCTGGGCACCGCCGGCGCGCTGAACGAGGACATCGGCCGCGTAGCCGAGTCCTCCAAGGCCACGGGCCAGTCCGCGGCCACCATGAAGGAGGTCACGGCGCGCGGCCAGCAGCTCTCGGCCAAGAGCGCCGAGTCCGCGAAGCACCTGCGCGGCCAGGTGCACATCACCGTCGAGCGGGTCGATCGGCTGATCGAGGCTCTGGAGACGATGATGCAGGTGAGCAAGGTGATCGACGGCATCGCGCAGCAGACGCAGCTGCTTTCGGTGAACGCCTCCATCGAGGCGGCGCGCGCGGGCGAGCAGGGGCGCGGCTTCGCCGTGGTCGCCAAGGAAGTGGGCACGCTTGCCGAGAATTCGGCGCGGCACACGCGCGAGATCAAGGGCCTCATGGAGAAGCTCGCTTCCGAGCTGGGCCCGGCGCGTGACGCCATGCACGAGAGCCAGGCGCTCGTGGACAGCACCGCGAAGGACGCGGACGACACGGGCGAGGCGATGCAGAAGCTCGCCAAGCTCGCCGACGACGTTTCCGCCGAGATGCAATCGATCGCCTCTTCCGTGGGCACGCAGCGCGAGGGGATCGAGGCGCTCTTCGCGAAACTGAAAGGCGCCACGCGCGCGGCCCAGACGATCCGGGACGAGGCCGATGCGATGACCAAGGCCACGTTCCAGCTCTCGGAGCTGACCGAAGGCACGTTCGAGCACTTCGGCGCCGTGGACCTGGGCACCACGTTCCATCGCGCCCTGGCGCTCAGCCGCGAGCTCGCCGCCGAATCGCGGCGCGTCTTCGAGTCGGCCGTCGATTCCGGGCGCTGCTCGCTCGACGATGTCCTCGCGCTCGACTACCAGGAGATCCGCGGCGCCGATATCCGCAGCCTCGCGCGCCTCTTCGACGTGAGCCGCGTGCCCGAGCGCGGCTTCGAGCCGCCCAAGTACCACACGCGGTACGACGCGGTGGTGGACGTGGACCTGCAGCGCGTGATGGAAGCGGTGAAGGCGAAGGAGCCGGCGCTCATCTTCGCGCTGGTGATCGATCTGAACTCCTACGGGCCGATCCACAACCGCGAGTACTGCAAGGACTGGACGGGTGTGGCGGCGCAGGACATCGCCGGCAACCGCATCAAGCGCTTCTTCACCGACCAGCGCGTGCTCGTGCGCGGCGCCCGCGTGGGCATGCCGCAGGCATCCGACCTGCGCGACCGCGCCACGCGCGACGATTTCTCGCGCGCCGGCTGCGACCTGGGCGAATCGGCGCAGATGGCGAGCCAGTTCCTGGTGCAGACCTACGCGCGCGACACGGGCGCGATCGTCACGGTGATCACCGCGCCCATCTTCGTGAAGGGCCGCCGCTGGGGTGCCACGCTTCTCGGCTGGACCACGGACGGCAGCCGCTAGCGGTCGAGCTCGAAGATGCGGATTTCGCCCTTCACGAGGTCGGGCACGTAGAGCATCTTGCCCAGGGTGCAGAGGTCGGCGGGTCCCTTGAACCCCTTGCCGAGCACCTGGATCTCGCCCATGGGGCCGTAGCGGATCACCGCGCCGCTGTCCCAGTCGGTGAAGAGCAGCGTGCCGTCGGCGCGCTCGGCCAATCCGTCGAGCCGGCCGATGTCCGGCGTGAGCTCCGAGATCGACCCGTTCGCCGCCATCGCGTAGACGCCGTGATGCTTCTCGGGCGACTCGAAGCCCGCCATGAGCAGCGACCCATCCTTCGCCACCCAGAGGCCGTTGGGGAATACGTTCCTCTTTTCCCACACGAGCGTGATCCGGGGCTGCAGCGAGGCCTCGAGATAGTCCGCCGGCTCGATGCGGTACAGGCGATCGATGCGGTTGTCGCTCACGTAGGCGGCGCCGTTGCTCACGATCACGTCGTTCGCGAAGTTGATGCCGGGGATCTCCACGCGCCGGCCCTGCTTCGTGGCCGTGTCGAAGATCCAGAGCGAATCGATGTCCGTCACCCACAGCCGCGTCCCGGCGATCCAGATGCCCTTGGGCTTGTTCATCTTCGCTTCGAAGTAGCGCTTCTCGATCACCTTGCCGTCGGGCGCGACCTTGCTGATGTATCCGAGGCCGTCCTTGGCCGTGGGATTGGGCTTGTCGCCGCCGAACTGGCTCACGTAGAGCACGTTGTGCTGCGCATCGCAACCGACCGACTCGGGCCAGCCGAATCCGGTCACCGTCTTGTCGGACAGGACCTTCAGGGGTTCGGCGACGTCGGGCACGGATGCACAGGCCGCCGCCACGACCGGCACGAGAACGAGCAGCAATTGTTTGGGGCGCATGGGGAGCTCCTCCTTGCGAGCGATCATACTCGACCCGCCGTTTGGTAGGATTCCTCAATGACAGCGGCCGTCGTCATCGGTGCAGGACCCGGGTTGGGCTGGTCCCTGGCGAAGCGATTCGCGCAGGGCGGCTTGCGCGTGGTGGCGTGCTCGCGCGATCCGGCGCGGCTGCAGGCGAGGGCCGCCGCGGACGGGGTCGACGTCGCGCTCGAAAGCTGCGATGCGGCGAAGCCCGCGGACGTGGAACGCGTCTTCGCGAAGGTCGCGCGCGAGCACGGCGCGCCGGCGCTCGTGGCATTCAACGCCGGCGCGTACGAGCGCGGCGGCATCCTGGACATCCGCCCCGAGGATTTCGAGCGCTGCTGGCGCGTCGGGTGCTTCGCGGGGTTTCTCGTCGGGCAGGCGGCCGCGCGCCTCATGGTGCCGGCCGGCGCGGGCACGATCCTCTTCACGGGCGCCACCGCGTCGCTGCGCGGAGGCGCGGGCTTCGCCAACCTCGCCTCGCCCAAGTTCGCGCTTCGCGCCGTCGCGCAATCCATGGCGCGCGAGCTGGGACCGAAGGGCATCCACGTCGCGCACGTGATCATCGACGGGCAGATCGCATCGGAGGCGCGCGCGGGGCTCGCCGCGGAGCGCGGCCCGGATTCCCTGCTGCCGCCCGATGCCATCGCCGAGAATTACTGGAACCTGCACGCGCAGCCGCGCGGCGCTTGGACCCACGAGCTCGACCTCAGGCCCTGGGTGGAAAAGTTTTGAAGAGCCTCGCGCCGCAGGGCGCAGTTCGCGGCCAGTGCGACACGGTGGGATACGCGGCGACGCGCGAGGCGATGGCGAAGGTGTGGGAGCTCTCCGCGACGCCGCCGGCGCCGGAGTCCTTCGGCGCCACGGTCGCTCCCGGCGTGTATGGCGCGATCGGCCCGCACGACGACTACATCTACACGGCGCGCGTCTATCGCGGGATCTTCCCGCTCGTCACCGCGAAGACCGTGGTGATCGTGGGCGTGTTCCACCGCTACCGGAAGTTCGGGGCGCGCGACCAGCTCGTGTTCGATTCGTACCGCGCGTGGAGCTCTCCCGACGGCGAGATCGTCGAATCGCCGCTGCGCGAGGAGCTGATCGCGGCGCTCCCGGAGGGCATGGCCGTGCAGGACAACGCCGCCCACGACATGGAGCACAGCATCGAGGGCATCGCGTATTTCCTGAAGCATGCGCGCGCCGACGTGGAGATCGTGCCGGTGATCGTTCCCGCCGCGTCGTTCGAGCGATTGTCGGAAGAGGCCGCATCGCTGGGAAAGGCGCTCGCGGCCTCGATGAAGAAGCGCGGCTGGCAGCTGGGGCGCGACGTGGCGATCGTGATCTCGGCCGACGGCACGCATTACGGCGAGGACTTCAGGTTCACGCCCTACGGAGAAGGCGGCGTGAAGGCGCTCGATCGCGCCGTCGATGACGATCGCAAGCTCATGCGCGACACGTTGGGCGGAATGATCTCGGCGGAGAAGGCGCGCGCCTTCTACGCGACAGTCGTCGATCCCGCCGATCCCGACCAGTATCGCCGCACGTGGTGCGGAAGATTCTCGGTGACGCTGGGCACGATGCTGGTGGACGAGACGGCGCGCGCGTTGGGCCTGTCCACGCCCCGCGTCGTGCCCGTGGCCCTCGGCGTGAGCGTCGATACGCCCGAGCTCGCGGTGCGCGAGCTGGGTGTCGCGCCCACCAACCCCGCGAACCTATATCATTTCGTGACCCATCCCGCGCTCGCTTACGTGCCGGGAACGTGAACAGGAGAAAGTATGGCGATCCCGATGTACCAGGCCGCGGTTCCGACGATCACCCGCGCGTTGAAGAACCTCGCCGACGTGACGGCGAAAGGGCAGCAGCACGCCGAGGCGAAGAAGATCCCGCCCGAGGCGCTCATCAACTTCCGCCTCTATCCGGACATGCTGCCGTTCGTGAAGCAGATCCAGATCGCGAGCGACACCGCCAAGGGCGGCTGCTCGCGCCTCGCGGGCGTGGAGCCGCCTTCGTTCGCCGACGACGAGACGACGTTCCCGCAGCTGATCGAGCGGCTTCGCAAGACAGTCGCTTATCTCGACACCTTGAAGCCAGAGCAGATGGAAGGCGCCGAGTCGCGCACCATCACGTGGACGGTGCGCGGCAACGAACGCTCGATGATCGGGCAGCAGTACCTCCTGAACCACGTGCTGCCCAACGTCTTCTTCCACTGCACCACCGCCTACGACATCCTTCGGCACAACGGCGTGGAGCTCGGGAAGATGGATTTCCTCGGCAAACCCTGAACGCTCCGCTCTCACTCAAGCCGGAAACGCGGAGGACACGGAGAAACACGGAGGGCACGGACAAAGACAAGGTCTTGATTGCATTTCGTGCCCAACTCCAACGTCGGCACGAAACTCACATGGACTTTAGCTTTTCTCCGTGTCTTCCGTGTTTCTCCGTGTCCTCCGTGTTTCCGGCCTGAATGTCAGCGCAGCGTGAAAGGGACTACTTCTTCGCCGAAGGATCGTCCTTCGGGCCGAGGTACACGGCCTTCGCGGCCT
>Ga0335070_10009671_pt1 | contig 11280 bp, 8 predicted proteins | sample Lox_Sample_13_FD_206722 | JGI IMG/M metagenome (GOLD analysis project Ga0335070, IMG submission 206722) | Soil microbial communities from Loxahatchee National Wildlife Refuge, Florida, United States - Lox_Sample_1.3 | ecosystem: Environmental > Terrestrial > Soil > Wetlands | place: USA: Florida... | reverse complement strand
TGAAGCCAAGGGTAACGGATGCTCGGATCTTCACCGAAGAAGCTGCATGCGCCTCCGACCCTACGAGTTCAGGCTGCATCCATCCGGGCGGTTGGGGAACAATTCTGATCGGGGGATTCCGTATGGGAGGCAGCTGCGGGAATTGCACGACCCAGGGGACACCCATGTCGTACGCCGGGGATTTCGACAATAATGCCGGAACTCCTGATACGACGCGGACCTTCTACAGCGCCTATTTTGTGTTGGACATCACCAATCCGGAAGCAACGAGCCCCACGCTCCTCTGGACGTTCAGTGATCCGAATCTTGGTTTGACGACGAGCACTCCAACAGTAGCTCGGGTCAATCCCTCTACCGATGGGATGACCTCGCACACGAACGAGAAGTGGGTGGCCTTCTTTGGTTCAGGCCCCACGGACTATAGTGCCGGCGCGGGACAATCAGCGCAGCTCTTTGCGGTCGATCTGAAGACCGGTACAACTATTTCTTCGGCGACGGCTTACCCCGCCGGATCGTGGAACGCCTTCATGGGAGATCTGATTACGGTGGATTACAATTTGGACTACCGTGTCGATGCGCTCTATACGGGGCGAGTCATCAACGACGGGTCTGGCACGTGGCGGGGAAAACTCTATCGGCTCACTACGGATTGTCTGACCGGTACGTGCCCGACCAATCCTGCTCAGTGGGGAATTGCTTCCGGCGGAAACCGGATTCCCACCGAGATCATTGATACCTTCACGGATGCTAGTTCAACAACCCGGAATCTGGGGCCTGTTCCGTTTGCCCCAGTGGCGGTGGTCGATGATAGTCACAAACTTTGGGTCTTTGCTGGAACCGGGCGATATTTCAGTACGAGCGACAAGACTGACACATCCTCTCAATATTTGGTCGGTATTAAGGATTCCGTGATGAATGGGGGTTGTAGCGAGACCTCATCGACAAGCTGCTGGGACAACAACCTTGCCGATTTGACGGGCATCGCTGTGTGCGTGGCCGGTGTTGGAACCTGTACCACTGCCAATCAGGTCAGTGGGATCACCGGGGTATCTACCTATTCGAGTCTGATCTCACTTGTCCAAAGCAAGGACGGATTTGTCCGAATCTTGCCGACAGGGGAACGGGCCTCGGCTGGGCCTTCCGTGTTCGGCGGAATTGCGTTCTACCCAGTCTTTCTGCCCAATACTGACCTCTGCATTGCAAACGGAACTGGGTACCTCTATGCCTTGTACTACCTGACTGGCGGTCCCTATTCGGAGCCAGTCATCGGCACCAGCGCAGCTGGTTTGAATCAAAATATCAACGATAAGAGCGGGGGGACGCAGGGTGTGGGTACCGGAGCGGCCCTGCAGGTTATCCACAATACACCCGGTGGTAACCCGTTAATAAAATATTGCCAGCAGTCGAGTACCGGCTCGCTAAACTGTGGCAAGAGCAGCGTACCTCTTGCGATTACGAGCCGATACATCTCCTGGATCAATCAGCGAGATTAAGCACAGACTCGCTGATGCAACTGAGCCCGTTGTCTCCCTCTCGAGGGAGACAACGGGCGTAACCGTTTTCGCATTGCTTATCGATATGGAACGAGCTGTGGGCAGATCGAGACACCTTGTTATTGCGCTTTTCAGTTGCACAGTCTTGTTGGGCTGTAACAGTGGAGTAACGGAAACAGGGCCGAGCGGTTCCGGCCGAGAGGACGGCAATCATCCCCCAAGGATACTGGCAGCTCACCTTCCTGATCCAGTCACCCGATCTGGACCTGTCACGATCTCCCTCAATGTGGAGGATCTTGAGCATGACGCCGTGACGCTCCAATACCGTTGGTATGTCAATGAGAGTCTCGTCCAGGGAGAAACAGGTTCCCAATTTCCGCCAGAGAAACTGCAGCGCGGCGATCGAGTGAGTGTCGAGATCACTCCTTCCGACGGACGGTCCATCGGCGCTCCATACAAGACTCAATCGGTACCAGTAGCGAACACTCTTCCGTTTGTGGTCAGAGTCGGGCTACCAGAACAAATCAGACCGGGCGACACGGTGAAAGTCGAAGCAGAAATCAAGGATGCGGACAATGATGATGTCCACGTTCGCTACCGCTGGTGGAAGAACCAGGATATTGTTGCCGAGACGGACGTTCCTTCTCTAGAAACCAAAGACTTCGTCCGTGGAGATACGCTCAGAGTTAGCGTCATCCCCCGCGATGGTGGTGGCGAGGGGAAGGAGATATCCCCTCCTCCCGTCGTGATCGGCAATAGCCCGCCACGGTTTACATCAAGACCTCTTCCTGTCACTCAAAAGGGCCTCTATCAGTATCTTCTCACAGCAGTTGATGCTGAGGGAGATCCAATCTCGTTCGATTTGCAGACCGCGCCACCCGGGATGACGATCGACAAAAGAGCTGGCCTGATTTCTTGGAAAATACCTGCCGAACTGAGCGGCGCATACCGCGTGCGTGTCGTAGCTGAAGACGGACAAGGAGGCTCTTCCTCGCAGGAATTCGAGTTAAGTCTTCCTCCCTCACCGGCCGCCTCATAACTGATTCGCCTCTCCCCTTCCTCGTTGTCGGTATTTTGCCGGTTTCCCGGCACTGTGAGTCACGTTCTGGATCAATCCTTGTCACGTTAGGCGATGCTCTGCTAGAATTTGCATTGAGATTGCCACGGAGGTCTAGCGCGAAACAGGCGTGCGTAAGCTCAAACTACGAGAAGGTACCAACACCGCGGTCCTGTTCGGTCATCACGACCGACACCTCAAGCTCATCGAAGAAGAACTCGGTGTGCGGCTTTCCGCACGAGGTGAAGAACTCACGTTGGACGGACAACCTGACGCCACCCGCCATGCCGAACGAGTCTTGATCGAGTTAGCGACCCTCGCTAACGAAGGTATGGTTTTGCAACCCGACGACATCACCCACGCTTTGACTGCCCTTCGGCACAGTCCTGATACGCCGATCAAGGAACTGCTGTCGACCGCTACGACGATCGTCACCAAGAGACGGTTCGTAGCACCGAAGACCCCCACGCAAAAGACATATATCGAGGCCATCGAGCAGCACGACATCGTCATCGGCATTGGTCCGGCAGGAACCGGCAAAACGTACCTGGCGATGGCGATGGCCGTGAGTGCGTTGATGAAGAAAGAAGTCAGCCGGATCATCCTCGCTCGGCCCGCAGTGGAGGCAGGTGAGAAGCTCGGATTCCTGCCGGGAGACATGTACGCGAAGGTCAATCCGTACCTGCGACCGCTGTACGATGCGTTGTTCGACATGATGGACATGGAGCGGGCGACGCGTCTTATCGAACGAGGTGATATCGAAATCGCCCCTTTGGCGTTTATGCGGGGCCGGACCTTGAACGATTCATTTATCATTCTCGATGAAGCACAGAACGCCACGGCGGAACAGATGAAGATGTTTCTGACTCGACTGGGTTTTCACTCGAAAGTCGTAGTTACCGGCGATATCACACAAGTCGATCTACCGTCGGATCGTGTGTCTGGCCTCATCGAAGTCCGGGAGATTCTTCGTAACATCGACGGCATCCAGTTCGTCTATTTCGATGAACGCGATGTCGTTCGGCACAAGCTTGTTCAGGATATCGTCAAAGCCTACGAGCAGCACCACAGCGCAGGTCCCTCCACTTCCAATGGCCCAACAGGATCGCGCTCGTCTTCAGCAGGTACCGGTCGTTCGGGAAAGCCCTCCTCGTCATCAACTTCTTCGAAAGATTCAGGGAGCCAGCCCCATTAATGCCGGTCCTCGTGCGGAGCCAGCTCCGACGTGTGAGGATCGATCAGTCGCGTCTCACGCGCTTGGCTCGGGCCACACTGTTGTTGGTTGGTGAAAGAACGGCGGACCTTGGCGTGATGCTAATCGGTGATCGTTCAATGCGTCGTCTCAATCGACAATACCGAAAGAAAGATCGCACGACCGACGTGCTGGCTTTCTCGATGCGCGAAGATTCGGGCCCTCAGTCGGCATTGATCGGAGATGTTGTGATTTCCGTCCCTACCGCGGCGAAACAGGCGAATCAACTCGGCCGGTCATTGGACGAAGAACTCATTGCCTTATTGGTTCATGGTATTCTGCATCTCTGTGGCTATGACCATGAGCGGAGCGAGCGGGACGCGCGCCATATGCGGCAGAGAGAACAGTGGGTCTTACGCCGGCTGGGTCGGATCCCTCGTTTGGTACGCAACAATGGGTGATAGGGTCTCGCGGATCTCGTCTCGGCATACAGGACGTTAAGCATGGGGTGGTTTCAACGGCTCAACGACGGTTTGACGAAAACGCGCGATGTTGTTCGAGGATCGCTCGATCGGCTTCTCGGGCGGACTCCAGATCCCGAAATGTTGGAGGAATTCGAGGCTGCATTGATCGGGGCGGATCTTGGTGTGCGCGTCGTTGAACGCATCATGGAAAGAGTTAAGAGATTGGTACAGGGCACAGATGCCAAAGAACCGGGCCGGTTGCAGGCCCTGATTCGTCAGACGCTGCTCGATGTCTTCACGCCCTTGTCGTCCACCTCATTGGATGACCTGATCACAAAGGGGCCCAGACCATTCGTGGTTCTGGCCGTAGGTGTGAATGGCGTTGGAAAAACTACGACGCTCGCAAAAATGGCTCAGCGGATGAATCAGGCTGGGAAAGTGCCGTTGCTGGTCGCGGCCGACACGTTCCGCGCCGCGGCGATCGATCAACTACAGGTATGGGCCGATCGGATCGGTGTCGGGTTAATTCGTCACCGACACGGATCTGACCCCGCAGCCGTCGCGTTCGATGGACTCATTGCGGCGAAGGCGCGAAACATTGATGTTCTTCTCATCGATACTGCAGGACGGCTTCATACAAAGTCGAACCTCATGGACGAGCTTCGGAAGATTAAACGCGTCCTCGAGCAGGCGCTCCCTGGTGCGCCGCATGAAGTACTGCTTGTGCTCGATGCCACGGTGGGCCAGAATGCCCTGTCCCAGGCCCGTCAGTTCCACCAGGCTGTGGGAGTGACCGGGTTAGTACTCACAAAGCTGGACGGAACTGCTCGCGGAGGGATCGTTCTGGCCATTGCTGATGAGCTGAAGATTCCGGTCCGGTTGATCGGGATCGGAGAGTCGGTCGAAGACCTTCAGAACTTTCAAGCGGACGCGTTCGTTGATGCACTGCTCGGCATCTCTGCCTAATATCGCCACTGCGTAGAACCAGGCATTTCCTTCTCGCCGATACGGTCTCGTGCTATGCTCTCATCGTGTGTCCCGAGGCATGACGCACGTGGTGTTTGAGGGTTCGCATGATTAAGATTCTTGTCATCGATGACGACCGCATGAACTGCGACCTCTTGCAGGCCGTCTTGACTCGTCATGGCTATCAGGTCTTGTCATCAACCAGCGGGGTGGAAGGCTTGACTCTCTTTCGCAAACACACTCCCAGGATCACCATTCTGGACCTTCGCATGCCCGAAATGGACGGCCTCACAGTGTTGAAGGAAATCCGCGCGGTCGATCCCCATGCGCCGGTCGTTATTCTTGGAGGCGGGGCGACTGAAGTGCAGGAGAATCAGGCCCGGGCTCTGCGAGTCACGGATTTCATTCGAAAGGGTCTCTCGCTCGACGTGCTCGTGGAATGCGTCAATCGTGTGGCTCAGCAGCCGGTCAGGACGGAATCCGGCCAATCGCCCGTTTCCGCGGCGGGGCCGCCGGCCGACACAGGTGAAACGGTCTTAGTGGTCGATGATGAACCCTTGGTGCGAGATCTGCTGGTACAGTTTCTGAGTCTGCGCGGCTATCGGGCGTTTGGAGTGAAGGACGGCTCCGAAGCCCTTTCGATGGTGGAGCAGGGGCCGCCGGATTTGATTCTGCTTGATCTCATCATGCCAGGGATGAACGGGGTCGAGGTGCTTAAGGCGCTGAAGGAGAAAGACTATGCCGGGGCGGTGATCATTTTGACCGGCACTCATAACGAGGAGGTTCTGGAAGAAGCCTGGGCTCTACAACCGCAGGAAGTTCTCTCAAAACCCATCGATCTGGAGCGATTATTGACGGCGATCCAGCTTGTGCTCGTCTGCCGCGAATGCTAAAACTTTTCCGATGGTCGTCGGAAGAGTTGCTCTCCGCCAATTTCTGATCTGCCTCGCGATCGCCGGTTTACCTTCCCTTGGTAACGGGGCTAATCTCTCGAGCAGCGCCACCATCACCGCTCATCACCTGATTGTCGAGCTGATGCCCGATACACATGAGTTGATCGCTCGAGATCTCGTCTACCTGCGGGTGGATGGTCAAGCCAAGACCGTGAGTTTTACGCTCGCGCCTACTCTACGAATCGATTCCATCGTGATGCCGACCGAGGCAGCTTCCGGACAGGTCGCACAGGACGGGCAGTCGCTGGCATTTACGTCTCAGATCCTCTCTGAACCAGCGACCCAACATATCACGGTCGCGCTACCCGCAACCCATACAGAGAGCCTCAGCTTGCTGTGGACTTATCGCGGCACCATCAACGATCCGCCACGCGAGCCTCGGCACCTACGATTTGTTACGCCAAGTGAGACGTCGGGTCACATTGGTCCTGAAGGCGTCTACCTGAGCAGTGAGAGCCAATGGTATCCGGATATTGAAGGGTCCATGAGTCGGTTTCGGCTAGATGCAACCGTTCTTGCGAATTGGAAAGTAGTAACTCAGGGCAAGGAGGAGTCCACGAATTCGGAAAACGGCAAGACCCATTCGAGATGGATCGTCCGAGAACCATCCGAAGCACTCAGCTTGGTCGCGAACCGATTTGTCGTCACGAGTCGGGACTGGAAAAGTCCCGATGGGACGATGATCCAGCTTTCAACGTACCTTTTGCCGGAGAATGCGCAGTTGGCCGACGAATATCTCGACGCGACGCAGAAGTATCTTGAGGCCTACATCCCTCTCTTAGGCTCTTATCCATTCGAGAAGTTTGCCGTGGTCGAGAATTTCTTTGCCAGCGGCCTCGGCATGCCCTCGTTCACCTTGCTCGGGAGCGGCAGCATCAAACGCCACTATGTGCAGCCCTATGCACTGGGTCATGAGATCGTTCATTCCTGGATCGGAAACGCCGTCTTTAATCGGATCGACCGTGGCAACTGGGTCGAGGGATTGACGACCTACCTCGCCAACTATTACTGGCACGAACTGGTGGGCGATCAGCAGCAGGCCCGTGACCAGCGCCGGCAGATGGTGCAGGGCTACAACCTCTATGTAACCCCCGAGCAAGATTATGCAGTCGCGCAATTCCGGCAGAAACATGATGAGCGAGACAATGCGATCGGCTATCAAAAAGCCGCCATGGTCTTTCATCATCTTCGCGGGGAAGTCGGCGATCAAATCTTTTGGCAAGGTCTGAAGAAATTCGTCGTGCAGAATCGAGGGCGCCACGTTGATTGGATCGATATCGAGAGGGTCTTTACCGACGAGAGCGGCCGGGATCTCCGGTGGTTTTTTCGTCAATGGGTAGAACAGGCTGGGGCGCCGGCTCTGTCGATCGCAGCCGCGACCAGCCGAACGGGGGCTGCAGACAGAGCTCCATTTGGGCTTGAAGTGTCGCTTGCTCAAATAGGACCCCTGATGCGAGTGTCCGTTCCGATTCGGATTCGACTCGATGATCGTCGTGAGGAGACCGTCATCGTGCCAGTCCATGGATCAACCGAAAAAAAGGTCGTGCCTCTACCGGCCCTTCCGGTAACAGTGGAGCTCGATCCGGATTACACAGTGTTCCGTCGAATCGAGCGTGACGTATTGCCGCCGGTGCTCAATCACTATGTGACCGACGCTCGTCGAACCGTGCTGATGGCCTTTGCGGATCAGTCAGCGAGCCCGTCGCCGTTCCGTGACGTGTTGGCACGACTCGAAGCGCAAGACAGCCAGAAGCCTGAAGCAGAACGGGCCGCGCTTGTGTCGCTGGCATCGCAGCAGCTGTTACCTCGAGAAGGTTCAGTGTTACTATTAAGCGACTCCGAGCAACGAGTCCCCATCCAGGCCATGATCGCTCCGCACTGCGGCACCCGCGTGACTCTGAAGGACACAGGTTTTGCGATCGATGGAACGAGCTATGAAAGTCCCGGCACGGCGGTGCTCCTCACCTGTCACAGGAGGGATGTGCCCGGGAGTGTCGTGACGCTGTTCTATGCGACGAGTCCTCAGGCGGTCGCGCGAGTGGCGCGGTTGCTGTTTTTTTATGGATGGAACAGTGTCGTCGTGTTCAAAGACGGGTCGGTCTTGTCGCGCGTGGAATGGCCAGGTGAACGAGCAGTGAGGGAGGTTCGTCGTGAAGTACCGTAAGTGGGTGGGTGGGTGGAGCATGCTGTTGTTGGCGGGACTCTTCTGGAATGGGTCCTTTGTCCAGGCTGGAGAGCCGCCTGGAAAGAGCCAAGAGTCGAAGGCCAAGGATGCCGAGCGGCACCTGACGAATATTCGACAACTCACGTTCGGCCGCAAGAATGCCGAAGCGTATTTTTCGTTTGATGGCACCAAGCTGATTTTTCAATCAACCAACAACTGGATGAAGGACTCGTTTGCGGCGACACTCAAGCCGGCTGATGCCGGGCTCGGCTGCTATCAGATGTACGTGATGGATCTGGAGAGCAATACCATACGCCTCGTCAGCACCGGCACAGGAGCGACGACCTGCGGATACTTTTTCCCGGGCGATCGCCGGGTGCTCTACTCATCCACGCATCTCACCGGGCCGAACTGTCCGCCGGAACCGAAGCGGGACGGAGCGTATCGCTGGTCGTTAGATGACTATGACCTCTTTGCCGTGCGGATCGATGGGCAGGAGATGCAGCGATTGACCGCGACACCAGGATACGATGCCGAGGCGACCGTGTCGCCGGATGGCAAGACGATCGTCTGGACGTCGGTGAGGGATGGCGATCTCGACCTCTATGCTATGAATCTTGACGGGACAAAGGTACGACGGCTCACGACCGACGTCGGTTACGACGGCGGAGCGTTTTTCTCTCCTGACAGCAAGCGGATCGTGTATCGGGCCTCACATCCAACTGAGCCGGCCGAGATCGCACGGTACAAAGACTTACTGGCGCAGCACCTGGTCGAACCGGGCCAGCTCGAAATCTTTGTGATGAATGCAGACGGCAGCGGTCAGCATCAAGTGACCTCAAACGGGGCGTCGAACTTCGCACCCTATTTCCTTCCCGATGGCAGGCGCATCATCTTCTCATCGAATGTTGAGACCAGAGGGGCTGGCGGCAGGCCCAGCTTCCATCTGTATCTGATCGGTGAGGATGGGACCGGTCTCGAACGCCTCACGTTCGCAGGACAGTTCAACAGCTTTCCCATGTTTTCGCCTGATGGGAAGCGGTTGGTCTGGGTGTCCAACCGCAATGCCAAACAGCCTGGGGAGTTCAATGTGTTTCTTGCCGATTGGGTGCCATGAAATGGCAGGCACGGGGTTTGAGGCGAGGGGTGAGAGGTCAATCGGAGAATCCGTGCCTCTTGCCCCTCGCCTCTTACCCCTAGCCTTTTCGTGCGCCGCTCTCGCGCTCGCGTTCTGGGGGCTGCATCAACTCGACCTACCGATCGCTCGGTACATGCGGTCCGTGACCGTCGATTATGTCTGGGCTCGAGATCAAATCCTCGTTCCCTGGATGGCGATGACCAGCTGGGCTGGCGACTGGATCGGGGAGGGGACGCAGCTCGTCCTCTTGAGCGTCGTGTTGTTGGCGCTCGGCTGGGGAGCGGGTTGGACAGGTGTCACCGCAGCTGGTTGGCAAACCTTGCTGGCCCACGGGCTGGCAGGGCTCCTCACCAATGTGGTCAAACATCTCATCGGCAGGCCTCGTCCGAGACTCGTCCATAGCGGCGGCTGGTTGTGGATGCCTTCCATGCAAGCAGGGCTCGATTCATTCCCGTCCGGCCATACAACCGCGTCATTTGCCGTTGCGACTGTCTTAGCCAGGCGATTCCCCGCCGGCGCGGTGCTGTTCTTCGCGATTGCGGGATTTGTCGGACTCAGCCGGGTGCTGCGCGGAGCTCACTTCTCGACGGATGTCGCTGCCGGGATTTTCTTCGGCGTATTGAGCGGCTCGCTCTGCGCCAGGCCCCTTCGCGAGTGGCGTCAATCGTTGGCTGAAGGATGTCTCACGTCAGCGATCGGAATGGTCTATGTCTTCGCTCTCATGTGGGTCGTCTCCCATCCTGCGGCGATCGGATGGGGGCCGATTGCGATGGTGGGAGCAGGATTGTTGCTCGTTCTGCTCGGTGCATGGTTGCGCGTGAGTTGGTGGACAAGCCAAGAGGAGCACCCGGAAACGAACGGTGGCCGCGCAGCACTCATCGCGCTGATGCTCGGTCTCGCGCTGATGAGCCGATCGTGGCTTGTCACAGCCGCGGTCGCTTGTGTCGGTGCAGCCTACTGGTTCAGGTGGCAGAATGATCGCGCGTCAGCGCGACAGACCTCCCGGATGCAGAGATGGCTCCATGAAGGTGTGGCGGTAGTTGGGATCTTGCTCGCCCTGTTTGTTCTGTGGCAAGGCCCTGGCGCCTTTCCGATTCAATAGTAATCAAAGAATAAGTCCGATCTCTTACCGCCCATGCCCGGGAATGGGCGGCGGGACGGGCGGTGTGTACCCTTCCGGAATCTTAACCATCCCTTCATTGGACAACAGAACATAGCCAAATCGCTTCAGGATCGGCTGATAGCTCTGCGCTTCAGGCGGGAGGCTCGACAAAAACGACTCGGGAAGAAGAATCATTGTGCGTCCCGGTTTGGCGAGCGATGCGCCGAGGGCCGCTCCTTCGTACTGTTCGATATACTCCACTTTGCGTTTCGCATAAAACGCGGTCGAGGGCCTTGTCATGCCGTAGGCGATCAAACGGTCCGATGGTCCGAGGTTCACGCCGGCCGCATAGGCGAGGACCTGCGGGGGAGCGATGAAATATTGATTGAGCCCCGGAATTGCGATCACGATCACGATCAGGATCATGCAGGCAAACGACGCCCCTGCGGCCCAGAAGGCTCCGCCTCGGCGTTCCTCATTCAAGCCGATATAGCTCAGGAAGGCCATCCCGATCAGTAACACCGCGGCGATCACATAGGGAACATTGCCGAGATCGATCTGTCCAGCCAGGGGAAACTCCTTGACCAGCTTCGAGGAGAATGTGGCATAGAGCGAGGGGAGACTCGCGAAGCCGATGGCGAGGAGATACCCAAGCCCGGTTGTCATGTGGATGGAGGCGCGAATGCCCGGCGTGGTCGGATCGTTCAGGCATCGCGACCAAAAGCAGGCCGTGAGTATGGCAGCGGCCGGA
>Ga0335070_10009669_pt1 | contig 11281 bp, 7 predicted proteins | sample Lox_Sample_13_FD_206722 | JGI IMG/M metagenome (GOLD analysis project Ga0335070, IMG submission 206722) | Soil microbial communities from Loxahatchee National Wildlife Refuge, Florida, United States - Lox_Sample_1.3 | ecosystem: Environmental > Terrestrial > Soil > Wetlands | place: USA: Florida... | reverse complement strand
GAACCGGTTATTCAGATTCAGATGCAGAGTGGGCGGTGCCGTGTTGAAACCCTGAATCGTCGAGCCTATATCGGATTGAATATTGGCAAGCAGGACCGACACATCGACCGTGTAGATGTCATTTGTGCCACGATTACCGATGGCACTAGTGGACACCACAACGTCGCCAAACGCCAGCGAGCCCATCCCTAAGCTCGCAGCCAGAATTGCGAAACGAATTCGCTTCAAAACCCGTACCTCCCTCTGGCAGTCACATCACTGTAACACAGTTAGGATACAGGAAATACCGGCCAAATCCAGTACTAAAGAGAAGGAAAAGTACTATTGAATGCAATAGGGGTATTGGCAAAGGAATGCCATCCCCCTAAATGCGGTAGATTTGCAATGTTATTTCGGTCGTTATTCCGGGGGCTTTGTGGATAAGCTTACAACGACCACGGCCGCCGCCTTTTTGTTCTGCGAACAGAAGGCAGGCGGCCGATCAGAGTTCCCGCTTTCTAAAACGCGTAGTGCAGCGAGAGCTGAACCAGGCGCGGGTCGCGGGCATAGATGACCTGTCCGAAAGTTGGCGAGGCGATGTCATTCACGCTGCCTGAGTTCCCGGGGTTGAAGAACTGCCCGTGATTGAAAAAGTTGAACGCCTCGAAGCGGAACATCAGAGATTGGTGCTCGGTGATGTGCGTGCTCTTCGAAATAGACAGATCGGTATTGAGGATTCCCGGCCCATGGAACACGTTGCGGCCGAGATTGCCGTACCGGCCTGCGCCCTGGGCGGCCGAGCCGCCGGAGCCGACACGCCGGAAGTAGGGATTCCCCGCTCCATCCGCGGTACCACCTCCCGTGCCGTTGAAATATGGATTGGACAGGCCGAACTGATTGGAGCGCGGGTCGACGAACTGCACGTTGCCACCGATGTAGTCGGGACGGTCATCTCCAGCCCCGGTGAGCGAACGATCACCGGTGTCAACGATGTCGAAAGGCAGGCCGGTCTGGAGCGACACCACGCCGGCAATATTGAAGCCGCCCAGCAGATGGCCGAGAACGCCATGTTGTGCGCGGAAGAACGGAAGTTCGTAGACCACGCTGCCGACATAGCGGTGGCGAACATCGGTGTCGCAATTGCCCCGGTCATATTTGGAACTGAACGGGTTGGAAGCCACGCGCAATCCTGATGCATCGTCAATGCAATGGGCGTACGTGTAGGCGTTGGTTAGCGTCAATCCGTGCGAAGTGTGTTTCTCTAGGCCGAGCTGGAGGCTGTTGTAATTCGAATTGGCGTCGGTGAGCTGGGCGGTGATGCCTCCAAAGACAGCGCCGCCATAAGCAGCGCTTTGGGGATTGTTGATGTTGTACGGGCCCCGGTTGGGATCGTTGGTGGTATCCGCATCGGGCGCGTAGAGGCCCGGATTGATGTCGCGGCGGTTTTCCAGCTTGCGTCCCTGGCTGCCCACAAAAGCCGCATCCGCCACCCAATCCTTGGCCACCTGATACTGCACCTGGAAATCGTACTGATAGGCGTAAGGCGTAGCGAACTTGGGATCCATGAAGGTGATGCCCACAGGAGCCACACTGGTGAAATCGAACTTGTCTCCGGGTTTGGCCGGCTTGTACGGAAACGGATTCTGCGCCAACGGGCTGACGGATGTCTGGTAGGGGTGAGTCATGTCGGTGACGCCGTACGCGGGAACCAGTACGCCATACGGCGCTGCGGTCAGAAACTGCAAAGCCAGCTCCGTCTCCGGCACGTTGTAGAAAACGCCGAACCCGGAGCGGATGCTCAGCTTGCCTTTCCCGGTGGGATCCCAAGCGAAGCCGATGCGGGGGCCAAAGTTGTTCCTGTCGGGGCTGTATGTCGACCGGCTCACACCCTTGTCGAGAGGGAACACCAGACCTATCGGAGCGGTTGGAAACACCGTCGACTGCTGACCCGGACGAAAAGCGTTTTCACGGTTGAGAATCTCGGTAAGCGGAGAGCCGTAATCGTACCGCAAGCCAAGATTCAATGTGAAATTGCGGGTGATTTTGAAATCATCCTGCGCATAGGCGCTGAAGAACTTGTCGCGGAGGCCCTGTTTGGAGGAGTTGGCCTGGGTGTAGAACAATAGGTATCCGTTGGCGAAATCGTTGATGGCGTTCGCGTTCGGATCGCCCTGAAGGCCGGGGATCATCGGCACCGCCCCCGAAGTCGTGCCGTCACCTGTAAAAATCATGTAACCGTTGTTGACGAAATCAAAGATCTGGTTCTGCTCGAAGGCGCGGTAATCCACACCGAACTTCAGAGAATGCCGGCCGCGAATCCAACTAACGCTGTCGGCGTATTGCCAGGTATTGTCTCGGCGAGCTTGCGGACCATCATAGGTGTTGCCGACATTAATGCTGTTGATCAAGATGTAGGGCGGGCCTGCTGCTGTGGGGTCGTCGGGAATGATTCCGGTGAACCCGAGGCTGGCAGGCGTGGTGTGATTCGCCGGGAATACTGCCGGCTGGTCCCGGCGATGGAATGACGCCAGGGCCTCGTTGACGATATTCGGGCTGAACGTGTGGGTGTCGTGCAGCGCCACGTTGTGGTAAGTGGTGTCGTCGAGTTCTCCGAAGCCTGAGATCGTCGGTCCGCCGTACGCGAAAGGAGTGTTATCCGTATTCCGCTCGGTGAAGTACGAGACCGACAAATTATTCGCGTTCGAAAACCGGTGATCGATCTTGAGCACGCCCTGGTCGCGGTTAAGTGAGTCCTTCGGAGCACTAAAGGCAACGTCTCCTCCCGGTGTGGATGCGGGCGGAGTGATGTTGACGATAGCTTGTGCGGCAGGCGTTCCGTGTGCCAGAATCGCGGCGCGCTCCTGGTCGGTGAACACCGCGCCCGAGTTCGTCACTCCATATACCCGCCGGAAGCCTAAGTAGGAAGCGAAGAAGAAGGTCTTGTTCTTAATGACGGGGCCGCCCACGTTCGCGTCGAAATCGTTGAGATTGAATGGGGGCCTGGGATTGGCGGCGGCGTTCTGGAAAAAGTTATTGGCGTTGAGGACCTTGTTCCGGAAAATCTCTGTCGCCTGTCCGTGGAACGAATTGGTCCCCGACCGGATGGTGGATTCGATGATGGCGCCGGAGTTCCGGCCGTACTCCGCTTTCATGGCGCCGGTAACTACGCGAAACTCACCCAGCGCATTAGGCGAGATGACATTTACGGCGTCGGGAACGTTAACCGCCAGATCGTTGGCATCCGCTCCATCCAGAATGAAGTTGTTGGCTTGCGACCGCTGGCCGTTCACCTCGAAGTCGCCCACCGCAGTGCCAGGAAATTGGGCCCCAGTAGTTAAAGTGACGCCCGGTTGTATGCCCACCAGCCCGAGCGCGTTCCGGCCACCATTGGTGGAAAGAAGGGGCAGGGACGGAATGTCGGTCATGGAGCGCCCCAACTGGGCGTCTTCGCCGTTGATTTGAGTTGCGGCGGCCTCGACAGTCACGCTTTCGTTCATGGCGCCGACCTGGAGGACGACGTCGATGCGGAGGTTACTGGCGACAACCAGGCGCTGCGCGGACAGCGTGGTCTGGGCGAAGCCCGTAGCTTCGGCAGTAATGGTGTACAGTCCCGTCGGCATTTCCACAAAGCTATAAAAGCCGTTGCTGCCCGTCGTGGTCTTCTTCTGCGTGCCGGTTCCGGGGTTGGTTGCCGTTACGTTGGCGTTCGGTATGATCGCACCGCTGGGGTCAGTGACGGTCCCGGTTATGGTTCCGGTTGCACCTTGACCGAAGGCCGCAGCGGTAAAAAGCAGCGCGGCCGCGGTGGGCGCGAGGAGGGTCTTTAAGCGAGTCATCGCGGTCGTTAGTCCGGACATGTAGTGCGAGGCGTTTGTGATCTTTTGATGCATGATGAACTCCTTCCACCAAGCGGGGGCCGGGGATTTGTTAATCGCCGGCTGCATGCGAATGCCGATAGTTTAGCAGAGTTCGAGGTATGAGATAGCTGCTTTTAACAAGCGTTTCTCTGTGGTTTTACCACAGTCTCGGGACGGTTCACCCATCCCCCACGAGATCTGCCACGCTTGGGGCTCGTCCTGCCCCTCCCGCATATTTTCCATCTTTACTATCGGCGTTGGTAAACTGACTTACCTCCGAGATAAGTCACGTCAACCTGAATATTGCGCACCTCTTCAATGGGGCAGGTAAGAATGTCGCGGTCGAGGACAATAAGATCCGCCAACTTGCCTTTTTCGAGCGAGCCTTTTTCTTTCTCTTCGAATGTCAGGTAGGCGTTGTTGCTGGTGTAGAGGCGGATGGCCTGCTCGCGGGAAAGGCGCTGCTCGGGATGCAGGGGCTGATCGGTCCAGCGCGGCTGACGGGTGAGCGTGATCCACATCCCCAGGAACGGATTGTACGGGTTGATGGAACGCAGGCTGCCGATTTTCTGCATGTGGTCTGAGCCGCCGCCGACAATCACGCCCGCCTCGAACAGGCCTTTATACGGTTGGAAGTAACTCATGCGCTCGTTGCCGAACTGCTTGCGAAGCGTGGCGCCGTCCAGCCAGAGCCAGTCCGGCTGGAGATCCAGCACGATTCCCAGGTCCTTCATCTTCGCGATCATCTCGGCGTTCATGAAGTTGGCGTGAGTGATGCAAGGCCGCGCCGCCCGAACCGGAAAATCGTTATTCACCTCCGAGTAGCCGTCGATCATAGCCTGGACGGCGCCGTCGCCCACGGAATGCGCCGTGAACTGGAGATCGTGCTGCAGAGCGAAGCGTTGCATCTGGTAAAGCTTTCCGGACTCGATGTAGCGCATACCGCGGTAATTCGGGTCGTCGATGGAATAAACCTTGCTGATTCCCCAGGGCTGCAGCATGTAGGCACTGCCGGTGAGCATGCCGCCATCCATGTAGGATTTGGTGCCGCGCAGCCAAAGCATGTTGTTGTATTTATGCAGCGGGCTTTGGGCCGCTTTCAACATGCGCGCCTGGATCTGATCGATTGGCATCTGGGCGTCCACGCTGTAGTTGATAAAGACGCGGCAGGTCAACTCGCCGGAGTCGCGCAATTGCCGGTAGATTTCCACGCCCTCGTCGCCCAAATCACGCTCGGAAAAGCTCGTAATGCCGACGGAATTATAGTCCGCAAGGAGCATTTTGAGGCGTTGGCGGCGGTCGTCGACGGTTGGTTTTCGCTCGCCGGACTGGATCTTGACCAGACGGCTGCCACTGCGGAGAATGCCGGTCGGCTCGCCGTTCGCATCGCGCTCGATGCGGCCCGGCTTGCCATCAGTGATGCGGAACTGCTTATCGATGCCGCTCTGCTTGAGAGCCATTGAATTCACCGATGCGTCGGGGCCGGTTCCGAAGTAAACCGGGTTGGCGGGCGCGGCGGCGTCGAGTTCGGCGCGGGTAGGGAAGCGCTGGTCACGGAGACGAGTGATAAAGACCTGGGTGAGCACGATCCAGTCGCCCGGTTGCGCCACGGAGGCGCGTTCGTGGATGTAGTGGAGCACGTCGGCGATGGTCTCCATATCCGGGACCGGGTGATCGAACTCGTACATGGCGGCGTCAAACGCATGCGAGTGGGAGTCGATCAGGCCGGGCAGAACGGTCTTGCCATGGACATCAATCTGGCGGGTGTTCGGGCCGGCAAGGCGGGCGACTTGATCGCGGCTGCCGGTTGCGAGGATGCGGTCGCCGCGGATGGCGATGGAGTCCACGATGTGGAATTGCGGGTCGACGGTGACGATCTTGCCGTGGTGGAGGATCAGGTCGGCCGGCTGGGCGAACGCCACGAGTGGACAAATCCAAAGAAGCAGTTTGAAGATGCGAGGGGACATGGAGGGATCATACTCCGGCGCCGGTAGGTCTGGGGTGAGAAGCCACCCGGTTGCCGTGCTACACCCCAAAGGAATGGGGCATGTCACCCACCGGACGGTAGAATCGACGCCTTGATGCTTGCGGCTGAATCAGTTACGCGAGGTAGTCGTTCTGCTAGGGCAGAAAGTAAAGGCAATGCCATTTCCACCCAAGAAAATTCTGTTTCCGGTGGATTTCTCGGAGCGGGCGCTGGGGGCGTCGCGTTTTGTCGAGGGGATAACCGGACGCTTCGACGCCGAACTCATTCTCCTGCACGTGGCAGAGCCGGTTCCGTATTACGGCTTGCCGGAAAGTATCGAACACCTGGAGAAACGGCTGGCGGCCTTCCGGCGGGACGAGTTCCGGTATTACCGGGTGCGGCGGGTTCTGGACAAAGGCGACGACGCCGCGGAACGGATTCTGGAGCTGAGCCGCGCCGAGAACGTGGACCTGATCATGATGCCGACTCACGGATTCGGACCCTACCGCCGGTTCATCCTGGGTTCGGTTACCGCCAAAGTTTTGCACGACGCGGATTGCGCGGTATGGACGGGGGTTCATCTGGAGGAAACGGCTCCGGTCGAAGAACTGCATATTCGCAACGTGGTTTGCGCCATCGACTTGAACGCGGTGAGCGAGCGCGTGGTCGAATGGGCCAAGCAAATCACAAACGAATACCATGCGACCTTGCAGGTTGTGCACGCCACTCCGGCCTATGAGACCCGGCCGGCCCGATATTTCGACGCTGATCTGCGCGCCGAACTGGCGGCCGAAGCCGAGGCGGAGGTCCGAAAGCTGACGGAGGCGCAGCACGTGGAAGCGGAAATCGACGTTCAAGGCGGCGAAGTGGCGAACGTCGTCAGCGGCACGGCGCAGCGCTTGCACGCAGACCTGGTGGTGATCGGGCGCAGCTCCGAGAGCGGCCTGGTAGGACGGCTGCGCGCCAACGCCTACTCCATCATCCGCCAATCCCCCTGTCCGGTGATCAGTGTCTGAAAACTGGGATAATAGAGATCTTATTCTGGCGCAGCTTTCCGCGCCACGATTCATGAGCCAGAATCCCGCCGAGATCCGCGAACAACAGCTATGGGAAACCGTTCAGCGGCTGCGAGCGATCGTGGAGAGTTCGCCACTGGCCATCATCGCGCTGGATGGCGAAGGCAACGTGCGCATGTGGAACCGGGGTGCGGAGCGGATTTTTGGCTGGACCGAGGCTGAGGTGATCGGCCGAGCCAATCCCACGATTCCGCCGGACCGGCAGCAAGAGTATCGGGCGCTGCTGGGGTCGCGCATGCAGGGCGAGGCGCAGGCGGGGTTCGAGACAACTCGCTTGCGCAAGGATGGCACGCGGGCCGATGTGAGCATATGGAGTTCACCTTTGCGGGATGCCAGCGGCAAGATCAACGGCATCATGACGGAACTGGCGGATATCACGGAGCGGAAGCGCGCCGAGGGGGAGAAAGCCGAGCTGGTGATTAGTGAGCGGGCAGCTCGCGCTGAAGCCGGCATCGAAAAGCGATATCGCAGGTTGCTCGAAGCCGCTCCGGACGCCATTCTCGAAGTGGACCGCCAAGGCCGGATCGTGCTGGTTAACGTGCAGGTGGAGAAGCTGTTTGGTTACACCCGCCCTGAGCTGCTGGGAAAATCCATCGAGCTGCTGATCCCCGAACGGTTTCAGGGCCGCCACCCGGCTCATCGCGGCAATTATTTCGCGAATCCGATCATGCGGCCGATGGGGACGGGCTTGGATCTGTATGCCAGGCGCGCTGATGGCAGTGAGTTCGCAGTGGATGTGACGCTGAGTCCTTACGAGGCCGAAGGTGGCGATCGCGTGATCTGCGTGGTGCGCGACGTCACCGAGCGAAAACGGGCCGAGGAGCAGATCCGGACGTTGAATCAAAACCTGGAGCGACAGACCGAGGCGCTGATCGCCACTAACAAGGCGCTGGAGCTGCAGAACCGCGAGGTGGAAAAGGCCAACCGCCTGAAGGACGAATTTCTGGCCAGCATGAGCCACGAGTTGCGCACCCCTTTGAATTCGATCATCGGGTTCTCAGACCTGCTGGCTGAAAGGGGCGATGAACAGTTCACCCCCAAGCAGAAGCGCTTTATCGGCCACATCCGGCAAGGTGCGCGCCACTTGCTCGAGCTGATCAACGATATTCTCGATTTATCCAAAATCGAAGCCGGCCATCTGGAACTCAAATACGAAGACTTCAACGTTTCCGCCGCGGCCGCCGAAGTGCTGGCTACCGTCCGGCCCATCGCCATCGCGAAGAACATCGAGGTCACCAGCACGTTTCCGGAGGGGCTGTCGCTTGAAGGCGACCGCCTGCGATTCAAACAGATCCTGTATAACCTGCTCAGCAACGCAATCAAATTTACGCCTGCGGGTGGGCGGGTCCTCATTGAATGTTCGGAAGCCAGCGGCATGGCGCAGTTTTCGGTGGCCGATACGGGAATCGGCATTCCGGGCGAAGAGCACGAAGCGATTTTCTCCAGTTTTCACCAGGTGGGGACCACGACCAAAGGTGTGCGCGAAGGCACGGGGCTCGGCCTGGCGATCACCAAACGCCTGGTCGAGCAACACGGAGGCAGGATCTGGGTGGAGAGCGAGCCGGGCAAAGGCAGCCGCTTTTCTTTCACGATGCCGATTCAGGCGGAATCCCTGGACTATGGCGTCTCGCGAAAGTCCGGGGAACCTCCGCTTATCCTCGTGGTAGAAGACGAGGGAGCAGCGCAAGAGCTTCTGATGAGCCATCTGGAGGAAGCGGGATATCGGGCCGTCACCGTCAGTACAGGAGCGGAAGCTGTCCGGGCTGCGCGTGACATCCATCCGGACGTGATTACCATGGACGTGCTGATGCCGGGCAAAACCGGGTGGCAGACCCTGCAAGAGTTGAAACAGTCTCCCGCTACGGAGGCGATTCCGGTTATTATTGTTTCTGTCGTAGAGGAACGGAAGAAAGGCCTCTCCATGGGCGCCGCGGATTACCTGGTTAAGCCCGTGTCCAAGCAACAACTGCTGGAGGCGATCCGGCGCTCGGCGGCAACTTCGGGCTGGAACAGCAGGGAGGATCGCCCACGAAGGCATGAAGAGAGTCCTGATCGCTGACGACAACCCCGTGAGTCGCGAGCTGATTCGAGAAATCCTGGAAAACGACGATTATGAGGTGATCGAGGCCGGCAACGGCCGCGAGGCACTGGAGAAGCTCCGGGAGCACCAGCCTGACCTCGCCCTTCTCGACATCCAGATGCCGGTGCTGGACGGCAACGCCGTGATTCGGGAGGTCCGCGCGGATTCAAGGTTTTCCCGCTTGCCGGTGGCTGCGCTGACCGCCTACGCCATGCAGGGGGATCGCGAGAAAGCGCTGGCGCTCGGGTTCAACGCCTATATCACCAAGCCGATTGATATCTCTGCATTTCGGAGCGAGGTGGCGAGACTGCTGGGAAATTCGCCTGACTGACCCCTCCTATGGCGCAATCCAAATCGCATTTCAAGCTGGTGGCGATTGACGACACTCCAGAAAGCCTGGAGCTGATCACTGAGGCTCTTTCGGAAGAGAATCTTCAGATTTTCACCAGCACCGATCCTGAGGAAGGGCTGGAGATGGTGTTCCACGAGCGCCCGCAGGTGGTGCTGCTGGATCTGGTGATGCCGAAGCTGAGCGGGATGGAGGTGCTGGAGCGGATCGTAGAATTTGATCCGGGCATCGAAGTGATTTTGATGACGGCCCACTATTCCACCGAATCCGCGGTGGAAGCCATCAAGAAGGGCGCCAGCGACTATCTCAACAAGCCGGTATCCATCACCCTCCTACGCGATCGGGTGCGCAAGTTCATGGAAGAGGCGCGCCTGCGGCAGCGCACGCTCGCACTCGACGATGAACTCCTTTCCACCAGCCAGTTCGAGGGCATGGTGGGCCGCAGCCCGGTGATGTGGGAGCTGTTCGCACGCATCCGCCGCGTGGCCCCGCACTTCCGGAGCGTGCTGCTCATGGGCGCAACCGGAACCGGCAAGGAGCTGGTGGCCCGCGCGCTGCACCAGTTGAGTCCGGTTTCCGGCGGCCGGTACGTGGTGTGCAATTGTTCCGCGGTGGTGGAAACGCTTTTCGAGAGCGAGCTATTCGGCTACGTGAAGGGGGCGTTTACGGGCGCGACGCAGGACAAGATGGGCCTGTTCGAGTACGCGCACAACGGGACACTGTTTCTGGATGAGATCGGCGACATGCCCATGAACACGCAGGCCAAGCTGCTGCGCGCGCTCCAGAACCAGGAGGTGCAGCGCGTCGGGTCGTTGACGCCGCGCAAGGTGGATGCGCGTGTGATTGCGGCGACGAATCACGACCTGAAGGCGCTGATCAGCCAAAGCCGCTTCCGCGAGGATCTCTACTACCGGCTGTCGATGGTCGAAATTCGGACGCCGCGGCTGGCCGAGCGGAAAGAGGACCTCACGCTGCTGGAGCACTATTTTATCCGCAAGTTTGCCGAGCAATATCAGAAGCCCATCCAGGGCCTCACGCAGCGTGCGCAGATCCTACTGGCCCGATATTCGTGGCCGGGAAACGTGCGCGAGCTGGAAAACGTTCTGGGCAGCGCCTGCATGATGGTCATGGGTGAGACCATTGACGTGGCGGATCTTCCGGAGCACATGCGCCCGCATTCATCGGACGCCGCGGCCGCCGCGTCGCCGGGGACCGGCGCCGAGCCGGACAAGGATCTCTCGCTCGAAGAGCAGGAGCGGCTGCTGCTGATCTCAGCGCTGGAGCGCTCCGGCGGCAATCAATCTCAGGCAGCGCGCCTGTTGCGCATCAGCCGCGACCGCATGCGCTACAAGATGAGCAAGCACAACCTGAAGTGAGGCATCCCTGTGTCGCGGAGGTGGGGACAGTTGAGGGCCATGTCGTTCGTGGCGCGACAGAGGCGAGCATGAAATAGCGAAGAGGGCTCGTTCCAGAGGGGACAGGCACACCACCGTCCACGACGAGCGGGCTGGTGGTTTGCGGGCGGCTCGATTAGGGACGGTGGAGCCAGTCCCCGACGCGCTCGATTTACCAGCGACCGAATCAGTGATTACGGCTATTTTCAAGAGAGGCACCATCGTCCACGACGAGGCGGCGGGTGGTTTGTGGCGGCTCGATTAGGGACGGTGGTGCCAGTCCCCGGTGGCAAGTCTTACTGAGGATTGACGGAGCGGTAGGCTTTTACGAACTGATCCACGAGTTCATCCACAGCATTGGACACGTCGCGATCCAGATCTCGCGAGGATGCGGATAGCGTTTTTTCCACGCCCCAGGTTTCGACAACGGTTTTGGTGGCCATGTCGCGGGTCAGCACGGCCACCTGATACACACCGAGGCTGATGGACAGGGAGAACCCGCCTTTCTTGGTGAAGAGGCTTTTCCTCCCACCTTGCGCGAACGACACGCTGAGTCCCATGAATTCGTTCACGTCGTTGT
>Ga0335070_10009668_pt1 | contig 11282 bp, 15 predicted proteins | sample Lox_Sample_13_FD_206722 | JGI IMG/M metagenome (GOLD analysis project Ga0335070, IMG submission 206722) | Soil microbial communities from Loxahatchee National Wildlife Refuge, Florida, United States - Lox_Sample_1.3 | ecosystem: Environmental > Terrestrial > Soil > Wetlands | place: USA... | reverse complement strand
AATATTCGTGAAGTGACACAAAGAGGGAAATACTGGGAAAGGGGAGAATGGATTGAGACAGAGCCCCACGAGATTCATAAACCGCTGAATTATCCTAATATCGGACCCCGCGAATCTTATCTCATTTGCCACGAGGAGTTGGAATCATTGGTTAAACATTTTCCTACTTTAAGGCGGGCTCGATTTTGGATGACCTTCGGACAAGAATATTTGACCCATTTGCGCGTGATCCAAAATATCGGAATGGCCAGCATTAAACCTATCCTATATGAGGGCAAAGAAATCGTGCCGCTTCAATTCCTCAAAGCGGTATTGCCCAATCCGGGCGAACTCGGTGAACATTATTCCGGCGAGACTTCCATTGGTTGCCGGATCAAAGGGATAAAGAACCACAAGGAAAGGACCTATTGCATCTATAATAATTGTAAACACCAGGATGCCTATAAGGAAACCGGGACCCAGGGCGTGAGTTATACGACCGGCGTGCCTGCCATGATCGGCGCGATGATGTTTCTGACCGGAAAATGGAAAAAGGCCGGTGTATATAACGTTGAAGAATTTGACCCGGATCCTTTCATGGAGCAGTTGAAGGTCCATGGACTTCCCTGGCACGAACTCCATGATGTCGATCTGGAGTTATAACAGGGGCCAAAGGTCGAGGGGTCAAGGATTCAAGTGGCCCCCACCTTTCCCCTCTCCCCTCGGGGGAGAGGGCGGGGTGAGGGGTCAACGGTCAAGGGTTCGAGTGTCATGAAAGTATAAGTGAAGTGAATAAATGCTTAGGAACTATAAAGAACTGAAGGTATGGCAAAAGGCTTATCAATCGTGTCTGGAGGTATATAGGATAACAAGGGGATTTCCAGCAGAGGAGAAATACGGATTAATATCACAGATAAGAAGGTCTGCGGTCCCCGTTCCATCCAATATAGCCGAAGGATATGGAAGGAAAACTACTCCGGAGTATATTCGATCACTGTATTTTGCGTATGGTTCCAATTGTGAATTAGAGACTCAGATCTCGTTATCCGGTGATTTAGGTTACGTGAAAACTCAAGAGAAGCAAATGCTTCAGAGGAATATAGAAGAGGTGGAGAGGATGCTGAAGGCGCTTATTAAGTCTTTAGAGAACAAACGCTTGAACCCTTGAATCCTTGAACCCTCGAACCTTTTTGGCCAAACCCATGCCTATCGACTTTAACAACGTCCCGTCTCCTTCTTACGTAATAGACGAGCATTTACTTCGCAATAACCTCCAATTAGTAAAGCAAGTCAAAGACGCTGCCGGGGTTGACATCCTCGTTTCGTTTAAGGCTTTTTCGAATTGGGGTGTATTTCCAATCTTTAAGGAATACGGTTTCGGCGCCTCGGCAAGCTCGCTTAATGAAGCGCGGTTGGCATTCGAGGAGCTCGGAGTAAAAGCCCATACCTATTCACCCGCCTACGAAGAGAAAGCTATTGCAGACATTCTCAAATATACCAGCCATATCTCCTTCAATTCTTTAAACCAATTGCGAAAGTATTCTAAGATTGCAGGGCAACAGGGTGTCTCGATTGGGTTGCGCGTCAATCCGGAATTTTCAAATTCCTCGCACGACATTTATAACCCCTGTCAGCCCGGCTCTCGATTTGGCATGACTGCCGAACAGCTTAGCGATGGGTTGCCGCAGGGAGTTGAAGGTCTCCATTTTCATACGCTATTCGAGGCAGACTCATTTGCTTTCGAAAAAGTGTTCGCCGCTTTCGTAAAGAAATTTGGAAAGTTTTTGCCAAAGCTCAAATGGGTGAACATGGGTGGCGGCCATCTGATCACAGGAAAGGGGTACGATATAGATCACCTGGTTAAACTCTTAGTTGATTTTAAAAATAAGTACAGAGTCAAAATCATATTAGAACCAGGCAGCGCCTTTACTTTTCAAACAGGTTACCTCGTCTCTACGATATTGGACATTGTTGAAAGTAGCGGTACCAAAACTGCTATTCTCGATGTTTCATTTGCCTGCCATATGCCCGACTGCCTTGAGATGCCGTATAAACCTCTCATTCTGGGCGCCACTGATGAAAGGAAAGGAAAACCGACTTACCGAATGGGAGGGAATAGTTGTTTAGCAGGCGATTTTATCGGTAATTGGTCATTCGACAAGGACCTTAACCCCGGCGACAAAATAATATTTGACGATATGATTCATTATACGACCGTCAAAACCACCATGTTTAATGGGGTGAATCATCCCTCCATTGGAATCTGGAGTGATAGATCGGGATTCAAACTAATTAAAGAATTTAATTACCAGGACTATAAGAATAGATTATGAGCACCTATTTCTCAGTGATTTTATGAAGCTAAACAAAGTATGGATTGACAGGTGCCATTTATTGTAATACAATATGTATCACATACAATGAGAAGGAGTGATGAACTGTGCCCCTGAGTGTACGTCTCGATAAAAAAACCGAATCTTTGCTTGAGCAGACTGCCTCAACGCTTAAAACCAGCAAAGCCGAGGTGATCAAACAATCTCTTTCAGATTACTGTGCCCGTGTTCTCATAGAAAAACGGAAACGGCCCTATGATCTCATAAAGGATCTGTTGGATAAGGGAGGAAGTGGTAGAATTGATCTCTCCGAAAGAGGTGAAGAGATCCTGAGAGAAAGATTTAGGAGAAAAACTTGACTCTTATCGATACAGGTCCCCTTGTGGCTTTCTTTGATAAGGACGACCGATACCACAGTCTCTGCGTTGAGGTTCTTAAAGGGATAAGAGAACCTCTCATTACAACATGGCCCGTTCTCACAGAATGTTTCTATTTGTTAAACTTTTCTTGGGAAGTTCAAGATAATCTTTGGGTCTTCATTCGGAGAGGTGGAATCGAAATTTACCCCCTTGAAAAGGAACTCCTTCTTCATTGCCGCGAGTTGATGAAACAATACCGCGACCTGCCGATGGATTTAGCCGATGCAACCCTCGTGGCGCTTGCAGATACCATTTTGATCCTTAAAATATTTACCCTTGACCATAAGGATTTCTCTATTTATCGGTTCAAGCAGAAAAAGCGATTTACGCTGATTCCCTCAAAAATATGACTTTGCTGTAACCACTTTACGCTCACCTCTCATATTCTCATGGGAGGCATTATTGAGTTTCGCAAAATTAAAGGAACATATAAAGATACAGCTGGGGTAGGGGCGACTTTAGTCGCCCTGATTTCGGGAGGCTAAAGCCTCCCCTACCCTAATGAGAATGAAAGAAGTGATCCATTACTTATGCGAAACTCAATAGTTGTTTGTCGGGCGACTATATGGGGGATTGGTCATTTGATAAAGAACTAACCCCCGGCGACAAAATAATATTTGACGATATGATCCATTACACCACCGTAAAGACCACTATGTTTAATGGAGTGAATCATCCCTCCATTGGAATATGGAACGATAAGTCAGGATTTAGACTAATTAAAGAATTCAATTATCAGGATTACAAAGGTAGGTTATCTTGATCGTTGGGCACTAAAAGGAATGGGGTCAGGTCTTGAAATATAAGAATTGATTTGATGGTGTCACTATAAAAGAAGAGCCGTAGTTGAAAATGACACTTTAGAGACAGTCCGGTTCTGGGGTTATTAAACTTGAAATCTTCCCTGAACCCGTTTTTTCCACTCCTGCACTTGCTTCACTTGGGCCAGGGGGAACGTAGTTGAAAAATAACACTTTACAGATATGGAAATGTGTAGAAACCTGGGTTCAGACTTAAATAATATTGACATCTAAGTACAAAAAGAAAAATTGCTTTGTGTTTGAAGAGAGTTCTGACCCGAAAAACCCCGAAGACACCGTTCTCGCTCGTCAAAATGCCTTTTCCAACAGACTCGTTACCCCCCAAACGATAAGACCTTGATCATTGGGCTTGCAAAACATATAAAAACTTATATAATATGTCGTAGGGATGAAGCCACTTAGATTTGTAGGGTCGAGTTTGGATGATCTGCGAAATTTCCCGGATGAGGCGCGCCGGGCTGCGGGTTTCGAGCTCCGTGCGGTTCAAAACGGACTCGAACCAAGCGACTGGAAACCCATGCAGGTAATCGGCCCAGGCGTGAAGGAAATTCGTATCTATGTTTTGGGCGAGTGGCGAATAATCTACTTCGCCAAGGTTCGCGATGCGGTTTATGTGCTTCATGCATTTCAGAAGAAGACTCGAAAAACAAGCCGGCACCATATTGATTTGGCTCGCCAACGGTACAGACAGATTGGAGGCAACTTATGAGCAAGACCGTTACTAATTCTTCCGGAAACATATTCATTGATCTCGGGTATTCTCCGGATGAGGCCGCAATACTTCAGATGCGTGCCGATCTTATGGCCGATCTCCGGAAGTGGATCAAAGCGAAGAGGCTAACGCAGGCCAAGGCTGCAGGAATCCTGGGCGTTAGTCAATCCAGAGTTTCAGACTTGATCAGAGGGAAATGGGAGAGATTTAGCCTTGAAATGCTTATCACTCTTGCGACGAAGGCCGGCATGCGTGTCACTCTCAAAAAGGCGGCATAGGGGGACAAGACGTAGTTGAAAAATAACACTTTCTCGATATGGAAATGTATAGAACCCTGGGGTCAGACTTGGATATGGGCGGCCAGAGGGGGAACGTAGTTGAAAGATAACACTTTACAGATATGGAAACGCTTAGAACCCTGGGGTCGGACTTAAGTCCCACCGCTCTATCGATACAATCGCCATCTGGCGCTGCCTCCAGGCGTTTTGTCGCAATCTAGTTGCTTGGTCATGAGTTGCGATGCTATGATTACCTCCAATTGCCTAACCAAAGAACAAGAAGGAAACTAACAATGTACCTATTATTACGCCAAATCGCCTTAATCCTTTTGAGCCTGCTGGTGACGGCACAGGCCATGGCCACCCAGGCCGGCTGGCGTCAGATCAACATACCGGGATCTCCTCAAGAGGCCTCAGCCATCCTGGTGGCGCTGTACTACCCGACCCAGGCACCTGCAGTCCCTATTGCCATGGGTCCGTTCACTGCTCATGTTGCCATCCAGGCCTCGCCGGATGCGACGTTCAAAGGGTTGATCGTGTTGAGTCATGGAACGGGCGGTACTGAACTGGGTCACAGCAGTCTGGCCGAGGCACTAGCACAGCACGGCTATCTCGTAGCGGCACTGCGGCATCCTAGCGATAATTGGCAAGACAGCACCCTATTGAAGGAGAGTGTCGTGCGCTATTTCACAGAGCGGCCGCAACACGTTTCCCGCGTGATCGATGCCTTGCTGCGCGATCCCTTCTGGAGCGACCGTATTGCAAGAGACAGCCAGGGGCCTCGCATTGGCGCTGTCGGACATTCAGCCGGTGGCTACACAGTAGTTGCGTTGGCCGGCGGCCAGCCCGACCTGTCGCGCATTGTCACGCATTGCGAGAGTCATCGTGCCGATGATCCAATTTTCTGCAGTATGGGCCCGACAGGACAGCGAACGCCCAGCCCCATGACGCCGATGCCGCCGATTCCATCGCTGATTGACACCCGGGTGCGGGCAGTTGTGGCATTTTCCCCCGTGGGGGTTGTGTTCAGCGCCCAGTCGCTCGCCAAGGTCCGGATTCCCACGGTGATCTATGAAGCGGAACAAGACCGCTTCCTAGTTCCGCGTTTTCATGCGGAGTGGATCGCTAGCAACGTGCCGGGCGCTAAATTACACCGGGTTCCCAATGCTTGGCACTTTGCCTTCATGGACACACCTAGTATGCCTATTTCAACCCCGGATGGTGATATCGGGGCAAACCCGCCTGGCTTTGACCGCCAGGCGTTCCTGCTTCAGTTAAAGCATGAGCTTCCCATCTTCTTCGACGAGGCATTTCACTAAGGATAAGACACTGAAGCCCGACCGAACATTACGCCAGACCTGTGCGGTAAGCAGCGCAGGACGGTACATTTTGGCTGGGAATGAATGGGGAGTTCAAACCGCTCGAGGGATTTAGTTCTTTAAAGGTGGCCACTAAAAGCCCGCTAGCGGGGGTTGGCGGTGATTGAAGCTAACGTGGTGACATGAGGCCAATCGCGTCAGGCAACGGTAATTTGCTACAGCAGGAGATTGGGACTAGGTCGGACTCAAATATTGACATCTAAAGAAAGAATGTCTTGTCTCGGAAGAGAGTAAGGAAAAATCTCAGTAATTGAATCTACCTGAGGATGTTCGGATCAACCGAAAGATATCAAACCTGAAATCTCGTCTGGACCTGTTTTTTCCACTCCTGCACCTCTTTCATTTGAGATTCTAAGTCAGAAATCCTTTTATCCAGTTGAGAAAAAGAAATTTTTATAAGGGCACGGGTTTCTAAATGCTCACGTTTATTTTCTTCTTCAATGCGGTCAAGCCGCTGTATAATTCCGGTGTGCCCCTCGGCTAAGAGTTTTATTTGGTCGACTAACCCTTCAGAGATAATATGGAATTGGTGAATAATCTCATCCTTCAAAGATTGAAGGTCTTTCTTTGTTATCCCATTCCCTTTAGCCCCTATTGTATTTTTGCCTTTCATAGTACTCCCCCCGAAACGATATAGCGTTAAAGTGACACAAATTACCGATTCAGTCAAGGAGATTTAACGGTCCATCTTAACATCAACTATTCTGAGAGATCAGAGAATATATTCGCCAGTCTACCAAAACGTCAAATCATAAATTTTGACGCTTTTACAGTTTTTTGATAATATTTCTGCATATTCCGAAGAAAGAATGTCTTGTCTCTAAAGAGAGTACGAGGATAGGTCAGATCTACACTATGACAGGTCTATATGTCGTTGAAAAATAACATACAGGTATGGAAATGTGTTGAATCCTGGGGTCAGACTTGAATATTGACATCTGAAGGTAAGAAGAAGAATTGCCTTGTCTATGAAGAGAGTAAGGGAAAAAATTCTGTCTGATTCCGGGGATCGAAAAAGGCTTAGGATGAATTATCGGAAACCGATAGTACTTCAAGAATCGCAAGACGAGGCGAGCGTGAATAGCCTCGCCTAATTTTAGAGCGAGTTCTCGCCGCCTCACCCTTGCCGTTTGCCGAGTATAGATTCATGCCTATGGCGGCAACAGGTGCTGATCCAGATCATTCAATGATCGAAGATCGATATATCACCTTCGGAGTCTCACACCGAGGTCGGTTGTTGGTGGTAGCCCACACCGAGGAAGATGAAACGATTCGAATCATAAGTGCTCGTTTGGCGAGCAAAGGAGAGAGAAGGATATATGAAGAGGGTTAAACAAACAGAGGCGAATTGCGGGCAGAGTACAAATTATCAGACTTCCCCGGAGGCTTCGTGCGAGGAAAATACGCAAGCCGCCTGCGAAAGTCGTCGAATATCGTTGTCCTTAGACCTGAAGTAGCTGAAGCATTCCCCAACGAAGAAGCTGTGAACAAGGCACTTCTTTCACTAATCGATGTAGCACAGAAAACCACTCGCCTATCAAGGCGCTCAACCGGAGGCGCAAAAAAGCTGCCTGTCGGTTAGCTCGCCGTTCGATTCCATGCCGATGAGCCTGGACTCCAACTTAAATATTGATATCGAAGGACATAACAAAGCTTGTTTTGTCTCGGAAGAGAGTCAGGAAAAATCTCAATTATTTTGTGTAACCCGAAAGAGCTCAAAAACACCGTCCTCGCCTTACTGGTTTATATATCTTTATGACTCCGATACTTGGCTGAATTGCAAATATTCTTGTCTTTGTGTATTATTAAACTGAAGTTTTATCCTGAGAAGGCTATATCAAGGTGGAGAGACAATGAGAGAAAAAAAACAGATTAAAATCCCCAAAGACAAAATCGAGGCCTTTTGCAAAAAACACCATATCCGTAAACTTTCTCTTTTTGGCTCTGTTCTGCGAGTAGATTTTGGTCCTGACAGCGATGTCGATGTCCTTGTTGAATTCGAGCCAGGTCAGACCGTAGGTCTGTTGCGTTTGGCAGGGATGGAGATTGAGCTTTCAGGCATTCTTAAGAGGAAAGTGGACTTGAGGATGCCAGCAGAATTGAGTCGCTATTTCAGACAGCAGGTGCTCGATTCTGCAGAGGTTCAATATGCGCAGGGATGATCTGATTTGCATGCGGCATATGCTGGATGCTGCAAAGGAGGCCCTGTCCTTTGCCAAGAATAAAAGCCGACGGGATCTTGATTCAGACCGAATGCTTGTTCTCTCAATAGTAAAATCCATCGAAATCGTTGGAGAGGCGGCGTCGAAGGTTACTTAGGAAACGAGAGAAATGTTTTCGGAGCTTCCGTGGGCGAATATTATCGGTATGCGAAATCGTCTTATCCATGTCTATTTTGACATCGATCTTGATAGAGTCTGGGATACGGTTACGGATAACCTTCCTCCACTGATCGCTTCTTTGGAAAAGGTAATCCTTCAACAAAATGATAAAGACGCTTGGTAATCGGGACGTTCCGTTCTCTTCTCGGCATCTCGGTCAGTACTCCCGGTTTAGACAGAAAACACAATGAGTTCCGTTCGTATCAATATTAGCCTTCCTGAAGAAACATTCAATGAACTCTCGCGGGGCTAACGCTTCTAAGGCCTCGAAAAAGCGCGCAGGGCTGCGGCCAGACTTGAATACTGACATCTAAGGACAAAAAGAAAGATCATCTTGTTTCTGAAGAGAGTAAGGAAAAATCTCAACAATATGTCTGGCCCGAATGATCCCCAAAAACACCATTCTCACTGGTTTAAGTGACTTTTCCTATGGGCTCGTTATATTCAAGGAGGTATTATGAAGATCTCAAGAATAATAATACTATGCCTTTGTCTTCAGATTGTAGCCTCGGTCAGCTTTTGTGAAGAGTTAACTCAAGAAAAGATGAATGCCGTCAAGGAGTTAATGAGTATCACTGGCTCAATTCAGCTTGCTGAACTTCTTGGAAATGCAGTTGTTCAACAAATGACGAATCTTCTAAAAAAAACTAATCCCCAGATTGATTCAAGAGCTCTCAAAATATTGGAGGAAGAGGTAATGACCTTAATGCGCGAGGAAACGGGAGAGAAGGGATCTTTCCAACAACTTATTTACCCAATTTATAATAAATACCTGACACTTGAGGAAATAAGGGAACTTATCAGGTTCTATAAAACTCCTGTTGGCAAGAGGGCGATCTCAGTTCTGCCCAAGATGATGCAAGAATCTATGCAAGCTAGTCAAGCGTGGGCTCAATCTCTTGGGCCAGAAATTCAGCGGAGAGTGCTCACAAGATTCGAAAAAGAAGGTATTAAAATCAATAAATGAATATAACAAGCGGGCCCTGGATCACCAATAAACCCAGCTCCCGGTGAGCCTTAGTGCTATAAGGTGTAATCAGATGGCAATGGAAGAGAACTTTAGAGAAAGATACAGATCAGGGGATACTCCCTGGGACATCGGCCAGCCGGATTTCAATCTAATCGAGGTGGTGACCAAGCACCCTATTCCAAGCTGCAAAGCTCTGGATATCGGCTGCGGAACCGGAGACAATTCCATATGGCTTGCGCAGAATGGCTTTCAAGTTATTGGCACTGATACTTCGGGCATTGCTCTGGAGAAGGCAAAAGAAAAAGCTTCTACGGCCAACGTTGAATGCGATTTCATACTTGTTGATTTTCTTAAGAACAAAATTGAAGGCGCTCCTTTTGGTTTTGCATTTGACAGAGGTTGTTTTCACGCATTCAGTTCTGAAAATGATCGGAGAAGATTTGCCCAAAATGTCGCCGCTCATTTGGAGCAAGCCGGCCTGTGGCTGACACTTGTTGGTAACGCCGATGAGCATCGGCAAGGTCCTGGTCCGCCTCAACGGACTGCAGGAGATATCGTCTCGGCAGTGGAGCCTTATTTTGAGATTCTTTCACTTACATCCGGCCATTTCGGATCGAATCGTCCAAATCCGCCCAGGGCCTGGATTTGCCTGATGAAAAAAAGGTAGGAGTATCCAGCAGAAGAAGCGTTCTTAAGAAAGTGACTTCAAAATCCGCCCTGCCCCCCCTTTGCTAAAGGGGGGTGAGGGGATAGCCAATTTTCATCGTTCAAGGTGACGCTCCGTCACGGAGGAATACTATAGAATCAAATAAAGCAATTCGTATTTTTGGTGGCGGCACTGCGATTGTCACCGGCGGAGCATCAGGAATTGGTCGAGCCCTTGCCGAGGAATTGGCTAAACGCGGCTGCGAGGTCGTATTGACCGATCTCCAGATCGAATCAGCAGAAGAAGTTGCTTCAGAAATCCGCGCTTCCGGTGGCAAAGCAACGGCGGTAAAGATTGATGTGACCGATTTTTCTGCGATCGAGCAGCTCGCCCAGGAAACGGTCTCCCGCACAGGTAGGTTAGACTTTATTTTCAACAATGCGGGAATTGTGATTGGTGGCCTCGTCAACCGGTTGGCTATCGAAGATTGGAATCGAATTGTGGATGTCAACCTCCGTGGTGTGATCAATGGAATCCAAGCAACATACCAGATTATGACAAAGCAGGGGTTCGGACATATCATCAATACTGCCTCAATGGCCGGACTTATTGTCGGTCCAGGAAATGTCGCTTACACAACGACCAAGTATGGGGTGGTTGGTCTTTCAAAATCGCTAAGGGCCGAAGCCGCACAGTTTGGAATCCGTGTGAGTGTTTTATGCCCCGGCGTTATTCGTACCCCTATTCTGAAAGGAGGAGGGAAATACGGCAAAATGCTTATAGACACCCTTCCTGAAGAAGTGGGGCAAATGTTGGAAAAACTCAAGCCTATGTCCCCGAATCTATTTGCAGAAAAGGTGCTGAAATCGGCTGCAAAGAATAAGGCAATCATTATCGTGCCCTCATGGTGGAAGCTGTTCTGGTGGATCGATCGTTTGTCGCCTTCACTTGGAATATTCCTTGCTCAAAAGCGTTTTCAATATTGGCAGAAGAAGCTTGGCATGGCGCAAAAAAGCTAACCGGCTAAGAGCCTGGGTAAGACTTGGATATCGACATCTAAACACAAAAAGAAACATTGTCTTGTCTCTGAAGAGAGTAACGAAAAATCTCAATAATTGAGTCTGGCCATAAAGACTTATTCATTGTTAGGCGTTGCGATATTTGGGGGAATTCTGTAAAAATCGACTACAAATGGTGCTATACAGAATTTTTTCTGTATAATAAAGAACCCCGCCCACAAGGCGGGGCCTTAGAACCTAAATTCTAAAACCCAAAACCGAGATCCCGAAACAAGTTCGGGATGACAAAAGGACCAGAACCGAACCGTCATGTCATGCTGAACTTGTTTCAGCATCTGATTTATT